>Ga0207433_10013402_pt1 | contig 12060 bp, 15 predicted proteins | sample YelNatPaOPGAMG01_FD_187559 | JGI IMG/M metagenome (GOLD analysis project Ga0207433, IMG submission 187559) | Hot spring thermophilic microbial communities from Obsidian Pool, Yellowstone National Park, USA - OP-RAMG-01 (SPAdes) (version 3) | ecosystem: Environmental > Aquatic > Thermal springs...
AAGACCTCTTGGATTTTCTTTACTCGAAACTCATTGACAACGACAGAAAATTGGATGCGTTTTCAACAGCTCCCCAATATGCTGTTACCTCATACAAGTTTGCCTTCGGTCCAGTAGTCGCAACACATTTCACGAATAGAGCTGCCTCAGAAATGCTTAAGGGAAGAACGAAATCGCTAACCGAATTCATTGGCGGATGCGGAGCTGGACGCCTCTACTGTGGCATGGAACCAAATGGAGATATTGAACCATGCGTCTTCATACCTGTAAAAGTCGGAAACATTCGGGAGCAAAGCCTAGTCAAAATCTGGAGAGAATCAACAGTCCTAAAACAGATAAGGAACAGAGATGTTTTCAAGGGATGCGGAGAATGCGAATACAAATACATATGTGGAGGATGCAGAGCAAGAGCCTACGCCTACTTCAATGACCTACAAGGTCCAGACCCAGGCTGCAGCATCAACCAAAAATACTGGGAAAAAATAGCGAACTCAAATGAACAGTCAAAGTTTAAAATTGCATCCTTAGAATTTGTACCTAAGGAATAAAACATGTCGTCCATTCTTAAGACAGCCCATAAATTTCCAAAACTTTTTGAACATGGTTTCATCGGTCGTCTTGAAATTGAAAATAGAATAGTAATGGCTCCAATTTCCACAAACTTGGCAAGCGTTGAAGGAGAAGTTACGCAACAACTTATTGATCACTATTCAAGAATTGCAAAGGGCGGAGTTGGTCTAATAATTGTAGAGAATATATGCGTGCATTTTCCCGAAGGGAGACATGGAACAACCCAGCCTAGAATTGACACAGACGAGTTTATTCCAGGTTTACATCGCTTGGTTCAAGCCGTCCAACAATACGGTGTAAAAGTTGGCGTTGAACTTGCACATCCAGGAGGAGTTGCCGACGTTCGATTCACCAAGGCTCAACCTGTCGCGCCATCCTCAATGCCGATGAAATCTGGAACAGTTACTCCGAGGGCTTTGACGAAGGAAGAAATAGAAGAGCTAGTTGACATGTTTGGGAAAGCGGCGCTACGAGCGAAAAAAGCTGGCTTTGACATGGTGGAAATTCAAGCTGGTCACGGGCTTTTAATAAATCAATTCCTTTCACCATTATACAATAAGAGGAAGGATGAATTCGGTGGATCTCTAGATGGAAGAATTCGTTTTCCAAAAATGATTGTTGAAAAAATAAAAGACTACGCTGGAAAAAGTTTCCCTATTAGCGTTAGACTAGGCGTTGAAGAATTCGAAGAAGAAGGAATTAAAATTGAAGAAGGAAGGCGGATCGCAAAGAAACTTTCAGATGCGGGAGTTGACGCTATTCATGTAACTTTAGGAGGAACCACTATGGAAAAACGCCTCGAACCAATGCCCTATCCGCAAGGATGGCGGGTATACTTGGCCGAGGAAATTAAAAAAGTAGTAGATGTCCCAGTCATTGCCGTGGGAGTAATTCGAGAACCATGGTTCGCCGAGAAAATTCTACAAGAAGGAAAAGCTGACTTCATAGCTTTGGGAAGAGCGTTAATTGCTGATCCACAATGGCCTAAAAAAGCTTTAATGGGGGAGGAAAAAGCTATAAGAAGATGTTTTTCATGTAACGAATGCGTCAGAGCGAGGCACTTCGAAGATTTACCTATCCGCTGTTCTTCTAACCCTACAATTGGAATTGACAAGAAGTTTGCCACTATAAAGAAGACCAAACGTAAAAAGAAGGTTATGATAGTTGGCGCTGGTCCAGCGGGTATGGAAGCTGCTAGGGTTGCCGCTTTAAGGGGACACGACGTATACCTTTTTGATAAGGAAAATCAGATTGGTGGAACATTAAACATTGCAGCTGCGGTTCCTGGAAAAGACAAACTAAGATGGATAGTTGAATATTACTCCCATACACTTCCAAAGTTAGGGGTGCACATACAACTGAGAGAATTCATAGATAAACAAAAAATCGAAGCCTTCAGTCCAGACGTCGTAATAATAGCCACCGGTTCGGAGCTAACAATGCCGCAAATACCGGGAATGAAAAATGTAAGTGGTTTGTCTTTCAAAGAAGTCCTCAAAGGTGAAGCAAAAATTGAAAGAGAAAAAGTTGTGGTCTTAGGTGGTGGATTAATAGGACTAGAAACTGCCTTATTTCTTGCGTCACTTGGAAATGACGTTACTGTTCTTAAACGGTATGAAACTGTTTCTGAAAATATTGACCCAGTATATGCACCGCATCTACTTTCAAGTCTACAAAAACAAGGAGTCAAAATCATTTCTAAAGTCACGATAATGGAAATTGAACAAAACCAAGTTCTAACCAAAAATCACAGTAAAGAGCCAAACAAGGTTTACTTTGACAAAATTGTGTTGACGCGGGAAATAATGCCCTCTAACAAGCTTGCCAAAGAAATAGAAGCAAGTAAAGTATACCTTATTGGAGACGCTTTAAAGCCACGTAGAATTTTCAACGCGGTTTTTGAAGGTTTTATGATTGGAAGACAAATATGAGCTTTTAAAAAGGTTTACCATTCAAATTTTTGGGAAACATCGAAGAACATGTTCTAACAGGGAAATCCCTTCTAACTCTGCCATCAAATACTCCAGCCTACATTTCTGTAAGAAGATTGCAAAAAGCTGGATACGCCAAAACAGTTAATTCATAAAATGCACTAAATTTAGCATAAAGAAAAACTGAGGTAAAATGATGAGCACTCCTAAAATAGGACTTGTTGCGTGCAACAGTGGTGCTTCGAATACTGGACACTTAGCAGGGTTAGCCGCACTAGAAGTGGTTAAAAAATTTGGAAGTGAGAAAGTCGGAATATGCTCATTACCTGCATTAGCTAACAACATTCCAAGACAAACCATACTCGTTAAGAAAATCCAGCATATCATCGTTATTGATGGCTGTCGTAACGAATGTGCAAGAAAAATATTGAACACCTTGGGAATCAAATATGAAAAGTACTTAAATCTGGAATATGATCTCCAAATCAACAAGCTGGGACCATTCACTACTTTGGAATATTCTGAAAAGGATGTCGAAAAAGTCTCCTCAGCTATAATAAAAAAGGTACAAGAGATATAGTGCATGCTTTCTTACATCGATCAGTATTGCCCACGGTGTTATAGTAATCTATAAGAGTAACACTAAAAACAATTTAGTGAGGTGATAATTTGCCAAATGAACTATCAATTGAAATAAGAAAGCTTGATGTTAGGCTTAAAGAGTTTGTTGAGGCGGAGGATAGAGCTTTTAAATCATTAATGACCTTTATAGCTAGACTAAAGGAATTAAACGATTTTATAGATGGGTTGCCAGCAGAGTTTGATTTAAAGGCATTTAAAAAGGCTGTGGAACTTCGCTTAGAAGTTGTTAAAGCTTTTCAGGAAGCCTTAAGTTTTATGAGCAAAGCTGAGCATGAGAAAAGCCACTTGCTGGAATCTTATGGAGCATTGATGTTTTCTCTGGAAGAGGCTTTTAAAGTTATTTTAGAAAGAACTACATCATAGCATGATTTTGAAATATTCTGCAACTTTTATGTTCCTATTTGAAACCCTTCCGCGATCTTTTTTAATGTCGCTATTGCGGAATATACAGCCAACATGCTTGTTTTAGGGTTAATTGGAGAAGCCAAATTTCGAGTGAAAAATGTAAACTCGCCAAAATCTCCTTTAACATTAATTTCATGAATATTATTCTCGATGGTAGGATCAACTATTATGCGAACTTTTGTTTTTTCAGGTCCAACACCAGCCAAACTTAAAGTTGCTGCAACGTTCACGTTCTCCGGGAATAGCTTACACGCTTCCTCAGCTGACCCTTCATAGATGTTTTTTGGTTCTCTTAACGCATTAATGTCTACTTCTTTTTCTTTAATGTACAATGAGCCGCTAAAGGCCTTAGGAGGCTTCCTTGTAGTTAAAGTAGCTTCGTATATTCTACCAACTGATGCAGCTTTCAATCCGTCAAGTCCCCCTATCGCACCGGAGGGGATGTAGACCTTTACTTTCCCACTTTTGACTAGATTTCTGATCTTTTCAGTGAGACGAGCGTCAACAAGAGCCCCAACGCTCATAATCATAAGATGTTTACCAGCCTCTAATGTTCTTACAGCATATTGCCTCACAGCCTCCTGAGATGCAGCCTCAACAACTAGGTCTACATCTTCGCATTCAACAATTTCAGAAAACGTTTTAGCAACGCGTGGCTTGCACGATAACACATTGGCTAATTTCTCGCATTTGCTTACATCCAAGTCGTATATGCGAACTAACTCGGTGTCACTTGCCTTTCCCTCATCTATAGCACGCGCCAAAGCAGTTCCGATAGCGCCGCACCCTATTAATCCAACACCCAAACAACGCCTAGACTTAGGAAAGCTACGACTCACTTTTCTTTCAACGCTGTTAACGCGTTCCATCTTCATGTTTTCAACTCTGCATCCTATTTAACTGGCAACTTTCTCATATAGTACTTTTTTCCATAATAATCAATCTCCGTAAGCTTTTCTTGTTGTAAAAGTTCCTCAATAACCTGCCAATCTGCCTTTGCCCTTTTTAGAAATTCAATAACAGCTTCTCTGCGCATAGGATGTACAGCTGTTATGCTGAGCAAATCTTCTCTAACATTTCCTGTGCAGGCAAATGCGTTCCCTTCATATCCTATAAGGTATTCTACTCTACTGTTTCCGAGTTTCTCAGAAAAGACCTGAAAAGTCTCGTTTATGACCTCTTCTCTGGATGGTTTAACCCATTTTTCCGCTGGCGGTCTCGTCGGTATCGCAACATAAGCCTTATCAAGCTTATTCAAGCTAGCCAGAAAGCTTGCAATTTCTTTAAGTTCGCCGCCATATTTTACATTGTCAATTAGCATGGTTTCGCTCACCACCGTCCCTCTGAACGTTTCCGTAAACTCTCCGATTCCTTCCAGAATCATGTTTAATCTTAAATCTTTATGAGGTCGGTTTATACTCCTCCATAAGTCTTGGCTAACGGCGTCAACTTTTAAAGAAACGAAATCGGCTCCCAGTAAATCCTCTTTTACTCCGTCAAGCCAAAGCAGAGAAGCGTTAGTTATGACGGCTATTGGAATACCTATCCGCTTTAGAAGCGATATTTCCTCGCCAATGTTAATGTCTAATGTCGGCTCTCCATCTGGAACAAAAGTTAAGTAATCAACCTTTTCATTACTTAAGTAGGCTTCATGAACCTTTCTTTCAACTTCCCTTGAAACGTCTTCCGGCTTATAGAAACCTTGTCTCTTAACAAGCATGTTGCTGGTTTTTCCAAGTTGACAGTAAACACACGAATAAGAGCATGTCTTTGGCGGAATATTATTTATGCCTAGGCTTCTTCCTAGACGCCTTGATGGAACAGGACCGAAAGCTATGTTTTCCTCGTCAAACAACTTCATGGTTTTTATGCTTTCCTATTTCTTTAGCTCTTTAACCTCTTTTCTGCCTTCTTCTAACTCCTTTTCTTGTTCCTTATCGTTTATTAGCAGCAAAGCTTGAAACTCACCTACATGCGTTTTCTCTTCTTTCGCTATGTCCAAGAGAATTGCTTTGATCTCTGCATTTTGAGTCATGGCTGCCATCTGTTCATAGAGATTTATGGCATCGAGTTCAGCAATAATTCCGGCTCTCAGTATTTCTTTGTCCAAGTTTTCCTTACTTATTCTTTCAAGGTTTATCGGAATTTTTGACAACAACCCTATCACCTCCTTTTTAGTTCAATAACTCTTACGTAAAAGACTTTTCCGATACTAATGTGGAAAGCTTCTCCCAAATACCCTCAATTTCTTTAGCAACAGCACTTCTCGGAGAGTATTCTATAATTGTCTTTCCATTCACCATAGCTTCCGTAACTATGGGGTTGAAGGGAATCTTGCCAATAACATCTATCCCGTTTTCTTTGCAAAAACTCTCAATTTTTTCGGCGTTATCCTTGTTTATGTCATACGTGTTCACACATACAAATGGCTGAACATTAAAATGCTCCAACAGTTGCAGTGCCCTCTTTAAATCGTGAATGCCTGACATAGTTGGTTCAGTAACCACCAAACCAGCATCTACGCCAGTAACTGAAGCTATAACTGGGCAGCCGATTCCTGGCGGTCCATCTATTATTATGAAATTGCAGTGCTCCCTTTCTGCTAATATTTTTGCGTTTTGCCTAACCAAGGTTACAAGTTTCCCAGAGTTTGACTCGCTAGGACTGAGCATGGCATGAGCCATAAAACCGTACTTTGTTTTTGAGATGTATGCATGTCCAGATACGCGTTCGGTTAATGCTATCGCATTAGTTGGACAAACAATAGCGCAGACACCGCATCCTTCGCATGAAAACGAATCTATGGCGAAGCTTTCTGTTACGGCGTTGAATTTGCATTTTTCTCGGCATAAACCGCATTTTATACATCTTGCCTCGTTAATAACCGCTAATTTTGAGCCTTTAAATTCCTGTGTCTCAATGATTTCTGGATGCAGAAGCATATGCAGGTCTGGGGCATCTACATCGCAATCAGCTACAACAGCCTTTTTTGCCAAAACAGCGAATGACGCTGTAATGGTTGTTTTACCTGTTCCGCCTTTGCCGCTTAAAACTGTTATCTGCCTCATTTGCCAACACGCCTTCTCACTTCAGCGAATAATATCTGAAACTTTTCTTTCCACTCTGGCATTTCTAGGCTAAAAGGAACCCCTTCTGAATAAAGCTCAGCAATTCTCCTCTGATAAGGAATCTCAAGTAAAATTGGAATATCTTTTGCTTTACAATACTCGTAAACTTTTTCGTCGCCTATGCCAGCACGGTTAACAACAACGCCTAAGGGAATCGCCATTTCCTCCAAGACCTGAACAGTTATTTTTAGGTCATGCAAACCAAACGGTGTGGGTTCTGTTACGAGGATGCAGAAGTCGCTCTCTTTAACAGTTTCAATCACTGGACATGAAGTTCCTGGTGGAGAATCAAGAATCACGTTTCTGCTCTTGTCAATGCATTTTTTAACTTCTCTGATCAACGGGACAGCCATGGGTTCGCCAACTTCAAGCTCGCCATAAACAAGCTCTAAATTGCCAGCGTAACCTCGCTTTAATGTTCCAATTCTGTGCTTTCCTTCAGCAATAGCCTTCTTAGGGCAAATGAGAATGCATCCACCACAACCGTGGCAAAGTTCTGGGAAAATTAGAACTTTTTCGGAACTAACGAAAATAGCGTTATATTGACAGAAATTTGCGCATTTCCCACAATGGTCGCATAATTCCTCGTTTAAATTGGGGATTAGAGTGTAAACTGGTTCATTATGGCTAATTTTGGGATGTAGGAGTAGATGAGCGTTCGGTTCTTCCACATCACAATCTACTAACTGAACGTTATCCATTGAAACTGCAAGGTTTACGGCTACCGATGTTTTTCCAGTTCCACCTTTACCGCTGGCAATCGAAACAATCATAATCTGCTTGATCCCATCTATTTTTCAGGTTCTTTTCTGCGATTCTATTATGTCTTTGTGGTAGTCGCTGTACAGCGCTATGACTGGGTTGTGGCCTAAAAGTCTATCTTTAACTATTAAGGTTGTTACTGGCGCTTTTGAGTTCATGGTGAAAAGCATATCATGCCCAACGCATAAGCCGACAATGATGTTGATGTCTGTTCCTGCGTCATTTAAAAGTTTAGCTTGAACTATTGGGTTGCAGGCAGCCTCAAATTTTGAGGGGTCTCCAATCTTGTACTCTTTAGCCACATTAAGTTTTGTCTTATCAACAGCACCGCATTTGCATCTAACTGACGCAACAGTGAATCCTGCCTTTTCAAGAATTGTTACTATTCTAGCCGCTTCATCGTGCAATCCAGCGCAGAAGGCTACTCCCAACTTCTTGGCGTGAACAAGCTTGCCAAACTCTATAATCTCCTTGATTCTAGGGCGCACAGCCATCAACGCGCCTCTAACATATTCATATGCCTCTTTTTCCGTAACGGTGGCGGGAACATAAATTTTCTTTACGTCATCTTCGCCATACTTTTCAATTGCTGACTTAACTATTTCCTCGTTTGTTTTCATAGGGCAGAAGTTTGGAAGCAACTCTTTGTTAATTTCCTCCAATGGCATGTGACTACAATAAACGCTCGGACATTTAGCACATTGAGGATACATAGTCACTTCATATCCTCCTCAAATTTCTGAACGGCCCTTCATTTTCTCATATTCCGCTATTGCCTTTCTTAGCGTTGATATAGCCAGCTTTGCACAATCGATTTTCTCTTTCGGCAAGCCACCTAACTCATTCAATATGTCATGCTCGGTTAGCTTCTTTACTTCATTAATGGTTTTGCCCTTTATAAGTGCAATCATCGCAGATACAGAGGCGGCAGAGCCCGGACAACCTACATAGTAAAACTTGCCATTCTTTACGATGCCAGCCTTGTCGATTTTTAGGTATAATTCCACGAAATCTCCGCATGCACCAAGATAAGTTGTGAAAACATCTGGTTTCTTTAATTCTCCAACGTTTGCATTGTTTACGTAGAGCTCGATAGCCTTATTAGAATAGCCTAACTCTGCCATCAACCTTGGTGTTTCCTCTTTCAGCTTCTCTCTCATTTCTGCGCCTCTGAATGGTATATCACATCTTTAGGGTCCTGTTAACGGTGACGCGCATGATGACAACCTTCAGTAAGTTCTTCAAGCCTATCCTGCCTATATGCCTCAACAACCTCTTTAACCGCGTTTGCGTTCGCCCTTAGCACTGCCACTTTGGCTTGTTGAAAAATGGTTAACGCTCTTGGTCCCATTCCATAGGTAATCACAGCATGAGGATTGAATTGTAGTATGCGGTATGACGGTAGTCCAACCCCGCCAAAATGCTCACTTTCGTTCGACACTGACTGAACGCTTAATACATTGCGATTTTCGTCTAAATCGACAATTATGAAGTATGGCGCCCTCCCAAAATGCTCCGAAAGCCTAGCATCAAGCCCATTTCCATCTTCAGCGGGAATAACTATTCTCTCCTTCACCCTTTCACCTCCTTCTTTTCCAGATTCACGTAAAAATTTTTCAAGCTTTTTTCGCCTTAACTTCTCAAGCTCTTCTTCATCCGAGTTTTCTACGGTTCCCACTGCCTTCGCCTCCAGCCACGTCCTCTACCAGCACCCATTCCGAAATGCCCTCCAACGGTTGGAGCACTTATCCCTTTCAGTTCCCCTTTCTTGTATTTTTCAACGGCCTCTCTAACAGTTCCATAAGCACCAGTTATAATCTGTATCCCTGCAGCTGACAGCGCTTGAAAAGCGTTAGGCCCAACATTTCCAGTTATGAGCGCCTTCACTCCTTTACTCGCTATAATTTGGGCTGCTTGTATTCCAGCTCCACCCATAGCGCCAGAAGCCATATTTGGAATAGCCTCGAATTGCATTGTTTCTGAGTCCACGATGAGAAAGTATTGGCATCTGCCAAACCTTGGATCTACAGGCGCGTCTAAACTATTTGCGGTTGCGGATACGCAAATTTTCATTTAATCACCTTCTTTAACAATTCTTTCAGATTGCTGCTTGCGCTCTAAAAAGTGTTTAATTTTCTCGACGATTTCTAAAAAGGCCTTCGATGCTGGTGAGTTTGCATGTTCAACTATGAAGGGCATACCCTTATCTGCGTCTTCGCAGATTTTCTGGTCTATTGGTATGTTCCCAAGAAATGGTATTGACAGTTCATTGGCTATTTTTGTTCCGCCTCCGGATTGGAAAATGTCGATTTTTGCTCCACAGTTTGGGCAGACGAATCCGCTCATGTTTTCAATTATGCCTATAACTGGCATTCCAAGTCTCCTCGCGAACGTGACGGCCTTCTTGACGACTATTTGCGAAACCTCTGATGGAATAGTCACAATTATCACGCCGTCCATTTCCGGCAACAATTGCGCGACGCTTAAAGGTTCATCCCCCGTGCCAGGAGGCAAATCAATAAGCAGCAAGTCAAGTTCACCCCAAACAATGTCCGACAGGAACTGGCGTATAGCAGTCATCTTTAAGGGTCCACGCCAAATAACAGGAGCATTCTCATCCGGCAACAAAAAATCCATGGAAACAACCTTAATTCCTAAAGGTCCAGATGCTGGAAAAATTCCCGGCGGACCAGCTTGAAGCCTCTGCCCAGTTAACCCTAACATTTTCGGCACGCTGGGCCCATGAATATCCGCGTCCAAAACACCCACTTTATTAGCATGCCCGTGCATTGCAAAAGCTATGGCAAGATTCACTGTAACAGTGCTTTTACCTACACCGCCCTTACCGCTTATAACAGCGATTTTATGTTTAACCTTGCCCATTCTAGCCCTAACTCTTTCCTCCTGTTCCTGAATCTGTTTTCTCCTTTCGTCGATCTCCTCAGCCCTTTCACTCATAACGCTCACTGCTAATTTAGAAATAGTTTGATGCATAAACGATATTAAATAGTTTATGTTTAGAAAATAAACAAAGGCGACGCCAATGGACGATGTTGACAGAAAGATAATTTCACAGCTTCAGTCGGACGGTAGGGCAACCCTGGAGGAACTGGCAGAACAAGTTGGATTCACAAGTATGGGGGTTAGGAAAAGGCTTCAGAAACTCGTAAGCCAAGGTTCAATACAGGTTTTAGCTCTGCTGAACCCGTTCTCCTTTAAACTTTTCCCTGCAATAGTTTTAATGGAGATGGAAAGCGCAGAGGCAATGCAGAATCTGCTGGAACGATTCAAAGATTGCCCAAGGGTAGTTCACATCTTCAAGACTATAGGAGGTTATAACCTGATCGCTCTTGTCGTTGCTGAAGATCGAGATACCCTTGAAAGCATATCAATAGAAAAATGTTCTCTCAGAAGCAGCGCGGGCATACGCAGATCAGAGTTTTATCCGATAGGCGACATCCATTTCGCACCTTTCCTTCCGATAAGGGAATACTTAACCCATAAAGGGAGGAACACTGCACCATGCCATGTAGACTGCAAACCCTGCACGCGATACATAAACGGGAAATGCGTGGGATGCCCTGCAACAATTCACTATAAAGGAACACTTTGAAGGAGAAAGCTGTCGCATGATTGAGGACAATAGGGGAATGATTTATCAACGCTCCAAGCTCAGAAGGGCTGAACGTGTGGAAATAATCAGCTTAATGGACAACACAGTGGATTATCTATCAACAATTCGAAGAGAGGATGTTAAAAACGTCAGAGAATGGATGAGGAAACATTCCATTCTGCCAATAGCTGAGCACGGATTTTCAATGCTTATCCGCGCTTTTAGCGGCAGCAAATCGCACAGCATATTATTTGATGCAGGAAGTAGCCCGAACGGTGTATTAATAAATGCAAAAAGGATGAGGTTAAACCTCGACGAAATTGAATGCATAGTTCTTTCCCATGGACACTACGATCATTTTGGCGGATTGCTAGCCCTAGTCAAAGCCATAAACAAGGATGACTTGCCTATTATAGTGCATGAAGACATGTTTAAGACTAGAGGCGTAGCCAATCCCGATGGAACCATAAGGAAATACCCGAAATTCCAAACAGATGAAGAGGTGAAGCCAGCCAAGTACGTCAAAACTAGACAGCCACAATTACTAGCTGATGATTTGATACTCGTAACTGGCGAAATCCCTAGAAAAACAAGCTTTGAAAAGGGATATCCGCAACACAGAATGTTTACACAAGACAAATGGCAACCAGACCCATGGATCTGGGACGACCGCGCGCTCGTAATCAACATTAAGCGTAAAGGCTTAGTCGTAATGTCTGGCTGCGCCCATGCAGGCATAATAAACACAATAATTCACGCACAAAAACTTGCGAGAGTAAAAACCATATACGCCGTAATTGGCGGCTTCCACTTAGCAGGAAAAGAATATGAACCGCGCATAAACCAAACAGTAAAAGCGCTAAAAAGAATAAAACCTAAACTCGTAGCGCCTTCACATTGCACAGGATGGCGGGGAAAATGCAAAATAGCTGAGAAAATGCCGAAAGCCTTTGTCTGGAACAGCGTTGGAAACCTCTACACCCTTTAAAATGCAACAGGAAGCATAAGC
>Ga0207433_10013403_pt1 | contig 12058 bp, 9 predicted proteins | sample YelNatPaOPGAMG01_FD_187559 | JGI IMG/M metagenome (GOLD analysis project Ga0207433, IMG submission 187559) | Hot spring thermophilic microbial communities from Obsidian Pool, Yellowstone National Park, USA - OP-RAMG-01 (SPAdes) (version 3) | ecosystem: Environmental > Aquatic > Thermal springs >...
CCCGGAAAGCTGGTACGGCAAAGACAAGCGCTGGGTGGTCAGCGATATGGCGGTGCACCACTTCGCGCTGGTGCGGCACTGGTTCGGGGATGCCAAAACGGTGTATGCCATCATGAAGCGGGATGAATCTCAGGAGGCGGTGCGCGGCGATACGCTCGGCGCCGTGAGCATAACCTTCGAGAGCGGCGTTGCCGGCTTGGTAATCAACAACTGGAGCTACCGCGGCGACCGCACCCGCATGCACTCCTTGGAAGAGATTCTGATACAAGGTACAAAAGGAGCCATCACCGGAGACAGCTCTTCAATGTGCGTGGCAACACTGCACCCCCAACCGTGCCGCATCTACCCGGAGGTGCACGGCAGCTGGTTTCCAGACGCTTTCGGCCATGCGATGGTCCACTTCATAGACGCGCTGGAGTCCGGCCGGCCTTTCCTGTGCGAAGCTAGAGACAACCTGAAGACGATAGCGATTATAGAAGCCGCCTACCGCAGTGCAGAAGAAGGACGCGCAGTGGATATCGCCGAGGTGATGCAATAGCGGAAGATTCACCGGAGCCGAGCCGCAAAGCAGGGGATGCTTCAACGGAGCGGCTCGAAAGAAATCGAGCAGTTGCCGACGAAATAGAATTTTGCAGGCACCAGCGGGAACAGCCCGCAAAACTTTTAAGAAAAAAGAACTTGGGAGGAAAGCAATGAGATCCACTCCTATAGGTATTGCAATGCTCAACGATGAGCGTCCGCATGTTTACACCCAAAACAACCCCATGAATATGGCCGTGGTGCGTGCTTGGGCTGACATTATCAGAGAGGGGATTAAAAACATAGACGGCACCGCGCCGGAGATTGTTGTTGGCTCTGAGATAATCACCAGCGTGCGCACCGCGCAGAAGGTTGGAGAGGAGCTGGCCAGGGCCGGATGCAAACAGGTGATTATGTGCTACAACGTGTGGAACTTCCCGTTTTTCGCCTGGCCGTTCCTCAACTCCATCGGGAGGGTGCCGGTGCTTTCGCTTTCAAACAACAACGGTGAATATCCGGGCAACGTTGGCCTTTTGGCAACCGACGGCGCACTGCGCCAGGCCGGCATCCGCACCCACCGCATCATCGGCGAAATGGATGATCCGGAAACCCGCCAGCGCGTGTTCGATTGGATACGCGCAAGCCAGGCCGTCACCACCATCCGCAACGAGGTTTACGGAATGTACGGCGGCCACTCTATGGGAATGGAAACCGGCTATTTCCACCTTACGCCGGTGCAGAAAACGTTCGGTTGTACCACTTACCAGATAGACCAGTACCTTCTGGTTGATAGGGCGGAGAAAGCCCCCGCAGACGAGGTTGAAAAAGGCTTCCGCTGGTTTGAAGAACTCCTTGGGGACCGCATCCTTTACGACGGCAACATGCTTACTCCGGAAAGCCTTAAGCGCCAAATCCGCATTTACATCGCTATGCGGGAGCTGAACCGCGAGTTCGGCTTCGACTTCTGCGGCCTCAAAGGCCAGCGGGAGCTTACGGAACTCTACACGCTTGGCGATGTTCCGGAAATGCTGATGAACGACCCGTATGACTGGAACGGTCCCAAAGAGCCCACCGTGTGCTCCACCGAAGCAGACAGCTTTGCCGCTATCACCATGCAGTTGCTCAAATACGTTACCGGCGGTTTGCCTGCGCTGTTTATGGACGTGCGCCTGTACCACCCGGACCTGGATATCTGGGATTGGTGCAACTCGGGCAACCACGCAAGCTGGTACGCCGCCCAAAGCTTCGATCCGGCCGAGAACTTCAAACACATCAGGTTCCACCCGGCACTCAGCTTCTACTTCAAAGCCGGCGGCGCATCCGTGGAGTTCGATGCCAAGCCAGGACCGATGACCTTCTGCCGCCTCGGCCTGTGGGATGAGAAGCCGTTCATGGTTATTGTCCGCGGTGAAAGCCTGGACCTCCCGCCGGAAGAGAGAAAGCGCCTTGCTCAGATGACCAACCCAACCTGGCCGCACGTTTACGCCAAGCTGGAGTGCACTTTCGAAGAGTTCAAGGATGTGTTCCCCGCCAACCACATTCAGGGCGCGCCCGGCGATTTGGTTAGGCCACTGGTTTACCTGTGCGAAATCGCGGGCGTGAAGCCGATTGTGCTGGGCTCTGCCGCACAGAGCCGCATCGCGCCCATTTGGGAGAGGGTGTCATGAGCGCCAAAGACCTCCTTGTTGGTGTGGATGTCGGTGCCACTGGTATAAAGGCCGGCATCTTCGACACACAGGGAAATCTGGTTGCTTCCGCCTCCCGCCGGAACGCTCCCAAGCCTCAGGAGGGGGTGGAAAGCCCCACCCCCCTCCTAATCTGGGACGGCGAAGAGATGTGGGGCAAAGTTTGCGATGCCTTAAGAGAGGTCATATCCAAAATCGAAGATAAAAACAGCCTTCGCGGCATTGCTGTTACCGGCTTCGGCGCAGACGGAACGCCCATGTCGAAGGATGGCCGCCAGCTTTACCCCTTCATCTCTTGGCACTGCACCCGCACACTGCCTCAGCGCCAGCGCGTGCTCCAGCAGATGGATGCCTGGGAGATATACCAGATTACAGGCTACCACAACTACACCTTCAACACCATCAACCGCCTGCTTTGGCTTAAGGAGAACGCTCCGGAGGCTTTGGAGAAGGCGTACAAGTGGCTGATGGTGCAGGACTTTATGGTGTACAAGCTGTGCGGAGAGTTCACCACCGAATGCACCATAGCCAGCACCACCATGCTTTTGGACATGCGCACCCGAAAGCTTTCTCCCAAAATGCTGGAGATAGCCGGCGTGGATGAAAGCCTCTTCCCGCCAATCTCCGAATCCGGGGCAGTGGTTGGATACGTAACCGAGCAGGCGGCGGAAGCAACAGGCCTTCCCAAGGGAATGCCGGTGGCAACCGGCGGCCACGATTGCGAGATTGGCATGCTGGGGTCTGGCGTGTGGGAGCCAACAACCTTTGTGGACATCACCGGCACATGGGAGATGATAATCGCCATGCTGGACGAGTTCGCTCCCACGCGCGAGATGTTCGACAAGGGCATCGACTACGAGGCGCACTCGATACCGGGCAAGTACTTGTGCCAGGGGTTGATGCCTGCGGGAAGCGTGGTCGAGTGGGTGCGCGACGGCTTTTACGCTGGGATGCCGCCGGAGGAAGCCTACGCGCTTATGGCCGAGGAGGCCGCCCAGTTCCCGCCCGGCAGTGGGGGTGTGTTTGTCCTGCCGGCTTTTGTGAAAAGCTCCGGCCCGTTTGCGGCTGACCACTCTTTGGGAAGCATTCTGGGCTTAACCACCAGCACCAGGCGCGGGCAAGTGGCGCGGGCGACGTTTGAATCGCTCTGCTTCCAGATGCGGCGCCAGATGGAGGTGATAGAGCGCTCCACCGGCGTGAAAAGCAAATGCCTCCGCGTGCTCGGCGGCGGCCAGAAGAACGACTTCTGGCTGCAGATGAAGGCGGACGTAACTGGGAAGCCGGTTGAGGTCCTCCAGCACCCGGAGGTCACTCTCTTGGGCGTGGCCATACTGGCAGGAGTCGGCGCCGGCATTTACCGCAGTGCCGAAGAGGCCTTGAAAAGCCTTCCATTCCCCGTGCGCGTGTTCGAGCCGCGCAGCGAGCTTTACGAACCGTTCTCTCGGGCGTTCGAGCTGTTCTTGGAGGTGCCAACGGCGCTAAGCGGGTTCTACGCCCGCCACGAGGCCGCGGGAATCTAACCGCTACTCCGCGCAGAGCAACCGGTGGGCTTGCGCATTAGGCGCACGGTTTTTTGACTCGGGGGAATATATGCGGCATTCTGTACCTACGGAGCTGATAAGACAGGATTATTTTGAACTGGCCTCGCGCGTAACACTGCGCACAGAGCTTTCAGTGGCGCATCTTTTGCTGGTTCAGGCGGTGGAAGGACATGCGCACACCGGCGCAGGCGCTTTCCAAGGCCACCGCTATGTGAATACCACAATCGATGATGTGGTGGAAGCTTTGCACCTGGACCCAGACCGCACCCAGCGCGAGCGCCAAGCCCTCATCGACGATATAAAAGAGTTTGCCAGGCGCGTTATGCGCGGCGAAAAGCCAACCCGCCTGCTGAACGGTGAGGGCCGCCCGCTTCTGGGCATGGGGCTGTTCCGATGGCTTGATGTGGAGCCGGAGGATGTGCTGAGGGGCCTGTACCTCGGCGGTTTGCGCGATTCCCCAAGCGTTAGACGCGCAACCCAGGAGAGGTACGGAATACAGATAGGCTACGGAGAATGCCATTTTGTGGACACCCAGGTTATGGAGCAGTTGGACCTGGACGGAGAAAAGCTGGCGCGCACTTCCAACGAGCACCGAATGGACGAATTCCGCGAGACCGGCTTAATTGTGCCTCCTCCCAAGCCGAAAGATGCAAAGCATGTTCGCTATATGTACGTGCGCCAGCGCACAGGTCCGGGAGCTTCTGACGACTGCGCCATACTGGCCGCCGGATACCTTTACGGCTTCAGCGTGGGAGTTGGGGTCTTCCTTGCTGACGCAATCGATACATTGGAGAAGTTCACGCCCGAGTACGGCGACCAGGACGAAATGCTGGCGGAGGAGATTCTTCGGGGCTTCCCAAACCTCGGCCTGACGGATGAAGACGTGTATCAGCTTACGTACTTGGCCTCAACACCCCCGGAGCTGGAGGGCCGCCTGCCGGATCAGTCTCTGCGCCATTTCCTGCAGGTGGATACAAAGGTGGACCAAACCATCATCGAAAGCCACTTTTTGTCTATCCTGGGCCTGCCCTTCGCTTCCATGAAGCCGTCTCGCAACGAAATGTCCAACGAGGAGGTGTATCAGTACCTCCGCGAGAAGATTGCCGGGCTGAAAAAGAGCTAACCGGATTTTGGAGCTGGTGCCGCGCCGAAGGGGCTTGCCTCGGCCGGCATCAGCTTCCGCCGGCAACGGTTTCCAGCTCCTGAGTGGGGTTAACGCTTTCCGAGCACCTGTTCAGCACCTTTTTCAGGAACTGGCCTGTGTAGCTTCGTTCCTCTCTTGCCACGTCTTCGGGGGTGCCGGTTGCCAGCAGTTCGCCGCCGCGGTCGCCGCCCTCCGGACCGAGGTCTATCACCCAATCGGCGGTTTTGATAACATCCAGGTTGTGCTCTATCACCAGCACGGTGTTGCCGGCATCCACCAATCGGTTAAGCACATCCAACAGCTTGCGTATATCCTCGAAGTGGAGGCCGGTGGTCGGCTCATCAAGGATGTACAAAGTATTGCCTGTGCCCTTCTTGGAAAGCTCTGCGGCCAGTTTAACCCGCTGGGCTTCGCCGCCGGAGAGGGTAGTTGCAGGTTGCCCCAACTTGATGTAGTCGAGGCCAACATCGTGTATGGTTGAGAGCTTGCGGACAATGGGCGGGATGGAGGAGAAGAACTTAAGCGCCTCTCCAACGGTCATATCCAGAACATCGGCGATTGATTTGCCTTTGAATTTGACCTCCAGCGTTTCGCGGTTGTAGCGCTTTCCTTTGCATACCTCGCACGGCACGTATACGTCCGGGAGGAAGTGCATTTCGATTTTGATTATTCCATCGCCGCGGCAGGCCTCGCACCGGCCGCCCTTAAGGTTGAAGGAAAACCTGCCGGGTTTGTAGCCGCGGATTTTGGCATCGGCTGTTTGGGAATACAGCTCACGTATCATGTCGAACACGCCGGTATAAGTGGCCGGGTTGGAGCGCGGGGTTCTGCCTATGGGTGACTGGTCTATAGCGATTACTTTGTCGATTGCCTCCCAGCCTTCGATTCGCTCGTAGCGCCCCACTGGCATCCGCGAGCCGTGCAGAAGCTGCATAAGAAGCGGGTACAGGGTTTCCTGCACCAGCGTGGATTTTCCACTGCCCGAGACCCCCGTAACACACACGAAAACGCCAAGCGGTATCGGCACATCGATGTTTTTCAGGTTGTGCTGGGAGGCCCCGTAAAGAACCACCCACCCTTTCGGCTCGCGCCTGGTTTTCGGCACCTCTATGCGGCGCACCCCAGCGAGGTACTGCCCGGTGATGGAGTTCGGGTTCTGCGCTATTTGCTCCGGAGTGCCCGTGGCAACCACGTAGCCGCCGGCCTCGCCAGCCCCTGGACCGATGTCAATCACCCAGTCGGCCGAGCGGATGGTTTCCTCATCGTGCTCCACAACGAGTATGGTGTTGCCCAAGTCGCGCAGATGCATAAGGGTGTTGATAAGGCGGCGGTTGTCCCTTTGGTGCAGACCGATGGACGGCTCGTCCAGTATGTAAAGCACGCCCATAAGGCCGGAACCAATCTGCGTTGCCAGGCGGATGCGCTGGGCCTCGCCGCCCGAGAGGCTTGCCGCCGGCCTGTCCAACGTGAGGTATTCAAGGCCAACGTTCTTCAAAAAGCCAAGGCGGGCGGATATCTCCTTAAGCACCTGCCGGGCAATGGTGTACTGGCGCTCGGTGAGCTTGAGGTTGGCGAGGAACCTATCCACTGCCTCGACAGAGAGTTTGGTAAGCTCCGAGATGTTCAGGCCTCCAAGCGTAACGGCCAGAGACTCCGGCTTCAAGCGCATACCTTTGCAGTCACTGCACGGGCGGGAGGACATGTACTGCTCGAGCTGTTCTTTCATGTATGGCGAGCTGGTTTCTTGATAGCGCCTTTTCAGGATGGGGATAACCCCGTCGAACCTGGTTTCGTAAGAGCGGCGTATTCCGTAGCGGTTGGTGTACGTAACTGGCAGGCGCCTGTCGGTTCCGTACAGGATTACATCTATCTGCTCCTCGGAAAGCTCTCTAAGCGGGGTATAAACCGAGAAGCCGTAGGCGGCGGCTATGCTTCGGAAAACCTGCGGGAAGTACTCGCTGGAGGAATCTGCAAACGGGATAACCGCTCCATCGGCCAGAGAGAGATTGCGGTCCAGTATAAGGTCTGGGTCGAACTCCATACTGCTGCCGAGGCCGTGGCAGGTTGGGCACGCCCCGTAGGGAGAGTTGAACGAGAAGTTCCTCGGGGCAATCTCACCGATGCTGATGCCGCAGTCCGGACAGCCGAACTGTTCGGAGAAAAGCATATCGCGCGGCTCTGTGCCATCTCCGTCCGGGATGTTTATGGTTGCCAATCCGTTGGCAAGCTTGAGGGCTGTTTCCAATGAATCAGCGATGCGTGTTTTCGCATCCGGCCGCACAACCAAACGGTCCACAACGGCTTCGATGGTGTGCTGGCGGTACCGGTCCAGCTCAATGTCGTCCGTTACCTCATATATTTTTCCATCCACGCGCACACGCACAAAGCCCTCTTTCCTTATATCCTCTATCACACTGCGGTACTCGCCGCGCCGCCCGCGGACCAATGGCGCCAGAATTTGTATGCGCGTTCCCTCCGGCAGGGCCAAAATGGCGTCAACCATCTGCTCCACCGTCTGCTGAGAGATCTCCTTGCCGCAGTTCGGGCAGTGGGGAGTGCCAATTCTGGCATACAGCAGGCGCAGATAGTCGTATATCTCGGTGACGGTGGCAACTGTGGAGCGCGGGTTGCGCGTGGCCGACTTTTGGTCTATAGACACCGCCGGGGACAAACCCTCTATGTAGTCCACATCGGGCTTATCCATCTGCCCCAGGAACTGGCGGGCGTAAGCCGAAAGCGACTCCACGTACCGCCGCTGTCCCTCGGCGTATATGGTGTCGAAGGCCAGCGAAGATTTGCCAGACCCAGAAATCCCCGTGATAACCACCAGCTTATCCCTGGGGATTTCCAGGTCAATATTTTTCAAATTGTGCTGTCTGGCTCCGCGGATTATGATTTTATCCTGAGGCATACCACCCTGCCGAACAACTGCGCATGTGAAGTGCAAGCCGCCGGACTGATACGCGGCGGCTTTTCAAAAGGCCCTCCAAAATTATCGGCAAGGGCCGCCGTTGTTGTCAACTGCGAAATCCACCCAAAACCAAATACATGTTCGGCAGTTTGTTCTATTTTCTTCCGGCAAGCTCTTTGAGAGCGGCCGCAACATCACTGCCGTGAGTGGCTACTTTAACAGAGCTGTCGATCTTGCGGATTACGCCTTTCGGGTCGATGAAAAAGGTTACCCGCTTCGCCACGCCGTTTGGGTCGGTAAGAACACCGTATTTGCGCGCCACTTCGCGGCGGTCATCTGCCAGCAAGCGGAAGTTGAGCTTCTCAGCCTCGCAGAAGCGCTTGTGGCTATCCACATCCTGCACACTGATGCCGAATACAACGGCTCCAAGGGCTTTGATTTGCGGCATCGCATCCCGCAGAGAGCGAACTTCCAACGTGCATCCGGGAGTCATATCCGCCGGATAGAACGCCAAAACCACCCAGCGGCCTTTTTGAGATGAAAGGGTGTAGATTTTGCCGTCATCGGCGCGGAGTTTGAAATCGGGTGCCTTGGAGCCCACGGCAGGAAGCGCGCCCCCGGTTTTTCTTCGGAACCGGCTTGGGCCGGCACACCAAGCGACACTGCAACGGCGGTTACCGCCAGAAAAATCAAAACAGTTGCTATCTTGCCGAACATACTCCACTCCTTTGAGATGCGCTTTCGGTTGATTTTGCATCTCTATGGTGATTATAGCACCGTGGGATTGGCAAAAGCTTTGCGTCCAGGGCTTTTCAAAGTTCTGGAAGCTACCAACCGAAATCCTTCTCTTGGCTTGCCCTCATCCCCAACCCTTATCCCATTCAGGGGAGAAGGGAGCATGCGGTTCCCCTCTCCCGAAGCTGGGAGAGGGGTCAGGGGTGAGGGCAGGCAGCACTGCGGGAGAGGGGCCAGGGGTGAGGGTTTGAAAAGCCCAGCTTTGCCGCCTCCGGCTGTTGACATACGCCTCCCGTAGTTCTATGATTAAGGCGAACCTTGCGGTATTCGGAGCTTGAAAATGCGGATTTTTAGACCGGGTACGGGCGCTCCAAAGCTGTTTTCGTCCGAGCCCGCCAAAGAGACGCGCGGGTCTCTCGGCAGGTCAGCGTTTACTCTCATCGAACTTTTGGTTGTCATCGCGATAATCGCCATTCTGGCGGCCGTTCTCTTCCCGGTTTTCGCAAAAGCGCGAGAACGCGCCAGGGAGTCGTCCTGCCTCAGCAATCTCCGCCAAATAGGGTTTGCAATCGGCCAATATGCAAACGATTGGGACGAAGTGCTCCCCGACTGCCTGCCGATTGATGAAGCCCTCAACAACAAAAGCCGCGCGCTCCACTCTATGCTTCAGCCTTATGTGAAAACCACATCCGTGTTCCGGTGCCCAAGCGATTGGGGAGAGTTTTACTCCCCTTCTATGTACGGTTCAAGCTATCAAACTTACGGCAAACGCTGTACAACAGACAAGCGCGGCGATTTGTACGGTTTGGATTGGCCTGTTGAGCTTGGCGCAATCAAAGATCCTTCATCGGTTCGCATTGTGAGGGATGCCACCAGCTGGCATTACCTGAACCCAGAGCGCCAGTACGGACGCGGTGTGTGGGGATTGAACGTGCTTTACGTTGACGGCCACGTAAAGCCCTACCGCTCCTCGGCACGCGAGGGCGAGGTGGACTTCGCCGGCGTGCTTTAGTGCTATTGAAGGGGGTCCACTGTGAACGCAACTGCAGTGCGCAGGTACCAAAAAGCTTTTACGCTTATTGAGCTCTTGGTGGTTATTGCCATTATCGCCATTTTGGCGGCTATTCTGTTCCCCGTTTTTGCGCAGGCCAGGGAGAAAAGCCGGAGTTCTGCCTGCCAGTCTAACCTGAAACAGCTCGGAACGGGACTGTTGATGTATCTGGATGACTGGGATGACACTTACCCGCCGGGTTGGTATCAGGGCGACGAAGCAAAGGGCGACTACGGCCACTGGCAGATCAAACTTTCGCGCTACATCGGCGAATCGAGAGATTGGGGCCAGTTGACAAGCATTCGCACGTGCCCAAGTGCGCTTGCCGGGTGGAACTGGACTTACAGCTACAACACCAACCTGAACTACTTAAGCATGAGCGAACTGATTCATCCATCCATCACCCTGGCTTTCGGCGATGGAACCCAGGTTGGAGCTTGGAACTGGGGAGCCAGCGCCACCTTCAACGGCATTGCCCCTCAGAAGGATGAAGCAAGAGGCATCCACGACCGCGACCCGGAGCCTTCGGAGGGGGATAATGTTTACGCTCGGAAAGTAAGGTACCGCCACAGCGGTGGGGCAAACTTCTGCTTCGCCGACGGCCACGTAAGGTGGTACAAGCGCGGCACCCTTACTGACGATAACTGGATCGCAGCAAAAGGACAAGGGAGGCCTTAAAAACCGTGGGTAAATGCATCCGCAGGCCGGGAGGCTTTACTTTAATTGAACTCCTCGTGGTTATTGCCATCATCGCCATCCTGGCCGCTATTCTCTTCCCCGTTTTCGCAAGCGCCCGCGAAAAAGCTCGGGCAAGCGCTTGCCTTTCCAACACCAAACAGATGGCGGTTGCCGTGCATACGTACATGAGCGATTGGGACGACACTTACCCAAGCACAAATGTGTATCCGGCTCCGCCGCATCTCGCCAAGTACAGCTACGGATTCTGGATGGTGCAGTTGATGCCGCATTTGAAAACCTGGCATGTCTTCAAGTGCCCCAGCGCTCCGCACGATACCATCTGGGATCCAAACCTCATTCCGTATGCCAACTACGGCTTCAATGAGTACCTGCTGTATTCCGACCGCTATGAAGCTGACTTCACCAACGAAAGCGCCCTGCCGCGCCCTGGGCAAACAGCGCTGATTGCCGACTGCTACAACGCCTCGCTCTTCCACGATTGGGATGATCCTGGAGATCCCAACTCTCACTCGCAGTTTGCTCCCGATAAGGTTCAGCTTCCCAGCGGCATGAACCGCGTGAAGTACGCCAACGGTGGTAGCGGCGGAAAGCTTCTTTCCAGGCACAGGGGCGCCAACATTGTGTATGCTGATGCCCACGCCGCTTACATGCCCATGCAGAAGTTCTATTGCAAGGGCGGAATTAACCGCCCGGCGGACCCGAAACAGCGCGTGGAAACCCCAATTATCCACCCGTGGGCACAGCCAGGTCCGTAAACACGCTATGCCAAGCCTGCACGAGAAGTTTTTTGGTTGCATAGCTGCCTGCCACATTGGGTCGGCGATGGGTGCCGCGGTTGAGGGCTGGCCTTACAGCCGAATTGAGGAAACCTACGGCACCCTAGCCGATTTCCAAAGCTACGAGCATTACGGCAACGGCTGGAAGCGCGAACCCGGCACCACTGAGGACGGTGTGGAGCGCCAAAAGCTCATAATCACCGCTATTATCGAGAAACAAGACCGCGTTACCGCCGAGGACGTGCGCAGAATTTGGCTTCGCGACATCAAGCCGGAGTCGATAGGCATGGTGTCCGAGCCTTTCGAGGCAGAGCTTTTGGCGATTGCCAGAACGAATATCCCTGCGAGGGATATCGGCAAATACTGCGACTATTCAGGTTTGGTGACCTTCTCCCGCTCTTGCCATCCTGTTGCGCTTATAAACGCAGGCTGTATACCTGATGCCGTTGCGGACATTTTGGAAGTGGGTCAGCTTTACCAGGTTGCAAACGGCCGCGGGTTGAAGTGGGCCTCGGCTGTGGGGATTGCCATAGCCGCCGCCACCACCCCGGGGGCTTCTGTGGATACCGTTTTGGATGCTGTGCTGAGCCACACCGATCCGTCCGTCGCGGCAGAAATAAGCAGGGGCCTTGCGCTTGCGGATAAGTGCAGGGATTTTCGGGAGCTTCGGGCCGCGTTTGACGGAATTTACTCCGGCGCCGGCATACCATACGCCCAGAGCTACGCCAACGAGGTTGTGACCAAGGCCTTTGCCGTGTTCAAACTGGTGCGCGGCAACCCCAGAGATGCTGTTGTTGCGGCAGTCAACTTCGGCCGCGATACCGACTGCCTTGCCGCTGTTGCCGGCGGCATATCCGGAGCGCTTTCCGGAGCGGCAGATATCCCGCAACACTGGATCGACCAGCTCGACAGGGCCACAAAATTGAACCCGTACACCAACTCCCAGCGCACACTGCGCGAAACGGCCGACGGATTGTACGAAGCTTTCCGAGCCCGC
>Ga0207433_10013406_pt1 | contig 12056 bp, 9 predicted proteins | sample YelNatPaOPGAMG01_FD_187559 | JGI IMG/M metagenome (GOLD analysis project Ga0207433, IMG submission 187559) | Hot spring thermophilic microbial communities from Obsidian Pool, Yellowstone National Park, USA - OP-RAMG-01 (SPAdes) (version 3) | ecosystem: Environmental > Aquatic > Thermal springs >...
AAGCGGATAATAGATAACATAAATGATGTTGAAAAAGTTAGACAAACGGTGAATGAAATATCTATAGAATTGTCTGGAGAATCTTAAATGATAAAAATAGAGCAACTTCATATAACAGCAGATAAAACGCTTCGCTAAAATGCCTTCAGCAACTTCTTTTATCCGCAGGACGGTATACAAAATGGTATGTTTGATAAAAAGAGGTGGTGGGGTTAATAGGTGAATAGATTACAAAAATTTATATAAAATCAGGATATGGATAATCAGAAGAGTTCAGGTATCAAAAAGGCGTATTTTGCAGGTGGATGCTTCTGGGGTGTGGAATACCATTTTGAGCACAAGTTTGGTGTGATTTCTGCAGTCTCGGGTTATATGGGTGGAAAAAAGGATAATCCAACCTATGAAGAGGTAAAGTCTGGCAAGACCGGTCATCTGGAGACTGTTGAGGTGACATACGACCCACAAAAGGTCTCTTATGAAGAACTTGCCAGATTTTTCTTTGAAATCCATGACCCAACCCAAGAAGACGGACAGGGACCGGATATCGGTGAGCAATACAAATCTGCAATATTTTATAGTGATGAAGAGGAGAAGAAGATAGCAGAAAAACTGATTGGTATATTAAAAGAAAAAGGCTACAATGTGGTGACAAAAGTTCTACCGGTGAGCAAGTTCTATCCGGCTGAGGATTATCATCAGGATTACTACGAAAGGAAAGGGCAAACGCCCTATTGCCATATATATCAAAAGAAATTCTAAATCTCAATTTGGGGATTAAATCACCGGGTCTTTCTCTCTCCCCGTTAGATTAGAAATTGTCTCTTTCTTTTTATGTAAAGTCCCTTTAGTCAGGCTATTTCAAAGTGTGGAAATTCATTTACTTTCAACATTTTTTCCATTTACGATACTGGCTATATTGGAGTGCTTGCAATTTTGAGATTTGGTTCCCTTATCCCTGTATTAAAAGATTGTCATAGTGTTTTAATGGTTGACAGATTAAATTTTTAGTATAAAATAATGGTGGAGGTCTAATGAAGAAGACCAAGCTAATAAAACAGTTTGTCTATAAGCCCATAAAGGCATTCCGGGGAATAAACCTCACCTGCAAATCCTGGCAACAGGAAGGTGCTTTGAGGATGCTTCAGAATAATCTTGACCCGGAGGTCGCCGAAAGACCAGAGGAATTAATTGTCTATGGAGGTGCAGGTAAGGCAGCGAGGAACTGGGAATGTTACTACAAGATTGTAGAATCATTAAAAAACCTTGAGAATGATGAAACCCTTTTGATACAATCAGGCAAACCAGTTGGCATCTTTAAGACCTTTGATTATGCACCAAGGGTGTTGATTGCCAATTCTTTATTGGTCCCTGCCTGGGCAAACTGGGACTATTTTCGAAAACTGGAGATGCTTGGTTTGATAATGTATGGCCAGATGACTGCCGGAAGTTGGATTTATATTGGAACCCAGGGGATTATTCAAGGAACCTATGAGACATTTGCCGCCTGTGCGAAAAAACACTTCGGTGGAACATTGAAAGGGAGATGGGTGTTAACCGGCGGGATGGGCGGGATGAGCGGCGCCCAGCCTCTTGCAGTAACAATGAATGAAGGGGTGATACTTGATATTGAGGTTGACCAGAAGAGGATTGAGCGAAGGGTCAAGCAGGGATTCTGTGATATGATGGTCTATAATCTTGATGAGGCGCTGCAACTGGTTTTTGAGGCCGTGGAAAAGAAGATTCCTCGTTCTATTGGACTGGTTGGGAATACATCAGACATTGAACCTGAATTGGTAAGGAGGGGAATTATTCCAGATATTCTAACTGACCAGACATCGGCCCATGATGAACTTAATGGTTATGTGCCAGGCGGGATGACCCTTGATGAGGCACTGTCTTTACGGACCCGTAATCCGGATGAATATAAGAAAAGGGCGCTGGACTCAATCGCCCGTCAGATGCAGGCAATGCTTGAGATGCAGAAGAAAGGTGCGATTGCATTTGATTATGGAAATAATATTCGTGGTCAGGCGAAAAGGGCCGGGATTGATGACCCATTCAAAATTCCGGGATTTGTTCCCGAATATATCCGTCCGCTATTTTGTGAAGGAAAGGGCCCATTCCGCTGGGCGGCGCTATCTGGCGAAAAGGATGATATATATCTCCTTGATAGAGAAGTTCTTGAGATGTTCGGCGAAAATCCTTCAATCCGAAGATGGATAGAACTTGCCCAGAAAAAGATTCCTTTTCAGGGGCTACCAGCAAGGATTATGTGGCTTGGCTATGGAGAAAGGGATAAATTTGGTTTGAAGATAAACCAACTGGTGAGGACGGGCAAACTCAAGGCACCGATTGTTATTGGCCGCGACCATCTTGATTGTGGCTCGGTGGCATCCCCATACCGGGAGACCGAAGGAATGCTTGATGGTTCTGATGCAATTGCGGACTGGCCAATTTTAAATGCCCTTCTAAATACCGCCTCGGGTGCCTCCTGGGTTTCGGTTCATCACGGAGGGGGTGTGGGAATTGGCTATTCAATCCACGCGGGTCAGGTTTTGGTTTGCGATGGAACAAAGATGATGGATAAAAGGATTGAACGGGTCTTGACCAATGACCCGGGTATTGGTATTGCAAGGCATTATGATGCGGGCTATAAATCGGCAATAGAATTTGCCAAGAGATATAAAATTAAAATACCGATCGAGAAATGAAAAGATTAAATGCTAAATCCGAAATCCGAAATCTATTTTTCCGGTCTTGGCAGGGTTTGTGTCATTGGAGTTTTAGATTTGAGAATTGTTTAGGATTTAGAAATCAGAGATTGGAATTTTACCGCATTGTGGTTATCTTCTTTTTCAACCTGGTGCTGTTCTGTGCTTCAAAACAAAATGGCATCACCATCGTCTTTGATGCCCCACCTTTGAATCTTGACCCGCATTTGAGAAAGGAGATTGTTACAATTTCAATACTGAGCAATATCTATGAAACCCTCCTTTCTTTTGATGCCAATATGAAGATGGAGCCGGGACTTGCTGAATACTGGGAAAGAATTGATAGCCTGCGCTGGCGTTTTTATCTTGGCAATGGTATAAAATTTCACAATGGGAAGATACTCTCTTCAGAGGATGTCCTTTACTCCCTATATCGCCCCTTAAATATCCAGGAGTCTGAATATGCAACCTACCGCGATTATCTTGATACAGTATTGATTGAAGATAAAGATAGATTTATTATTAAATTAAAGAAACCCTATCCCTTATTACTCTATGACCTGGCAACGATTTTTATCGTCCCTGAAAATTTCCAGCCCGAAATGGCATCTCCCTGTGGTACAGGACCGTATTATTTTTTTAAAATGGAAGGGCAGAGAATAGGCCTGAGATACTTCTCTGATTATAGAACTGATGTGGCGATAAAAGAAATTCAATTTCTCTTTGTTTCGGAACCCCAAAAACGTATTGAGTTGCTAAGAAAAAGGCAGGCTGATATTGTCACCTTTATTCCCCTTGATCTGCTTGACGATTTGAAAAGGAGTGGGCAGGTGGTTGCAACACCAGGAGTGGCAACGAGATATCTGGAAATGGATTTAAGAAAATTCCCCTATAGCAAAAGGGAATTCCGACAGGCGATAAATCTGGCATTAAATCGGGAAAGAATTGTTAAGGAGGTCTATCATGGATATGCAGCTCCGGCAAATCAGTTTATTCCCCAGGGATTGTTTGGTTTTGATTATACCCTGCCTTTATTTTTGTATAATCCGGATAGCGCAAAAAAGATTATTAAAAGGTTGGGACCACTGCCCGAAATTGAGCTTGATTTTGCCCTGGTGCGAGCCTTTATCGGTGCGGCAATAATTGATGACCTCAAAAACGCAGGCATAAAAGTGAAGGCAAATCCTCTATCCGCTGATAAATTCTGGCAAAAGATTGAACACAAAAAATCAAGTTTTTATCTCATTGGCTCAGTTCCTACTTCCAACGAGGGAATCACTACCTTGAAAAATACTCTTCACACCTATCTTCCTCAAAAGGGACTGGGAATGCAAAATCAAACTGGTTATTCCAATCTTCGGGTTGATAGTCTGATTGAAGAGACAGTTCAAATTTCTGACCTGAAAAAGGCAACCCGACTTCTAATTGAAGCCCAGCGCATTCTGCTGCGGGATTTGCCCAAAATTCCTGTTGTCTGGGAAAAAGAGATTTATGGAACTTCCGAACGGATTGACTGGACTCCAAGACTTGATGAAAAAATTATCGTTAAAGAAATTAAATTAAGAAAATGAGTTTTAGAATTTTTATTATTCTCTTTTTATTATTCTCATTCTGCACTTCGGATAAGAAGGATACTGTGGTAATTCTTTATGACCGCCCGCCCAGAACCCTTGACCCTCATTTAAGAAGCGAAGTGGTTACCCTCTCAATTTTGTGTAATGTCTATGAATGCCTTGTTGACTATGACCCCAATTTGAGATTGATTCCTAAACTCGCCGATAATTGGTCAATGCCTGACAGTCTCACCTGGGAAATTTCAATAAGAAAGGGTGTAAAGTTTCATAATCATAAATTATTAACCGCCCAGGATGTTGCCTATTCTTTCTATCGTATTTTCAGTCTTCCTGGTTCAGAAATGAAAGACCTGAAGATGATCGTTGATACGGTAATTGTAGTAAATGAGGCACTGATGAGAATAAAAACAAAATTTCCTTACCACTATTTACTCACGCATCTTACGAATATGGCAATTGTCCCGAAGGATTTTACCGATTTTGCAAAGAATCCCACCGGGACAGGACCATATCGGGTTATCCATATCACCAAAGATTCTATCGTTTTTATAAAGAATGCAGAATATTATGGAAGGATGCCCGAGGTAAATAAGGGAATATTTAAATTCGTGCCGGAAATTTCTAATCGGATTGAACTGATTAAAAATAATAAGGCTCAGATTGTTTACGGAATTCCTTCTGATAGCGTAATTAGTAATTCAATCCAGATTCTATTTGCGCCAAGTGTTATAACAAGGTATTTAGAATATGACCTTAATAAATTCCCCTTCAACCAGTTTCTGTTTCGTCAGGCAATAAACCTATCAATAAATCGCCGGGAGATTGCTGAAAAATTATACAATAATTTTGCCCTGCCGGCAAATCAGTTCATCCCAAAGGGATTCATTGGTTATATACCTGAATTCCCTGTGATTCCTTATGAACCAGAGAGCGCTCAAAAACTGATTAAAAAAATTGGGTTAAACTCAAAGATAAAATTTGCCTATGCGAAGGTTGTTGAACCGGTCGGTAAATATGTTGCGGAAAATTTCCGGAGTATTGGAATAGATGTTGAGGAACTCTCGCTCGCGGCAGAAGAATTCTGGGCTGGAGTTGAAAATGGGAAATTTGACTGTTATCTTATTTCATCAATCAACACATCACTGGATGGTTTCAATTCAGTCATCATCTCCTCTTTCCATACAAACTCACCAGAAAGGGGAATGGGTTTGATGAACTCCTATCACTATTCCAATCCCAAAGTGGATATGCTTATTGACAAGGCAATCAGAACCCGGGACCGAGAAATCCGTCTTTTCTGTATAAAGGAAATCCAGAGGCAACTGCTCATAGATTTACCAACCATTCCCATTATCTGGGAACCGCGGGTCTATGGGGTGAGTAGAGAAATAAAATGGCACCCCAGATTGGACCAGCAGATAAGGCTGGCGGAGATAGAGATAAGGTGAAACTTACATTTAAAAATAAGGTCATCTTTCTTTTCAGCGCTGCCATTGTTTTGCTCATTGCATTTATCACCACGGTTTTTACCGTGCACCGAACCATAGAATTAAAAAGGGATATTCTCAATAATGCTTCAAACTATGTTCTGCTCACAACCGATAAGATTGGCGATGCCTTCGTCCATTATTATAATTCTTCTTATTTCAAGTTTCGTGAGGTGATGATTCATCAGACCAAATTAAATCCCGACCTTGAAGAAATCAGAATTGTTAGTCCGGACGGAAAAATCTATTATAGTTCCCGGGAATTTTGGCCTGAAGAAATACCACCCGGTTCAATTAAGTATCCCTTTGAGGCCGACTCATTTGTTATAAAAAACCTTAAAAAATTGGAAATCAATCAAAAGGTCGCTGAGAACCTGACTGTAGTCGCACCCTATCTTGACGAATATGGTGTTCACAGCATCTCAATAATTTACCGTTTTTCCTTAAGAAGACTTTCCCAGAGTTTAAAAATTGCAATCAGAAATGGCATTGTGATTGCGATATTCTTTACTCTGCTTGGTTCACTGGGTTTGACCTATTTTGCCAACCGGATCACCGTCCATCTTCGCTGTTTACAGGATGCGGCGAAGGAGATTGCCCGCGGTGATTTTACCAGGGTTGTTACAATCAAGACCAATGACGAATTTGAGGACCTGGCAATGACCTTCAATTTTATGACCGCCGAAATCAGAAAAAATATTCGGGAACTTAAAAATCTCGTAAATGAATTGAAAAATCGCGATGCCCAGAAAATATACTTCCTCGCCAATCTTTCCCACGAACTGAGAACCCCTCTCACTGCGGCGCTGGGTTATATTGATTACCTGCAGAACCAAAAACTCGGACCACTCAATCAGGAACAATTACACGGTCTCGCTGTGATTAGGAGAAATGTTGAGCGCTTAAACAAGGAGATACATTCTTTACTACAAATTTCAAAAGTCACTCTGGAAGGCATTAAATTATCACCCCAGAGGTTTTCCCTGAGGGAGATGATTGATTCAATCATTACCGACTTCCAGCCCGATATAAAAAATAAGGGACTCAAGATTGATTGTAATCTCCAGATTACCGAAGTTTTTGCAGACCGGGATTATCTCCGCACCGCCATAGAAAACCTGATTGGTAATGCGATAAAATTTTCCGAAACAAAGGGCGAAGTGCAGATTGCAACCCTGAATTATACAGAAGATGGCAAGCATTTTTTTAAGTTTGTTATTACCAATCAGGGGCCAGAAATCCCCCGCTCAAAGTTAAAGAAGATATTTGAACCGTTCTATCAGATTGATACAGGCACCGCCCGGAGATATGGTGGGATTGGCTTGGGTCTCGCAATCGCCCGAAACATTATTGAGGCACATCAGGGGAAAATTCGTGCGGAAAGCAAAATGGGGTTAACAACATTGGAGTTTATCATTCCGCAAGGAGAGTAAAAATGTCAAAGAAAATTCTGGTCATTGATGATGAAGAGGATATTCTTGACTTTGTGCAAAGGGTGCTGAAAGATGCCGGATATCTGGTCTTTTCGGCACGGGATGCAAAAGAAGGGTTTTCGGTATTGAACAGTCAAAAAATAGACCTCGTCTTACTTGACATTATGCTTCCGGAGATTGATGGCTGGGAAATCCTCAAGATGATGCGGTCAAGTCCCAACTTAAAAGAAATTCCTGTGGCAATGCTTACGGCAAGGGTAGATGCCCAGGACAAGATTATCGGCCTGAAGGAAGGAGCGGTTGACTACATCTGCAAGCCATTCACCGCTGACCAGTTACTCCATAGAATTCAGCAACTGTTTGGATATCTGGCCCATAATAAAAATGAATAACGAATTTCAAAAAATTCAGGCTGAATGGTACAGGCTCCGTGCCTCTCTTTATGACCGGGCGAGTGGTTTACCCACCGTCTATGCCCTCTTTGAGGAGTTAAGAAAATCCCTGGAGAAGGAGAAGTTTTTGGGTGTTATCTATCTGGCGATTGGAGATGAACCACGCATTGAACCGGTCTTTGGCTGGGAGATATACGATGAACTTATCAAGCAGTTTACAATCTGTGTTCTCGGTGAGGTTGGTAAATCAATACCCCATTCCGCATTAATTGCTATATCGTCTACATCCGGGGATGGTTTTTTTATATTCTTAACTAAAACTATAAGTGGGGCAATGGTTAATAAAGAGTATTTGGAGAGTGTGGTAAAAAAGATGGATGAGAAGGTTCAGAAGATAAAGTGTGAATTCCCCTATGAAGATGTAAAGGAACGCATTGATTTTAACTACAGTTTTTCAATGCTCCATTTTGACCCGATGGTGCGAACCGAGCGGCTTATCTATCAGACAATTGAGGAACTGAAGTATGCTGCCCATTTCAAAGAAAAATTGCGAGAGAGGAATCTCTATGTCCGATTACAGCAGATTATCCAGCAGAAGGATATTTCAATTGTCTATCAACCAATATACAATTTGCGGGATAATTCCCTTTTTGGCTATGAGGCACTGGCAAGGGGGCCGAAGGGTTCCTATTTTGAAGACCCGGATACAATCTTTTCATTTGCTGCAAAGAGTAATTTAATGCGCAGTATTGAGGAATTGTGTATCAATAAAGCCATTGTCGGAGCAAAGAATTTGCCTTATTTTCCCCATCTCTTCATAAATGTCACACCCATTTTGATTCCCCAGTTAATTGACGAAAAATTTATGGCGAAACTAATCAGTTTGAATTTAAAGGATAAAATAATTTTAGAAATCACTGAAAGATTTGCCATTCCTGATTATGCGATGTATCGGCAGATTATTGTCCGAACAAAAGGCTATGGAATAAAAATTGCCCTGGACGATGTGGGCATTGGTTATTCCACGCTGGAGAGGATTAGTGAAATTATGCCGGACTATTTAAAATATGACCGGACCCTGGTAAGGGAGATTGATAAAAATCTTGTTCGCCAGGAACTTGCCCGTTCATTTGTAGATTTTGCCCACAAAATTAATGCTACAATCATTGCCGAAGGGATAGAAAATGAAGGTGAATTGAAGTTTTTGAAGGACATTGGTATTCTCTATGGTCAGGGATTCTTATTTTCTCAGCCAATACCTTGTTTGGTTTAATCAATTACCCTTTTGATAAATTTTCCTTGATTTTTTTGTAAAATTTTGTATAATTTTTCTCTTTAAAGGAGGTTTATGCATCCATTATTCTGGCTTACACCGATTGGTTCAATCCTGGCACTCTTTTTTGCCTGGTATCTGTCCTTTACTACTAAAAAATTTGATGAAGGGACCGAGGTAATGAAGGAAATTGCCCGTGCGGTAAGGGAAGGGGCAAAGGCATATATCAAAAGGCAGTATTCAGTGGTTGCCATATTCTTCGCAATTGTCTTTGTGATTCTCTTGATAATTGCCTTAAGTGGAATGCTTCCGATATATGTTCCATTTGCCTTTGTCACCGGAGGTTTCTTTTCCGGCCTATCCGGTTTTATTGGTCTCACCCAGGCGACCAATTCATCCGCTCGCACCGCCAATGCCTCGCGCAAAAGTTTGAATAGTGGCTTGCGGGTGGCGTTTGCGGCCGGCGGGGTGATGGGATTTGTTGTGGTTGGTTTGAGTCTCTTGGATTTGAGTATCTGGTTTGTCATATTGAACTGGGTCTATCGTAATCTTCCTGAGGCGCAGAAGATTCAAAATGTTACCTCAACGATGATCTGCTTTGGAATGGGGGCATCATTTCAGGCCCTGTTTGCCCGGGTCGGTGGTGGAATCTTTACCAAGGCTGCGGATGTTGGTGCGGACCTGGTGGGAAAGGTGGAGGCGGGTATTCCTGAGGATGACCCGCGCAATCCAGCCGTGATTGCGGATAATGTTGGAGACAATGTTGGTGATGTAGCGGGAATGGGAGCAGACCTTTATGAATCCTATGTTGGTTCAATCATTGCTACAATGGCACTTGCGGTGGCGGCCGGACTGGGAACAAATGGTGTTGTTGTTCCTCAGGTAATGGCAACGGTGGGTGTCCTCTGCTCAATTATTGGGACCTTTATGGTAAGCACAAAAGAGGAGGCAACCCAGTCTGCGCTTTTGACTGCCCTCAGGCGTGGAATATGGGGTTCAAGCATTCTCATTGCAATCGTTTCCGCAATTGTTGTGAAATATATTTTACCGCAAAATTTTGGACTTTACTGGGCAATTCTTGCCGGACTCATTGCCGGTGTATTTATTGGATTCAATACCGAGTTTTTTACCTCTGATATCTACTCGCCCACCCGTAGCATCTCTGATAGTGCAAAGACCGGACCGGCAACTGTAATTCTGAGTGGGATAAGTGTTGGTATGCTCTCAACTGCACCCGCAGTCCTTGCGGTGGTGGTGGCGGTCCTGGTTGCCTATTATTTGAGCGGTGGTGGTGCAGACCCGAACCTGGGTCTTTATGGTGTATCCCTTGCTGCCGTTGGTATGCTCTCAACCCTGGGAATTACCCTGGCTACTGATGCCTATGGACCGGTGGCCGATAATGCCGGAGGTAATGCCCAGATGTCAGGACTTCCTCAAGAAGTTCGCCAGCGCACCGATGCCCTTGATGCCCTGGGAAATACAACTGCCGCAACAGGCAAAGGGTTTGCCATCGGTTCGGCAGCACTTACCGCCCTTGCCCTGATTGCTGCCTATCGGGATCAGATTTTGCTTTTGGGTAGGGAATTGAATCTCTCCATTACAAATCCCGCGGTAATCAGCGGACTCTTCATTGGTGCGATGATGCCCTATGCATTTTGCTCTTTGACCTTAAAGGCCGTGGGCAGGGCCGCGGGAATGATTGTTCTTGAAGTTCGTCGCCAATTCAAGGAAATAAAAGGACTGATGGAGAATAAGGCAAAGCCGGATTATGCCCGTGCAGTGAGCATCTGCACAAGGGCAGCCCAGAAGGAGATGATATTACCATCCCTGCTTGCAATCTTAACGCCCCTTATTGTGGGAATATTCTTGGGACCAAGCGGGGTTGTGGGAATCCTTGCCGGTGCCTTGATATCGGGATTTGTTGTTGCCCTGATGATGGCTAACAGTGGTGGTGCCTGGGATAACGCAAAGAAATACATTGAGAAGGGTTATCTCGGGGGGAAGGGTTCTTTAGAGCATAAGGCTTCAATTGTGGGTGATACAGTGGGTGACCCATTCAAGGATACATCAGGACCGTCACTGAATATTTTAATAAAACTTATGGCAACATCTTCAATTACCCTCGCTGGCTTTGTGCTGAAGATCACAATTTTAAAATAAAAATGAAAATAAAAGAATGGCCTGAAGCAGACCGACCCAGGGAAAAATTTTATCAATTCGGCAGTTATGTCCTGAGCGATGCGGAACTGTTGGCAATCATCATTGGTAAGGGTGTCAAAAACTTTTCCGCACTTGATTTGGCAAAGGAGATTTTGAATAAAATCGGCGGACTGAAGCGCCTTTCAGAAAAGGGTGTGCGGGAAATTGAGAAACTAAAAATTCCCGGCTTGGGCAGGGCAAAGATTATTGGAATCCTCGCTGCCCTTGAACTTGGCAGACGCTCCCTTTCCAAACGCCAGGAAAGGCAGGTAAGATTCCGCCACCCGAAGGATGTCTATGATTATTATGCCCCATTGATCGGGGGATTGAAGCATGAACTTTTTAAGGTTGCAGCAGTCAATGGAAAGAATACACTCATAAAAGATACTACAATTTCCAAGGGAATCCTTGATGCAAGTTTAACCCATCCCAGGGAGGTCTTTAAATTCGCCATTATGGAAGATGCAAGTGCCCTGTTTCTGGTTCATAATCACCCCAGTGGAATATTGAAACCGTCTGAGGATGATTTAAAGATAACTGAAAGATTAAGAGAAGCCGGTGAATTGATGGGAATAAGAATAATTGACCATATAATAATTGCTGAAGAGGGATTCTATTCATTCTCGGAACATAATCTCCTTTAGTTCCACTTCGTAAGTGGCGGTAAAAAGTATATGAAATTCCATAACTTTTCGGCTATGTTTTTTAAACCTTATCTCCACTTACGAAGTGGAGAAAGGGGCGTCAGTTCATAAACCTGCCAGTTTCTTAAGCAGTTTTAGTCTTTCATTCTCACCAATCTTTGCCTTTCTTATCGTAGTTTCTAAGAAATTTATTGATTTATTATAAATTTCTCTATCAACAGGATAAGGATAACCATCCTTACCACCATGGGCAAAGGAAAATCGTGCCGGGTCTTGAAAAGAAGGCTTAATGCCGTATATCAGTTCACCAATCATCGCAAGTGCCCTTAAGGTCTTTGGACCA
>Ga0207433_10013408_pt1 | contig 12055 bp, 11 predicted proteins | sample YelNatPaOPGAMG01_FD_187559 | JGI IMG/M metagenome (GOLD analysis project Ga0207433, IMG submission 187559) | Hot spring thermophilic microbial communities from Obsidian Pool, Yellowstone National Park, USA - OP-RAMG-01 (SPAdes) (version 3) | ecosystem: Environmental > Aquatic > Thermal springs...
ATTATTGGAGTATTGGGGTCAAATCTTGGCATTTTACACTCCCAGATTGACAATCAGGATATGGACGGGACTGAAGTCCCTACTCCAGATTGAATTTTTGCAACATATCTCCGCCTGCCTGAAAAATCTTGCACTTTAGCGTTGAGGATTTAAGGCGTGAGCCTTTTATAAAAATGTTTATTGGTCAATAGACAGTGTTGGAGGCATGGATTAAAATAATAATACAAAAATTACTATAATTTTGTGTTTAAAACAGGGGATTTAAGTCTCGCAAGAATCAAAAAATACTACAAAATTTAGCAAAAAATAGGCATATTTTTTCACATCAAAGTATTGAAATTTCGTAGGTTTTCAGGATTTCCTGTAAAAAAATGGCAAAAATAGGATTTACTGACATTTTATGTCAAACCACTGACATTAAATGTCAGTGCCTCAAATGCAGAACTGGACTGCATCTATGCGATTTTGTGGATAAAATGTGGATAACTCACTGACATCAGATGTCAGTAAAAAATTTAAAAGTGTTGAAATTTCAGCACTTTCAAGTTGGCACGAAATTTGCATATATATTATGTGATGGCATTTATAGGGCAATTAGGGGCAAAAAAGAGAAGGCTAAAATTTTCTTCTCGCTACTTGCTACTCTCTACTCGCTACTAAAAGAAGAAGGGATGAATCTTGGAATGAAAAAAAAGGAATGTGAGGATAAAATGGTTGAGCAGTCTTTAGAAAAACAAGATAGACCATCTTCCGGTTCCGGTCCTGACCCCTGTGGGCTGGCCGCATCGGTAAGATGCGTGATTGAATTTCCAGTCCGCAGCGAGAAGGGTCCTTCAAAAAAGTCGTGCCATTCGGGGGCCAGGGTGTGTTTTGGCTCTTTAAAATACAACAATAACAAGGAGTAAACCATGAATAAACTTCAGAAAATACAAAAAGCGTTGGCTGACCCAGAGTACAGAATAAGTTTATTGAAAACAGGCGACTCAGACTTGCAAAAATTAATAGATGCGGCACATTCTGCAATAGAAAACATATTCGAAAGCGCGCTCGCGGATATAGGAGTTGATACTATAGCTGATATGGCGCATCAGAAAAAAGCCAACCACCAAAACTGCTCAGCATAGGAGCAATTCAGATATTCAGCGGGGGAGTCTTGAAACTCCCCCTCTGAAAGAAAAAAGAACATTATACCAATGTATAGGGTTACCAATTATAGAAAGAATTTTATCTGGAATATAACTTATAAATGCAATTTGTCATGCGTACACTGTTTCATAAAGAACGAGCTTCGAAATAACCATAAAGATATTTCTGATGAGGAAATTGAAATAATACTTAACAAATTTTATTTAATAAGAGATCAAATAAGAGAACTAAATCTGTCCGGTGGCGAACCATTAATGTCGCCTCATTTTGAAAAAGTGGTTAGATTTTGTGGTGAGGCAAAAATTCCCTATACAATAAATACAAACGGATTATGTTGGTCAGATCGAAATCTGAAATTGATTGAAAATTATCCACCGGTGGGTATAACAGTAAGTTTAGATGGTTCCTCACCGGGGTCCTACTTGTCAATGAGAGGCATCGATGGTTTTATGAAGGTTATCGAAACTGTTAGAAAATTTAACATCATTAGAAGTAAAATCAATAGAAATTTCTATATTGACATGATATTTGTTCTTACGAAATTGAATAAAGACGATATCAATTCGATAGGTATATTGGCAAGGAATGAAAATATTGACACTCTTATTATCGCCCGGTTTACTTCTATTACAGGTAATGCCTGGATAAATCGAAAGAAACTTCTTTTGCCTATTGATGAATTAATTAAATGTGCTGATAAGATTTACGAGTATAAAAGCAAATTGGAGAGCAAAAATTTTCACATTATTACCCCCTGGTTAACACAAAGATATCAAATATATTTTCATCGGAAGTATAAAATACCTTACTCAACACCATATATTGGATGCCTTGCGATAACCAGCGAATTTTCCATAACTCCCAAAGGGAATATTCTGCCTTGCTTCAATGCTGTGGAGTTTTTAAAACCAGAACATGGCAATATACTTGCTGCTGATGATATAAAACTCAGTCTATTGCATCACACCTTTCCTGAAATTTTAGAACTTGACTACTTTTTTAACTTTGCCCATAAGTTGCACAGAAGTAGAACAGAGATTGATTACGATATTTGTAAGAAATGCAGTTTTCGTGAAATATGTAACCCTTGTCCAACAATGAGGCTTTTATTAAAGAAGGATGAAACCATTGACATTTGTTATCATTTTGATAGAATGATTAAAGAAAAAATTATATGAAATACATTGAGTATCAAAAAAAATATGCTGATGGTGTCGCAGAGTTATGGAACAAATCCACCAAAAATTGGCCTGAAGGGCTGGGTTCAAAATTAGAGAAAAATGCACAGGATATAGAAAAGGAACTAAGTCTAGGTGGCTATCTCAAAATAATTCTGGCACTTTCAGAAGATAATAAAGTTGTAGGTTATTGCGATTTAAAGTCATCACCAATTTTTAAAGAAGTATGCTATATTGAGACACTGAATGTGCACCCAAATTACCAAGGTTTAGGCATTGGTAGACAACTATTAAAAAGAATCATAAAATTTTCAATAATTAATGGTTATAATAGGATTGATGCCTTTACCTGGCCATCAAACATAAAGGCTATCTCCCTTTATAAAAGAATGGGTTTCTTTTGGCAACCCAATACTTCAGTGCAAATGGTGAATTTTATCCCAAAACTATTTAATTATTATTTCTTACCTCGCAATCTTCTTAAAAAGTGGGATACGTTGCTTCAGGTAAAACCAACGCCCGGGCCTGATAAATTTCAAATTGATGGACGTTTATATTATCCATATCTATTTACGGATGAGCAAAATTTAATAGAAATTCGAATTGATAAAATCTCACAGTGTATATTTTATTATAAAACTTCATCGGCTTTTTTTACAATATCAACCACCGATTTGACGCTTCATGGAGATGCTCGTGAGGTAGAAATAAACACGCGTGGCTTTCGTATAGATAATGCAAAATTATGTTGCCATAAAAAAGAATTTGCGATAGATATTACGCGGAATATTATTATTATTCCTTCAAAAATACAGATGCCAAACGAAGAATCTATTCTTAAGATATTTGCTCAACGTGGTATGCGAAAATTTGAATTTGGCATTGGTTTTTGTAGACAGGAAAAAATAGAACCTCTGGACAAAAATCAATTTATATCTGCTTCCATACCACAAGTTGGATTCCGGAAGGTTATCGAACATAGTGCACCACTTATATGCAAGGTTATCGTTAGCAAAGTGATGAGAAAGGCCGTTTCATACCAAATTCGTGGTGGTAATGAATTATTTACAATTGATATAAGTAATATTGTAAGATTACTATTGCCTGGCATACACAAGATTAAATTCATTTTTAAAGAAAAATCAAAAAATGGGAAAATTATTACTATTATCAAACGTTATTTAATAGTTGATAACACAGAAAATATCCTTCAGGCCAAGGTAGGAAAAGATATGTTAATTTGGCTTAAGGATTGCTGTTGTTTCATTAAAAATCCCGGAGCAAAATTAGTAATTCGTTCGCATAACTTAATAGATAGAGGAATAGTCTTTGCACACTACGATCAAATTTCTAACAGCAGAAAAAAATTAGAAACAAAGGAATTTACCTTTCAATGTAATAATAAAAACGATAAAGCGATAGTTCGCGCCGCAACCAAAGAATTAACTAAGGTATATATTTTTGCAAATCCAGGAGATGTTGTGGTAAATTACAAATCGCTCAAACCCCTAACCTTACTGAGCACTGCTTACTTTATGGATGAAAGTGCTCTGTTGAAAATAGGTGCAAAAAAAGGACCGATTACAATGATTCAGAAGGACGTCGAGAACCGAATAAAGCAAAACAATGGATTTCAGCTTTTAACATATAGTCATCGAATTGCATGTTCATTAAATGAAAAGAGCACTAACGAATTTGATTTCGCATCCCAAAGAATTATTTATAAAATAAGTCTTCAGTCTAAGAAAATAATTGCTCCTACAGCCTGGCAAATAAAAGAAAGAAGAAAAGAATTAATATCTTCATCTTACAAAATCCAAGAGTTGATCGAAAATGTGAAACTTGTAAGATTTCTTAAGAATAATTTTATTTGTGCTACAAGATCTTTATCTTTGGCCGTTGACCCTTCATTTGGACTCGGCATCCATTCACTTAAATTCAACAATAAGGAGATATTATTAACTGATTATCCAAAAGTGGGACAATTAGGTGAAGACTGGCCATGGTATGGAGGTTTATATACATTAGGATGTCTGGCGAACCCTGAAGTCATTGACAGTTTTAAAGAGTTATGTTTAGAAGAAAAAAATGAAATGCATAGTATCATTTCTTACCACAATGGCAAAAATATACCAGGCGTTTTTATAAAGACTAACATGGATAGAGTATCCGGTTTAAAAACAGCCTATTTGATTACATACTACTTCCTATTACCTTATGAATTGATTATGGTAAGCAAATTTGAGAATGAAAACCATGTCCCAATGCCTTGTTATTTTAGCTCAATTGCTTATATCAAACCTCTCCCAGATATGCTATTGATTTCTGATGCCTTTAGGAGTAAAATAATGCCTAATGAAGAGCATCTAGAGATCCCTGCTAAAAGAATTATTAAATTCAGATCACAAAAAAATGAGCTTATTATTAGATATTTATTATATAGTAATCTCGGCTCAAACCTAAAGGTGATAAACTTGGCAAATAGAAAAGGTTTCAATCTTGTATTGGATATTAAAGATTATTTCGAACCGACCAATTTTATTGTTCAACATTTTCAATTTAAGGGGGAATAATGGTAATTACTAACAAAACAATCGAATTGCTGTGGGATATTACCAAACATTGTAACTTATCATGTAGACACTGCGCAATAAATGCCACCAGAATTGCTAAAACGGTTCCTTGGCAAGAGACCTATCGAATACTTTGCAATCTTAAATCAAAACGAGAGATCTCGCTTATCAATTTACAAGGTGGAGAACCTCTTTCTTATCCCTTTATAGAAAAATTGATATCTTTTTTTTGCAAATCAAAAATTAAGTATTCAATTAATACGAACGGCTTATTAATTGACGGGAAAATGATTGAAATCTTCTCTGAACATGCTCCTGAAAGTATTATCTTTTCATTTGAATCCTTCAATGCTCAGCAATTCAATGCTTTGAAGAATAGTTGGCTATTCCCTCAATTGATAGAAAATATTAAAAAGGTTATCAGTATTAAAAATAATATTGGGGTATCTGTAGAAGGAATCTGCGTAATTACAACAATAAATATTAATTCAATTCCTAAAATCATTGAAAGTGCAAATGAATTGGGATTTGATATATTGGTTTTAAGTAAATTGTGCTACTCTGGAAGAGCTACAGTTAATAATTATCTTTTCCCCGCGCCGTTGCAAATTTATAAAATGTTTTCAGAAATTTTGAAGTATCTTTCAGATGTTAAATTTTCAACCAAGATTCTTATCCCTTGGGCTACTCCCCGTTGGTTGGAACACTTTGGTAGAAATAGAGAGGTTGATGCATTTTACTCTCAATGTAATGCGGTTGTTAAATCTAATTACATAAATGCCGAAGGCATTTTTTTACCATGTCCTAAAATGAGAATCATCTTGGAATTCCTTAAGATTTCCGAAATTGAATATAAAAGAACTTGTGATTTGAAAAAGAATTCTCTTGATGTTATACTTGAATCACCTCTTATTGAATACATTTACAACAATTTTTTCAAGAATCCTAAGTTGGTGCCGCCAATATGCAAAACCTGTAAACATTTTGAATATTGTCAAACATGTCCGGCAAACTATGTAGCAGGGGATTCTTTAGTAAATGATACAGCTGATTATAAGTTGTGTGAATTTATACAGTCATTAAATTAACTCTCTATGTTTTTGTCCAGCAAATATAAAATCTTATTTTATATTATAAAAAAATATCTGCCATCATTTTTATGGCAGGAAATTACTGTTTTACTTCTACAACTTTTAAGTATTTTAATAACGATTGTTATTCCTATAGTCAGCATGAAATTAATTGATCAGGTATTTATTGCACGAAGTTTGTCGCGTTTACCTTACTTTTTGATAGCCTTCGCTATATTACTCACAGCAAAAATATTTATTGATTTTGGCGTAAATAGAATTGTTGTATCAACAACAGAAATTATAGGATATCGAATTAGAAAAGATATAATTACAAAATTACATGAGTATCATTATTCTTTTTTAAATACCGTTTCGAAAGGCGATGTGATAGCGCGCTTTTTTACTGATGTTGCACTTGTCGTGGAAGTAGTGAGCACTATCATATTGAGCATAATAATTGATTTTTTTTCAGTATTAGGAATCGCCTTGGCTATGTTCAAATTAAAGCCGGAATTTTTTTTAATTATCATATTAACCGCCCCATTGTATATTTTTATTTCGCGCCGATTAAAAAAGGATATACACAGAAGTGCTTGCGATAATCGATTATCCTATAGCAATACCACAAAAGCCTTACAAGATGATTTAATATATCTCAGAGCCATCCAGGAGCTAAATGTTCAAGACTTCTTTTTGCAAAAATTTTTGGGGTCCCTTCAAAAGTTACTGGAGTCTAATCTATATTTCGCTAATAAAGAAATACGGGCATCATTTTTTTTACAGATTATTGCTAATTTGGGTCCTATTTTAGCTTTTTTATATTCATCTTGGATGACAGTTATTGGTGTTATTTCTCTCGGCACCTGGACAGCAGTTAACAGTTATGTCGCCAAAATCTACGATCCTTTAAAACGACTACTAAATCTAGACATTGGCATGCAAAAAATTTTAGTTTCCGCCGATAGAATCTACCAATTATTAGAATCTCCCTACTACTCAAATTTATTAAAGGGCAGGGCTCAGACAAATGTTGATGGAGTGTATCAAATTGCATTTAAAAATGTTTCTTTCAAGGCTAACGATGGAAAATCTAATAAGTATGTACTGAAAGATTGCAATCTTGTCATAAATAAAGGTGAAGTTGTTGGAATAACAGGAAAAACTGGTATTGGTAAAACTACAATTTTAAATTTGATATTGGGTTTTGTCATTCCTGAAACTGGCGATATTATCATTAATAATGAGAAATCGGTTTTTGATCTGAAACTCATAGAATGGAGAAACCTTATTGCTTTTTCACATCAATTTCCAGTTGTTTTTAAAAACATCTCACTGCTTGAGAATATTTATCTGCTCAGCGATGATAGAAAACATACGCACATTTTCCCGGAGATAATGAAGTTCAGGAACTGTGAACTTTCTGGTGGCGAGCAACAGAAAATAAATTTAGAACGAGCACTTAATTCCAACAGAGAACTCATTCTCCTTGATGAACCAACAACTTCCCTTGATGCAAAGTCAATAGCAATTTTGCAATCTTTCATAGAAAATTTAAAATCCAAAAAAAAGAAAACAATTATTTTCACCTGCCATAAGTCACCATTATTAAAAATAGCCGATAAAATAATATTTATATCAAACAATGGTAAGGTACAAATTTTTTCAAAAGCATCCAATCTTTTATCTTTGCCCATAGAGTTTACTGAACTGTATGGAAATAGTGATGATATTCTCGGTAGAGATAGTTACAATGAGTGAATTCTATAATTTTGTGCTCAAGGATTTAGACCTAACCAACAAACTTATTCTAGATGCCGCTGTGGGTGCGGGAATCGCTACCTACTTCTGGGCCAAAGAAATACATAAACAAAAAGGATTATCGAAAATTGTTGCCGTTGACAAATTTCTTCCACAAAAAACCAGGGAACAGATTGAAAAATATCTTGGACAATATAGTAAATATGTCGAGTTTAAAGAAGCAAATATTTATAATTTGGATTTTTTGCATAACGATACGATTGATATAATCAATTGTGATAATACAATAGTGTTTTTAGAATCAAAACCATTGAAAGTGCTTTACGCTTTCAAAGAATTTTATAGAGTATTAAAGCCGGGCGGAATTTTGATAATAACATCAAATATGCCGATAGAAAATCATATGAACTCTGCAAATGAGGGTAATTGGCGAGTTCGAGTTTTTACCAGAGCGTTGTATACCTTAAAAGGAACAACATGGTTAGCTGAACCTTTACTACCAGAGGTGAAATTTGCTCTTAAAATTATCGGACTGACAGTTTACGAAGAAAAGATATTTCCAGCAAAGAAAAGTTATGTATACTCTGGATATCTAAAAACTTGGAAAAAAGAAGTAATGACTCTAATAAATTCTATTCCTTGGAGTGGGCATCTTAAAGATTGTTTAAAAGAAGAATTACTAAAAATTCTTGATAAGATTTCCAAAGATGGATACTTAATGTATCCAGAACATTATGTGCTAAAGAGCAAGAAACCTTTACTAAAAGAAGGATAATGAGTGTAAAAAAAGGCAATTTTAGTTATTCCAGAGGCGCTTTTAGTGAAATTTTTACAAGAGAAATTAAAGAAACGAAATATAATTAAAAATATGTATTTTTTCCTAATGTTGGCGCTTAGCACAAATAATGCTAAGTCAATTTCAGCTACATTTACTGATACAGCGCCGGTGATTGATGGGTATATTGAAGAAATCTGGCAGATTACGGATACAGTTTATGATTTTGTTCAATACATGCCTTATGAAAATAAAAAAATCTTGGAGCAAACTGTTGTATATTTGTTATATGACAAAAATAATCTTTATATTGCTTTCCGGTGCCATACAAATAATCGTAGACCAGTAGCCCATCTGATGGGGGGTGAGGATTGGGTTTGTCTATACCTTGATACTTTTAATAACAAAACAACTGCCTATTTTTTTAGGGTAACGGCAAGTGGGATACAAGAAGATGGTATCATTCTTGATGATGGCAGGCAGTTTGACTTTTCCTGGGATGGAGTTTGGTATTCAGCAGTGAGATGTTATGATGACCGCTATGAAGTAGAAATCAAAATTCCTTTTAAATCAATCCGCTATGACAAAAAAGTTTCAGAGTGGGGTGCAAATTTTAAAAGGTTTATTCCTATCAATCAAGAAACCGACTTTTGGGTCTTGCCTTCTCAAAGAGAGGGCTTGCGAGTTTCCAAATTTGGTGTTCTTACCGGAATAAATCCTAAATCTTCGGGTCATTATTTAGAATTTTATCCAGAAGGTATTTTCAGGTATGAAAATTATTATGGAGTGAATAAAAAATTTCTGCCCCAAATTAGTCTTAATCTAAAATGGGACTTAACATCACAATCAGCAATAAATACAACCATACATCCTGATTTTGCCCAGATTGAATCTGACCCATATACATTAAATTTATCCCAATATCCTATCTATTTAATGGAAAATCGCCCGTTCTTTGTTGAAGGAAGTGATATTTTCAAAATGGCAAATTTTGATGATAGGGCCGGTTTCTATCAACCCCTTGAAATATTCTATTCCCGATCGGTCGGAAAATCGTTGAATGATAGACCGGTGCCGATTATTGGAGGATTAAAATTCACGAGTAAAGCAACGCGCTGGAATACAGGTTTTTTAGGCGTTCTTACTGATTCGCTTGAGACTGAGCCAGAAAAATGGTTTAGTGTGGTGCGGATCAAACGGTCAATTTTTGAAAATTCTGCTCTGGGTCTGCTCTTAAGCGGGATGCACAGAAATGAAACTCAATACAATTATACATTGGGCACTGATTTTGCTTACCGATTTAGGACAAGCCAATTGCTTTTTCAATCAGCGGTAAGTGATTATCAAGGGAAAGTAGGTCTCGCATTCACTGGCGGCTTCAAGGGTTATATAGGCAATTTTTTAACTAAAATGGGTTTTCAAACAATTGATGATTCCTTTGATGTAAGGGAAATTGGTTATGTCCCCTGGATTGGTCGTAAATCTATTTCAATTACGAGCGGACCATACCGAGAATTTGCTTCAGGGTTTATTCAAAATTTATTTTGTGGATTAGGAATTCAATATGGAAAAGAGCCAGGCGTTATGGATTGGTCTAAAGTATTGAATGTTGAATTCAGCGGATATTTTCGTAATAATTGGACATTAGACATAAAAACAAAATATGGCTCAGTCTATCAAACAGTGGCTAATTATAATACAAAGGATATTGATTTGTGGTTATGGGGAACAAACTCAAAGACTTATGATGTAAGTTTAGGCATTTGGTATAATTACGGTTATAATTATTTACGTAACTGCCTGGGCTATCAAGGTTCAGAATATCTCTGGTGTGCATATTATCTTTTTTCCCGGTTTTCGCTGATAATAGAAAGCAATACTTGGGTTGAATGGGATAATAAGAAAGTAATTATTGCCATCACACCGGTGGTTACGCCGCGTATAGAATTTCGAATTTCTAAAGATGCAAAATTTTCTGTCTTCAACGAATTTGTCTTTACTACACCAGGCACTGATTTTGGTAAAACTGAATATCTCACCAACCGTTTTGGCTTTCTTTTTTCTTATAACTTCAAGCCCAAGAGCTGGCTTTATATTGCCTTAAATGATTATCGGGTGCAAGATGAGACAGATAGATTAACACTCAAAAATCAGGTTGGGGCGATAAAGGCGAAATACCTCATATATTTTTAGAAGGCAATTGGGGGCAATTGAGGGCAAAAAAATCCCCCTTTATCAAAGGGGGAAGAGGGGGATTGTGAAAGAAGGCAATTGAGGGTAAAAAAGAGAAGGCTAAAATTTTCTTCTCGCTACTTGCTACTCTCTACTCGCTACTAAAAGAAGAAGGGATGAAGCGTGAAATGAAAAAAAAGGAATGTGAGGATAAAATGGTTGAGCAGTCTTTAGAAAAACAAGATAGACCAGATTCCGGTTCCGGTCCTGACCCCTGTGGGCTGAGTTTTAAGAATTCAATCCACAGCGTGAATGGTCCTGGAAAAAGATGGGGAACTGCTAAACGATATAAGTGAAGGAGGAAATAGTGAAGGAAAAAGAGATGCAAGCAATGAGATATAAACCCTCAAAATACAACTTTTTCTTTGATGCCGAAGATGGTACCCACTTAGCATTTAATGCAATTAGTAATGGATTTGCAAAAATAGAGAAGGAGGCTATGTCCCAAATTTACCGCATTCTAAAATTGCTTAAAAAAAGAAAAGCCGGAAAAAATGTAGATCGAAAATTATGGAATGATTTATTAAAAGGCAAATTTATTATCCGTGAAGAAGATGATGAACTAAGTTTATTAAAGGTTATAAATCGAATAAGTCGATTTAGTACGAACTCTCTCTCCCTTGCAATTGCACCCACTCTTGAGTGTAATTTTCGTTGTGAATATTGTTATGCAGAGAAAAGAAGAGGATTTATGGAAGAAAAAATTCAATCATCCTTGTTGCATTTTATAGAGAAAAAAGCAAAGGTAATAAAGCAGTTAAATATTGGATGGATTGGAGGGGAGCCACTATTGGCAATAGATATTATTGAATCCTTATCAAGCCATTTTATTGATATATGCAGAAGACAAGGGGTCAATTATTTTGGTAGTCTCGTTACAAATGGATATTTACTAACAGAAGCGGTGGTAGAACGATTATTGAAGGCAAAAATTAGTTCTATTCAAATAACTTTGGACGGACCGCAAGAAGTGCATGATAATCGCCGCCCTTTAGTAACTGGTAATGGAACCTTTAAGGTTATTATAGAAAATTTACTAAATTTGCGGCGTCTTCAAGTGAATTCGGATTGTCAAATTAGAATTGGTATTCGCGTAAACATGTTATTCCAAAGCCAAAATGTCCCCTTAATTCCAAAGCGGTATGTCCCCTTTTTATGATATTTAATTCTCTTGTAATTGTCAATTATTTCTTACCATTGTAAGGAAATTTCTGAATAAGTCTACCTTGATGATAAACTGTAATCTGTTTTTTAGGAACAATCCGAAGCTCAATCTCAGTATTCCCCCAGTAAGCACGATAATCAAAATTGGTCAATTGG
>Ga0207433_10013410_pt1 | contig 12055 bp, 10 predicted proteins | sample YelNatPaOPGAMG01_FD_187559 | JGI IMG/M metagenome (GOLD analysis project Ga0207433, IMG submission 187559) | Hot spring thermophilic microbial communities from Obsidian Pool, Yellowstone National Park, USA - OP-RAMG-01 (SPAdes) (version 3) | ecosystem: Environmental > Aquatic > Thermal springs...
TTTTTTAACTGGTAATTTTGCTGCCAGAGCAACAAATCCTCCTTCTTTACAATTGTATGTTTCAAGGGGACAAGTAATTATTGGAGGGGTTTATGTGTTTTTTAGCGGCGGTAATTCTCCTTCTTTTTCAATTCCCACTAACTATCCTAGAATTGATTTGTTGTGTTTGAATTCCAGCGGCAATTTAGAAATAGTTCAAGGAACAGAAAGTGCCAATCCTTCTGCTCCTAGTTATCCATCAAATAAATTTGTAATTTGCGAAGTTTATAATAGACCAAATGAAACTTGTATTAAAGATAGCGATGATAATACGAATGGGTATATTTATAAAGATGTGAGGGCGTTTTTGGGAAGTTTAAAATTCGGAGGCGATGGGTCTGATGGCGCTTTAGAAATTTCAAGCGGAACAACAACGATTGATTTAAATAATCAAGAGTTTGTAGTAAAAAATTATACGAGAATTTCTATTACAGGAACGGGAAAATTGGCTTTTTCTAATCCGCATAATAAAGGAACAGTTATTGTTTTAAAATCTCAAGGAGATGTAATCATTACTTCCAATGCTCCTGCAATAGACGCTTCTGGAATGGGAAGCGCTCCTGGATATAAAGGTAATGCTTTAATGGCTTTCACAAATTATGGTAGTAATGCGGGGTCTTCAGTCGGTGTTGGCGGGACTGGATTGGGTTTTTCAATTAACAATTTAATCGGAAAAATAATTAAATACGCTAATGGTGCTGCTGGTGGAAGTGGTGGAAGGGGGGCTTCTTATGAACCTGGAAAGGGTGGTGGTGGCGGAGGAAATATGTTTAGTGGCGGAAATGGTGGAAATAAAGGAGAGTCAACAGGGGGATATGATTCTAGTAATGGAGGAGGTGGTAGGGGTGGAGGAACTTTAATAATTGAATGTGGTGGAAGTTTAAATTTTACTGGCACAATTAGTGTTGCTGGTCAAAATGGACAAGATGGTGCAAGCGATAAAGACAACGGAGGCGGGGGCGGAGGAGGAGGAGCGGGCGGAACTTGTGTTATAATTTACAATTTTTTGACTGCTAATACTGGAATTGTTAATGTTTCTGGTGGAAATGGTGGAAAAGGAGGAAATGGAACTGCTGGTGGTACTGGAGGAAGTGGTGGAGCAGGAGGGACTACGGGAGATGGTCAGAATGGTGGGGCTGGGTCAGGTCACGGTGGAGGTGGAGGAGGCGGTGGAGCTGCAGGACAGTATTTGATAGTTAAAAATACAGAATTTTTTTAATACAACAATGCTTTCAACCATTTCATCACAACCAATAGCAGGGACATATCAAGACACAAAGGGCAGGAGAATAAAAAAGTTAGAATGGCAAGAAGAAACAAAGCCAACAACGAATTGGCAAGATGATTTATCAGGGCCAACAACCTCTTGGCAATCCGATTTAGAAAAACCAACTACTAATTGGCAAGAAGAATAATATGCCAGAAGAACAAGAAGAAAAACAAAAACAATTATCAATTCAAAGGAGAAAAATTCGTGGCGGAATTGAATTTCCATTAGATTGGGAAGATATTTCAGCAATTAAGGCTTCATTTATGGGGGTTTATATTGTAAATTTAGTTAATGGGTCGGCGGTGGTTAACGATATTAAAATTCAGGCAACATCAGTAGCAATTGCCACACATAGAGTTTTTAACGGAACAATAGGAGTTTTATCGGTTTATTGTGATAATGGACAAGCAACAATTTATTCAACATCTTCTACTGATAATAGCCAAGTAAATCTTATTGTAATCTACTAATATGCCTCGCAGAAAACAACAAACGCCGCTATTAAAAGAAATAAGAGAAACAAAAAAAACAACTCAAAGAAGCGGCGGGGTAATTGTTTTGGAAAACTTTTCTTTTAGCACGCTTTTTAAAAGAGAAACAAACACAACTGATTATTTACATTATTTAATTGCCTCGCCAAGTTTTCTTTTTAAAGATGTAGATTTTTCTCAAATAACTGATATGGGAGATGTCCGCTATCCTTTGCTTTGTCAATTGCCAAAATCAGAATTATCTTTAACATCTGGCATTGGTTATCCTGTTGCCAATTATTTACCATCAAACTATCAAGATGAGAGAATTTTGTATTCTGCTTTTTCTACTGGCAGGGTTTTGGCTTTAAAAAAATCAGGTGTCGCAAGAGATTTGGGCACTCCTTTGTCAAATCCGTCTTTGCCAAATGAAACTTCATTGGCTACTTTTATTGGAAAATTATTTTTTGTTAATCCTTCTTCAACTTCGGTTTACCACATTCCAGAGGATACAACTGGAACTTCTTGGACTTCTTTAACTGAATTTAATTCTCCAAAATTCGCCGTGCCATTTTCGGTTTATCTTTATATTGCCGATAAAAGTTCATCGTCAGTTCAAAACAGACAAAACATCAAAGTTTATGGGACTTCTCTTACTTTAACAGGAACTTTTGATTTGGGAACGAACTGGGACATAATAGACATTGGAAATAATAACAATAAATTTTTAGTCATTATTGCCAGCCCGCTTGGAGTAAAAACAAATCAATATCTCTTTTATTGGGACGGCTCTTATCAAAACAGATATTTTAACGCCATTAAATTGCCAGGTCTTTATTTAGGAAGTTTGTCATTTCAGGGAACTTATTTAATTTTTTTAAAGACAGGAAACAATACAAAAATCTATGAAATTTCTGGTTATGCCTTGAAATATCTTGATACTTTTCCAAATACTTCTGTTAATACAACTCTTTTACCATCTGCCCGCTTTTCTTCTTATGGAAATTATGTTTTCTTTATAGTCAAGAAAAAAGATGTAGATGCTAATGTTTTAGTGGCTTACAATCCGATAGAAAGAGAAATTTTTACTTTTTATTTAGATAATTCAAGCAAAAACTTTATCCAAAGCGTTGCGGTTTTAGATGGGCAAGAAGCATTGAGGGTTTTTTACAATGACACAACACAAGATAAAATATCGCAAATTCTTTTAATTCCAGAAACTTCGCTTGATTATTATGTTCAAAATTATTCTAACCCATTTCAGGAAGTATCTTTTAATTATGTTTCAAACTTGATAAATTTAATAAGAAGGAGTAGAATTGACAAAGTAGAAGTTTTCTATGGAACAAAGCCCGCAAATTCAAATCAAGGAATAACAATAGAAATAACAGGAATGGACAGCAGGTCAAATCAATCAAAAACAACAACATTAGAAATAGATAATCAAAAACAAGATTATTATTGGTTATTCTCGCAAGTAGGTTTAATAGGAGATAAAGTTCAGTTCAAAATAAAATTTAAAACAGACGGAAATTTTAAGGGAAATCTTAAAAGGTTAATTGCCTATTACACTTATATTGACTAAAATGGCAATACAAACTACAAAACAATCAACGCCAGCGACTACTCAAAAAACAAGTTTATTTAGTGCTATAAAAGGGGCAGTTCAAAATGTAGGTCAATCAATTCAAAATACATTTAATGTTTTAAAAGGGGCAATTCAAAGTGGTATTTCAAAAGTAGGAGAGGTTGTTAAGGGTGGTGTTTCAAAAGCAGCAGGAGTTGTTACTGGTATTTTTACTCCCAAAACTGGTTCTGTTGTTGGTTTATCACCAGGAAGAATGGGGCCTCAACCTACACCCACTTTTGAGCAATTAACAAAAAAAGAAGACATTAGTGGTCTTGCCACATCTTTGGGAAAAGCACAAGAATCAATAAGCAGATTTGTTCAACCAGCGAGAACCAGTGGTTCTGCTCTATCTTTTACTTCTCCAGAAAGGGCGAGAGAAATAATAACCAGACATTTTGGAGAATTGGGAATTACAACTTCTGGAACTGCCATATCACCTACTGGTACTGGTAAAACTTATATTGAAAAAACAGTGCCACCTGTTACAGAATTTAAAATTGCTCCTGATAAAACTGAATTAGAAAATTTAATCAGACAAAATTTACCTCAAATTCCTTCTAATATTCCAGAGGGAATGGAAGGATATGTTTTTAGAGACCCGCTTGGTGGTTCAAGTTATGTTTTTGATTATTATATTAAGCCAGGCGATACATTAGAAAAAATTGCCTCTAATTTTAGGGTTTCAAAAGAAGAATTGTTAAAATTAAACCAAGACAAAAAATCTGTTAAGGGCGCTTTGATGGAAGGAGAGGCGCTTCGTATTCCAGTTAAATATCAAGAGCCAGAATTTAATGAAATTCTTCAACAGGCAATTCAATCTGGATATTCAATAGAGCAAATAAATCAACTCCAATCTCAACTTTATGATTACTGGATTGCTAAAAAAACTCCAGTGGGGGTCGCTGATAATGTCACCAATCAGTTATATCAACAAGAAATTAACAGATTAAACGATTTACTTAATTATTATGTTCAAGTAAATTCGGCAGATAGTTATAGAGATACTTATCAAAAACTTTTAGATGAACAAGGAATTACAGCAGATTATCAAAGATTGTTTGATATTCAAAGGATAATGCAGGGAACTCTTGATGATGTTTTAAAAGAAGCGGCAGCCGCAGGTGGAATAGTAACCCAAAGTCAAGTAGAAGCGGTTGTTAAATTCAGACAAGGAATTTTAAAACAGGAAGCAGAAACCCTATCAGAGGTCATAGATATGAAAGAAAAAATGATAGATAAGACAATGAAATACGTTGAAATGGATAGAGATGAATTAAATAAAAGATTAGATAAAGCGCTTGGAATTCAAGAGAAGATTGCGGATTTACAACTAAAAGCGGCCAAATGGCAATATGATTATACTCAAGATTTAATCGATAAAAATCAAAAGAAACTTGAAGGTTATGTTAAGGCGGGATTGCTTCATACTTTTTCTCCTTCATATCTGGCTACTTTTGCCAATCCTTATCATCTAAATTATGCTGGTTATACAGCATCAGATATTGCTTTGTTTTATCAATTATCGGCGGAAACAGAAAGAGAAGAAAAGATAAAACAAAATCAAACAGCGTTAAATATTCAAAAAACAATACAAGAGATGGAATATAAAGAATTACAAATAGAAAAATTGAAAGGAGAAATTGAAGAGGAAGAAGAATTTGACATTGGGAGTTTTAAAACTGCCAGTGGTTCTAAATAAAAAAAAATATGTTTGAAAACATAACAGAAAATCTAAAAAAAGGATTGGGTAGTGCTTGGGAATTTGTAAAATCAGCGGGCAAAACGGCCTATAACATTGCTAAGGGTTTTGTTGGTGGAATAAAAGAAGAATTAACTGGACTTTATAAGTGGGGAAAAAGAAAAATTACAGGAGAACAAATAGAAGGAGCAAAAAGCCCAATAGAGATTTTAGGTGGTTTGACTTGGCAACCGTTTTCAAGATTAATAGGTAAAACATTTCTAACAGGAATAGAAAAACTAAGTGGTGCTGATATAAAAGAGGTATATCCAACAGAATCTAAAATTGCGGAATTCTTGTTTGGGAAACAACCACTTCAACCATTTGAAAAAGAGTGGCAATCATATAAAGAATGGGGAAAAGAAGTAGCGGGAGAAAAATATGGTTCAGCGTTCGGAACAATGGCTTTTTTAGGATTTACTGCATTAGATGCTTGGGTTCCATTTGGCGGTGGGAAAACTTTTTTAAGAAGGGGAATACTAAAAGAAATAGCAAGAACAACCGATAAAAACGCAATTAAAGACATTCTTTTAAAAGAAATTCCAGAATTGCACCATTCATCTTTAATCGGAAAAGTTGATAACATAGCAGAAAAATTGGTTCAAGCGAATAAACCATCTTTGGTAAGGAAAACATTACAACAAGAGTTTGATAATATCGCAAAAGAAATGGGGGTTGATTTGGCAAGGGTTAGAAAGGAAACGAAAGAAGTTAAGCCAGAAACAATTGCTAAAACTGCAACAGAAGGAATAAAAGAGCCACCACCTCCAAAACCGCCAAGAAATCCTCCATTAGACGATATCCCTTTTAGACCAGAATTTAATGAAGAAGGAATGAAAAATTATAAGATAAGGGGAACTTTTGAGAATTTTTGGGAAAAAAAACCAGGATTTAAAGAAAGAACACAACAGATTTTAGACGAATATTCAATCTATTATCCTCAAATGTCTAATAAAGAGATAATTGATAAAGCGGTTGCGGAATTAAAACAATTAGATGTTGACGAAGCGTATGAACAATGGTCAAGGAAATGGCAAAGAAGTTATCCAAGAGATGCTGGCAGATTGGCAATAGAAAGAGTAAAAGCAACTATTTTATCCGATATTTTTTGGGATTTAAAGCAATATAATAAAGCAATAGAACTGACTAATTGGGTTGTTGAAGCGGGAACTGAAGTAGGTAGGGCAGTAGAAATTGGTAGGGCTTTGCCAAAAATCTCCCATTCTCTATATTCTCCCCTTTATAGGGCCCAAGCCCCAAGACGTTTTGAAGCGGTTTTACGAGAATTGGTTGAAAAAAAAGGAGTTAAAGTTGAAGAGAATTTTATAAAAGATGCAGTGGAGACAGTAAGAAAAATGCACGAAAAAGTTATCAATCCAAAAGAACTTGAAAAACAATTTGAGAGTTTTATTAGAAAAACCGTTGCACCTCAATTAAAATTAACCCCCAAAGAGACATTTGACATTTTAAGATATTCAAATATGCTTTGGGGACCGATTACTCAATTAAGAAACGCTTTGGGAAATTTTGCTCAATTATTTGTTAAAAACGTTTTTGTTTTACCAGTTCAAGCGGTTATTGAGTATATGAAACATCCCTTTAAACCAACATTAAGAGAGGTTGTTTTTTCTGATATTCCTTTGGTATGGAAAAAAACAATAGGTTCTTTGGATATAGCAGTAAATACATTTTGGCAGGTTTTAAGGGGCAAAGAAGGTGTTTCTCAAAAATGGTTAGATGTTTTAAAAAGCAAAGATGCTTTTGAATCAATGATAAATTATTACAGATACACAGAAGCCGCTCCCTTTTGGTTAAAAGTGGCAAAAACCCCCTTAAATTTTCTTGAAGCATCAGATAGATTTTTTTCTACTTTAATTGCGGTGGGAGAAGAAGCAAGATTAACAGCGCTTTATGAAAGAGCGGGGAAAAAACTTACCGAAACCGCAAAAAGAGAAATTGCGGAAAGAGCGCAAGAGGTCGCAGAAACTTATTTATTTAGAAGACCATTAGGATTTAAAAGGGAAGAGTTAAATATGTTTTCACAAGCACTTGATGCTTTGGGAGAAAGTATTTTAAACTTGAGAAATAAGTGGTATAACAGTCCCAATAAAACAACGAGATATTTGTTAGGATATCCCTTTGCTATGTTTGTTCCTTTTCTTCAAACACCGATAAATATCGGAATTATGATGAGTGAATTTTCTCCTTTGGGATTGATGAGAAATAATTATACATCAGAAAAATTAGCGCAAGTATCTATAGGAAGTATTTTTACTTTGTGGGGTGCTATGAAGGCGCTTAATGGAGAAACCACTTGGTTGGCGCCATCTGATAAGAAAGAAAGGGCAATTTTCTATGAAGCAAGAAAACCATTTTCAATCAACATAAATGGCGTTGATATTCCTTTTTTGTATTTTGGTCCATTAGGGTTAGCAATGGCGGTTCCAGCAGCAATAGTTTGGGCTTTTAGAGAAAGGCAACCGAAATGGAGCCCTGGTTTAGATGAGGCACTAACCGCTTCTGCCCTTCAAGTTTTAAGATTTATTTCATCTCAAACTTCTTTACAAGGATTAAACACTTGGAGTTCGGTTATAAGCGGAGAGGAGGATTTTAATTTTTTTGGCGGTGTTGGATATACATTGGGACAATTAATTCCTATGCAGGGATTTTTAAAATGGGTAGGAAAAATAGTAGACCCAGTGTATAGAAAAGCAGGAGTTGATTTTGAAAGTTCAATTAAAAATTCTATTCCTTTTTTAAAAAAAACAATGGAAGCATACGAAAATGTTGGCGGAGAAGCAGATTATCACTGGACAACAGTGTTTGCTCCATACGGAACTGGTCATTCTTATACACCGCTTAATGTTGCTTTAAAAGAATTAGAAATTGACAAAAGGAGAAGAAAGGCGTGGGATTTTTATGTAAAAAACAAATTAAAACTTGAAGATGTTGAAAGTTGGGTAGGAAAATTAAAAAAAATAGAAGGAAAACCATTAAAAGAAGACGATATAAAAAAGGGAATGGAAATAATAGAAACATTAGGAAATTATGAGTTTAAAGATGAAAATGCGAAAAATGCCGCTCTTTATTTTACAACCGTTTTCTTGGAACAATTGGCGAATGAAGACAGGGAGCAAGAATTTAGAGAGGTGGTTTCTAAAATTCCGAAAGAATATAAAAAGGATATTTTAAGAATTAGAGATGAAAGAAAAACAGAAAGAGAATTGCCAGTTTCTATACCATATGATGTATCTCATTGGAATCCACGAGAAAGAGCGGAATTATTGTATAAGTATTTTACAGATTTAGCGGAAAAGGGTATTTCTAATGAAGATTTTAAGAAAATTCAGAGAGTTTTAAGAAAAAGAGGAGTTTTAACAAAAAGTGTAGCGGATATTTTAAGGTCGTTAATGAAAAAACAAGAAGCCGAACCAGAGGCGGTTTCAGTAGAATGAAATACGCATTTTTTACATATTCGGGCGAGGGATTAGCGGTGGCATATAAACTTTTGAAAGAAGGCAATGAGGTTGTTGTAGGAATGCTTAATGAACATCCAAAAATCCCAGATAGTAGTCCAGAAGCCAAAAAAAGAAGATTAAAACTTTTTGATGGTTTATTAGAAAAACACGATGCCCAAGAATTAGTTAATAAACTTAAAAAAGAAAACCCTGAAGATTGGTTTATCTTTTGCGATTTCAATTATTTGTATCCAATAGCGGGGCAATTAAAAAACAAGGGTTTTAAAGGATTATTGCCATCAGAAGAAGATTTTGATTTAGAAAATGACAGGGAAAGTGGCAAAGATTTTGTTTTAAATCATTACAAAGTTTTTTCTATTCAAGAAGTCCACGAATTTCAAACAATAGATGAGGCAAAGCAATTTTTATCAAAACAAGAAAAAGTTTATGGAATTAAAGGATACAATCCAGACGCTCCAACATTTTTTCCTGCCTCTAATAATCCAAAAATTGCTTTAATAGAATTAACAGACATAATGGACTCTTACAAAAAAGAATACGAAAGCGAGGGATTTATTTTAGAAGAAAAGATAGAAGATTTAATTGAGACGACCCCTGAAATCGTGTTTATGGACGGAGAACCCCTAGGAATGAACATTGACCTTGAGTTAAAGCCGATGGGGAATGGAAATTTGGGCTATTTAACGGGGGACAGTGCTTCCTTTATTATGTGGATAGAAAAAGATAGCCCCGCCTGGAAAAAACTTTATGAACTTTTCTTTCAACCTGCTTTAAGCAAAATAATTAGACCGAATGAATTAGTTATTTGGGATGCGGGGGTAATGTATAGCCCATCAAGGAATAAATTTTATTTTAGTGAATTTTGTAGTTGCAGGGAGGGGTTTAACAGTTTCTTTAGTAAATTATCTACTTTTGATAGGGTTTCTACTTATTTTGAGAAAATAATTAACAAAGAACCGCTTTTTGATAAGAATGTTAAACCCTTTGGTTGTAGTATTAGAGCATTCAATCTTTTGCCAGATAAGAAATTTAAGGAAATGTATCAAGAAAATATTTTAGTTTACGGAAATCCAGATGATAAAAATCTATGGTTTTTTGATATTTATAAGCGGGGAAACAATCTTTATACAGTTGGGATGGAAAAAGATGTAGCGGTGGTAACTGCGTCTGGTGATGATTGGGAAGAAGGGTTTAAAGAAATTGATGAAAAATTAAGTGGCGGGGAATACGTGGTTTTTCCTTCTATGTATTACAGAAAAGCATTTGACATTTTGAATAATTCTTATAATAATAATTTAAAGGATAGATATGAGTTTGTTTGTGAGTTTTTAGAACTAAACATCCCTAAAATTTCAAGTGTAAACGAGGAAGAAACAGATGAAAATACCATTTTAAATAAAATTCTTTCACGCCTATGAAACAAGAAAATATTACTTCAACTAAAATACTGGATACTTCTTTGGTCTTAAAAATTCTTGATAAGATAATTCAGCGTCTTCAAAAAGATGAAAAAATTCTTGAAGGAATTACTTTTGATGCCTCTCAGATAGATAACGTTCACAAAAGAATAGATAACGTCTATAAAAGAGTAGAAGAAGTCAATAAAAAAGTAGAAGAAAACAACAAAGGGCTTCTTGAATTAATATCTTTTTTGGATGGACTTAATTTGGTTAAACTAAAAGAAGAGAAAAAAACAATTCAATCAATTGTTAATCAACTTTTAGACGATAATAAGAGAATAAATACTATTTTAAAGAATATTCTTAATAATTCCGTCGTAATTTCACAAACAACAAAACAAGATATTTTTGATCTAAAAAAGCAACTTGAAGAACAAATTAGAGTTGTTTTTAGGGAGCAGGAAGAAAAAAGGAAAAAATTAGAAACAATGATTGAAGAATTAAAGCAAGAAATTAAAAAATTGCCCAAATTACAATTTAAAGGATTGCTTGGTCCAGTAGGCGGTGCAGTTTCTGCCAAATGGGGACAAATTACTGGAAATCTATCAGACCAAACAGATTTGTCAAATACTTTGAATCAAAAGGTTAGTCAAACAGAAGCCATTGCTTATTCAATCGCATTAGGATAAAAATATGAAAAAACTTATAACAAATTATACTTTTAATCCTACCGCCAAAACAATCACTTTTAATGATTATTCCTCTATTGATTTAGAGAGAATTCTATTGATTACTAATGTAACAAGAAATGTTATTTTGTATAATTTCGCTGACCCAAATAAAGGAGGAAGTGTTTCTAATAATGTTTTGACCTTGAATTGTGATACTTCTGGAATGTCTAATACCGATAAATTACAGATTTTTTACGATGAAGGAATTCCAGCCCTTGCTGGTTTATCTGGTGCTGGCACAGATATAACTTTTACACTAACAAATGCTAATACTGCTTATGCTATTCCCCAAAACCCACCAGCAAATTACTATACTTTGATAATTTATAATTCTTCAGACGCCGATATTTATTTCAGATTTACAGAGGGAACAACAGCGGGAATAAAAATTTCCCCAGGAAGTTCTTTGTCGGTAGATTTGGGCGCAAACCAGCAAGTATATGTTTATTGTGGGACGGCAGGAAAAACAATAAATTTGTCTTACAAAATCATTTAAAGGTCGAATTAAATTAACAAATAGGATATGGCAAAAAAAAGTAATTTAAACGAAAACAAGAATTTTCCGCCAGGAATTGAACAGAAAAAGAAAGAATGGGGCATCCCAGAAAATGCTGAAGTTCAGGTTATTATTAGTGAGAACGAAGAACCACAATACAGATTTTACATTTGGGGAGAAAGAGAAACTGTTAATGATAAGGGAGAGATTGTAAAAGAAAAGGTTCCAATTACATTAAAAACAATTTCAGCATCAGAATTATAAAACTATGAACGGAGTAAAAACAATAAAATTTGGCACAGACGGAAAAGCATCAATGGCATTCAGAATTTGGAGGGCAGATAAGCAAAGATGGGAAACTCCAGGATTGGTATGGAGCATAAAGCAAACCTTAAGAGAATTGGTGATTCAGTTTTTGAATCTCTTTAGGAAAGAGAAGAGATATGCCACAGTTTTAACTCAAGTAGGAGAAGAATGGATTGTAGATAAACTTGATGAAGTAGTTCAAACCACTGGAGATTATATTGGTTGGGGAAGTGGAAGCGGAACTGCTTCAAAATCAGATACCGCTTTGTTTACTGAAGAATCAGAATCAAGAGTTATGGCAACAAGAACTCAACCTGCAGCCGATAAAATTCAGTGGGTAGGACAGTTAACTGCTTCTAGTTCTAAAACCATTACCAATGCTGGAAACTTTACTGCTTCTACTGGTGGAACTTTAATTGTTCACGGAGATTTTACTGGGATTAGTTTGAATGCTGGAGATAAGATAGAATTTACAATTCAGCTTGAAATAACATAA
>Ga0207433_10013415_pt1 | contig 12053 bp, 13 predicted proteins | sample YelNatPaOPGAMG01_FD_187559 | JGI IMG/M metagenome (GOLD analysis project Ga0207433, IMG submission 187559) | Hot spring thermophilic microbial communities from Obsidian Pool, Yellowstone National Park, USA - OP-RAMG-01 (SPAdes) (version 3) | ecosystem: Environmental > Aquatic > Thermal springs...
CGATTCTGGTGTAAGAAAAAAGCTGGTGTTACCACCAAAACAGGAGAAAATAAGTGATGTCAAGAGGTTAATCTCAAGAATAATCAAGTTGATTGCTCAAGGTAGGGTGACACCAGAACAGGGCAAGGTGATGCTGTTAGGAGCATCAGAACTTGCCAAGACAATTAAACTGGAAGAAGAAATCAAATTACTCGAAACAGGAATAAAGGAGGAGGAACATGAGACTTAAAAAATTAACCGATGATGAGTTTTCTGGATACGTAGGTGGTATATCCAGAAGAGTATTGCTAAATGAACTGGCCGAAAACAGATACTCATTCCAAACCAAATGGCACAAATTTATAAAATATCTCCAATACGGAATACTTGCTATATTTTTATTATTCATGGCTTTCATATCTGGATACACCATAGGTGATACAATTGCATTCGATAAGGGATATAAGGCGTGCATATTGAATATCGTGAAAGAGCACAATAAATGAAATACAACCCAAGAAAAATCAAACAAAGGAGAAAGGCGGTAAATATTAGCCAAGATTTACTGGCTAAAGCCATCGGGACATCGAGACCCCATATTGCACATCTGGAAAAAGGGAGTCACCAACCTAACTTGAGAACTCTCATCAAGATTGCAAGGGTTTTGAATGTCCCAATAAGTTTCTTTTTTGATTAAAAAAAAGGAGGTAAATATGTTAGCAATGATTTATCAAAGAAGTGGCAGGTATTATCTTATGCTTTACGGAAATGACAAAAAACTATCAGATACCTATGAAATGAGCGGATTTGTTCTTGCTTCCACAGGTTCTCATATCAAAATTGGAAAAGTAAATGAAAAAGACGAGTGGATAAAAAAAGAAATAAAAAAGATAGAAAAATTAATAAAGTAAGAAAAGCTCTTATAGTTAGAGGCAGGGCATTAGGAGATTTAGTATGGTGTACTGAGGTACCAGAATTTCTCGCAAATGATGGCTATAAAGTAGACTTTCTTGCCTTTAGGTCTAATGCTCAAATATTACAGAATAATCCTTATGTAAATGTTATAAATCTCCATGAAGGCATGCCAGACACAAAACAAGCATATGATGAGATTCTCAGAAAATACGAAGGATTCTATGACCTCATTGTTAACCTTCTTTTTAGCGTAGAGGGTAGATTTCTATGGAGAACGGATATGAATTATGGCGTTATCCCATCCGAAGAACAACGGAGACAAATGTCAAGGAATAAAAACTACTTTATCGAAACTGTGAAAATAGCTGGTTATCTAAGTAGAGGATATGGAAAGATATATTTTTCAAAAGAAGAAGAAGATAAAATCAAAAAGTGGAAGGAATCACTTGATGGTTATAAAGTGATATTGTGGCAACCAGAAGGTTCGACAATGAATAAGAGACTCCCTAAGGTCTTCAAATGGATTAAGGCAGTTCTTGACTATCTTCCTAAGTCTTATCATATAGTTGTCTCAAATACAATCACAAATGAAGCTTTAAAAGGTTTTATAGATGATGAGCGAGTACTCACAACATGTGGTTCATGGAATATAAGGACTATAATTGGTGCCACAAAGTATGCGGACCTGGTAGTAGGAGCTACCTCTTTTTTAGTAAATGTGGCATCTTGTTTTGAGACTCCTAATGTGGTGATATTCAGTGCAGAAGAAAAAGAAAACCTTACCAATTATTGGAAAAATTCTTATCCTATCTACCCCAAATGCAAATGCTTTCCTTGCTATCTTATTCCAGTGTATCCTGAGTTTGTTAGTGACCCTGAAAAGAAAGCTATTGCACAAAAATACCATGATTCTTGTATGGGAGTATATAACTATAAATGCATGGAGTCCATTGACACGGAAGAGGTTTTATCTGCTATCCTTAGAGCTTTGGGAGTTATAATCATCTAATAGCTCATGAATAACCTTGTACAACCTTGTTGAGAACTTGTCTTTACTTACTGTCCCCGACATAGTAAGCAATTGATAGAGATTGTCTATCTTTACTGCTTTTGCTTTTATAATCTCTTTAATCTTTTTATCTACTTGACCAGAAGATATACCCATAACTTCTAAATTTGATATCCGAACTTGATGGTTTTGTTATCTTATCTTTATACATCTTCATCATATCCTTATACATCTGGTGTGCTATCTCGGCTTTACCCTTATAATTAACAGAATCTGCTTCTATAGTAGATTCACTTGAGGTTAGTGATTTGTTTGCTATAACTCGATATGCATTTGCTTGAGCGAGGTAAAAGAAGGCGTCTAATTGGTCAGAGTTTAACATTGAGTATGTCGGTTTGATATAATAATGAATTCTTACTTTCTCATTTGTATCAGTTATAGTCAAAAACCGAACTTTATAACCATTGTAGTAATAGATTTCATAGTCTTGATTTGGTATGAGATATGATGGTGAGGTATCCGATATGGGGTATTCTATTATAAGTGGTTTATCAGGTAGATAATCAGAAGATAGCGATAATGGATTACTGAAGTCATATTCTACGGTATTTTCTATTGGTTCCATACCATCGAGAGTTCTATCAAGTATTGAGACTATTGTGTCCTCAGTCAAATACTCAATCAAATCACTTAAAATATTACAAAATCTGGAATATATTTCTTCGTATGTCATGGTTGTCTCCCAAATTCCCAAATATCTATGTTTTTATCTGTCCTTCTCATTATATATCTACCTTTCATCTTTTTTCCTTTAAAATCAAATCTTACTTCAGTCTCTTGTTCAACTTCTGCCTCACTTATCGCAACTGAACCTTTATCCACCATCCTAATATAACCTGCACTCTCTCCATAGCTCGCAGAACCTGAGGTAAACTTTTCAGCACCATTTTCACCAGCATGTAACCAGTCTGTTTTGCCCTCAAACCTCTTTTCTCTTCTTATTATACAAGAAGTATCTGAGTCCAGTGGATTCATTTCCATGACTATTGTGAGCAATTCCTCATCCTTAATTGCAATTCTAAGTAGGTACTCATAGTTCGCTGGAACTCCAATTCTTTTGACTGGTCTTGATGGATCGGAGTAATGAAACTGTAAAACAAAATTCGTATTCATTTCACCAGCTTTAACATGTTGATTCAATATATCTTTGATATTCTCAACGAGTCTATTTCTTACACTAATCCTCTCTTTCTCATCTTTTATTTTCCAATATTGATATTCTGGTGGTATACGTTCTCTTATGTATTTAGGTATTCCAGAATAACCATAAGGCGGTATCCTATTATTTTTGACTGCTCTCGGTTTAAGATAGTAGGGCAGTCCTTCATCGAATATACATACCCACACTGGTCTGTCAAGCATTATTCGTCTTATCATCCAATGCCAACGGAAGTTACCAAAATCAAGGAAATACTCTTTGGCATAACTTGTCATGTATCCTGTTTCCATTATTCCTTTTCTCACAATGCGCATTACTGAATGACCATCTTTTGTGGATGGTATGTCATTGGGTTTGAATACGCCCTCTACATCTAACCACTCTGGAGGAATAAATGGTTTCTTTTCGACCTCAATCTCTTTTGAGACAATCTTGCCTTCATTCAAATCAATCTTCCAATTGTCAGGGTCTTTGTCATATGCTTCTGCAGAATATTTGCCATCCTCTACCTCCAAAGGAGGAACTCTTATCATGTCCTCTTTTTGGGTTAGTAATGTCCAACCACTTAAGAAATTATTATCATTTTCATATCTGAGGTCATTGTGTACTGAAGGTGGATGTTTGTAATTTGGATGTGAGTCAAAATATTTTTTCAATTCTTCTTTAACCTCATTCCATTTATCCCAATTGCTTTCTAATTCATTCCACAATTCTGGTTTGCCAATCTCATTTAGAATATCCTTTAATGCGCAACGATAATGAGATTGTATCACAAACCTATGCTCTTTATCCTCACTTATTGGTTGATATGGGTCTTCAGATTCGGTTAAATTAATCTCATCATTTATCAGGTCATAGAGGTCTTTGTCTGTAGTTTCAACCTCTACCCCATTTCTATCAAATGTCTTTATATATTCTTCTGGGATAGACTTTGCATAAAGTTTTCTGATATTCATATTTATAATCTCCCTACAAGCGTCAAGGTCTGTAAAATCAGTTAAATCTCTCTTGAGTATATGTCCAGACTGGTCTAACATCCAAACCTTTTTTGACTCTGGAAATGATGATATTTTTGAATTCTTAACAATGATACCGACTAACTTTCTGGACTCATAAATGACTCCTTCTGGAGTTATCTTCTTTATACAGAGGACATGGTTTTCTTTTTTAGATTTGTTGATAACATCATCCATGGAATCAATCTTGTTAGTTTTTTTAAGAAATCTCGGACCGTAATATTTTATATCTACACCCTTATCAGAATAGATTACATTAACTCCCTCTGATTCGATTTCAACAGGTGTCCACTTCTCAACATATGGTGCATTATATGTCTTACCTACAATGAGTATATTACCCTTAGGACTCTCAATGACATTGTCATGATTAGCATTTTCATTGGCAATGCAACCGATGACCAAATTGTATATTCCTTTCTTACTCGTTTCTATTACATCCACAACAATGAGATTGGTTACAACATTGTTATGCAGTTTGACCCACTCATTATCTCTTGGTCTTCCATTTAGTGTGTAGATGGAATCCTTAAGTTTTACAACGACACCTTCAGAACCATATTCATTTCGTTTTTTATCCACTTCTGGAGCAAGCTCCTTTTCATTTTGACATAATACATGATAGACTATCTTTAAGACATCACCTGAAAAAGAGGCATCAGCCCCTATGGATTCCAGAATTTCATATCTTTCATTGAATGGCTTATTATGAATGTCTTCCTCATAGAATAAGCAATCAAATATATTTGCGATAAAAGAACTGTCATCACAATTTCTCGAATGTATCTGACCTATAATGTATTCTCTTGGGTAGTGTTTGCCGTTTTGCCATGACTCAATCTCACAATCAAGACATAGCTTGTTAACCTTTAATTTTTTAACAGCTTCCACAATCCTTGGGACTTTGTCTGTTATAGTGCTACCATCTTCAGAATAAACTATAATTTTATCACCATCTTTATGAATTATCCCTCTCATACCATCTTTTTTAGTTGAGACATAGCAAGGATATTTAACTAATGCGAGAAGTGATTTCACAGTCTGCCTCTCTTCTTGAGTTCGTTTGGGTATGATTGGCTTCATGGGTATGAAAAATCTACCTATTTCAATCCTATCCTCTTTTTCACTTATTTCAGCCATCTTTTCAAAATCTTTATTCTTAACTCTTAGGTTGACACTGAGACTCTCTTTGAAGTCCGTATCGTATAGCTGTGCATATTCTTCCTCTTCAGTGTCCCTTATCTGTGGGGTTGCAGGGACAAGTTTGAGATGGTATATGGGCATATATGAAGCATTTGCACCCATAAGAGCAGGGGGTGGAAAATCAGGTTTAATCATCTTACCCAAAGCCGATTTAGTCGCATACTGGATGACCCTTTCAAGTTTATGCAATAAACTTGTATCCACTGGAAGATACCATTTTCCATTTATCTCTACTGCTTTTACAATTATATCTATGTCTCTTGGTTCATGTGACTTTGCATGGATTAATGAACCACCAATGGATACAAATTCAGGACACCATGTAAAGGTAGGTAAATATTTTGAGATATTTAAAACATCTCTATTTAACTCAATAGCCATTCCATCATGAGCAAATGTAATATCCTTTTCAGGATATGATTCTACAAGCTTGAGATAATAATGGTTTTCGTTTTTTATCATAGAACTCCCAAAACCAGTGACAATAATCCTAATCTCATTTGGTATCATTTGAATAATACTTGTAAGTGGATAACTTTGCTCATACATGGTGTCAAATGAGTAACTTTCTACAATACATGTATCACAATTGTCAAATACACTGGAATCTATGGAACTTGTTATTTCTGGTGCATAAATAAGATTGTTGATTTTATAGATTATATTGTCACTCTTTGACACTGAACATTTTATTTCATCAGTTTCAAAATTAGACTCCAATGATTCAAGTTTTTCTTTTGTGAGTATCAAACTGTTAAAGACGATTTTGAAGTCATTTGATACCATATGTCTTTTTGAGTAACTTTCAGTCTCACCTTTTGTACCAATGAATTTGACAAATGGTCTCCTCACTGATTCCTGAATGTTATTGATTCTTACAAATAAACAGGAATCTTTTGGTATTTTTACATCTTTAGGTTCATCATATCTGTAAAACCTATCTACTTCAAAATCATGACCATTATCACTGTTTTTAAAACTAATGAGTCCATAACATTTTTCTGAATCTACAAGGTATCTGGTTTCAAGAAGTGAAAAGAAATCCTTATTTACGGTTATCTTGTTTATTTTACCTTCATAAATATCCTTTGCTTCTTTTATGTTTACCGCCCCGTTTGGTAACCCCATACCGATAATCTTCCGTCTCTTTTCTTTCCATTCGGCTATCTCATCACCACTCGGAGGCTCGGTTTTTATATAGCCTTTTTCTTTTGCGGATTTGTAACACTCCCAAAATGATGAGTTATCATCTTTTGGTCTCAATTCGAAATAACATTCATTTCTTAAGACATCTACAACTTCACCAAACTTTTGAAGCAAACTATCAAGAGTCCAATCACCCCAATTTTTGCCATCTTTGAGTCTTGGATAACCTACATTACCCATGAATCTCAATGCTGATAGTAATTCTCTCCAATACTTTTTTGGGTTCTTTAAATCTCTCTCAAGCATATCAAAAATCTTCTCTTACTTGTCTTAACCATTGCTTTAAAGCTTGGTAGGAAATCTTACAATTGAACTCTTTCTCTAAAATCTCAACTGAATTAATAAATTTTATACCCTGAGACTTATACCATATAGCTTTTTTGGCTATCTTAAGCCTCTTGCTTTTAGATATTTGGGGGTTTTGCCATATTCCCATCTTAAATCAAATATATCTCCATTAAGATGTCACCAGCGCTGGTTGGCTGTCCAGATAGGGTAAGAGTAACTGTATAATCTCCAGATATTGCAAATTGGTCATAGTTTGTGTAATTTGAATTTTTGGCTATATTTGAATCTGATTTGACAACGCAACCAAATGCTGATGTTATGGTATAGGATAGAGTAACACTGGCTGTGAAGTTTGGTACCTTTATCGCAATATTTCTTACCAATCCTGAACCTGATAATGTATATGATTTAGAGGTATCCGTTGCTCCAAATGATATGGTTGCTTGTACTTTCTCTACTAACCTTTGTCTTGTTGTTACATAAAAGTCTGCCATTTAATCACCTCCTCCTGATTTTTTTCTTATCTCTATACCTAATTGTGCGATTAGAGATTTCATTACCTTTCTCGCATCATCATCAGTTATCCAACCTTCTGATTTGGCTGTTATCATTGCATTTGTTATCTTATCTACTGCCTCTGCAATTCTTTGGGTATCCCTAATGGAGATTTCAGGTAATATGACGCTAAAATTTCTATTAACATTTGGTTTTAACTGTCCATGTATGATTGCCTGGTCTATGACGAAGTTTATTACTTCCTCAAACATGCACTTAACAACCTTTTGCTTTGCAACCAATGTCTTCTCTGTAGGATACCCCATCTCATAAGCTACAGCTCTTGCACCTTCACCATCAGAAAACCAATGAGGTGGAAAACCAGCGCCAATCAAGATATGATTCTTGAAAAGCTTGACATCGTTGGATATATCATTTTTAGGAGCCTTTGACTCTATAAGATTCCACTTTACCTTTTCATTATGAACTCTTGCAACTCCAGATTCTATAGGTTTGAGTTCTTGAATATATGCCTTTATATCGGCTTTTGTGGCTCCTTCTAATGTGACATCCCATATGAATTTTTCGGTCTCGTTAATCTTATAAAATCTATCCTTTAACATCTCGTCATAAAAAATAATCCAATCTATTATGGGGATTAATTCACTTCTACCTCTATTTGCCATCACTGGCTTGTTTATCATGAATACAAAGACATCACCTACTCTCATTCCATATGTCTTCGATTGTGGGTCTAAGTCCACATTGATTACTTTGAGTGTCTTTGTAGAACTGAGTTCAGGATTTATAATGACTTCAATAGAATCTATGATTATGCTATTACTTTTATTTCTATTAATCTTTGTGACATTGAGTGGGTCTATGTACCCCATTCTTACAAAACCATCTTTTTCATTTACAGAGGCTGTCCAATATGCCTCACCAAATAGAAAAAGGTCTTTTATCTTATCATCTTGCCATCTCTTCCAATTATTGATAGGGTCATTCCAGTATCTTGAAACAACTTTATCAACTTCAGGGTCTTCACATTCAACATAAATACCCTCACCTATTATATAGTTTTTGTAGTACTCAATGATTCTCTTTGCATTTGGAGATAAGTCATACTGCCTCGAAACCTCTCTCAATGCTCTTATATACACTTGTGGTGGAATGTCTCTTACAGTGTACTCACCAAAAATAGAACGCCAGCTTTGGAAATCAGGACTTTGTTCAGGAATTGAATTTTTTATAACTGCTTCTGTAAACCTTTTTCTTTCAGTCTTTTTGGTCATATTTAACTCCTAACAATGGATGGGACAACGTATAGATTACCCATCATCAAGGTCACAATTTCTATTCCAGTGTTGTCTTTGATTTCATAGACATAAGTATTGGAATCTGATTCTATATTTCTGCCACTTGCAGGGATACTTGCATTCACTGTCTCACTCATAAATATCTCATAAACGCTTTCATTTTTAATAGTAATATCAAAGCTCCATTTATCCTGTGAATTAGCAGTTTTTCGAACTTGACCAGACAAAATATGACCCGTCAAATCAAGGTCTGTTTCTACTGTGAGTCTCCAAGTACTACCCTGATAACCTATCAAGTCAATCATACCATCAGTCCTTTTTCTATACACTGATAGTCCTTTTTTGGACTCTGTCGATTGTGGTACCACATCACCTATCCAGTCTGAATAATTCATTACAAGATGACTTTCACCTTCAGACCATATTGCTTCTTTTTTAAGATTTCCAGAATAAAGTGCATTATCAATGTATATCTTGCTTGCGGTCTGGTAGGTTTTTATATAAGCCTGATAAACCACTTTGCCTTCTTGTGCAGGTGTAAATGTGACTGTAAAATCAAACCAGTCTGTGTTGTTTGTCAAAACTGCCGTTGATTGGATTGTTGTTGTATGTGAACCTGTCGATTCATCAAAATATTCAGCCGAAAAATAAAGTTGGTCTGCTGTTGGGAATGTTGTCCAACCCTCACCTTTTATTTTTATACTTCGTGTTTGTTGTGAAGAAGGAACATTATTTTCTACCCATTTGCCAAGAATCTGTACAGGTCTATCTGCTGAGCAGTATGAAAGTGGAACTACCTCGATTGATGTTTGAGCTCCCCTACTTCTTAAGATAGAAGTGTTTTTTATTATGTCTCCAAATGTGTCATATTTGGCATGAGTATCTTTGATTTGATTTATATGCTCTACAAGGATATAAGAGTTTGCGGAGACATTTAAAGCATTTCTGCCAGTGAGGCTTAATCCTGTTGGTTTTAGCTTCGCATTTTTAATAAGAAGACCGTTACCTGCTGAATAATCCCCAGAATATCCTATCATAATATCATATGTATTTGCACAGGTATTTCCTAAATGATTTATTCCAAGTTTGGCCTTTGAGATACCGCTTGAAAGGCATATTCCTAAATAATTAGAGTATACATATGTTTCGTTATCTATATCAATGACATCACAAGTAGATAAAGATTTTGAATTTGAATATATCTTTGAGTTTTGAACTTTTAAATTTCTGGTTTCCAGAAACGGAATGTAGCAAGAGAATATTTTTGAATTCTTAATTGTTATATTTGATGAGATGTAAGTATAACTTGACAGGGATACAATGTTACAATTATCAAAGCTACTCGGATAGCCTTGATTCCATGAAACATAATTACCATTTCTGAAAGAGCAATTTATAAAGGTGGTCAGACATGATTTCAATCTGTAAAATCCTGTAAAAATTGCATCTTTTATATTTGAATGTGCATCAGTGGTGGTATGATAATCATAAAACATTGGTCTGTTAGAATTGTAGTTTCCTATTGTGGTATTAGCCCCTAATTTCTGAAGTATCACATTTCTTGATACATTTACCACCATACCCCCTGTGTAGAATGTCCCCCCTGGGAATGATTCAACTATGGTTATTGTAGTCTTAGTTCCATCATAAATTGGAGTTCCTGAAATGGTTGCTTTAAATACATCTGTGTTATAATTAGAATAATTAGTACCTTTATGAATATAAATCTCTTGACCATTTTTCCAATTGGAAAAATCACCTACTACATATATCACCGAACCTGAAGTCCAATTAGAATATAGATATGTGTTGTCAACACCGCCATAGAAATTGGGGTCTCCACATATGTTTAAAGTTCCATCTGCATTTATGAACAGTCCATAATTATCACCAACTGTTATATTCCAAAATATTGATGAGGTATAATTTGCGTTAATTGGATTGGTCAATGTACCCATTCTTAATTCTCCACCACTATTTATAGTCAGTGAAGCGTTTCCAAATCTTAATCCAGTATTAATGGTTGGGGAAAAATTTAAAATACCATTTATTGTTCCAGCTCCAAGTTCTGCTGTATAAACACCATTAACTGTTACTGTATGACCTGCTGACACTGTAAACGTATCCCCTGTTTGAGAAGGGTAACCAGAACCTCCCCATGTAGCAGGGTCGTTAAAATTGCCCGATTGTGTTGATGTATAATTTGCCATTTTCTATAGTTTGTTTCCTTCTTTCAATCTCATCATTTAATTCCTCCTCAGTTGGTTCATTTGGGAATACTAAGCATTCATTGTATATGTTACCATCTTCATCCTCAAAATCTACTCTTACCTCATATCCCCATTCTCTCATGACTCTGCCCCAAATGCATTTTACTTTCATAATAAAGCCCCCAAAACTATCCCAACACCCAAAAAACCCATCCCTCTTAATAGTTGGTCAAAGAATGAGGGTTGTGTTTTTTTCTGCTCCTTTAATAGAGCATCTTTTTGTTTGATAATCTCATCAGAATTTTTAATGACTTCTTTCTGGAGTTCTATGACTTCTTTTTGTTTTTCAATTTGTTCTTCAAGTAGAGAAATTGCGGTCTCATAGTCTTTAACCTGTTCCTTGATTATTCTACATTGTTTGATTTCGACAATCATTTGAGAGACTGTTGAGTCAATAAAACAGTACTCCACTGATGTATTTTCACTTGCTAAAGCAATGTTTGACATTAGTAATATCACAATGAATATCAAACTAATGATTATTGCTCTCACCTTTGATTATCCTTGATGGTTTATAACCAAGATTATTTAACTCTTGTTGGATTTCTTTGCCATGAGGAGGAGTTATATTTTCAATCTCCCTCTTCTTTTCCATTATCTTTGAGACCAAATCTTTATACCTTTTCCTTAACTGTTTTAGTTCGTTATCCTTATCCATTGTTATTTTTAGAATCTCTTCATATCTTTGTTTCCAATATTCGTTAAGCCTTTTATTTTCTGCGTCTATTATACTTTTCGTTACATGATTACTGCCATATTTCATACCAGCTAAGAATATGACAATTCCAAAAACTATAATTGCTAATATAAGTTTCATATTGTCCTTAATCCATGTTTTATAATCCTTAACCAAACTTGATTTGTCCGTAACCATGCTTTGTACTCAACCCTTACTCTTTTGTTTGATACATTCATTTAACGCCTTTTCAAGTTTGTCTGCCAATTTATTAATATTTTCAATAACAGTTTCATATCTTTCAGAAAGTATAGCTATTGTTTTTTGAATTTCAGGTAACTTATTCTCTCTCAACTCTTCTTGCCTCTTTAACATAGTTTTAATCTCATTCTCATATTTACAAGGCTCACCATGATCGTTCAATAACTTCTTTGCAATCTTGTCCGCAAGATCCCATA
>Ga0207433_10013416_pt1 | contig 12052 bp, 12 predicted proteins | sample YelNatPaOPGAMG01_FD_187559 | JGI IMG/M metagenome (GOLD analysis project Ga0207433, IMG submission 187559) | Hot spring thermophilic microbial communities from Obsidian Pool, Yellowstone National Park, USA - OP-RAMG-01 (SPAdes) (version 3) | ecosystem: Environmental > Aquatic > Thermal springs...
TACTAAATAACAAAATCGTAGCCCTGGAGGTCAAGATTTGTAAGTCCGAGTTCTTTTGCCCATTTTATTACATTACTGTATTCCTCTCGGTTATTCTCCTTGAAATTTCAAACCTTTTCCTTTTTTCAACAAACCGTTAATTTTAGTCAATTAAACCTTTGAAGTCTTAAGAAAGCTTTTCTTTTGATAAAACCAAATAAAAATAAAATTCATCCCTTTTAATTCCAAAAAAAATTTGACAAAAAGATTAAAATGGTGTATTTTTTTTAATTATGAAGAACATTTTTGATGAGATTGATATTAAAATTTTGAAAATGTTGCAGGAGAATGCAAAGATTCCCCAGGCTGAGATTGCATCAGCAGTTAATCTTTCCCTTGCTGCGGTAAATGAGAGGATCAAGAAGCTTGAGAGGAGCGGAGCTATTAAAAAATACACAGCTATTTTGGATCCAAAAAAGTTAAATGTTAACATAACCGCTTTCATTGATGTTTTTGTCGAGCACCCAAAATATGAGGATAGATTTATGGAGATTATGAATGAGCATGAAGAGGTTCAGGAGTGCCACAGGATTACTGGCGATTTTAGCTTCCATCTCAAAGTAAGAGTTTCAAATATTGAGAGTCTCGAGAATTTCGTCATAAATGTTTTGAATTCCATTGAGGGTGTGAGGCAGACAAGGACTTATATTGTCCTTTCAACCTCCAAGGAGACAATATCTCTCCCCCTTTCCTCAGAAAAAAATGATAAGGAGGAATGACAATGAATAGATTTTCACCTCAAAGAGCTTTTGAAATTGTAGGTTCTCATATGTTAATTGACCATTTCGATCTTGTCCTTGATCTTGAAAAGAGCCATGGGGTATGGGCTTATGATTCAAAATATGGTAAAAAATACCTTGACCTTTTCTCCTTTTTTGCATCAAATCCTGTAGGCTACAATCATCCTAAGATAACCGATGAAAGTTTTGTGCAGAAGATTGCGAGAGTTGCTCTCCACAAGCCTTCCAACTCGGATATCATAACCATTGAAATGGCTGAGTTTGTAGAAACCTTTTATAGAATCGCAGGTCCTGATTATCTTCCTTATATGTTCCTTATTGAGGGTGGTGCTCTTGGAATAGAGAATGCCTTGAAAGCATCCTTTGACTGGAAGATAAAGAAGAATTTCAAGAAAGGTTATAAGGAAGAAAAGGGGACAAAGGTTCTGCACTTTAGGGAGTGTTTCCATGGAAGGACTGGTTACACAATGTCCCTTACAAACACAGACCCTGTGAAAACAGGACTTTATCCAAAGTTCAATTGGCCAAGGGTTACAAACCCAAAGATAAAGTTCCCATTAAATGAGAAAAACCTTGAAGAGGTAATAAAACTTGAAGAGCAAGCTGTAAATGAAATTAAAAATGCCTTTAAAGAGCACAAGGATGATATTGCAGCAATTATAATTGAGCCAATTCAGGGAGAAGGTGGAGACAATCATTTCAGAGGGGAATTTTTGCAAAAATTAAGGGTTTTGGCTGATGAAAATGATTGCATGTTGATTTTTGATGAGGTTCAGACAGGAGTTGGGCTCACAGGAAAGATGTGGGCATTCCAGCACTTTGATGTTAAACCCGATATGCTCTGCTTTGGGAAAAAGATCCAAGTTGGAGGTTTTATATCTTCTAAGAAAATAGATGAGGTTGAGGACAATGTTTTCCACACTCCAGGTAGAATAAACTCCACATGGGGAGGAAATCTCACAGATATGGTTAGAGGAGCTAAGTATCTTGAGATTATAAAAGAGGAGAAACTCGATGAAAATGCTGCTGTTGTAGGAAAATACTTTTTAGAGAAGCTTGAGGAGATACAGGACGAAATGCCAGAGCTCGTAAGCAATGTTAGAGGAAGAGGGCTTATGATTGCCTTTGACCTTCCAACTCCTGAGATCAGGAACAAACTCCACAGGAAAATTTTTGAAAATGGAGCTCTCTGTCTTAAGTCAGGTGAAAGAGCAATAAGATTCAGACCCTCTCTCATAATAAGCAAGGAAGAGGTTGATGAAGGAATAAAGATAATAAGAAAATCCTTAAAAGATATAGCCAAGGAAAAGATTTTATAGAGAATTCATCCTTTGAATGTTGAAATTTGATATTCGATGAATAAGACATTATAAACTTGACAAAAAAGAAAAAACAATTTAAATAATAATTTATGAGACTTTGTCTCAAAAAGAGATATTTTCTTTTTTTCCTGGGGATTTATGTTTTTTGGATTCCCTTCTTCAACTTCTTTCATACTGAAAAAGTCATTACAGAAAATGGAAATTGTGTAGCCTGCCTTTTTCAGAAATCCTTTTATTTTGAAGACAAGATTGAAAATATCTACCTTCCTTCCCTACCATTAATCTTTGCCTTTAACCCTCAGGAAATTTCCCTTTATGTTTTTATAGACTCGAGGATTCTATTCAGTAGATCTCCTCCTTTCATTTAGTCTAAATCCTATCCTTTCCACTAAAAAAATTTGAAAGGAGGAGAAAATGAAAAAATTATTGATAATTTTACTACTTTTAACTTCAACGCTTCTTTGTAAAGATGATGAGCTTTATGTGAGAGGAAAAATTCTGGATAAAAATGGGAATCCAATAGAAAAAGCTATTGTTATTATTCCAGAAATTGGATTAACATGTGAAACTGACAAAAATGGTTTTTTTGAAATAAAAGCAAGGGGAGGGAAGATACATTTAGAAATTCAAAAGGAGGGGTATATTCCTTATCAGAGCGAGATTCTGGAAATTAAGGAGTCCGTCAATCTTGAAATCATTTTGTTCCCTTCCATAGAGGAAGAGATTGTTGTAACTGCAACAAAGGTAGAGACCCCCATTAAGGAAGTTCCAGTAAGAACTGAGGTTATAAGTTCAAAGGAGATTGAGGAGAGCGGCGGGAAAACCCTTTACGAAATCTTAAATAAAAAAGGTATAGGCTTATTTGCTCAACAGAGTTGCTCAAATTGCAATTTTACCCAATTGAGAATGCAGGGTCTTGAAGGTGGATATACTCAAGTCTTAATAGATGGACAGCCTATTTTTGAAGGACTTGCATCAGTTTACGGTCTTCAGCAAATAGGAAGTGAAAATATTCAACAAATAGAGATAGTTAAAGGTGCATCATCCTCCCTCTATGGTGCCCAAGCAGTTGGAGGGGTCATAAATATAATAACTAAAGAGCCTGGTCTAAAACCTGAGATAAATCTTGAGGGAAGATTGGGAAATTGGAGAACCCGTGATCTTTCCCTTCATTCATCTTTTAGAAAAGGGTTTTTCGGATTTCTCCTTACTGCCCAGAAAGAAAATTCAGATTTCTTTGACCAGAATAATGATGGTTTTACGGACAAAGTAGGAAGGGAAAATCTGAATCTTTCTCTAAAGACAAATTTTTATATTAAAGAAGACACCCATAGAGTTTCAGTCTTTTCTCGATACATTGACGAGTTCCGAAGAGGTGGTTTTATTGCCACAATAGATGATCCCTTTGATGAATATTCTGAGCATATAAAGACAAAAAGATATGAGTATGGAATGAGTTATAGAGGGATATTTTCAAACAGAAGTATTTTAAGAGTTAATATTTCTGGAACTGAACACAAAAGAGATGCAACAAATTCCTCTCGACCTTTTCATTCAGAAGAAATTAATAAATACTTTGAAATACAGTATTCAAGCTATATATCCAACCACACCTTGACAACTGGAATTTCCTTTAAAAATCAAAGGGTCGATGAGATAATCAATCTTCAGAAAGCACCTGAAAAGGAAGCTAAGATATTAGGAGTTTATCTACAGGATGAACTCAATGCTGGAAGGGACATTGATTTGATCTTTGGAATTCGTTACGACAGAACAAAAAGTACATTCATAAAAGCATCCTCCTTGAGCCCAAGAATAGCCATAAAATGGAGTTTAAATCCTAAAAATGTTTTAAGAGCGAGTATTGGAACTGGATTCAGAGTTCCATATCTTTTTTCTGAAGATCTTCATCTCTGTTCTTCTGCACCTCTTATTTACAATCCCGGAACTTTAAAACCTGAAAGATCCATAAGTTATTCTCTTTCATGGGAAAAGGAGATGGCGAATTTTTACTTTGAGGCAAGTATTTTCAGAACTGATATTTCAAGAAAAATATATTTCACAGAGAAGGATGTTCCTCCTGGTTTTGACTTTGTCTATGTTAATGGTGGAAATGCCTTTACCCAGGGCATTGAGTTAAGAGGGAGAAAGGAAATTGGGCTTTTAAATGTTGAATTTGGTTTCTCATTCATTGATGCTCGTTATAAAGAGGAGCAGGATTATGGTGTAGGAAGGAGTAGAAGGATTATGAGAACACCGATATTCTCAGGTCTTATCAATTTTGAATATAGCAACAGATTAAAAGGTCTCTCAGCTCTTCTAACAGGACATTTAACCGGAAATCAGTATATTGAAAACATAGTTCAAAATAGAATTGACAGAACCCCAACTTATTCCACATGGGACTTTAGTATATCAAAAACTATTTTCTCTCACTGGATAATAACTGCAGGGGTTGATAACATTTTTAACTATGTTCAGAAAGTTAGATTTCCAAACTCTTTAGACTCAGCTTACATCTATGCTCCCCTTGTAGGAAGATATTTCTATGCAGGTCTAAGATACAAATATTGATTTTTTAGCAAATTCATAAGTTCCCCTTGACAATAGGAAATTTTCAATTTATAATTGGCATATGCTAATAACTTGGAGGATTGATGCCAAGACCCTTTAAATGTAGAAAAGTTTTCTTCCAACCAAATTTTAAATATTTTAAGCCTGCTGGTATTCCTTTATCTATGCTTGATGAGGTAAATTTGACCCTTGACGAAATTGAAGCTGTAAGACTTGCTGATCTTGAAGGGCTTTATCAGGAAGAGTCAGCGGAAAAAATGGGTATTTCGAGGCAGACCTTTGGAAATATTCTTGATTCAGCCCACAAGAAAATTGCTGATGCCTTAATAAATGGTAAGGCAATAAAAATAGAAGGAGGTGTAATAGAAATTATGGAAAGAAATTTTATCTGCTACGACTGTAAACATGAGTGGGGTGTTCCCTATGGGGTTCCAAGACCTTCAGAGTGTCCGAAATGTGGAAGTGTCAATATTCATAGGAAAGAGGAGGATAGAGGACCAAAAAGAATGAGAAGAAGATGCAGAAGAGGAGGACCACCATGGGAGGGATGAGAGAAAAGGGTATGGGACCTGGTGGGTTTTGTCTATGCCCGAAATGCGGATTTAGAAAGCCCCATCAATCAGGTATCCCCTGCAGAGAGGAAAGGTGTCCTAATTGTGGGTCTGCTCTGATAAGAGAAGGGTCTGAGCATCATCGTTTAATTGAAGAGAGAAAGAAAAAGGATAAAATTTGAAAGGAGGTAGACATGTTTGGGTATGGAAGAGGATGGCATAGAGGAAGGGGCTTCTGGAGAGTCAGTATAGAAGCCCCGGAAGGATATGAGTATATTGGTCCATGCAGATGTGGTTTTGGACCAGATGCCTATTATCGTGAAAAGAAAACAGGAAGGATATTTCATGCAAGCCAACTCCATTCCTATTTCTCCCCTTATCGATATGAGGATGAGGAGATAAGAACCCAACTTGAGAAACTGAGGAGAGAAAAGGAAAATCTGGAAAGAAGGATCGAAGAGCTTGAAAAAATTTTTAAAGAGAGAGGTGAATAATGAAAATAGCCATTGCTTCTGATGATGGGAAAACAATTTCGCCTCATTTTGGAAAAGCTGAAGGTTTTGTGATATTTGAAGTTCATGGTCAAGAAGTCAGGTCTTCCGGGTATCGTCAGAATTCCTTTACAGGGCATGCATTAGGAATTGAGAGCCATCACAGGGAAGATAGACATAAGACAATAATTGAAGCTTTGAGGGACTGCGATGTTGTCATTTCGAGAGGGATGGGAAGAAGATTGTATGAGGATCTTAAAAACGCAGGCATAAATCCTTTAATTACTGATGAAGACAGTGTGGATAAAGCAATAGAAATGTATATGAAAGGTATGCTGGCTGATAATCCTGAGAAAAGTTGCAAGCACAAAGAAGAAAGGGGATGTGGTTCAAGAGATAAAGATTGCGGAAGGTGAAGTTTTAGAACTTTTCTAACATTATAATTGTAGTAAGATGAAGAAACTTCCTGTTTCTTTTTGAGTAATCCAACTAATTTCTTGATTACTGAAAGTCTATTATCAGTGAATTTTCGGTTGAATTTTTAAAGTAATAGTATTAAGCTAATAAATTATGAAGAAAATACTCATTTTCCTTTTTTTTCTTCAATCCTTTCTATTCTCTGAGCAAAAATTTGGAATTTCGGTAAAAGGTGGATGGTTCGGTATTCCCAAAAAGCTCATTGATGCCATGAAGATAGATATAATAACAATTGATGGGATTCCCTATGGTATTGTCAAAAAACCTTATATTGAAGGGGAAGTTTATGGTTTTGAACTGAAATATTATGGGAAAAAAGGAATAAGGGGTGGTTATTCAACTGTTCTCTCCTATGAGAGGAATTTCCTCAGAGGGGAGGGGGGTTGGGAAAGGGAGATAGGATATGGAATTTTTGGTGGTAATCTCAGTTCCAACTCCCATACTCTAACCTTCACAACCCAATTCGATATATTCCCTTCCTTTCCGGTTCATCCTTTTTTTGGACTTGGGATAGGAGCCTCATATCTATCATACAATGTTGAGCTTTTAACCACTGAAGGAGGAGAGGAAATTAGAAAAATAGGAAGGGACAAAGTTATAATTCCTGCTTTTCACTTTCCTGTCGGCCTCAGATTATTCATTGGAGAAATTGTTGACTTAAAATTGGAGACAGGCTTCAAGAATGGATTTTATCTCATTGGAGGAATTTCTTTTAATTTCTAATTCTTCCTTGGGCAATGAAATATTTGAAAAAATATTTTATTTTTGTGGTCATTTTTTTCATTGGTCTAATTTATTTTTTGTATCTACCTGTAAGCTACAACTTTGACGGAACAGTTTACAGCTACTTTCTTAGATACTCCATAATAAAAAAGGATTACATATCCAAAATCCATCCCCATCACCTTCTCTATCATCCCCTCGCTGTGGGTACTTATAAAGCCCTTGTTTCAATATCTAAGGTTCCTTTTTTAGAATACTTTCATCTTCAAATTCTCTCTTTGCTTTTTGGACTTTTGACTCTTATATTTATTTACAAAATCATACTCTATTCCACCTCAAAATACTTCATATCAATAGCTGGTGTCCTATTAATTGCTTTCTCATATGCTTTCTGGCTCTTCTCGGTTGAGGCTGAAATCCATATTCCTGGATTATTCTTTATTGTTTCTGGGATTTTCTTCTTATTTTTTCAAGATAAAAGCAATAAATACTTAATGTCTGCAATTCTATTCTCTCTTTCAGCTGGTTTCCACCTCACTAATATTCTAATTTTAGCCTCAGTGCTATTTGTATTCTTTGTGAGAAAGACAAAAATAAAAGAGGCATTAATTTTTTTGGGGGTATATTCAGTTTCCATATTCATTCAATATTTTCTTTATTCGATTCTGAGTAAAACCAACCTGATTTCATTTTTCAAAAATGTCCTCTTTGGTAAAGATCCCTTTGCTGGATACAGAATTAGCTATTGGGAACCTTTTTCTATAAAGACTTTATTCCTTTCAATAAACTCCATAAAGAATGCTATTTTTGAAGGAACAAACCCCTTTATCTCTTCCATCCTCTTCTTAACCTTACTTATATTTACAACTTTTGGCATTTTAAAGAGAGATTTTAAATTCAAAATAGATTGTTTTTTATTCTGGATGCTTCCCTATTTCCTTTTCTTTTCCTTTTGGGAAACAAGGAATATAGAGTTTAAGTTGAATATTGTGACCCCCCTTCTAATACTTTTTGTAATTTCAATATCTAATCTTGAAAGAAGAAGCCTCTTGATTATTTCTTTTATAATAATTTTAACTTTCATAAATAATTTCTATTTTGGAATAAAGCCAAAAACCGAGATTCAGAATAACAGGAATTTCCTTCTCGCAGAATCCATAAGAGAAAAGACCAATGAGGGCTCTATAATTGTCATAGCTGGAAATAATAGCGGATATATGTACGGGAAAATCTACATCCCCTATTTTGCAATGAGAAATACATGGATTTTAGACTGGATATTAGGAAGAGGTTTCACCCTCTATGACTTAAAAGAACAAATAAGAGGGACAATTCTAAGGGGTAAAAAGATTTTCTTTTTATCAGAACTTACATATATGAGTGATTCTGTGAGGGAATTAATTAAGACCCACAAACTTTCCCAAAAGGACTACAAAGATTTCCTGAATCATTTAAAATTTGGAAGAAGAATTGAATTGCTCGATGGATTCTATCTTCTCGAAGTTGAGAAAGTTTTATGAGAAGGGGACTAAGACTATTTTTAATTTTTGAGCTACAATTCTGAAAGGAGGATTCTAAATCCTATCAGGATAAGTATTGACCCTCCAATGAACTCAGACCATCTTTTCAAAACCTTTCCAATCGCTCCTCCAATGGAAAAGCCAATCATACTAACCAAAAAACTGACTAATCCGAACATTAAGGATGGGAGTAATATACCAATTTTTAAAACACCTATTCCAAGCCCAACTCCTAAAGAGTCAATACTTGTTGATATTGAAAGGAGGAGAATATTCAAAAACTTATCCTGAACCATTTTATTTTCCCCTTCCCTTTCAAAGGACTCATATATCATTCTAAGACCTACAATCAAAAGGAGAAGAAAGGCAACTATGTGGTCATAATCTTTTACAATGGCTATTGCAGAAGCTCCTGCAAGCCAGCCGATTATAGCCATCATGGACTGGAAAAAACCAAAGGAGAGAGACATTTTCCAGTGGAGGCTATTGCTGAATCTTGAGGCAATACCTCCAGCAACAGAAACTGCGAAACAATCCATGGAAAGGCTCAACGCTATTAGAAAAATGGTAAATAGATTCACAATTTAACCTTAAAATCTCAACAAAAAATGATCAATAAAGTTTAAATTATATCATCTTTTCAGATTTTACCAAACCTATGCTAATATATTCCCTATGAAAAAGGTAAGAGCAATTTTAAGACGGACAAAAATTTTTATTCTTCTATTATCCTTACTCCCTTTACCCCTTTCTTCCTTAGATTTCTTAGAATGGCTCAAGGCACAAAATCCCTCCAGCTGGGAATATGAAAAAATAACCCCCTTTGTTTACTACAAAAAAATCTTTGTTTCTGAAATCCCTCTTTCAATCCACATTTTAAAAGTCAACTGGAATAAAAAAGTTATTGAGCTTGAGCTTCAGAAGGCAGAGAATGGAATTTTTGGAAGGAAAACATTGACGGAAATTATTGAGGATAAAATCAAAAAGGGGGAAAAAGTTATTGCAGGAATTAATGCTTCCTTCTTTGAGGAAGATGGAAAGCCTGTAGGACTTTTTGTAGATGAAGGGATTATCTATACCCTCAACAACAAAAGATCTTCTTTGATAAAAACAACAAAGGGGAAATTGATGATTTCAAAGAGCAAGGTTGAGATATATTTGAAAGCCGGGAATCAAAAAGAAAAAATTGAAGAATTAAACAGGGAAAGTTCAAATTTTGATAAGCTAACTCTTTTTAATTGGCATTACAACAAAAAAATTCATATTGAGAGAGGTTTTGCTGGAATTCTTGTTAAAATCGGAAATAAAAGGTTCTCACCTACTGAAAAGGTGAAGGGTTATGTTTCAGAGATAATAAGGGAAGGAAGTATTCTGTTAAGAGATGGAGAGGTTCTTATTGTTGCAAAAGAATCAGAGAATATTTTAAAAAATATCAAGGTTAATTCCCCTATTACTTTTACAATCAAAAATCTTTATTTTAATGACGATATTGATTTTGCTGTTACTGGAGCACCTCAAATTGTTAAGAGGGGATTGAATTTTTACAAGGGTATAAACGAGGGGCTTACGGAAAAGTTTTATGATACTCGCCATCCAAGAACAGGTATAGGAATTACAAAGGATGGTAAAAAAATCTTCCTGATAGCTGTTGATGGAAGACAGTTAGGACTTTCAATTGGGATGACTCTAAAAGAACTTGCTGAATTTTTCATAAAGCTTGGTTGCTACAATTCTTTAAATCTTGATGGAGGCGGCTCAACAACAATGTGGGTAAAAGGAAGGGTTGTAAATTCTCCCTCTGACCCCACCGGCGAAAGACCTATTTCCGATGCTATTCTGATAATTGAAAAGGGATTCCCTAAAGAAAAAATCTATTGAAGAGTTTTCTGAAGGGTTCATGTTATAATTTGGAAGCAGAAAAGGGAGATGGAGGAGATTCTCTTCAACAGGGAGAAACTCCACAAATTCCTTTCTTCATTAAAGGAACTTTCGGAAGGGGAAAAGGAATTAGCTGAAATACTGAAGAAGCTCAAAATCCTTTAATTTAAAAGAAAAATCCTTCTATTGCCACATCCCAGAGAAAATTATATAATTCCTTCATGGTGAATACTGTTTTGCTTATTCTTCTCTCTGTTTTCTTATTAGCCCTTCTCATTCTTCTCTATCTTTTCCTGAGCACAAGGGAAAAGGAAAAAAATGCCTCATTAGATCTTGTTCAAAAGCAGATGGATTCTCTTAGAGCTCAGCTGAACGAGAGCCTTGGCATGACTGTTCAATCCCTCAATCAGCAATTTTCAAATCTCACCCAGCAGATAAATATGAGGTTAAAGGAGGTTGATGAAAAGATTTTCAGTTCGAGCAAGCATACATCAGAAATATTTGCCAATGTTAAAGAAACCCTCGGAGCCCTTTCTCAGGAGACAAAGAGAATCTTTGAAGTTGGAAAGGACATTGCAACCCTTCAGGACATTCTAAGAGCTCCGAAATTGAGGGGTTCCTTTGGAGAACTCCTTTTAGGAGATCTTCTTGCCCAGATCCTTCCTCCAAAATTCTACACCCTTCAGTACAAATTCAAAAACAATGTTCAGGTTGATGCTGTCATAAAGCTTGCAAAGGATTATCTTGTCCCTGTTGATTCAAAATTCCCCCTCTCAAGTTTCAAACTAATCCTTGATGCAAAGAGTGAGGAGGAAAGGGTAAGGGCTAAGAAAAGATTTATATTGGATGTAAAAAAACATGTGGATGATATTTCATCAAGATATATCATTCCAGAAGAGGGAACCCTTGATTTTGCATTAATGTATATACCTGCAGAAAATGTATACTACGAAACAATTATAAAGGATGAATCCCTCGGTGAGGAAAGCTCAATATTCTCCTATTCTCTGAAAAAGAAAGTAATTCCAGTATCCCCTAACTCCTTTTATGCTTATCTTCAGACAATACTCTTAGGACTGAAGGGAATGGAGATAGAAGAGTCGGCAAAGAGGATCCATCAGTTCCTTGAAAGCTTACATGGAGAATTTATTAAACTTGAGGATGACTTTAGAACGCTTGGAATGCACATCCAGAACGCAAGGAGAAAGTTTGAAGATACTGAGAGAAAATTGGAAAGGCTGAAATTAAAGATTGGAGAGGCAAGTTCTGGTAAAACTCTTCCTGAACCTGAAAAGAAAGAGCTACCCTCCCAGAAATCCCTTTTTGAAAAGTAGTCTTAGAGAATTTCCTTTATTGTCATGCCAAGGATGGAGCGAGGAAGAATTGCAGGTTTCCCTGTTATTTCCTGAATTCTACTCTTTAAATCAAGGGAGTAACCAATACAGTCAAAGACGATTAAATCTCCTTTTACCCTTTCCTTAACTTTATCGATATTCTGAGAGGAACTGTAAGGATTTAAAACCTCTACTGAAACATTTAGACCTGTTCTTTCCCATTTCCTTTTTGCATTTTCCATCTGCTCCTTCATAGGAACAAAGACAAAAAGATTCCCTTTGGAAAGAAGGGAAGTTATTAAATTGAAAATCAATTTTGAGGGTATGAGAAAAAGGATATTCGATTTGACTTCAAATTCCTCAGTGCAAAGAAGAGCACAAGCTTTTACTCTCAAATTCTCCA
>Ga0207433_10013419_pt1 | contig 12047 bp, 15 predicted proteins | sample YelNatPaOPGAMG01_FD_187559 | JGI IMG/M metagenome (GOLD analysis project Ga0207433, IMG submission 187559) | Hot spring thermophilic microbial communities from Obsidian Pool, Yellowstone National Park, USA - OP-RAMG-01 (SPAdes) (version 3) | ecosystem: Environmental > Aquatic > Thermal springs...
TGCCTTTGTGGCCGGAGCTGCCCGCCTTTTTCTCGGAGTTCCCTGGATCGTCGCGGTGTTGACGGGAGTGGTGGTGGCGTCGACGGATCCGGCCACGATCGTGCCGCTGTTCCAATCGGTCCGGGTTCACCGCAGGATCCAGCAGCTGGTGGTCAGCGAGTCCGCCTTTAATGACGCCATGGGGGCGGTTCTCACCCTCACGGTCATGGGAATCGCCACGACCGGATCGTTCTCCTTGGGGGGCGCGCTCGTCAACCTCGGCACCCTCGTGGTGGTCGGCGCGGCCGTCGGACTGGGGATGGGTTTTCTTCTCCAGTTCCTGGTGGCTCGTGACACCGGGCGGCACGGACCTCTCGACCGCCACGAAGAGAACGGCGCCCTGTCCCCATTGGCGATCACCTCGGCTTACGCCCTCGCCTCGGGCATCGGGGGAAGCGGCTTCATGGCCGTGTTTCTGGCCGGGCTCGTTCGTGGCAACGCGAGACGGTGGCGCCTTTATGTGGGGGATGATCGCGAGGCGACTCATCAAAGCTTCATGGACTTCCTCTCCCTGGTCGTGCGCATCCTGATTTTCGGCGTCCTCGGGGCGAGCGTGAAGATCAAGCTGCTTGCAGGACTTGGCGGAGCGGGGCTGCTCGTCATCGGAGTCTTTATCTTCATCGCCCGTCCGGTGACGGTGATGATCTGTCTCGGCCTGGACAGGATTGCTCGCTTCAGCCTAAGGGAGATATTGTTCATCTCGTGGGTGAGGGAAACCGGCGTCGTGCCGGCGGCTCTGGCGAGCCTCCTTCTGGCGACCGGCGCTCAGGGTGCGGAGACCGTGGCTTCGGTGACGGTCCTCGCGGTGATCGTGACCATTGTCGTCCAGGCGCCGACGACACGGTGGTGGGCCGGCAAGACCGGGGTCACCTCCGGCCCGACGGACGGCTGATACCCTTCGAGGTCGTTCAACGTCTCGGGAGGAGGCCCGTCGATGCAGATCGTGATCCTCGGTTGTGGAAAAGTCGGATCGCTCCTGGCCCAACTGCTGGCCGACCGGGGCGAAGACGTGGTCATCATCGACGAAGATCCCCGGGCGTTCGACCGGCTCGGCTCCGGGTTCAACGGGCGGACCGTCCTCGGGAAGGGAATCGACCTTGACGTGCTGAAGGCGGCGGGCGTCGAGACGGCCGACTACCTCATCTCCGTCACCACGAACGACAATGTCAACATCATGGCCTCGCAGATCGCGGAAGAGATCTTCCACGTTCCGGAGGCGCTCTGCCGTGTGCACGACACCGAGCGGGAGGCGATCTTCAGGGACCTCGGGCTGGAGACCATCTCCCCCACGCGCCTCACGGCGCTTCAGATCCTCCGACGCATCGAGACCGGGGCCTCACTCGCTGAGGGCCTGCCCGCTGGGTTCGAGTGGATGGATGTGAAGGCGAGTGGATCCTGGACGGGAAAGCGAGTGGCAGAGGTTGAGCGGCTCTTCGGGATACGGGTCGTGTTCATCCACCGCCAGTTGAGGCCGATCATGGTCACGGCCGACACGCTCATCGAGGAGGACGACCTCCTCGCTCTGGTCACGCCGTCCGCGAACCCCCACCTCAAGGAGGCGACTTCCAGATGAAGATCATCGTCGCCGGCGGCGGGAAGGTCGGCTTCTACCTAGCCGACGGTCTGAGAGCGCACAACCGCGTCTCTCTCATCGAGAAGGATGCCTCCCGCGCCGCCTACATCGCCGAAGCGCTGCCGGATGTCCTCACCATCCGGGGGGACGCCTCCATGCTCTCGTCTCTGGAGGACGCCGGGATTCGGGGGGCCGACGTCCTGACGGCCGTGACCGGCAAGGACGAGGACAATCTCGTCATCTGCCAGTTGGCGAAGCGCCACTTCGGCGTCATCAGGACGGTGGCCCGGGTGTCGAACCCAAAGAATGCCGAAGTCTTCCGAGGGCTCGGCGTCGACACGACCGTCTCCGGAACCTCCCTGATCATCCACTTCGTCGAGGAGGATCTCTCCTCGGCCGACCTTCGCCTCGTGATGCAGTTCCGTCATGGTGACATGGAACTCGTGGAGATCGTCCTTGGCGAGAACGCTCCGGCGGTGGGGAGGACGGTGGCCGAATTGGCCCTTCCCAAGGACGCCGTTCTTGTCTCGATCCTGCGCGAGGATGACGCTCTCGTGGTGCGAGGACAGACGGATCTTCATGAGGGCGATACCGTCATCGCCCTCACCCGGAGCAAGTCGGCCGGACGACTCCGGGAGGTGCTGGCGGGACGGCCTCGCTCATGAAGACCTGGCTTTTGGGGATGTTGACGGAATTCGGGATCACGGTGGCGTTCTACCTCGCCGCTCTGGCCGTCGTCGGCATCACGCTGTTGGTGCGATGAGTCGCGGCGGGACTCGGAGCCGGGGCCAGGACTGGCGCCTCGTGGGCTTCTATTCCGGACGGATCGTGGTGGGATTTGGACTCCTGATGCTGATTCCTGCCTTGGTGGCGATCGGCGAAGCGGACTGGAGCTCGATGCTCACCTTCATCTTCTCAGCCTCTGTGACCGTTGCCTCGGGTTTCGCCATGTCCATTTCCGCAGGGCAGCCCCAGCGCCCCGCCCAGTGGTACCACGGACTCCTCATCGCTTCAGTCGCCTGGGTCTTGGCGACCCTCTTCGGTGCCATCCCGTACGACCTCTCAGGATATTACCTGTCTTACCTCGATGCCGCCTTCGACGTCATGAGCGGTCTGACGACCACCGGGCTCTCACTCATTCAGCACCCGGACGCGATCTCGGACGCCATGAACACTTACCGCTTCATCGTGACCTATGTCGGAGGCCTCGGCATCGTCGTCATGGCGCTCACCTTCTTCGTGAACGAAGGGGGAGCGTTCAAGCTGTACGTGGGGGAGGCGAAGGATGAGCGGATCCTCCCGAACGTCCGCTCGACCGCCCGAGCCATATGGAGGATCGGGCTGCTCTACCTTGTGGTCGGGTCGGCGCTCCTCTTTGTGACCCTCGTGATCGGCGGCTTCCCGATCGCCCGCGCTCCGTGGAACGCCGTATGGATGTTTCTCTCCGCCTTCTCGACCGGTGGATTTGCTCCTCATTCCCAGAACCTCCTCTATTACCACAATCCGATCTTCGAGTTCGCCGTGGTTTCGATCGCCATCATCGGATCCCTGAACTTCGCCTTTCATTACGCCCTCTGGCAGGGCCGGTGGAAGGAGGCCACGCGCGATCTCGAGTTCCTCACCTTCTTTTTGAGCGTCAACATCATGTGGCTCTTCGTTGCCATCGGTCTTATCCGCGTGGGGGCCTACTCGGGAATCGCGGAGATCATTCGCATAGGCTACCTGAACCTGATCTCGGCGCACACGACGACCGGCGTCTCGAACATCTATGCCCCGCAGTTCCCCGTCCGCTGGGGGAGCCTCGCCATGCTCGGGATGGTGATGGCGATGCTGATCGGCGGGAGCGCCACGTCCACCGCGGGCGGATTCAAGGGGATCCGGGTGGGGATTTTGCTGCGGGCGATCGCCGAGGACGTGAGGAGGATGCTTCTCCCGGAGAGGGCGGTGGTGCGGAGCCGCTTCCACCACATCGAGGACAGCGTTCTTACAGACGCCCGCGTCCGGGGCGCCGCGGTCATCATCATGCTCTACCTGGCGACCTTCGCGACCGTGGCCCTGATCCTCGCGCTCTATGGGTACCCGTTGACCTCTTCCCTTTTTGAGGCTGCCTCGGTGACCGGAAATGTGGGACTCTCTTCAGGTATTACCCAGGCGTCGATGGCTCCAGTCCTCAAGCTCCTGTTCATGGTGGCCATGTGGGTCGGGCGTCTTGAGTTCATGTCCGTCTTCGCCCTTGTGGCAAGCCTTATCCGAGGGAGGGTGCCCGCATGAGAACATGGGGGCCCTTGGTTGCCCTTCTCTTCGTTGGGGTGATCCTTGTGGGGATGCCCTCGCCGTCCTGCGCGGCTCCGCTCGCCGTCACCGGGACCGAACTGGTGACTCACGGGAAGCTCTACAACCGGAGGATCGTGGCTTTCACCGGCCAGGTCATCGGCTCTCCTATTCGCGACGGAAGGAAGGCCTGGGTCAATGTGTCGGACGGCTTTTACGCCATCGGAGCGCTCGTGGAGGCGAAGGAGCTTTCCAAGATTAACTCGTACGGGAGCTACTGGGATGTGGGAGCGGAAGTGCGCGTGGTCGGGACCTTCTACACCGACGACGCCAGCCAGGGCGGCGAGACCGATATCAGGGCAACGACCCTTCAGGTGATTCGTCCGGGGCACCCTGTCCCCCACCCGGTGAACCGCTACCTCGTCTTTTTGACACCTCTCACGGGCGTGGTCGCCCTCCTGCTCTTTGACCTGGATAGGAGGAAGCGAAGATCTGCGCATCTCTCCTAAATCGACTCGGTTCGACATCACACCCAATATTTAACGGACTCTGACGGTAACCCCATGGACCCAAGACTGGCCACAGGGACAGGGTCTGCAGGGTCCTCACGGAATTTTTACTCAAAATATGTTGACTGAAAAAGACAATTCTGGTACATCTCTGGGTGTCGAATCAAGGAGAAATGAGGCGATCCAACGTGATTAAGTCCACCGGTATCGTGCGCCGAGTCGACGAACTCGGTCGTGTTGTGCTCCCAATCGAACTCCGCAGGACCCTCGACATTGGCGAGAAGGACGCGCTTGAGATCTATGTCGACGGGGAGCGGATCATTCTCAAGAAGTACGAGCCGGACTGCGTGTTCTGTGGGTCCGCCCAGGACGTGATCAACTACCGCGGCAAGAACGTCTGCCGGGACTGCCTCGAGGAGATGGGCGAGAAGGCCCTCCAGGCCGGCTAGTCCTGAAACTGTGAATGTGAAGGCAGGGAGCAGGGGCTCACGCCTCTGCTCCCTGCCTTCATTCATGCACCCCTATGGCGCGTTTTGGCTTGCCCGGATGGGCTGGGCCATCTCCAGCGTACCTTTGACCGTGATGTCAAAATACTTCACCGTCTCTCCGTCGGTGACTCCGATGCTGTAGGTCCCGTCGCTGGGTGCCGTCTCAGTCCAGGGGACGTAGAGGACCCCTTCGTCTACACCCGAGGCCTCTGTGAACGGCTCGCTGTCGAGGGTGGCGTAGTCGAGTGTCTGGTTTTCGACCGAGATCGTCGTCCGGAAGGCAGAGGGCACGATCAGGTGGACCGAACCCGTCGGATGGCCCGAGATCCGAATGGTGGCGGAGCCGCCACGGGGGAGCGGGGAGGAGGGGGCGACGACGGACCAGGAGGACGGCTGCGGGGGCGGGGGCGAGGGCGTTGCCACGACCGAGACGACCCGAGAGGTGAAGCCCCACAGACCGCGATCGTCCATAACCCACAGCTCCACGAGATAGGCCCCAGGGGTCGGGAAGGACGGCTGGTCGTCGATCCACCGGGAGAAGATGATCGAATGACCGGTCGCCGGATCGTAGGAGAGATTCACATAGGTGACGTGCTGGCCCACCGTGACCGGGGATGTGGCGGTGAAGGCTGCGACCGGCGGAGGCGCTGCGGTGCTAAGCCAGATCATGATGCACCTCCGCGTCCATGTAGAGGACCTGGGTGAGTGGATGACCGAGGAAGATCTCGGTATAGCGGACGGACGTCTCGACACCCTCGGCTCTGAACACGTAGCCAGTGTGCGGATCTTGGCTTCCCAACGGGACGACTTGGATTGAAGAGGAGACGTTCTGGGCCTCCGAGGACGGAAGGTTCTCGTCGAGGATGGTTGAGAAGGTAGAGGCCGCCCGGGAGGCGTCGATGACGGGGCCCGTGGGCCCAATGGGAAGAGAGATCTGTCGGCAGGCCGACTGGGAGGCTGAAAGCAGGGCTTCATCAACGTGAATTCGGTCCAGGACAAGGCGCTGAAGGGTGAGGGCCAGCCCCAAGAGGACCATTAGCAGCACCTCCGCCAGCGCACCCACCAAGAAGATGGCCTGACCGTCTTCACGGACCAGCAGGGACCAGATTGCTCGAAACATCGCTCTTTCCTCCGAGTACCACCGTCTTGCCCTCCAGCCCGAGGACCGTCCACGGAAAGCCTTCGAGTTGGAGAGGAAGCGATACGTAGAGCGCCACGGTCTCCCCCCACGGGACCGGAGGGGGCGTCCCCGTCACGGAGATCTCCTGGGCCTGATCCTGAAGTGACGTTCCAGTGAGCGCTGAGCGAACGTCCTGTTGAACCTGGCTCGTGACGCCGCCTTGGATGGCAGCGGCTTCAGCACCGACTTCCTGTGCCCCCTGGAGTTCGGTCGAGAGGACGGCGATCTGGATCGCCGTCCATCCGCCGAAGAGGGTCAGGAGCAGAAGTGGCAGGACCATGGCCGCCGCGATGAAGATATCGAGGCTGCCTGCTTGGTTACTGACCCGTCGAAATCGGAACATTGATCCATGCATCGATGATCTCCTTAAGATGCGATCCAACATCTCCGAAGGCCGCCAGAACCACTCCGGTGAGGGAGAGGGCGGCGAGGGCCAGGATGCCCTGAGCCAGGTAGGCTGAGAGGTCGCCCCGTTCGTCGCCGATCACGGTCGCAATGACGCGGCATAGGCGTCTCACGAGCATGGGTTGTCACCTCCTTTTCGACGATATAGGACAGGATTCGGCTGACGGGAGCCCATTCCTACCAAAAATGGGATCAAATGTCGTACCCGCTCTCGGTGGGGATACGCCAGTGAACAGATTGACGAGGACATTCTGATCGTCCGCGCCGGCGGCGCCCCGGAGGCGAACCTGAACCGGATGTTATCGCTCTCGGCCGCATCGACCGCTTCGAGGGCCTGCGGAGACCCGCCAGATTCTCCTCGATCTCCACGCTAGAAGGCGGGATCAGGCGGTGGCCACGCTCGGAAACGCCGCGGCTGACATCGTGGCACTGGCCAAGTTCGATGGAATCCCCATCGTGATCGGGCGTCTCGACTTCGAAGCGAAGGAGGCATGGCTTCGTGAGGAGAGGGCCGCTTGGCCCGAATGCCCTCGTCCTTCGTCTGCCAGAGGGTTGACAGTTTGATCTCTCCCAAGCCGCTCATGAGGGTGTGGAGGTCGTCCCGGCGAAGGTCGCCTTAAGACTCGCGGGGCGGCGGTTGGCGTCTCCCCACGCCGCCCTCCCCGGACGTCGAGCGGATTGGCTGCCCAGAACGAGCCGATCCCCCAGAGCCCCGGGAGGTCCCGTGGGTTGGTCGCTGGCCTAGATTCCGGACCAGCTTACCGATGACAGGTTGGAGAGCAGGTGAACGAGGTGGGGATAGCCGAGCAGGATGGCTCCGTTGATGAAGAGGAGGCCTGTGAGCGTTGTGAGCACGTAGGGGATGTAGCCGGACCGCTGACGGACCACCTGAAGACGGGCGTTTCGGGCGAGCGATTCCTGATTGACCAGAGTCTGCCTCAACGGGACGCCCAGGCTCTCGCCCGACAGGAGGGCGTCGACCAGCCGCTCGCCCTCGGGGAAGTTGAGCTCCTCTTGAAGAGTTCGAAGGGAGGATCGGACATCAAATGTGTCCTGCAGCTCCTCTTGAAAGCGCCGTAAGGCCGGACCAAGGTGGGGGAAGGCCTCGGGGTCAAGGGCTACGAGGGACTGGACGACGCCCGCCCCGTCCTCCGCCTCGAGCCGGAGAGCCAGGAGGAGGTCCGGTAAGGCGCCGGCACGCCACGAGCGCTCCCGGCCGCGAAGAATCCAGACCCGGACCCTGGGGAGGGTCCGACTGCAGAAGAGAACGACGAGCGAGGCGAGGGGGAGGAGGGCGATCGTTCCCACGAGGAGTCCTTGGAGGAAGATCTGCCTCCTCGACACAAGATCCGGAGCCAAGCCGATGAGCAGACCGGCCACGGCGAGCCTCTCTACCATAGGGAGGTCCCCTCCCGGAGCCAAGGGAGCACCAACGTGAGGGAGGTGCTGAGGACCACCCAGAGGCCGAGGGCAAGACCGATCCCGCTTCGGAAGGTGGCGACTTCCTCGGGGTGGATGAGGACCCAGGCAGTGAGGACAAGCTCAATCGCCAGGAAGAAAAACACGAAAGCCACCATCGCTCCGTTCTGGCTCTCCACTTCGGACTCGAGCCGTACGCGCTCCCTCGCCTCTTCGACGATCAGCGTGAGCGCCCGATGGATAGGCGCTCCGCCAGAGTGCGACTGGTTGACAACATGCTGGAAGGCACGGACGAGCCAGATGGGCGCACTCTCATCGGCAGCCCAAAGGGTCTTGGCGAACGTTCCGCCCTGACCGGCGACATCCGCGAGGTTGGACGTCAGGTGGCTTCTCTCGAGCATTGCCTCTAAAGAACGTATGATGTCCCCCTGCCGCCTCCGACGCTTGCGATTTCGCCCCCATCGGTCAAGGGAGGCGGGAAGGGCCATTGCGAGAGTGCCAAAGGGGATGGTCCCTGCGGGCCCGCCCCAGGCCCACCCGAGGGCGAGGCCTGCGGGAAGTGGTGCCCACAGGCGATAAGGAGAGTCGAAGAGGACGAGAGAGATGGCCGAGACGGCAAGGATGACCCCCGTCATGACTCCCGATCTCCCCCAAGGATGACGGCTTTCCCGCCGTCCATCACCTCGGACAGGACGCGCCGTCCGTCAGGAAGGCGCCGCATGAACAGAACCACCGGGAGCTCTTCCTGGAAGGCCCGCTCGAACTGTTCGGGTGCCACCAAGGGCGACGCTAGGTGCGCCAGCCAAGCGAGGCGGCCAATGACAAGGCGGACCGAGGGGGCGTGCACCGTTGAAAAGGACCCGTGATGGCCGGTCGTGAGGGCGACAAGCCAGTCGATCGCCTCGGCCCCTCGGATCTCGCCGACAGCCATCCGGTCGGGCCGGAGGTGGAGGGCGTGCTGGGCGGCCTCCCGCACGTTGATGCCGTAGCGACCCTCCTTGTTGGGGGGGCGGGTGACGAGCTCCACCACCTGCGGGTGGACCTCCTGAAGGTGGAGCTCCGGGACCTCTTCCACGAGCACGATGCGCTCCGTGGGAGGCATGCGGGACACCAGCCAGCGAAGAAGGGTGGTCTTGCCACTCCCGGCGGCACCGGCGACGATGAAGGACTTTCGGTCCCCGATCATTCCCAGAAGCCAGTCCCGCTGCCTTTCGTTCACCGTGCCCTGCTCAAGGAAGAAGGAATCGCCCAAGGGGTGGCTCTGGTGACAGCGGATGGAGATGGTGGGGAGGCGCGAATAGGGCGGGATGGTGAGAGCTGCGCGGGCGCTTCCGGCCGCAACGGTCTGGTAGGGTTGGGCCATCGAAAGCTCCCGGCCTCCCGCTGTGGCTATCTGGTAGGCCAAACTCAGCACCGCCTCCACGGATGAGAAGGTGATGCCGGCAGCCTCGATCCGTCCCTTCCGCTCGACGGCCACAGAGGTGCCGGTGACGAGGATCTCCGACACCTCGGGGTCCCGCTGGAGCGGCGCAAGGACCCCGAGCGGAAGGATCGCAGGGGGCTCGGGAGCGAGTGAGGGGCCCTCATTGAAAGTGATGCGGCCGCCGAAGGCTTCGGGATAGACTGCCAAGCGGATCTCCTCCTTTGTCGAGTCGGCTGAGGATCGAAAGGAAGGTACGGATACGTCGATCGAAGACGTCGAGATCCGTGCCCGACTCCAGAAGCCCGGGGCGGAAGAGGGGCAGTGTGAGATCGCAGTGGCTGTGGGGCCGGCGGTCCCCGACCCCGGCGTTGTCTATGACCAAGCGGTGGTCTTTCTCGGCTTCGTCGAGGAATAGGCGGGAGCCGAAGGTATGGGATGCCACAAGAATCGACTGCGAGGGCCGGTGAGCCACCCGGCCGTCCGAGATCACGAGGGCGTCGTCGCTCGGACGGAAGGTCTCGTCGGCGACCAGAAGGAGGGGATGCCCGGCGAGGGTGGGGTGGGCGCCAATGAAGGCGGAGAGGTCCCTGCGCGGCCCCTGATCCACGGCCACGACGGATCGCTCCAGGCTCAGAGCTGCCATGATGAGGCCCAGGGCCACCGTTGTCTGTCCCGCACCCCCCGAGGCGCCGACCACAGCGAAGCTCTTGAGTCTCCTCCCCGATCTCCGGATGGCACCAAGAAGCCTTGCAGCGTCGAAGGGGCCCACCAGGACCTGATGCACGCCGAGCTGGCGGAGGGCGACTTCCCGGGATCGGCCCCTGAGGTCGTCGGAGAGGATCGCCACGATCTGCGACGGCCCGAGGGAAAGACCACGCACCGTGGCCACAATGTCATCGAGGCCCGGCAGGCGGGAGTTCAGGACGAGGACGTCTGGGCCTCGTGAGGCCACAACATCCGCGAGGACTGCGACATCGCGCACCTCGGCCACGACTTGGACCTCCGCCGAGGTCTCAAGGAAGCGACAGATCGCGTCGCCCTCGATGGGGCTCTCGGCCGCCACGACGAGAGAGGTCCTCTCTACGGGGTCCACGGGAGGACCGCCACCTTCTCGGACCCCTCCGCCACCGTGACGGCCTCGGCCTCGGGAAGCGGCAGGGCCACGCTCACCGAGCTGCCCGCGACCCCGGATCGGGTCCCGACGATCGGGATCTCCCTGGCCAGAATGACCGGCGGGCCGGAGCCCCAGGAGAGGATCACGGCACGACCTCCCGTCCTGAGTCCAGTCGCCAGGGAGGGAACGGGAATGGCGACATCCACCGTGGCCGAAGTGTGATTCAAAGCACGCTTCGCCCGAAGGTCCGAGGGCAGGATGAAGGAATCCTTCGGCAGGCTGGAACCGAGTTTCTTGCCAATGACCGGATGGGACTCTTTAAGGGCCGAGGGCGGGGCTTGGCCGGCGATGGCAACGGCCGCGACGTCCTGACGGGTGATTCGGGCACCCTCGCTCACGGGGTGAACCGTCACCCAGTAGGCGGTTCCACCCTGCGGCGGTATCAGCGAGATGACGAGGGCAGCCACCGAGAGGGCTACCGCCGCGATCTGCGGGACGGTCAGCTTCACTTGAGAGACCTCCTTCGAAAGGCTACGGGTGTGGTGTTGGTGATGAGCCTCTCGACTCCGGTCAGGGGGACGACGATTGGGACGGGGACCTTCGCGATGGCGAGGCCTTCTCCTGGGGCCACCCGCTCCAGCCACTGAACGGCGACATCCGAGAGGCGGAACCGCTCGACGAGGACCCGCATGTCCTCGGGACTTTGGCGAAACAGAAGGACTGTTCCGGCGTTCGCCACCAGGAGGGAGCCCTCGTCGGTCAGAAAGAAGTCCCGGACGTTCTGGGTGATCCCTGTAATGACGAGGCCGGTCTTCCGCGCCCTTTTCAGGAGCGAGACAAGGAGCGAGCGGACCGAAGGATCCCGTAGGAAGACGTGGATCTCGTCGAGTGTGACGAAGAGTGGACCTGTTCGGTTGAACACCGTCGTCCAGCTGAAGAGAAGCTCCAGGAGGTATGGGACGGCCATCCCGACGGTGCCGGCGTCGAACTGGGACAGGTCGAAGGAAAGAATCTGGGACTCGGGGACGCCTGGACCCGGGAGACCCAGCCCCCGGAGGGGGCCGCTCGTGAGTGTCCAAAGCCGTGTGCGGACCGGATCGGACGAGGGGAGTTGGGTCAGAAGGCCTGCAAGGGTGGGCTCGAGGCTGCGCTCGTAGAGGTCCTTGAGAGCAGCCCTCACCCTCTGCTCCGCTTCCTCGCCTAGACCGGCGGCCAGGAGGCGCGGAAGTCTTGTGATCTTGCCCTCGACGTCGCCGGGGGAGAAGGAGGCCAGGGGATTGATCGGATGGCCCGGATCGGACAGTGAGATCACCATTCCCTGCAGGTGGCGGACAAGGAGCCCATACTCCCCCTCCGGATCGAAGATGACCGCGCGTCCGTTGTTGCTCTCCATCGACCTGAGAAGATCGACCTTGGAAAACGTCGACTTACCGGAACCGGGAGTGCCCAGAACAAGGGCCGACGGGTTGGGTTCGGAGGGCCGGTTGTAAGAAATGAGGCAACAGTGGTCCGGATCATAGCCAAGGGTCACACCTCCCACAGGACGTGGGGGGGTGGCCCATTCGAAGAGGCCCATGTGCGTGACGCTCACGGCATCCAGCAGACGGCTGAGCGGGGGATCCGCCT
>Ga0207433_10013423_pt1 | contig 12044 bp, 9 predicted proteins | sample YelNatPaOPGAMG01_FD_187559 | JGI IMG/M metagenome (GOLD analysis project Ga0207433, IMG submission 187559) | Hot spring thermophilic microbial communities from Obsidian Pool, Yellowstone National Park, USA - OP-RAMG-01 (SPAdes) (version 3) | ecosystem: Environmental > Aquatic > Thermal springs >...
TCATTTAACTTCTCGTAATAAAGCCCGTATCCAATATAGACATCAGTAAGTATATTATTTGAAGCAAAACCATCGGAAATTGCTTTCTTTCCTAATTCAAGCGCCGTATCAAGTTCGCTTTTTGCGTTTTGAGAGTCATTTTCGAGGTTTATATATGCAAGTGCAAGAGATACATGAGCACCAGGGTCAAGCGGGTTTAGATCGATAGTCTTCTTAAATTCATCTATACAACTCTTGTTGCCTGTTTGATAAAGTAATTTCCCAAGTTCAAAGTGGTACAAAAAGTATTTAGGGCACCTTCTTATGGCGGCATTGTATTCAGAAACTATATTATTTAAATTATTCTGTGTTTGGTTTTGTGGAAACACAACCTGATACATAAAATGCGCAAGGTCATAGTCCGGTTTTGCATCAAGAGGGTTGAAAAGGACGGCTGACTTTAAATCCGCAATTGTCTTTTCTACAGGAACCCTGTTAGCATTTTCAAGGGCAAGCCTATCGATATTTGCAGAAAGGAATTGAAATAGAAGTATTATAAATACTATAATGAAGACGACAACAAAAGAAAATACTTTGTTTAGCTCACTATCTTCCTTTCTTTTTGTAACAACTTTCTCCTTTTTCCTAAAAACTCTATCAAAGAAAAACTTTCTTACAGGACATACAAAGGTAATGTAGTGAGGTTCATCCTGTGAAAGCAGCACACCAAAGAAAAAGAAAAACACCATCGGCAAAAACATCAAAGACCAGTCAAAGTCGATGAGAGCGTGAAGAAAAATTGCAAGCAATCCTACAAATAGCCCTATTTTTAAACTGTTCCTGCTCTTTAAAGATTTTATTCCCCTTACAAAAAGAGAAATTATGAGATAAACAAATATACCTGCACCAACTATGCCAATCTCTGGAAGATACTGAAATAGAATACTATGTGGAAATTTGGAGAAAAAGTAAATTGACCTGTATTTTGCATATATGTACTGGTAAGTACCAAGCCCGGTGCCAAAGATTGGGTAATCTTTTAGAATCTTAAACGCATCCTTTACCATATAGACACGGCTACCAAGCGAAGGATCATACTGACCCTTTAAAAAGAAATTAACAAAAATCTGAATTTTACTTATAAGTGTTCCAAGATAGGAAGCAATAACATTTCTTTTGATAATAAAAAGCACTCCTCCCGTTAAAGCCATAGCAAACAATACAAATAAAGAAATAATCTTTTCTTTTCTCGGAAGTAAAAGTATAAACACAACGATACTTATAGCAAACACCAAAAGTGCACCTCTTGATTGCGTAAGGATAAGCGTAATTAAGAAGAACAAGAGAAGCAGTCCATAAATAATCTTTTTGAATATGCCATTTTCATTGAGGACAAATCCTGTTGTAATAAACAAAGGTAAAAGCAGGAACCCGCCAAAGGTGTTTGAATATTGAAGAGTAGAGGTAACAGCGAATCCCTGAACAAAACCATTATTAATAAGGTATTTAAAAAATGAGGAAGATAAGTTAAACCTCACCCCAATATAAGCAAGAAAACCTAAAAGAGAAAGCACAAAAGAAACCCCAAGAATAAAATTAAGTGAAACACGGAACATCAATTCATTTGAAACCGTATCGATTGCAATGTAAAATAGAAATACATAAAGGACAATTTTGTAAAACTCGGTAAGGGTTGCAAAAAAGTAAACTGTGAAGAAAAGAGAAATAAAGGATATAAGAAGGAAAAGAAATACACCTAATTCAACCCCTCTTCCTTTTAAAGGCTCACCTTTTACAAATTTCTTATACGTAAAAAGCAAAACAACGGGTAAACTCAAAAGGAATGTAAGATATGTCTCCCACTGGAAATATCCACCCTGGAAAAATGCAGTGAAAGCGATAGGAACAAGAGAAAATACAAATATGAAGATATTCAGAACATTACTTTCCTTAACTTCTTTTTTAGCAACTTTGTTTTCTTTCTTTGCCATCTCTTAATTATACGCAATTGAATATAAAATTAAACAATCATTTAAAATAGAGAAAGAATATTATCCCAGATATTCCTTATGCGTTGTAAACCACTCGACGGTCTTTTTAATGCCCTCATAAAGAGAATACTGAGGCACAAATCCGAGCACCTCTTTTGCTAAAGTTCCATCAAGTGCAATACGTTTTACCTCTCCTGGTCTTTCTTCTGTATAAATTGGCTCTATATTTTTCCCAAAAACTTCGGAAAGTATTTCCACAAGCTTGTTTACGGAAGTTTCAATGCCTGTTCCAATGTTATAAGTGCCTTCTTTCCCTGTAAGCGCAAGCAAGTTTGCCCTGACAACATCTTCGACAAATATGTAATCTCGTGTCTGAGTGCCATCTCCATAAATTATAGGGCGTTCTCCTTTTAGAATTTTACCTATAAATATCGCAATTACACCTGCCTCACCAAGAGGATCTTGCCTTGGTCCATACACATTTGCGTAACGCAAAATAATCCTTTCAAATACGTGAGCCTCTTCAGAAAGCCTTACTTTGCCGTCATCGGGAGCGTAACGATCTCCTCCAGAAAACCTTCCCTCCCCGTCACCGTGAGCGGAATGAAGTGGAGCGTAATGACCTCCTCCGTATAATCTTTTAAAGTAATTAAGGTAGTTTTCTCCACAGTATTTCGACACACCATAAGGCGAAAGTGGCTTAACAGGTGTATCTTCTGTTGCAGGAAGCTTTGAAGGCTCTCCGTAAAGAGCACCACCCGTCGATGAGAATATAACTCTTTTAACTCCATACTCAACAGATAACTTAAACAAGTTAATTGAACCTAATACATTTACTTTACCATCAAACACGGGGTCGCTTACGGATTTTCTGACATCAATCTGCGCCGCAAGATGATAAAGTATCTCCGGCTTAAAGTCTTTAAAGACCTTTTCGACACCTTCAAAATCAGTAATATCCACATTGTAGAACTTTGCAACAGGGTTTAAATTTTCTTTTCTTCCTGTGGATAAATTGTCAAGAATTGCAACCTCATGCCCTTCTATAACAAGTGCATCGACCACATTTGACCCAATAAACCCTGCACCACCTGTAACCAGAATTTTCATTTGCTCCTCCACAATTTAATAAAATTAAACCTTCACAAAATTATAACCAAATTATTTTAAAAATTTATTTAAAGCTCGCAAATCTGAAAAGATAAAATCACTTGAATCCAAAAGACGGAGACCCCTCGCAAAGTCAGCTCGGGGTGACATAATGGGAAGGGGTGCACCCTTCCCAACCGACCGTATTTTGGTCGTCCTGAGCGAGCGAAGGATCTCCGCCTTATCTCCCCCCGAACAGCAAAAAATTAATTTCTGGAGGAGCTGGAGGAGGGCTATACCCTCCTCCATTAATGGAGATCCCTCGTCGCTTACGCTCCTCGGGATGACGCTGAAATGGTCACTCAGAACGAAACGAAAATCTCAGAATTTTTATTTCTTAACAAAAGGTAATAACTAATACTAAACTTTATTTATCGAAATATTCTTTTTGAAACTCACATCAAAAATCATATAATGTTATCGATGGAAGAATTTTTTGATAAAGAAGAATTTGAAAGGTGGTTTAAAGAAGCCATATTCACTTTTGAGTCTGCGTTGCATGACAAAGAATTTAAATTTTACAACTGGGCTTGCTTTAAATTTCAACAGGCAGGAGAATTTGCAATAAAAGCACTCTTAAAGGCATACGGAAAAAACACATTAGGGCACTCTTTGTTAAAATTGTTCGAAGAAATAGAGGCTCTCGGAATTCATATACCTTCCGAATTAAAGTCCTGTGCAAGAACACTTGATATGTATTATATAGGAACTCGCTACCCTGATGCATATCCTGAAGGTTCTCCACATGAATTTTTTGATGAGACTTCAGCAAATATTGCAACGGATTGCTCGCAAAAGATTATAGATTTTGTTAAAGGAATTACAAATAGCAATGTATAAAATCGTCGAGGAAAAAATAAAAAGACAGAAGGAACTTATTCAAAAAGCAAAAGATTATGTTAAGGAACTTAGCGCCAAATTAGAAATAGTGGAAGCCTATGTTATTGGTTCTGTTGCAAGAGGAGATTTTAACGATGGATCAGATATAGATGTTGTAATAATCGCAAGGAATTTGCCAAAGAATCCTTTAGAAAGGATGAAACTTCTTTATGAAAATATCCCTGCTCTTATCGAACCAAAAGCATATACAGAACAAGAATTTTCAAAACTTCTTCAAAAAGGAAATCCCATTGCTACAGAGTGCAATAAAATCGGAGTTAAAATATACCCTTAAACATTGCCTTTTTGTAGTACACCAAAAAGACGCATATAAAATGCCTGGACATATCTTTTGACTAAATCAAACCCCGAAGACCTCAAAAGCCACGTCAAGGTAATATAAATTATTGCTACAACAATTACTATAATCCCGAATCTAAAAATAGAAACAAAGAATCCGGAAATAGAAACAAAGAATCCGGCATTCTTTGAAATAAATCGCCTTAAAATTAATGAAATAGCGCCAGAAACTACCGAGGCAAAAATTACCTTTAAAAGTTCTAAATAAATTTCGTGCGAACTTATCCCTTTTACAAAATTTTTTCTTCTAAAATTGAATGTATAAAGCGCTAACGCAACGAAAGTAACTGCCGTCGTAGCAAGAGCGACTCCTGCAGCGCCCCAGAGATGGGCAAAATAACATCAAATACAATATTAGTTCCTGCTGTAATAAGGCTTATATACATAGGCGTTTTTGTATCCTTAAAGGAGAAAAACACCTTATTAAATATTAAGTTAAATGAAAGTGCAAACAAACCTATGGAATACATCGCAACGCAACCTGCTGTAAGCGCCGTTGCTGAAGCATCAAATGCTCCCCCTTTCAAAAAGGAGCTGAACAATTGTATGCGAGAATACAACAAAAAGCACAGAGATAGGAATCATTATATAAGCAAGAGAAAACAGAGATTTTTCAAAAAGGATTGAGTAGTTATCATTATCCTCTTTTACGGCATAATTTGAAAAACTCGGATACACAGAGATAGAAATTGAAGTTGCAAAAAGCCCATAAGGGATAAGAAAGACTTTTTGTGCAAAGTTCAATGCAGAAATTGAACCATTTGGCAAGAACGACGCTACTGTCTTGTCTATTATCTGATAAATAAAACCGATGCCGCCTATTACAACCTAATGCGAACAAATTCAAAAATTTCATCCCATCTGATCTTGCGAACCTCAAAAATATCAAAAAAATTCCAGCGGAACCTTAAAACAAAAAACATTGCAAAGAAAAGTACAAATCCAAAAAGATTTTGTCCCAGAGTCCAGCTCCAAATACCCATAAGTGGAGAAAGAAGAACAAGGGATAATGGAATAAGCATATTTGCTACCAAGCCGACAACTGCAGGATAAAGAAATTGACCTTCAGCCTGAAACAAACCTGTAAAAAGCCCGCTCAAGACAACCATAAAACCAAATGGTGTTAGAAATTTCATAAGGTTAGAAGCAAGTGTAAGCCTTTCACCTACAAACCCAAAGGCAACCATTTTTATAAAGAAAGGACTGAACAGAATAAGAATTGCTGAAACAATTGAAAGGACAACCCAAAAAATGAAGAAAACTTGATTTACAAAGATTTTTGCATCTTCAATGTTTATTGTCTTTTTTTCTGCATACTCCCGGATAATAACCGTTTGGATTCCGCTGGAGAAAAGCCCAAGAATTAAACAAGGAATAAGCATTGCAATAAGAAATGCATCAGTTTAAGCGGTAGCCCCAAAGTACTTTGCAACAAGCACTTCTCTTGCGTAGCCAACGATTTTGATCAAGAAGGTAACTACTGTAATTATTATAGTGGCTTCGCTAATGGTCTGTTTTTCAAAATCCTAAATTTCTTAACTTGCAAAGCAATTTTTCCTCAAATTTATTTCTTAAATCCCTAAAGGCCTCAATAAGCTCCTTTTCCCTTTACAACAGAAAGGGCGGCGTAAACAAAAATTTTAATATCTAACCAAAGAGACCAATTTTGCAGGTAATACACATCCAGTAAAACTCGCTCTTCATAATCTATATCGTTCCTTCCTTTTGCTACCCAAAGTCCAGCCATACCAGGCTTTGCTTCCAATATCAGATCTATATATTTGCCATATTTTTCTATTTCTTTCTCTACGACAGGCCTTGGACCTATTATGCTCATATCCCCTTTCAAAACATTAAAAATCTGAGGAATTTCATCAAGGCTATATTTACGCAAGAATTTCCCAACTTTCGTTATCCTTGGATCGTTTTTAAGCTTAAAATTTTTGTAAAATTCTTCTCTTAAGGCAGGCTCTTTTTCAAGCAATTCTTGTAATTTTTTTTCTGCATCGTTAACCATTGTTCTAAATTTCAGGCAGTAAAATGTTTTACCAAATTGACCGATCCTTTTGTGCTTAAAAAATACAGGCCCCTCAGAGTCCAGTTTTATTAATATGGCAATAATAAACATTGGAATAGCGAGGACAACCAAAGCAATAAGGGAAACAATAATATCAATAGTCCTTTTTACAAATGCATTAAATCCTACGATTTTATTGCGTTTTAGATTTAATAAAATGATACCTTCAATCTCTTCTAATGAAGCGCTTGCCGTAGCAAGCCCAAAGATATTTGGCACGACTTTAAAATTTACACCGGAACTGTCGCATATTCTGGCTATCTCCAGCATTTTTTCTACGGGATATACAGTTATGGCAAAAATGACCTCATCTATTTTATTATCCGAAAGCACTTTACTTAAATCAGATAGTTTTCCAATAATATTTATACCCTCTATGCTACCGGTTTTGTTATCGTCTAAAATTCCTGCAATGTTGTAAAACATACCAGTACTTTTAAACGTTTTTATTAAGAATTCTCCAGTTTTTCCTCCACCTATTATTAAAACTCTGGTTTTTAATAACTCAGTTTTTGCAAAGATAAGCCTAATTACGTACCTTACGATAACATCAAGAATAAACGAAAATAGAAAGCCCATTCCAATTACAAAACGGGAATATTTAGGCCCAACTTTATATATGAACAAAAACAACATAAATGCCAAAAGAACGATAATGAAGCTAATAAAAATATCAAGAATCTCGTCAAGGTAATACAAGTATTTTTTTGTATACAATCGTCTTTCTGCAAAAGAAACAATAAGGAGCAATGTAATTATAAAAAACGATTTAACATAAAGCGAAAATAATTGGCTCGAATCTCCACCAATCCTCATAGCAAACGCCAAGTAGAAACCAGCTAATGAAGAAAGGATATCACCGACCAATAACAAAATTATTTTTGCATAATTACCCTTTTTTTTTATCATATATCCCCTCCCAAAGTACAGAATAAAGCACGCTAATATAGCGCATTGCAATTTTATCCCAGACAAAATGGTTAATCACAAATTCATAGCCTGCATTTCCCATTATTGAAAGTGTCTGTTTATCAACGCGTATTAGTTTCTTTTCGATAAATTCTGCGATACTGACGGGGTCTTTGTTGTTGAAGTAAAAACCAGCGCCACTCTTTTCAATAAGGGTAGCAGCTTCTCCTTTTGGTCCCAAAAAAAGAATCGGTTTCTTGTGCGCTAATATATCAAAAATTTTAGAAGGGATTGTGCCCTCAAAATTCTCCTCATCCTTCAATGACACTAAACAAATATCGCAAAGCTCGTAGTAAGCGTTTAACTCTTCCTTGGGAACAGAATCAAACAGTATTACCTTCTTAATATTCAATTCTTTTACTATTTCTTTAATATGGGACTTTTCCGCACCTTCTCCTAACAAGAATAGATACACTGGGATATCAATATTGCCTTTTTCCTCTATTATTTTTATGCTTTTTACAATATTTAATAAATCTTGAGATAATCCTAATGTGCCAATATATCCAATGACAAACGAAGGCTTTGGAAAAATGCCTTCTAATAATTGAGAATTTGCTATAACAAAGTTACTCTCCAAACTTGCCCCATTTGTAATAACGAATACTTTCTCAGAAGGAAATTTATCATTAATTAATGATTTTGCAAAACTTTCTGTAAGTACGACTACACTGTCTGCCTTCCTAGAAGGATCTATCTCTATTTTTTTAAATAGCAAGTACGATAGTCCAATCTTGCTCATTTCAAGCGCCCTTGCCTGAATATAACCAAGGTCACGATACTCTATAACTAATTTAGACCTAAGAATACTTCTTAAAAAAAGTGCGAGTAAAGGTGTGAAAAGCGGCCCAGAAGTTCCAAGCACTATGTCATACTTTCTTTTATTTAGATAATTGAATCTTATTAGTCCAAAAATAAAACCCGAAACAAAAAAACTTAAATACATAGTCATGCGGTTTAATACGGATGTATTAGGTCTCTCTATAATTGGTATTCTGATCACTTCTAAGTTAGGCATAAGAATTTCATGTTTATAAAAATACTTTTTGTACTCTTCAAAACGCTTACCATTAGGGAAATTAGGAAATGTAGTAAGGACTGTAACTTGATGGCCCATTTTAGCCCATTCTTTGCTCAAATAATAAGCTCTATATGCTCCAGCAACTCTCTCAGGATAGAAAAACTCTGTCACATATAAAATCTTCAATTTTTTCGTACTATTAGCCTCTGCTTCTGAAAATGAATCACATTTTTCCATATTTATAGCCACCATCTCCTCAGCATATTATGCAACCAAATTGAGCGATTTTTCATCACTCTAAAGGATTTTAAAACTTTTTTGAAAAAATTACAAGTTTTTGAATATATTTTTTCCATTTTTACTATTGGGTAGTAGAATACCGTATTTGGAAGAAATCTCTTAAAAGAAAGTCCTCCTTTCAATGCCCCTGTTAACAAGTCCGTCATTACCTCCATTGTGGTAAGATTCAATGATGGTTTCTGCTTTAAAGTATTCTTCTTTTCCTGCTTTAATGTACAGTTCATCAGCTTCTTTAACGTTGCCAAGATTTGTGTAGATGATCCGACCTGCCTCTCTTGCGAACGGAAGCACTGTTTCTCCTTCATCTTTTACGAAAGGACTGGGATAGATAGCCACCTTCCTTTATACCAGCTTATTCTTTATCAATGAAGTTTACAAACTCCCATATATTTTCTTTTCCAATATAATCTTTGAATTCTTCAATACTTTCGATTGATGTCCTTATGTTATCATACACTCTTCCTCTGTGAGAAGTATGCTACGTTAAGTTTTTCCCATGCTTTAAAGTTATCTTCATCGTAGAACCCTGCGTCTGCAATGACGAGGATAGGAATATCTTCCCTGTACTCTTTTCTTTAATCCTCTGTAATCGCTGACTTTGCGATTCTCCTTTTTATGATATGAGTGAGAGCACTATCTTTTCAGTTTATGTCCAGATTATACATTAAATATATATTTTAGATAAGAAAAATACAATAAAAATTTGAGGAATCTCTCAATTTAAGTTATATATGAAGAAATTACATTGCTAAAAATATCATTGTATAATTTAAGGGAATCTTTGCTACCCCAATTAAGCAAAGTAATTACTAATAAAGGAGTTCTTAATCTTTGCTGAAAAATAATGGTTGGTGCCAACACTTTAACTCCATACTTTGGCGAAAACCAATGTTTTGATATTGTACCATGCATAAAATACCTCTTCATGGACTTTGAAAGTTCGCTATATCCACAAACTAAACTAAATCGTAGGTCTTTAATCTTGCATTCAAAGGAGTTATCGGAGTAGAACTCCGCTCTCTCAACCAATGGAGAAAGATGGAAAATCTCCTCGACAAGATGGGTTCCTCTTCCACTGAGAAAATCTATAATTACTAAAAAACCATCATTATTGTATAAAAAAAACTCTCTTCTATGTCTCATTTTGGAGAAGCCAAATCTCGGAAAATCATATTCAACCCCAAAATTTACAGGAAATTTATTGTACCATACCCGATTAACAGTAGAATTCCCAATCCACCGGAATTTTTTTAAAGGGATATCGTGTGGAATAGAATCTACAATAAGTACATTATGAGCAAATGTCGATCTGAAATAGTTTCTTTCTTCTCTACTGACGTTGTACTTGTATGTTCCACTATCTAAAATCAAATCGATGCCTTCAACGGATAATTCAAAATTACCAACTCCTGAATGTCCGTGACTCGAAGCATTGGTAAGTTGTACAAATAGATTATCTCCTCTTCTATTATTATAAAAGCCAATTTTACCATTTTCACAAAAAACAATCTCTTCGTTTTCAAAATTAAGTCTCATAGATTCAAACCTTTTTATTCCATCCATTCCAAAAATCCAAAACACACTGCTACAAAAACCTTTTTCCGAAGACGCTTTATACTCTTCTCTGTTGAAAAGAACAGAAGCGATGTTCATCAAGTCTTCAATCTGTGAAAAATCGCTCAGCAAGAGCACTTTTGCATCGTCACTATCTCCATAATTTGGGAAAGAACCATCGGGTTTAAGCATTGCCCTTGCAATTTTTAATCCTTTTTGAATTTTATTTAATAATAAATCGTCAAAAGTTAAATTTCTTCTATTAAAAACAATCAATAATATCAACAAAAGATACAAAGAAAAAATTGAATATGATGCGGAATTTTCAATACTGCTCCCGTCATCTCTTATTTGATTTGGGATTTCCTTCTTAAGGATATAAAAAGCCTTCTCTCTCCAAACTAAGGATTCTTTACACTCTAAAAAAAAGGAAATTAGAAAAAGACCTACAATTTCTCCTACGAGATGATTATTTCTCAGGAAAAACTCTGAGTAATAAATATTTTCGTAAATGTGCTTCCCAAATTTGAATAAAGTAGAAGTAAACTTGTTTTTGAAAACATAATCTTTTTCAATTTCTTCCTTAAAGAACTCGTAGGCAACTATCCAAGAAATGGCCCTTAACGAAATTTCTAAATTTGAATTCCAATTTATCCCTTTTTCTGGTGGGTTTTGTAGAATCCAGCTTAAAACTTCGCTTTTGAATTCTTCATAGTACTTCTTATCTTTAGAGATAGAATAGGCTCGCCCCAAAACTGACAAATGATTAAATCTGTTCAATTCCCAGGTATACTTTGGATCCCCCGCTTTTCGATCATTTAAATTTAACAAAAACCATTTTTTATTAGGCCAGACGTAATTGAAATTTTCTGACATTCTCCATTGAATATCTTTTCCAAAAGAAAAGGTTTTATCAAAAATATCAAACTTGTGTTCACAAATCCTATCTGCTTCTTCAATAGTTTTATTGACTAAATTAAGTGGTATTTGAGAATGAGATTTTTCAATATCATAAATTCCTTTCAAGATATTGAGTTCGTTAATTAAACAATTTTTGTCAGTGCTTTCAGAGCTGATAAATCTTCCTTTGAATAGCCAATAAAATCCTGAAAAAAGAAAAAGCTTATATAAGAAAAGCAAAAAAAGTCTAGCTATAATCTTAATACTTTTCATCCCTTAAATTATATACAAACCTTTCCAAAAGTAAAGTGAACAGGGTTTTCTCACTCCCTCAAAAATATTAATACTCTTCTCTTATTACTATTGACAGGCTTTACTAAATATTTCAACACCTTCAACACATTAAAACAAATTTGAAATATTAATAGGGCAGGGATATCCCTGCCCTATCTTTAGTTGTTATTTAAGATTTTAAGGAGCCTGTATTGTGAATACACTGTCTGATAAATCAGTTGACCAGGTGCCATCAGTACGTTTGAGTGCAACTCTAAGTTTGCAGTTTGTTGAGGAGACATTGGGGACAGTCCAGGATCTTGACATAGAGGCTGAGAAGCCTGAGTAGACTGAGAAGGCATATGTCCAGGTTGTTCCACCATCTGTAGAGTAGTCGACTGAGATATGGTCAATCTTTGTGAGGTCTCCTGAGATTGTCCAGGTGACATTGATTGCAGAACCTGGTGTTAATGTTTCACCACCATTAGGGTAGGTGAGGTGGACGGTAGGAGCAGATTGTGCTATTGTGAATACACCGTCTGATAAATCAGTTGACCAGGTGCCATCAGTACGTTTGATTGCAACTCTAAGT
>Ga0207433_10013424_pt1 | contig 12043 bp, 3 predicted proteins | sample YelNatPaOPGAMG01_FD_187559 | JGI IMG/M metagenome (GOLD analysis project Ga0207433, IMG submission 187559) | Hot spring thermophilic microbial communities from Obsidian Pool, Yellowstone National Park, USA - OP-RAMG-01 (SPAdes) (version 3) | ecosystem: Environmental > Aquatic > Thermal springs >...
GGCCCCACCAGCACCACCGTCACCACCGGCCACGCCCGCGGCGCCGTTGGGGTTGGCGGCGTTGACGCCGTTGACCCCGGCCGCACCGGTGGCGCCGGTCCCGCCGACCCCACCGTTCCCGCCGTTACCGGCCACCCCGGATCCCCGGCCGATGCCGTCAGTTCCCGTGTGGCCGAAGAGGCCGCCGTGGCCGCCGGCGCCCCCTCCGCCGTTGGTGCCGGCGAGGCCGCCGTTGCCGCCGGCCCCGCCGTTGCCGCCGGCGCCGTTGTTCACGCCGGCCGCGCCGGCCGCGCCGTTGCCGCCGGTGCCCCCGGTGCCCCCGGCTCCACCGAGCCCGCCGTTGCCGCCGTTGCCGCCGTTGCTGAACAGCAGCCCGCCCCTGCCGCCGGCGCCGCCGGTGCCACCGGTCGCGCCGGTCCCACCGTTGCCGCCGTTGCCCCCGGCGCCAACGCCGTTGCTGTACAGGTCCACACCGCTCACACCTTGGCCGCCGGCGAGACCACCAGCGCCGGCACCGCCACCGCCGCCGTTGCCGCCGACGCCACCAGTGCCGTACAGGAAGCCCGCGTTACCGCCGGCACCACCGGAGCCGCCGTTGCCGACCGTCGCGGCTCCGCCATTGCCGCCGGCTCCGCCCGCACCGAAGAGGAGACCGGCGTTGCCGCCGCGGCCGCCGGCCCCACCGGCGCCTCCGTCACCGGCCGCCCCGGTGCCGCCGGCCCCGCCAGCGCCGAATAACCCGCCGGAGCCGCCGACTCCGCCGGCGCCGCCGTTTCCGTCCTGGCCGACGCCACCGGCCCCACCGGCCCCGGCGGCGCTACCGGAGAGGAAGCCCGAGCCGCCGCCCGAGCCGCCGGTACCCCCGTCCGCACCGAATCCGCCGGCCCCGCCCGATCCGCCGGCGCCGAACAACAGTCCGCCATGCCCGCCGGCCCCGCCGGCGCCGCCGCCGAGATTGACGCTCGCCCCGCCGGCCCCGCCGGCGCCCGCGTTGCCGATGAGCCAGGCGCGCCCGCCGTCACCACCGGCGCCGCCGCTGCCGTTGCCGCCCAGGTTGGCACCGCCGGCGCCGCCGGCTGCACCGTTGCCGTAGAGGAGTCCGCCGCTGCCGCCGTCGCCGCCGGTGCCGCCGGCGCCGGCGGCGCTGGTGGCGCCGGCGCCACCAACGCCGCCCTGACCGAGGAGCCAGGCGTGACCGCCGATGCCACCGGCGCCACCTGCTCCGGTGCCACCCGCGGCAGTTCCGCCGGTGCCGCCGTATCCGCCGTTGCCGAACAGCCAGCCGCCGTTGCCGCCGGCCCCGCCGGCGCCGCCGCCAATGCCGCCGGCGCCGCCGTATCCGCCGTTGCCGATAAGGCCGGCCGCGCCGCCGGCGCCACCGGCCAGGCCAACGGCGCCGGACCCCCCGTTGCCGCCGTTGCCGATCAGCAGGCCGCCGGGTCCACCGGGTTGGCCGGTGCCCGCTGCCCCGTTGGTGCCGTTACCGATCAGGGGGCGGCCCAACAGTAACTGCGTCGGCGTGTTGATGGCGCCCAGCAGGTCTTGTTCGACGTTTTGCAAGGGGGCGGCGCTGGCGGCCTCGGTCAGCGTGTAGTGGCCCGCGGTGTTGGTGAGGTTCTGTACGAATTGGTTGTGGAAGGCCGCCGCCTGTGTGGTCAAAGCGTGGAATTCCTCGGCTTGGGTGCCGAACAGGGCCGCGATGGCGGCGGAGACCTCGTCTTTGGCGGCAGCCACCAGGTTGGTGGTCGACGGGGCCGCGGCGGCGGTTGCGGCCTCAAGTGCAACACCCAAGCTGGACAGGTCGGAGGCCGCGGCCGTGAGGGCCTCCGGAGCTGCGACGAGGTAAGACATGGGGTTCCCTACTGTCCGGTCACGATTGCGTCGTGAACACGGCCCCCGTCATGCCGCCGACCTGTCGGCAGCATGCAAAAAAACCAAATCCGCAGATCAGATACTTGTTCGCGACAAAACACTAAAAATCCAGATGGTTTCGATAACCGGCTTGGTGCAAACCGGTCGTTGCCGACGGGGTTGACACCGAACGAGGCCGCGGACTCCCGCGGGGCCGCAACTCTGTCAGCCATTCGTCCCCGAATTTCCGTTCTGGCCGATCAACCCGGCTTTGCCGCCGGGCCCGCCGACCCCGCCGCTGCCGTCCGGGGTGCCGAGGCCGCCGGTGCCGCCGTTGCCACCGTCACCACCGCTACCGATGAACCTGCCGCCCCCGCCGGCGGCGCCGTTGCCGCCGGCACCACCGGATCCGCTCTCGCCGGTGCCGCCGCCCCCGCCGCCCCCGCCCGCGGCGCCGTTGCCGAATATCAGGCCGCCGTTACCCCCACCGCCGCCGCCGCCGCCAGCACCTCCGGAACTCCCCGCACCACCGCTGCCACCCTCCCCGCCGGCCCCGCCGAAGCCGAACAGCGAGGCGGAGGTGCCATTGCCGCCGTTGCCGCCGCCACCGCCGGCCTCGCCGCTCGTGCCGGTGCCGCCGGTCCCGCCGCTGCCGCCGTGACCACCGTCGCCGATCAGCAATCCGGCGGCACCCGCATTGCCGCCTTGACCACCGGCGCCGGCCGGCGCGCCAGTCCCGGCATTCCCACCGGTCCCACCGTCCCCGCCGGCGCCGCCGCTACCGAACAGCAAGCTGCCGGAACCGCCGTCACCGCCGGCCCCTCCGGTGGCGCTGAGCGCCCCGGTGCCACCGTCACCGCCGGCACCGCCGCAGCCGAACAGCAGCCCTCCGCGGCCGCCACTGCCGCCGTTGAAACCGGTTCCGGTTGCGGAGTCAGAGACGCCGACGCTGCCCGCACCACCGTGGCCGCCGTTACCCAGCAGCCAGGCGTGGCCGCCGCTGCCGCCGGCGGTCGGGATGCCGGCCCCCCCGTCGCCGCCGTTGCCTCCATTACCGAAGAAGAAGCCACCGTTGGCTCCGGGTTGCCCGGTTCCGCCATCGCCACCGTTGCCGATGAACAGCCCGGCATCGCCGGCCCGGCCGCCGATGAGTCCGTTGCCGCCGTCGCCGCCGGACCCGAAGAAGATGGCGTTACCACCGAAGCCGCCATTGCCGGCGTTAGCGCTGGTACCGTTGCCGCCCTGCCCGCCGTCTCCGCCGTTGCCGAACAGCACGCCGCCGTTGCCGCCGCCGCCCCCGTTGCCGCCCGTGCCACCGGCAGCGGAGTCGGTCCCGCCGGCCCCGCCTGCCCCACCCCTGCCGATCAGCCCGCCATTGGCGCCGGCTCCGCCGCTGCCGCCGGAGCCGGCGACGCCGCTGCTGTTACCACCGGAGCCGCCGTTCCCGCCGTGACCGATCCAGCCGCCGCCGCTCCCACCGGCGCCGCCCTGGCCGCCGTAGGAGCTCGCGCTGTCTCCGCCGGCTCCACCTGCCCCGCCGTGGCCCAGCAGCCACGATTTGCCGCCGGTCCCGCCGGCTCCGCCAGCGCCGCCACCGGCACCGGTGCTGGCGCCGCCGTCACCGCCGTGCCCGCCGCTGCCGAACAACAGCCCGCCGGTGGCACCGGTCCCGCCCGCGCCGCCGGCGGCATTCACACTGCTGCCGCCATCGCCTCCCCACCCGCCGTGGCCCAGCAGCAGGGAGGCGCCGCCGGCCGCGCCCGCGCCGCCGGCGCCGCTCGTGCCGGAGCCCCCGGCCCCTCCGGTGCCGCCGTTGAGGAGCACTGCATTGCCGCCGAGCCCGCCGGCTCCGCCCGCCCCGGCGGCCCCGGTGGCGTCGCCGCCGGCACCGCCCGCCCCGGCGTTGCCCAGGAGATACGCGTTGCCGCCGTCGCCACCGGTACCTCCGGCGCCGTTGGTGCCGGCGCCGCCGGCGCCGCCGTATCCGCCGCTGCCGTAGAGCTGCCCGCCGATGCCGCCGTCGCCGCCGTTGCCACCGGCGGCTCCCGTCCCGCCGGCGCCGCCGTATCCGCCGTTGCCGATGAGCCAGGCGCGGCCGCCGGCGCCGCCGGTTCCGGTACCTCCGTTGCCGCCGTTGCCTCCGTATCCGGCGTTGCCGTACAGCAAGCCGCCGTTGCCGCCGTGGCCACCGGCACCGCCCCCGGTGCCGCCCGCGCCGCCGTATCCGCCGTTGCCGATGAGCCCGGCCGCACCGCCGGCACCGCCGGTCTGCCCTGGTCCGCCCGATCCGCCGTTGCCGCCGTTGCCGTACAGCAGACCGCCGGCTCCGCCGGGTTGGCCGGTCCCGGGCGCGGCGTTGGCGCCATTGCCGATCAGGGGGCGGCCCAGCAGGAACTCGGTCGGGGCGTTGACGGCATTGAGCAGGTTTTGTTGGACGCTTTGCAGGGGGACGGCGCTGGCGGCCTCCGCCGAGTGGTAGGAGCTGGCGCCGGCGGCGAGGGTCTGCACGAATTGGTTGTGGAAGCCGGCGGCCTGGGCGCTCAGCGCCTGGAATTGCTGGGCGTGGCCGCCGAACAGCGCCGCGATTGCGGTGGAGACCTCGTCGTGGGCGGCGGCCATCAGGCTGGTGGTCGGCGGTGCCGCAGCGGCCACGGCCGTCTCGAGGGCGTCGCCCAGGCCGGCCAGGTCGGACGCCGCGGCGGTGAGAGCTTCCGGCGCGGCGACCAGGTACGACATGTGCGCTTCCTTAACTTTTCATGTTCACGACTTGCTGGTGAACATGGCCCCCGTGATGTGGCCCCCGGTGATGACGCAACTTGCCTGCCGACGTCAAGTCAGGTGATGACCTGCCAGCGTTAGACAACGTAATAAATTTTCCGGACATCGCATACCGCGGGTAATAAAATGTAACGCAGATCATTCCTTATTAACAACATATAAGCGGATCGCCATACGTACGCCGCCGACTGCCGGCAGGCGGAGACGTCGCATTCGCGGCCATGAGCGCGCTCGATGCGAGCACCATGGGCCTGTGCGTACTCACCGGACCGACGAGTGGGGGAGCGCGCGCCGCCCGCGTCGCCGGCACCGTCGGCCCAGACCCGACAGCGGCCCGCCGCCCACCAACCCGTCCACACGGCAGCACTGGGTTTTCAGGTCGAGGTGGCTAGGCCGGCATCACCCGTCGTTCGTCGGGCCCCCACAACGGCTGCATGTGGCCGGGCAGCGCCAGCTGGGTCGCGGTGATCGCCTCGGCCAGATCGCGCAGCCCGGTGTGTATCCCGGCCAGCAGGCCGGCCAGCTCCGCGCGGCGCCCGTCGTCGCTGACCTGCTCGAGTTCGGCGGGATGGGAGCGGCGCAGCCGGGTGCTGATCTCGTCGACCAGCCGCTCCGGGCGCGACGAACCCGACGACCCGGGCAGGTCGCGCAGGTTGGCCCGCAGCCGCTCCACCTGGTGCAGCAACGACCGCGGGTTCGTGGCGTCGAACAGCATCAGCTCGGCCATCGCGGCGACGCTCACCGTGCCCGCCGTCCGGCGCCGGTAGGTCACCGACGACTCGCAGGCCACCAGCGTCGCCTCGATGATGATCTGTTCGGCCGCGGCCGGCCGGACCACGGTCAGCGTGGCCTGCAGCAGGGCGGTGAGCCACAGGCCCCGCTCGATGCGCTTGCCGATGTCCATCATCGTCCAGCCCGCGTCGCGCACCATGGACTCGGCGGCCACCCCCGAGAGCGTGAGCATCCCGGCCAGCGTCTGCGACTGCGCCGTCGCCAGCAGCGCGTCGGCCTCGGTGAGCGAGTCCGGCGGCTCGGCCCGGTGCGCGAGTGCGCGCTCCACCCCGGCCAGCACCATCCAGGTGTCGTTGGACAGCTGGTCGCGCACCGCCCGGGCGGCCAGGGCCAGCCCCTCCACCGACTGCACCAGCGACCCGGGCCGGTCCGGATCCACGGTCAGCGACCACAGCGTCGAGGGCGCGACGGCGATCATCTCGGCGTGATCGCCGACGTCGCCGCCGGCGTCGGTCCCGGTGATCCCGCCCAGCGCGGCCATCAGCACCGGCACGCACGCGCTTTCCTCGGTGTACTGGTGATGGCGGTAGACGTGGAAACGGTCGCGGGCCACGATCAGCAGCCTGGCCATGCTCTCGGCGCGCTCGCCGTAGCGGCCGATCCAGAACAGGTCGGACAGCACCCGCGGCGAGCTGACCGCCCAGGTGCCCGCCCCGGTCTTCGCCGGTTGGGCCGCCGGGGGCGCCGGGGTCGGGAGGGCCTCGGCCCGCGCGCGTTCGGTCGGCCGCACCCAGACATCCTTGGCCGCAACGGTGTTGAACGTGTACGCGGCCGGCCCGGAAGCCAGCACGTAACCCACGCCGCCGATCATCGGCGCATAGCCGCTGCGTTGGGCCACCGTGAACAGGCGCATCCCGACACCGGCCGAGGCCAGCACACCGGCATGGTCGGTGGGTGCCGACGAGAACTGCGGCGGCTCCTGGCCCACCCACTGCCAGGGCGTGCTCTCGATCCGCGCGGCCAGCTCCGCCAGTTGCTGCGACGACAGCGTCGGTCCGACCAGGCTTTTCCCGCCGACGGTGGACTTCACCAGCAGCGACGACAGGTTGGCCAGCAGGTGGGAGCGTTCGGCGGCGATGCCGCCCCAATACACCGGCGCGGTGTCCAGCAACGGGTCCTCGGAGAGCAGGCGCCCGGCCAGCCCGGGCAGAAAGCGCAGCAGCCCCGGGCTTTCCAGGATGCCACTGCCCAGCGTGTTGACCACGGTCACCGTGCCGCGGTGCTGGGCCTCCACCAGGCCGGCCACCCCGAGGCGGGAGTCGGCGCGCAGGTCCAGCGGGTCGGTGTACATCGCGTCGACGCGGCGGAGCACCACGTCGACGCGTTTCAGGGTGCCCAGCGAACGCATCCACAGCGTGCCGTCGCGCACCACCAGGTCCGCGCTCTCCACCAGCGGAAAGCCCAGCAGCGTCGCCAGATACGCCTGGTCGAACGCGGTCTCGGAGTAGATGCCCGGGCTGAGCACCACCACCACCGGATCCTGCGCGATGTCGGGTGCCGCGTCGATCAGCGCCAGCCGCAGCGCCTGGGCGAACGGTGTCGTCGGCCGCGGCGCGACCCTCTCATAGAGGTCCGGAATCGCGTGCGCGACGACGCGCCGGTCGGCCAGCGCGTAGCCGGCGCCCGACGGCGCCTGGGTCCAGTCGGCGTTGACCCGGAAGCTGCCGTCGGGCAGCCGGCTGACGTCGCACGCATGCATGAACAGCTGGTGGTGCCCGGGGATCTCGATCCCGTTGGCGGCGCGCACGTAACCGGGGTGGGCGAACACCAGTTCCGGGGGCAGCAGGCCCTCGGTGAGCAGGCGCCGCGGCCCGTAGAGGTCCGCGAGCACCGCGTCGAGCAGGCGCGAGCGCTGCACCAGCCCGGCCTCCAGCGTCTCCCAGTCCGCCGCCGACAGCACGATCGGCAGCGTGTCGAGGTGCCAGGGTCGCGGTTCCAGGCCGCGCCCGCCCGGGCCCGCCTCGGTGTAGTTGATGCCGTCGTTGTCGATCAGGGTGTGCACCACCGAGCGCAGCCGGTCCAGCCCGGCGCGGCCCCGCTCCGCGACGGCGTCGGCCAGCTCGTGCCAGGCCGGGCGCACGGACCCGTCGCGGTCGACGAACTCGTCGAACCCGATCGCCGGGCCGGTCCCGGGGCCCTCCCGCAGGTCGAACAGCGCCTCCTGGGCACGGGCGGCGCGGTATCCGTCCAGCAGCCGGTCGGCGTCGCGGCGGGCACCCGGCGCAGCCGAAGCCGTCGCCGGCCATCCGTTCGTACCGAGTGCCCTGGCCGTGTTGTCCGGGAATCCCATTACTGCTGCACGGTACGCACGCGGCGCAGGTCGAGGATGCCCGGCGCGCCGACGTCGGTGAACATGCGGGCCTGCTTCTCCCGGAGACCGGACAGGTCGAGCTTGCCCGGGGTGAAGCCGGTCGCCTCGAAACGGCGGGCGCGGCGGGCCTCGGCCTCGACGGCGTTGACGGGCGGCTCGTCGTAGGCGCGCCCGCCCGGATGGGTGACGTGGTAGGTGCAGCCACCGCGGGACGTCCCGGTGGTCAGGTCGACCAGCTCGAACTGCAGCGGGCCGTCGGCCGAGATGGTCGGGTGCAGCGCACTCGGCGGCTGCCACGCCTTGAACCGCACCCCGCCGACGTGGACGTCCGGGTTGTCGGTGGCCAGCAGCGGCACCGGGTAGCCGTTGCAGGTCACCAGGTAGCGGTGCCGGTCGGCGCCGATGACGCGGACCTGGATCCGCTCGACCGAGGAGTCGACGTAGCGGGCGGTGCCCGTCGCGGCTGACTCCTCGCCCAGGGTGTGCCACGGCTCGATCGCGCCGCGCAGCTCGATCTCCACGCCGTCGAAAACGGCGGTGCCGATGCGCGGGAAGCGGAACTCGGTGAACGGGTCCAGCCAGCTGGTCTCGAAGCCGATTCCGTGGGCGCGCAGATCGGCCGCGACGTCGGCGATGTCATGGATGATGAAGTGCGGCAACAGGTATCGACCGTGCAGGTTGGCGCCGTGGCGGATCAGGGGGGCGCGCAGCGGTTGCTCCCAGAACCACGCCACCAGCGCACGCACCAGCAGCGACTGCACCATCGCCATGCGCAGGTGCGGCGGCATCTCGAACCCGCGCAGTTCGAGCAGGCCGAGCCGGCCGCGGGGGCTGTCGGGGTTGTAGAGCTTGTCGATGCAGAACTCGGCGCGGTGGGTGTTGCCGGTGATGTCGGTCAGCAGGTGGCGCAGCGCGCGGTCGGCCAGCCAGGGTTTGGCCAGGTTGCTCTTGGGCCCGCCGCCGCTGACCCGCGCGATCTCGGCGAACGCGATCTCGAGCTCGTACAGCGCCTCGGCGCGGCCCTCGTCGACGCGCGGGGCCTGCGAGGTGGTGCCGACGAACCGCCCGGCGAACAGGTAGGACAGCGACGGGTGGCGCTGCCAGTACGTCAGCAACGAGACCAGCAGGTCCGGGCGGCGCAGCAGCGGCGAGTCCGCCGGGGTGACGCCGCCGAGCGTGATGTGGTTGCCCCCGCCGGTGCCGCCGTGGGTGCCGTCGACGTCGAACGACTCCGTGGACAGCCGGGCCAGCCGGGCCTGTTCGTAGAGGGTCTCCAGCAGCCGCGCCTGTTCGGCGAAGCCGGCGGTGGGCGCGACGTTGACCTCGATCACGCCCGGGTCGGGGGTGATCGTCGTCGACCGCAGGCGGGGGTCCGGCGGCGGGCCGTAGCCCTCGACCACGACCGCGCAGCCGGCGTGCGCCGCGGCGGCCTCGACGCGGGCGACGAGGTCGGTGAAGTGTTCCAGCGCCTCGGTGGGCGGCAGGAAGACGTGCAGGTACCCGTCCCGGACCTCGGCGACCATCGCGGTCGGCGGCGCCCCGTCGGGGTCGGTGACCACCGCGCGCGCCGAGTCCGGGCCCGGCGCGTCGCCCGCGGACAGGGGATCGGTGTCGAATGTGGGGCGGGGCGGTCGCCAGCTGATCGAGTCCAGCGGCAGCCGCAGACCCGCGGGGGAATCCCCGGCCAGCAGCACGATGCGCCCGCGGCGCAGCCGCCAACACGCGCTGGCCCACCCCAGGCCGTCGTCGCGCCGGTGCAGTGGCAGTACGAAAGCCGCAGGCACGGTGAGGGATTCGTCGAGGCGGGCCAGCAGCGCGGCGCGCCCGGCGGGGGAGTCGTCGGCCAGATCGTCGGCCGGGTCCACCGGATCCCCTTCGGGCAGACGCACTTTGGCCGCCAGTCTGTGCAGCGGGTCCTCGTAGGCGGGTCGCACCTGAGAGGCCGGCAGCCCCAGGCCGTCGGCGATGCCGGCGAGCACCGCGCGGGCCGTGTCGGCATCGGCGGGCCGGGCCGGTTGGCCACTCCAGGGGTCGGTCAGCAGCGTCCCGTCGGTCCACAGCGGTCGCCCGTCGGTGCGCCAGTGGAGCGCGATCTCCCAGCGCGGCAACGGTTCTCCGGGATACCACCGGCCCTGCCCGCGCTGGATCAGCCCCTGCGGGGCCCACGCCGCCTTCAGCCTGGCGGCCAAATCGGACGCCCGCTGCCGCTTGTGCGGGCCGTCTGCGGCCGTCGTCCATTCCTCGGCCGACGTGCCCGGGCGGATGTCCACCGACACGAACGTCGGTTCCCCGCCCACGGTGAGGCGGACGTCGGCGGCGGCCAGCCGCTCATCGACGCGGCGCCCGACCTCGCAGATCGACCGCCACGCCGCGTCGGTGTAGGGCAGCGTGACGCGCGGGTCCTCGTGCACGCGGGTCACCGTGTTGGAGAACTCCAGCGTCGACTGGCAGGGCTCGGTGCCGCCGCTGATGGGCGCCGCGCTCGCCGGATGGGGCGTGGCCGCCAGCGGGATGTGGCCCTCGCCGGCGAACAGCCCCGACGTCGGGTCCAGGCCGACCCAGCCCGCGCCGGGGACGTAGACCTCGGTCCAGGCGTGCAGGTCGGTGAAGTCGGCGGCGGTGCCCGACGGCCCGTCCAGGGCCTTGACGTCGGAAGCCAGCTGGACCAGGTAGCCCGACACGAAGCGGGCGGCCAGCCCGAACCGGCGCAGGATCGACACCAGCAGCCAGGCCGAGTCCCGGCACGAGCCGATCCCCCTGCGCAGCGTGTGATCCGGTGTCTGGACCCCGGGTTCCATGCGCACGCTGTAGGCGACGTCGTTGTTGACCGCGCGGTTGAGGCCGACCAGAAAGTCGATGGTGCGGGTGCCGTCGGGTACCGAGAAGTCGCGCACCCACGCGCGGACGAGGTCGCCCGGCCCCGAGCCCTCGCCGTCCTCGTCGACCGGCCGCAGGTAGGGCTCGAGGTCGTCGGCCAGCGCCTTGGGGTAGACCAGCCCGCCGGGGGGCCATGTCTCGGCCCAGTCCTCGATGAAGAAGTCGAACGGGTTGATCACCTTCAGGTCGGCGATGAGCCCGACGGCGATGGTCAGGCGGGTCATGGGGTTGGGGAACACCAGCCGCGCGAGGAAGTTGCCCACGGCGTCCTGCTGCCAGTTGATGAAGTGGTCGTCGGGTTCCACGCGCAGCGAGTAGGCCTCGATCGGCGTCCGGCAGTGGGGCGCCGGGCGCAGCCGCACCACGTGCGGATACACGCGGACCAGCCGGTCAAAGGTGTAGCTGGTGCGGTGCTCCAGCGCAACTTTGATGCTCATAACCGCTGATTGCATCACAAGCAGCACAACGCCGCAGCGCGCCGCGGCGGCGCCCCGCGCGTTCAGCGGGCCGGCGTCAGGACGGCTGGTACCCCGGTGGTGGCCCCTGCGGGTAGCCCTGCTCCAGCGGCACGACCCGCCCGCCCGACAGGGTGCGGAAGGTGTAGATCAGGATCAGCGCGGCGACGGGGAGCCCCACCAGCAGGCCGAGGCCGCACGCCAGCACGCCGACGACGATCACCACCACCTCCACCAGCCAGGCCAGCAGGGCGTTGCCGAAGTTCGACCAGACCGTGGACAGGCTCGCCGTCAGCGCGGTGACCGGCGGTTGCGCGCGGTCGATGGCGAACGGAACCGTGAACATCGCGAAGATGCCGAAGATGAGGCCGGGAAGGAAGCACAGGGCCGAGGCGAGCGTGCTGAGGACGCTGACGAGCAGCGCCGCCAGGATGACCGTGCCGAAGTTGCGCGGCCTGAAGAACGACCCGATGGTCACCGGCCGCCCGTCGGCGATGTCGAGGCACCCGGTCAGGAACGCCGATTGGGCGAACACCCCCACCGCGAAAACCAGCAGGTAGCCGATCACCATCATGGCCCACTCGCCCGGCCAGAGATTCGTTATGGCGCTGGTGGAGTCGCCGGAGTTGGTGCCCACGCCGGTGCCCATCCCGGTGCTCAGGGCGATCAGGCCGTAGGCGGCGCCGAGCAGCAGCCCGTACACGAGGACCGGCACGATCAGCGCCGCGGCGTTCTGCCTGAACTTCTTCCACGCCCAGCCGAACGCTTCGCTGATGCTGAACGGGGGCCCGGGCGGGCCGCCGAAGCCGGGCGGGGGGCCGTAACCCGGCGGGGGGCCGTACCCGGGCGGCGGGCCGTAGCCGGGCGGCGGGCCGTACCCGGGTGGCGGGCCGTACCCGGGTGGCGGGGGCGGGGGGCCGCCATAGCCGGGCGGAGGGCCGGGCGGGGGGCCGTAGCCGGGCGGAGGGCCGGGCGGGGG
>Ga0207433_10013425_pt1 | contig 12042 bp, 11 predicted proteins | sample YelNatPaOPGAMG01_FD_187559 | JGI IMG/M metagenome (GOLD analysis project Ga0207433, IMG submission 187559) | Hot spring thermophilic microbial communities from Obsidian Pool, Yellowstone National Park, USA - OP-RAMG-01 (SPAdes) (version 3) | ecosystem: Environmental > Aquatic > Thermal springs...
CAGGAAGTGCGCTAATGGGCGCGCTCCGACAAGCTGGATGCTTCGCATCTCGACCAGTTGGCTGCCGGTTCTCCACTGGGCGAGCTGCTGGCCTCGGCGCTGGCCGTGCGGCATCGCCCGCGCGAACAGATCAAGGAACGACTGGAGGACACCGGCAGCCACATCGTCCACCGCATGGAGCGCTACCTGAACACGCTGGGTACCATCGCGCTGATCGGTCCGCTGCTGGGCCTGTTCGGCACCGTCGTCGGCCTGATCCGCATGTTCATGGAGGTGATGGGCGGCGGCATGGCCGATCCGACCAAGATGGCCGGCGGCATCGGCGAGGCGCTGGTCTGCACGGCCAGCGGCCTGACCGTGGCGATCCCGGCCTACGTACTGCACCGTTACTTCCGTTCCAAGGTGGCCGGTTACTGCGTGGAGATGGAGAAGCAGGCGATTGCGCTGCTCGACGACCTCACCCCGGTCGCACCGGCCTCGGCGGTGCGTCCGCGCCGCGCCCCGGCGGCCCCCGGACACGCACCGGCCTGACCGACATGCGTATCAGTAGCGACCGCCGCGGCGACGATTTCGAGATCAACGTGATTCCGTTGATCGACGTGTTGCTGACCCTGTTGATGTTCTTCGTGCTGACCACGACGTTCGTGCAGCATTCGCGGCTGCAGGTGAACCTGCCGCAGGCCAGTGCGGTCGACCGCGACATGCAGCCACCCGCGCTTACCGTGATGGTGGATCGCGACGGGCACTTCTACGTGGGCAGCGACGAAGTGGACGGCACCAGCGTGGCGCAGCTCAAGCAGGCCATCGCCCGCGTGGCCGGCGACGACCGCAGCCGGCAGGTGACGATCCGCGCGGATGCCCTGAGTACCCACCAGAGCGTGGTCAACGCCATGGATGCGCTGGGCCAGCTCGGCTTCACCCACCTAGCGATCGCCACCACGCCCGATCGTGCGGGTGCGGCTCGATGAGCGGAAGCACGGCCTCGGTATGGGGGGCTGAGACCTGGCGCCTCTACCGGCGCCTGCTCGGCTACACCCGACGCTATTGGCCGGTAGGTGTCGTGACGATCCTGGGGATGGTGGCGGACAGCGGCAGCCTGGTGGTGTTCACCAACTTCCTGCGCCCGATCATCGACAAGCTCTTCGCGCAACGCGACCCTTACCTGATCTTCTGGATGCCGATCTGGATCGTGCTGATCTTCATGGTGCGGGCGATCGGCGTGTTCGTCAGCAACTACGGCATCAACTACATCGGCCGCAATGTGGTCCAGTCGATGCAGCGCGACGTCTTCGCCGCCTACCAGCGGCTGCCGGCGGCATTCTTCGGGGCCGAGCAGTCGGGGCACCAGATTTCCCGCATCACCTACACCAGCGAGCAGGTAGCCGCGGCGTCGACCGAGGCGATCAGCACGACCATCACCCAAAGTGTGCTGGTCGTGGGCATGTTCATCACCATGCTGCGCAACAGCGCCTACCTGACCCTGGTCCTGTTCGTGATGGTGCCCGCGGTAGTGTTGATCGTGGGCGTGGTCAGCCGGCGCTACCGGCAGATCACCCGACGCCTGCAGGACATGATGGGGTCGGTGGTCGGCGTGGTCGACGAGTCGGTCAGCGCCTACCGCGAAGTGCGCGTGTATGGCGGGCAGAAGGACGCCGAAAACAGCTTCGAGAACATCACCAACCGCTCGCGCCGACTGAATCTCAAGGTGGCGGCCACGACCGCCTTGTCCAGCGCCACCGTGCAGATGGCCGCGGCCGTCACGATGGCCCTGCTGATCTACATCGGCACCCGGCCATCGACCATCGACCATATTTCGTCGGGCGTATTCATCACGGTGTTTACCGCGATGGCGGCCATGCTGCCGCCGCTGAAGCGGCTGACCAACGTGCAGTCGCACATCCAGCGTGGCGTGTCCGCGGCGGAAGATCTCTTTCGCATCATCGACATGCCGCCGGAGGCGGACAGCGGCACCATGACCCTGCAGCGGGCCAGCGGCGACATCCGTTTCGAGGACGTGTCGCTGGTCTATCCGAAGGGCGAGCACGTGGCACTGCGTGGCGTGCACCTGCACTGCGAACCGGGCAAGGTGACGGCGCTGGTGGGGCGATCGGGCAGCGGAAAGTCGAGTCTGGTCTCGCTGTTGCCCCGATTCTACGATCCGGCCGGTGGTCGCATTCTGCTGGACGGTGAGGACTACCGGCATTTCACCCGTGCGTCGCTGCGCCGGCAGATCGCCTGGGTGGGGCAGAGCATGGTGCTGTTCGACGGGACCATCGCCGAAAACATCGCCTACGGCGAACTGGCGGGGGCGGCCGAGGCAGACATCATCGCCGCTGCGGAGAGCGCCAATGCGATGGAGTTCATCCGCCAATTGCCGAATGGCATCCACGCTCAGGTCGGCGAGAACGGGAACAGTCTGTCCGGCGGCCAGCGCCAGCGCATCGCGATTGCCCGGGCCATCCTCAAGAATGCGCCGATCCTGATCCTCGACGAGGCGACCAGTGCGCTCGACACCGAGTCCGAAAGACTGATCCAGCAGGCGTTGCAGAAGCTCATGCAGAGCCGCACGACTCTGGTCATCGCGCATCGTCTTTCCACCATCGAGCATGCGGACCAGATCGCCGTGATGGAGCAGGGGCGCATCGTCGAGCGGGGCACCCATACCGAACTGCTGGCGCAGGACGGCCGCTACGCCATGCTGCACCGCATGCAGTTCAACGAATCGCCGCCGCCAGGTGTCGACTGAGCCGCAGGCCATGACGCTGGCCGACACGCTCGCGACGGGCTGGTACGGATCGGGGCGTCTGCCCTGGTGGTGCCGTCCCCTGGCCGGTTTGTACGGCGCGGTGACGGGCGTGCGGCGGAGGCTTTATCGACACGGACTGCTGCGCAGCGAGACGCTGCCGGTGCCGGTGGTGGTGGTCGGCAACCTGAGCGTGGGCGGTACCGGCAAGACGCCGCTGACCGTCGCGCTGGTCCAAGCGCTGCAGTCGCACGGGTTGCGACCGGGCGTGGTGAGCCGTGGCCACGGCGGCCGTGTGCACGAGCCGCTCCTCCTCGATGCGCTGCCCGATCCGGCCGAGGTGGGCGACGAACCCTGCCTGATCCGTGCCAGCGGCGTCCCGGTGGCGGTGGGGCGGGACCGGCCAGCGGCCGCCCGCATGCTGATCGATGCAGGCTGTAACGTCATCGTGGCCGACGATGGCCTGCAGCACTACCGGCTGGCGCGGGACGTGGAAATCTGCGTGATCGACGGAAACCGCCGCTTCGGCAATGGCCGGCTGTTGCCCTGGGGGCCGCTGCGCGAACCACTGTCGCGGCTGCACGATGTGGATTTCCGCGTCTGCAATGGCGGTGCCGCCGCCACTGGCGAGGTGCCGATGCATCTGGAGGGCGATGTGGCGCTTGCCCTCGACGGAGCCGGCGAACGGCCGCTTTCGTCGTTCCGTGGCATGGATATCCATGCCGTGGCGGGCATCGGCAACCCAGGGCGCTTCTTCGACAGTCTGCGCGCGCGCGGCGTCCGTGTCAGCGGGCATGCCTTCCCGGATCATCACGCCTACGTACCGGCCGACCTCGACTTCGGCGACGGGCTGCCGGTGCTGATGACTGCCAAGGACGCGGTGAAATGCCGGCGCTTTGCCCGCCAGGACTGGTGGAGCGTGCCGGTGAAGGCGGTGCTCCCACAGGCGTTCCTGCTTGATGTGTGCCGGCGCGTCGATCGCGTGCTTGATGCGAAATCGCGGCAAGGCAACGCATCGCGGGTATCATGACCGCCCGGCCGACAACCCGGCCCGGCAATCACATCCACTTCCGAGAGTTACTCATGAGCCTGATCCAGGTCCCGGTGTCCTACGGTGAACTGATCGACAAGATCACCATTCTCGAGATCAAGTCGAAGCACATCGCCGATGCGGCCAAGCTGGCGAACGTGCGCAACGAGCTCGACCTGCTCAACAAAACCTGGTCGCACAACGAAGCGTCCCAGGTCGACATCGCCGATGAACGTGCCCGCCTGCTGGCTGTGAACGAGGCGTTGTGGGACATCGAGGACCGCATCCGGCTGAAGGAGAAGGCGCAGGCCTTCGACGCCGAATTCGTCGAGCTGGCCAGGTCGGTGTATTTCCGCAACGACGAGCGCGCGGCAGTCAAGCGCGAGATCAACCTCAAGCTCGGCTCGCAGTTGATCGAGGAAAAGTCCTACCAGAACTACCGCTGAGGAGCGACGGCGGCACCGCGCGCTATCACGGCGCGCCGCCGGTACAGCGGCGAGGGATGGGGCCCGATCCCCTGCCGGAGGGCAGCAGCGGTGCCAGGAACGGATGCCTGCCGGCCGACGAATGGCGGAAATGCCAGCGATCCGTGCCTCGCCTAGTACCTTCGTCACTTGTCGAATCCGGCGCTGGATTCCATTGTGGGAGGATCGCATGACAGACGGTCATGCCTTCCAGGGGAATTCATCCAGATGCGTCATCGTCGCCTGCTCTCGTTGGCTGTTCTTTCCGCCCTCGCCATGCCGTCCGCATTCGCCGCGACGACAACGGCGTCACCCGCTCCGCACGGGCCGTTCGCCCAGCTGAAGACCCGCGACCTTGGCCCGGCCCTGGCCGGCGGGCGCGTCTCCGCGGTGGCGGGCATCCCGGGCAATCCTCTGGTCTACTATGTCGGTGCCGCCGCGGGCGGGGTCTGGAAAACGGTCGACGGCGGCCAGCACTGGAAGCCTATTTTCGAGCACGAGGCCTCGGCCTCGATCGGCGCGATCGCGCTTTCGCGTTCCAATCCGAACCTGGTCTGGGTCGGCACGGGCGAGTCGAATATCCGCAACGACATTGTCGATGGTGCGGGCGTCTATCTCTCCACCGATGCCGGCAAGACGTTCAAGCGCATGGGACTGGCGGACGCGGGCCAGATCGGCAAGATCGTCGTCGACCCGCAGAACCCCGATCATGTGCTCGTCGCGGCGTTGGGTCACGCCTGGGGACCGAATGCGCAGCGCGGCGTGTTCGAGACGACCGACGGCGGCAAGACCTGGCACAAGACGCTGTTCGTCGACAACAGCACCGGCGCGATCGACCTGGCGATGGCGCCGGGGAACCCGGAGGTGCTGTTCGCCGCGACCTGGCAGGTGATGCGCCACCCCTGGAACCTGGTCGATGGCGGCCCGGGCAGCGGCCTGTGGCGCTCCACCGATGGAGGCGCCACCTGGACCCGCCTTGCCGACGGCCTGCCGAAGGGGCCGCTGGGCCGCATCGCGGTGGCCACCGCGCCCAGCGATCCGCAACGCGTGTATGCGCTGATCGAGACCAAACCGGGCAAGGGCCTGCTGTTCGTCTCGCACAATCTCGGCGACAGCTGGACGGAAGTCAGCGACAACCATGCGCTGGACGTGAGGCCGTTCTACTTCTCGCGCTTCGAAGTGGCCCCGAACGATGCCGACCGGCTGTACTTCATGTCGTTCTACCTGATGGAGTCGGATGACGGCGGCAAGACCGCGCATCCGATCGACAAGAGCGTGCACGTCGATCATCACGCCTTGTGGATCGACCCCGGCAATCCCAAGCGCATCATCCAGGGCAACGACGGCGGCACTTACCTCAGCCTCGATGGCGGCAAGAGCTGGCGTTTCCTCGACGGCATGCCGATCGAGCAGGACTACATGGTCGCCGCCGACAGCAAGATGCCGTACACGCTGTGCGCAGGCCTGCAGGACAACAGCGGCTGGTGCGGCCCGTCCAGCTCGCTGGCCGATACCGTCGGCAGCGGCAACGACTGGTTCAACGTGATCGGCGGCGACGGCGAATACGTGGTACCGGCGCCCAGCGACCCCAACCTGATCTACGGCGACGCCGAGGACGGCGCGATGGTGCTGTTCCATCGCAACACCAAGCGGACCGACTTCACCATGCCGTACCTGCATGGTCCGGGCTTCGACAACGACCTGCCCACCACGCAGCAGAAATACCGCTTCAACTGGACCAGCCCGATCGCGGTCGATCCGCATGCGCCAAAGACCGTCTACATGGGCGCCAACGTCGTATTGAAGTCCACCGACGGCGGGCAGACCTGGGCGCCGATCAGCGGCGACCTGACCCGCAATGACAAGGCCAAGCAGGCGTTGTCCGGTGGACCGGTGAACCTCGACCTTTCCGGCGCGGAGACCTACGACACCATCCTCGCGCTGCAGATCGCGCCGAGCGATCCGAAGGTGCTGTGGGTGGGTACTGACGACGGCCTGGTGCAGGTGACCCGCGACGGCGGTGCGCACTGGTCGAATGTCACGCCTTCGGGCGCCCCCAAGTGGGCTCGCGTCTACCAGGTCGGCGTCTCGGCGAACAATGCGGGCACGGCCTATGTGGCCTTCGATGCGCACGAGCTCGACGATCGCCACCCGTACGTCTACCGCACCAGCGACTACGGTCATGCCTGGCAGCGCATCGACCGCGGCCTGCCAAATGCCCCGGTCGACGTCGTTCGCGAAGATCCGCAACACCCCGGCGTGCTCGTTGCCGGTACCGACATCGGTGCCTGGCTGTCGCGCGACAACGGCGCGCACTGGAGCCAGCTCAAGGTGGGCGGCCTGCCGACCGTGCCGGTGGTCGACGTGAAGTTCGTGCACGGCGACCTGGTGCTGGCCACCCACGGCCGCGGCCTGTTCGTGCTGGATCATTTCGCGCCGGTCGCCGAATACAGCAAGACGATCGCCAGCCAGCCGCTGCATCTGTTCACGCCGCGCGCCGGCATCGAGTTCGTCCGCTGGAGCCGGGGCGAGGGCGCCGAGCCGCTCTATACCGTGCCCAATGCTCCCGACGGCGTGGTCGTCGATTACGCCGTGCCGCACAAGCTGCATGCGGCCAAGGGGGCCAAGCACGGCGCGGTCACCGTGACGGTGCACGACGCGGCAGGTCACCTGGTCGCCACGCGCTACACCAATGCCAAGCCCGGCGTGAACCGCTATGTCTGGAACATGCGCTACGACGGCGCCACCAAGCTCGACTTCGTCAAGCACGAGAAGAAAGACAAGGACGGCAACAACGCCAACGGGCCGCTGGTGGTGCCGGGCAGCTACCGGCTCACCGTCAGCGCGGGCGGCCACAGCGCCAGCGAGATGGTGCAGGTGAAGGCCGATCCCAACCAGGCCCCCGCCATCGCTGCGAATCGTGCCGCGCTGAAGGGGGAGCTCGCCGAACGCAACGTGCTCAGTGCGGTGGACGATGCGCTCAACCGGATCACGGCGATGCAGGCGACGCTGAAACAGTTCGAGAACAGTGCGGGCAACGAGCCGCGCTATGCCGCGGCGCTGGTCCAGGCCCGGAAGCTGGACAAGCAGCTCGCCGCCCTGAAGAACAGCGCGTTCGATCCCACGGTCCAGCACAACGTGGAAGAAGACGAGCTCAAGCAGCTGACCGATCTGCAGGGCAGCATCTCCAGCGTGATCGAAGGCGGCTACGAAGGGCTGCAGGACCAGATGCCGCCACCGGCGCTGCTCAAGCTGCAACGCGAGGTCGATGCCAGCGCGAATGCCTTCATCCAGCGTTTCAACGCGCTGCTCGCCGGTGAGGTCGAGGCCTACAACCGCACCGCCTATGCTGCCGGTGCGCCCACCGTGATGACCGGTGGGCCGGAGCGGGTCGCACCCGTCGCCATGTAATCGGCAGCGGCTGCAGTCGGGTCCTCCCTCCGGGCAAAGACGGAGGAGGGCCCGGTTGCTGCGGGATGCGGTGCTTTGAGTGCCGGGTGGCGCAGGCTTCAGGACGGTGCCGGGAATTCTGAGATAATCGCGGCAACCATGGCTGCTCCAATCAGCCGGCTCGTTGGTCGATGCACATGGCCGGCACGGATTCCGCGAAGTTCACGGCGAGCCTGGATCGTTGCATCGATACATCCGCCCGCCGCTGATGACGGCGATCATGACTTTGCCGCTGAGAGAGAACATGTCGATCACCCCGTCGACGCCATTTTCGGACGTGGATACCGCTTTCATGCGCCGTGCGCTGCAACTGGCGGCCCATGCCCGCGATGCCGAGGGCGAAGTGCCGGTAGGTGCGGTGCTGGCGATGGACGAGGACATCATCGGGCTGGGCTGGAACCGCAACATCACCCTGCACGACCCGACCGCTCATGCCGAAATCATGGCGTTGCGGGCCGGCGGCGAAAAGCGGACCAATCACCGGCTGGTTGGCGCCACGCTGTATGTGACGCTGGAGCCGTGCTCGATGTGCGCAATGGCGCTGATCCACGCGCGGATCGGTCGCGTCGTGTACGGCGCCACCGACCCGAAGACCGGCGCTGCCGGCAGCGTGTTCGATACGCTGATCGACCCGCGCCACAACCACCGCCTGATCGTGCAGGGCGGGCTGCTGGCCGAGGAGTCGTCCGCGATGCTGCGCGACTTCTTCCGCGCCCGCCGTTCCTGAGTCGGCCATCAACCTCGTCAGAGCGCCTGCCGCGTCCGCTCAGGCGAGGAACGAGAACGCCTCGTCGCAGGGCAGTTCGACCTTCAGGTCGAGCAGTTCATCGGCGCGGGTCCGTCCCAGGTTGACGGCCGCCAGCGGCTTGCCGGCCCGGGCGGCGGCAAGCGCGAAGCGGAAGCCCGAATAGACCATCAGCGACGACCCCACGACCAGCATCGCATCGGCATCGTGCAGCGCCTGCATGCCGGCGTCGACACGTTCACGCGGCACAGTCTCGCCGAAGAACACCACGTCCGGCTTGAGCATGCCTGCGCAACGCGGGCAGGGCGGCACCGCAAAAGACGAGAAATCCGTTTCCAGATCGGCATCCCCGTCGGGTGCATCGGCAGCCTCGATCGAGGCCCAGTCCGGATTCAGCCGCAGCAGCTCGTCCTGCAGCGCGGTACGCCGCATGCGCAAGCCGCAGCCGAGGCAGCGCACCCGGTCCAGCCGACCGTGTAGGTCGATCACGTTCAGGCTGCCGGCCGCCTGATGCAGGCGGTCCACGTTCTGGGTAAGCAGAAGGGTCAGACGTGCCTGCCGTTCCAACCGGGCCAGCGCATGGTGGACACTGTTCGGCGCGGCCTGCCCGAAGCGTCGCCAGCCCACCAGGCTGCGCGCCCAGTAACGCCTGCGGGTGGCCTCGTCGCCGGTGAACGCCTGGTAGGTCACCGGTTGAGGGCGCTTCCAGCGACCCAGCATGTCGCGATAGTCGGGAATGCCCGAGCCGGTGCTGCAGCCCGCACCGGTCAGGACGAACAGGCGCGGATGCTCGTCAAGGAAGGCGGCAAGGGCCGCGTTGTCGGTCGTGGTGGTGGGCGTCGTCGAGATGTCCGGCATGCTGCGCATAGTGCCACGGACACGTGACAGGTCTCCGGCTGCGCTTCAACCGGCCCGCCGGGGGCGCGCCCGGCATTCAGCCGGAATGAGCCGGGTAGGCCTGCAGGCATGCGACAATGGCGGCAATCCATCTCGTCTACGATACCCATGCCAGTGCAAAACGATGCCTTCCGCCGGTTCCAGGAAGAACTGGCTGCCCTCGAGAAATCGAAAAAGCCGCTGACGCGCGAGCAGCAACTGGCGGTGGCCAGGACCGAGTTCCTGGACCTGCAGCGTCGCTATGCGCTGAGCATCGCCGACGTAGTGGCCTTCTTTCCCGAGGAGGAGGGCATTGGCTACCTGCAGCAGCTGATCGAGGCTTCCTCGACGAAGACGCGCCGCAAAGGATGATGCCCTGATTGTCCTCGACGTAGCGGCGCCCCGGCATCGGCGACGGCGGCGCGAGTACGGCAATGACCCCGGCGCTACGCCCGCCAAGCGTGAAAGACTTCCGGGAAGGCCTTGCTGATGTAGCTGCGCAGCTCCGTCTCCGGCATCGAGACAACGTCGTTGTCCAGCTCGCCGGCGACACCCGCCGCATCCAGGTCGCCCAGTTGCGCGCGCAGGATGCCCAGGAAATGCGGTGGAGCGATCAGCAGGAGGCTGTCGTAGCGATGATGCACCCGCGCCTCGCGCAGGTCCGAGACGATCATGTGCGCGAAGGCCTGGGCACTCTTGTCCTTGCGGCTGGTGTGCGGCTCGATGACGTGCCGGCCTGGCCCGGTACTGTCCTGGGTCAGCGGCAGGGTGTGCTCGGGCCGGCCCTGCTGGGCAAGGCCGCGCAGCTCCGGGTTGGTGTAGCAGGTCACTTCCGTCCACGCGTCGGGCGCATCGTTCGTCTCGAACAGACGGCCCCGTGCAGCATCGCTGACCAGGATCCACACAGTCGACATGGCGTTCCTCCCGGATTCGGCCTGCCGCGAAATTGCGGCATCCGGCGCCAGCGTAGACGCTGCGGCGCAGGATGAATTGACACCGATCAAGGTCGCTTGTGCCGGACGCATCGCAAGATGACGGTGGCGCTCGATGAGCAGCCCCGTCGGTATCCGATGGCGGCTGCACCAGAGCGCTTGTCGTGCATGACGGGGGCATGTCGCCATGGCGCTTTTCGGGCAGGGACGGTGGGTGGATCGCATCGAAGCGGGTGCGCGGCTGGCGAACGCATTGATGCCGTTCCAGGGCCAGCACCCGCTGGTGCTGGCGATGCCGCGTGGCGGCGTGCCGGTCGGGCGCGTGATCGCGGACCGGCTTGGCGGCGAGCTCGACGTGGTGCTCGTCCACGAGCTGCTGGCGCCCGGGCAGCGGATGCCAGTGATCGGCACGATCGACGAGTCAGGGACATTGCGCATCGTTGATCCTGCGGCACGGAACAGTATCGACATGCCCTACCTGCGGCAGGAGGCGGCACGCCAGCTCCAGCGCATCCGCGAGCGGCGAAGGCAGTACAGCCCCCATCGTACGCGGATCGATCCCGAGAGCAGGATCGTTATCGTGGTCGGCGACGGCCAGGCCTCCAACGCGATCATGGCGGCCGCGCTGAGGGCGGTACGGCAGCAGATGCCCTTGCGGCTGATCTGCGCGATACCGCAGGCGCCTGCCTCGACGCTCGGCACGCTGCGGAGCCTGGCCGACAACGTGGTATGCCTGCCGTCCCTGGTGAGCGCCTACGATGGTGCTTCCACCTGCGGCGTCCTGTCCGAGGTGGACGACGAGGATGTCGTGCGCCTGCTGGCGCGTCGGGGACCCGCCGTGCCGCCGGAGACGGATCTGGCCGAGACCCTGCGGTTCCCGGTCGATGGCCAGAACCTGGTCGGCGACGTGTACGTGCCCCCGCATGCGCGGGGACTGGTGGTCTTCGCGCATGGCATGGGCAGCGGTCGACTCAGCCCGCGCAACCGCCATGTCGCCACGCTGCTGCACCAGCATGGCATCGCGACCCTGCTATTCGATCTGCTGGGCGCAGGGGAAGAGGCCGAACCGGTCGTCGGACGCATCGACGTGGCGAGGCTCGCGCACCGGCTGGACGAGGTGGTGCAGAGCCTGCGACACGACAGTCCGTTCGGACGTTTGCCCTTCGGCTTGTTCGGCGCGGGCACGGGGGCGGCTGTCGCGCTGCGGGCGGCGTCCCGGCACGGCGACTCGATCCGTGCCGCGGTTCTTCGCGGCGGGCGACCGGAGCTTGCCGGTTCCGCTGCGCTCGGGCAGATGCGGGCGCCGACCCTGTTGATCGTCGGTGGCGAGGACCTGCCCCTGGTCGCATCCAACCGACATGCCCTGGACGCCCTGCGGACCTACGCCGAGCTGGCAGTTGTGCCCAGGGCAGGCCATCTGTTCATGGAGCCCGGCGCGCTGGGGCGGCTGGCCGCGCTGGCGGCGGACTGGTTCGTTCGATGGCTCTGAAGCGGCTCTCTATTGACCTGTGTCAAGCGTGACGCCGGGTACCGGCCTATGCTGGCGTGGCGTCCTCCGCATCGCGCGGGGCGAAGCGCGGGACGTCTTCCCCATCCATACCGGAGTCGACACCATGACCACCCTGACACGCTGGAACCCCTTCAAGTCGCTGTCGCGGACCGATCCGCTCTTCGCGGATTTCGACGATTTGTTCCGTGCCAATTCGCTGCAGCAGTTCTGGAACGACGCGAAGATGGCACCCGACATGCGGATCGACGTCACCGAGGACGACGGCGCCTACCGCGTCAAGGCCGACATCCAT
>Ga0207433_10013429_pt1 | contig 12041 bp, 7 predicted proteins | sample YelNatPaOPGAMG01_FD_187559 | JGI IMG/M metagenome (GOLD analysis project Ga0207433, IMG submission 187559) | Hot spring thermophilic microbial communities from Obsidian Pool, Yellowstone National Park, USA - OP-RAMG-01 (SPAdes) (version 3) | ecosystem: Environmental > Aquatic > Thermal springs >...
GACATTTAGCCATAGTGCAATATTCATTCATCCAAATCCATATACACTTGAAGAAACAATTTACATAATAGATACAATCAGGGAGATGATTGGGAATAAGTATTTTCTGATGATACATGGAGATGCAACTTTTGGCATACCATCGGGAGAGAAGATGATGGAGTTTGTTCAGAGGATTGCTGATGAACCGGAAAAGTTAAAAAAAGAAGCAGAAGGTATGGTGAGTGAAGCATTAAAAAACGCAGAAATAATAAAGAAAAGGACATATCTTGATGGATTTGCTTTATGTGCTGATTACTGTTTCAATTCAGGCCCATTTTTAAGTCCAGCAATGTTTTCAGAATTTGTAACTCCATATCTTTCAAAATTGATTAAGGGATACAGGGATATGGGATTTTATACTATAAAACATACAGATGGAAATATAATGCCAATAGTTGACCAGTTGGTTCAGGCAAAACCACATGCTTTACACTCACTTGACCCACAGGCAGGAGTTGATATAAAAGTTATAAAAGAACTCTATGGAGATAAGGTTTGTTTGATAGGAAATGTAAACTGTGGATTATTGCAGACAGGGACTGATGAAGAGGTTATTGAGTCGTGCCTTTATGCTTTAAAAAATGGGATGCCTGGATATGGTTATATCTTCTCAACCTCAAATTGTATCTATACAGGAATGCCTCTTGAAAGATATAAACTTATGTTGAGTATATGGGAAAAGTATGGAAATTATGATTGATAACATTGGATGGCGATCAGTAGGTATTTAAGACAGGAGGAGAAAGTGGGAAAAGTAAAAATAGATAATGCAGAGGTCTTATATGTTTCTACTTATGGAGATGACTCTTTTTCAGGTAGATTTCCAGAGAAACAGAAAAATGATGGCCCTTTTTTAACCTTGCAGAGGGCAGTCAATGAGGTTGTAAATATTAAAAAAAGAAGTAAAGGGACATTTAAAAAACAGATTATAGTTATGATGAGAGGAGGGACATACTTTATTGATAAACCAGTAGAGATACGTCCTGAACACTCAGGAACAGATGAGTTTCCTGTTATTATAATGCCTTATAAAAATGAAAAGGTCAGGATTAGTGGTGGTAAAAAAATAAAAAACTACAGAGAAGAAAAGATAAATAGTAAAAGGTTACTGGTATTTGAAACAGATGGAAGACCATTCAGGAACCTATGGTCAGATGATAGAAGGATTTATAGAGCAAGGTATCCAGAAAAGGGGTATTTAAAGGTTGCTGGTGTCTGTGAAGAGGATGAGAAAAAAGAATGGAAAGAAGGTGTTTTTAAAATTCAATTTAATAAAGGGGATATTAAAAGATGGGATGACCTTAAAAATGGAGAGGTTATTCTTATGGATAGATGGGTTGAGTCAAGATTGCCTGTTATATCCATTGATGAAGAAAAAGCAGTTATGGAGTTCGGGAAAAGGAGTGTATTTAAACCAATAAAAGACGACCTTTATTATGTTGAGAATATATTTGAATTTATTGATAGAGATAGGTGGTACATTGACTTTGAAAAGGGGATGGTTTATTTTTGTCCAGCGGAGAATAAAAAAGAGATAGAACTTATAGCCCCAAAGATTGAGAATGTCTTAAAGATTACTGGAAGACCGGAAGAAGGTAAGTATGTTGAAAATATCTATTTTTATAATATAGGTTTTTCACATACGGAGTGGTATTTCTCAGAAGAAGATGTAGGTGGATTTGCACAGGCAGCAGTTGAAGTCCCTGGAGCAATATTCTGTGAAGGTATGAGGAACTGTATATTTAAAGATTGCGAAATATCCCATATTGGCAATTATGGGATTGAATTAGGAAAAGGGTGCAAGAGTAATAAAATTGTTAGATGTAAGATATATGATACAGGTGCAGGGGGAATTAAGATAGGAGAGAGAATTATAAGGGATGCAGAAAATTTATATACCTGTGGTAATGAGATAAATGGCTGTATTATTAAAGATGGTGGTAATATCTTTCATAGTGCAGTTGGGATATGGCTCGGGCAGAGTAATAATAATTTAATCTTGAATAATGAAATAGCTGATTTTTATTATACAGGCATCAGCATCGGCTGGACATGGGGATATGATAAATCACTTGCAGGAGGTAATATTGTGAGGTTTAATTATGTCCATCATATAGGTAAAAAAAGCAGTGGAGATGGGCCAATCTTAAGTGATATGGGAGGAATCTATACCCTTGGTATTCAGGAAGGCACTCTAATATCAAATAATATCTTTCATGATATCTATGGCTACTGGTATGGTGGCTGGGGAATATACTTTGATGAAGGAAGCACTCATATAATTGCAGAAAATAATCTTGTTTATAATACAACGCATGGCGGCTTTCATCAACATTATGGGAAGGAAAACATTGTTAGAAATAATATCTTTGCCTTTGGTAGAGAGCAGCAGATACAAGTATCAAGGCCTGAGTCACATAAAAGGATTACCTTTGAAAGGAATATTGTTGTTGGTGATACAGAAAGATGGATAGAAGGAGGCCTTGATTTTAACTTTGTATTTGATAAGAATTTATACTGGAGGGTCAATAAGGGTGAGATAAGATTTGTGGAGCGAGCAAGTGGAAGACATCTTACCTGGGATGAATGGAAAGAAAAAGGGATGGATACACATTCTATAATTGCTAACCCGTTGTTTTATAATATGAAGAGATGTGATTTCAGATTGAAAAAAAACTCCCCTGCTTTTAAATTGGGATTTAAAAAGTTCAGTTTGCCGAAGAAAATAAAATAAATTAAAATAATTCAGCAGTATTGACAGAAGGAGATAGATATGACACCAAGAGAAAGGGTGAAAAGGGCAGTGCTTTTTAAGGGACCTGATAGAATTCCGTGGGACCTTCCTGAAAGATGGGGCTCTGACTTTTTACATGTTGGCTGTGGTCCTGACCCTGACTGGCAGCCGAAGGTTCAAACAGATACAAGATGGGAGGATGAGTGGGGATGTATATGGGAGCGGCTGCCGGGTGATAAGACAATGGGACAGGTTACATATCATCCCTTAGATGACTACTCTAAACTTTCCGGTTATATCTTCCCTGACTATGAGGATAAGAGAAGGTATGAAAATATTAAGAAGGTTGTTGGTGAAAACAGGGATGAGAAGTTTGTACTTGCAGGCATCCCTTTGAGTTTAATCCACCGGCTTGAATACCTGCGCGGGCATGAGGCAGCATGGACAGACCCATATCTTTATCCTGAAGAACTGGATAAACTTCTTGACAGAATCTGTGATATAAACATAACAGTAATAGAGCGACTTGATGAGCTCGGTGTTGATGGTATATTTTCCTGTGATGACTGGGGATTGCAGAACCGTCTGATGGTGAAGCCGGAGGTATGGAACCAGGTGTGGAAGCCAAAGTATAAGAAGGTATATTCTTTTGCAAGGAGTAAGGGTATTCTAACTTTCCTGCACAGTTGTGGCTACATCATAGATATACTGGAAGGACTTATAGAGGCGGACTTAAATGTCATACAGATGGACCAGCAGGAGAATATGGGGGTTGAAGTCCTAAGCAGAAGGTTTGGTGGCAGGTTGTGTTTCTGGTGTCCTGTGGATATACAGAATACAATGGTGAGAGGCACTGTGGAGGATGTAAGAAGATACGCGAGAAAACTCATAGATGCATTTGGGAGTTTTAACGGCGGATTTATAGCAAAGTGGTATCCTTCACCTGAAGGACCCGGACATACATGGGATAAGATAGAGGCAATGTCAGATGAGTTCGTCAGATACGGCTCCAGTTTTTATAAAAATTAGTTTTATGCCTGTCGTAAGAGTTTTTGCTCTAAAAGGTACTTTGCCTCCTCATAGACATCACTGTAAGGGTAGAAAAGAACTATCTGCATAAGTGCCTGTCTTGCCTTTTCCTGCTCCCCCATATTAATTAGAATCTTCCCGAGAGCGAGGAGGGCGTTATCCGCAAGTTTGCTGAAGGGATATTCCAAAACAAAGTTTTTATATGCAACAAATGCCTCATAGAGCATATTCCTGTTTACAAACACACGGGCTATCTCATACTGGAACGTTTCAGGCAGGGTTATTTCAGGATACTTTCTGATTATTTGTGCGTAATACTCAGATGCAGTGTGTTTGTTTTCTTCCTCCATTGCCTCAAGGATTTTTGTTTTTATCTCCTCTATCTCTCTATACTCTTCCATATTCCTATGGACAAACTCTTTTTTCCCCAAGATAGTGCAAAGCATATTTTTCCCGAGTTGTACATTTTCTCTATATTTTGCTTCCCTGTAAAGTTTTGTTCCGATGCCTATAACCATCCCATAGATAAAGCCCGCAAGGTGTGCACCAAATGCAACTGAACTGCTACTTATACCTTTACCTGTAAGTATTGTAGATACTGCCTGTCCAATAAACCAGAGGGTTAGCCATACATAGGCATAAATCTCAAACTCTCCAAATCTTGCTATTATTGCCCACGCGAAGTATTTAAATGTAATGGCACTTTTAGGGAAGAGTACTCCATATGCACCCAGGACTGCAGAGATTGCACCTGATGCCCCTATCGCAGGAATATTCCTCATTGCTTCAGGTACAAGCACAGAATAAAGAAGCATAGAAAAGACACCACCTGAAAGGTAGAATAAAAGGAATATAAAATGTCCCCATCTGTCTTCTATGTTATCACCTAAAAGCCATAGATACCACATATTGCTACCAAGATGTAATAGCCCACCGTGTAAAAACATTGATGTAAATAGTGTGAGGATAGAAAACCTTTCAGGTATAAAGCCATAGTTCATTATAAACTTTTCATAACCGGGGCGTGTTCCATAAAGAAGAAAGATGAGAACATTTATTGCAATGAGTGATACCACAATAAAGGGAAATCTTTTTATACCATATTCGTCCCTTACAGGAAAGATGAAAAACATAGAATTATGATATTTTACCCAACCTTAAATGTCAAAGCAGCAAAGGAAAGAGGAGGAAGTTTACATACTGCCTTCCCACTGGAAATCTTTATCTCATCAAACTTCCTTGAGACCACCACATCCTTATCCTTAAATGAGTTTGCCGCTTTTGCATCTGGCCCTGTTAGAATCTCTCCATCTTCAAGGGATAGAATTTCAATATCAGCAGGGTTAATTAAAAGTTCTGTCTCTTCTGTAATAGCCCTGTTTACAGCAAATATATGCAGTTTACCTTTACCCAGTATAGCACCAGCATCTATATAATGGACTGCTCCATAAGATGGACTTTCATAAGAAGGACCTTCAATGTGAAGTTGTAATGATGTCCCATCCCTCCTTTTTGATACCATCTCAAACGGGTAGAATATGGACTGAACCAGTAGCGTATCTTCTTTTGTTAGAATAGGTGCGATTACATTTACTATCTGGGCGAGGTTTGCTATCTTTACGCTGTCGGAGTGCCTTATAAAACTATTAAGAAATCCAGCGACAACAAGTGCATCCTCAAGGTTATAAACCTCTTCAAGGAGGTGTGGTGCAAACTGTCCTTTTCCATTACTTTCATGATTTTTATACCAGACATTCCACTCATCAAAACACAGATATACCCTCTTTTTACTTCTTTTCTTTGCCTGGACAAACCTGCAGACACTATCCATCTCCTCTATCTGTTTATCTATAGAGTTTGTTACAGCAAGGAAGTCAAGTGTATCATTATTGTGATTCCCAACATACCTGTGTAAACTTATATAGTCAACAAAGTCCCAGATATATTCAAGCACCTCTCTGTCCCACTCCATATATGTAGGCATAGAAATGACACAGGAGCCACAGACCACAAGTTCTATTGTTCTGTCCACATCCTTCATTATCTTTGCTGCCTGCTGTGCCTTTATCGCATAGTCGCGGGCTGGTAGATGCCCAAGTTGCCATAGCCCATCCATCTCATTCCCCAAACACCAGTGTCTCACACCATACGGCTCTTTATTACCATTTGCTGCCCGCATATCCGCATATCTTGTTCCCTCTGGTAGATTGCAGTACTCAACCCAGTTCCCTGCCTCTTCAGGTGTTCCAGTGCCTAAATTAACGGTGAGCATAGGAGACCAGCCCATCTTTTTGCATAATTTAATAAACTCATCTGTTCCGAACTGGTTTGGCTCAAGTGACTGCCAGGCAAGGTCTCTCACCACAGGCCTTTTTTCTTTTGGTCCAATTCCATCAAGCCAGTGATAGCCGGATGCAAAGTTTCCCCCAGGGTATCTCATTACAGTCATATTCAGCCGCTTCAGTGCATCCATCACATCTCTGCGGAAGCCATCCTCATCTGCATTTTTACTTTTCGGGTCATATACCCCTTCATATACAGCCCTCCCTATATGTTCAAGAAATCCGCCAAAGATTCTCTCATCAACCTTCCCAACTTTAAATCCCGTATGAATATTAATAACTGTTTTTTTCATTTCTCCCTCTCCTTGCGATACACTATGTTCATAAACTGCATTTTTATGTTACGGGACTAAATATATACAAATATATACCCGTTCATTTCCATTTGAATATACATGTCAAAATCTCTCTGTTAAAACTTATATTCGGCGGTATAGGTGAGCTTTGTCTCCCCATTAGCCGGAACATTTACCTCAAATACCAGTGTGTTTGCATCCTCTTTTTTGTAGTCATAGTTTTTCTGTATAACCTGCCAGTCACCCCACTGTCGCTCTATCACCTTTACCACAACTGGCTCTTTCTTGTGGTTTCTCAGTGTAATCTCATAGGAGTCCCTGTATAGATTGTTCGCAATCTTTTTATGGTCTGTTACTTTCCTTTCACCAACAATATCAAAGGCATTACCTAAATACAGGGAGATATTTTCATCCTTTGGTGTATGGTCTATCTGGTTTTCTCCTATGAACTGGAGTGATTTGTCTATATCTGCCTTGTATACCTTAATGGTTCCTTTTGGAAGTGGTATGCCCAGCCCATTCTCCTTGCTGTTTTTAAACTCTAAGTTAACCCCCACCTTTTTATTACACTGTAGTCCCTGCCAGGCATCATAATAATACCAGTTATATAATGCACCGCTGTAGGTATAGACCTTATTTACAGAGACCTTTGGGGCTGAAAGTAGACTTATCTGCTTTGTCTGGTTATTTTTAAGGGTGGTCCTTCTCTGGAGTTCATAGAGGTGGTATTCAAAAAGTTGCCTTTCCTCAAACTGCTCTGGCATAGCAGCACCTAATGCCTTCACCTCCATCCTGTCAGCAATTGCTGCCCTTTTCTGTACTCTGAAGACATCCCCTGCAACAAGTTTTAAGGATGCGTCTTTATAATCTGTACCACTTTTGTTGTCAATCGTTACCCATCCGTTAAGTGAGATACTTTTCTCATCATCAGAGACAGCAGCAACATAGTCGGCTACCCAGTTGATACCACCTGTGATATAACTCACCTCAACATCGTGAGTGCCCGGCTTATTGTTTATCAGTGACCATACAAGGGTTGGCTTTGTGATGAGTCCCTCAGGTAGTTGTGGAAACTCAATATTCCTGATATTGCTACGGTTTATCATAAATATAGGTCCTTTTTCCTTATCTTCAGCAAGGACAATCTGGCTTCCATCATAACTGGCAAGGTATCCTGTATATTTGACATCATCCTGTGATATAACACTGATGACCTTATCAATATACTTTGAAAGGAGTTTGTCTGCACTTACAAGGTCATACTCAAAGTTCTGTTCAAGAATACCGCACCTATCAGGGGCTGTTATGGACCTAAAGTGCACACTTGTCGGCTCTATCTTTGCCGCTATATCAAAAAACCTTACCTCATTTATCCCTTCCTTCAGGGTGAGAGACCTTATATCCCTTACCAAAGCAAAGTTCTGGTTATACACAGTAAGGGATACATCCTTTCTATTCATCTCATCTGCCAGTCCTCTTAGAGAGATACAGAGAAGCCCTATCAAAATCCCCAACATAATCTTTCTTTTCATCATCCACCCCCCACCTTTATCTTTTTTATTTCTATCCTGCCAGCATATACCTTCACAAATGGCTTTTTATTTTTGATGCCTGCGAGTCCATATCCTGTGGCTGTGCAGAAGAAGCAGGAAAAATTCCCCTTTATAGATGGCCTGATATAAAGCGTCTTTTCCACAGCGTCATAGCGGATGCCTGTCAGCCCCTGAAGTAGTCCATAAGAAGAAAGTGCACGTCCATACCAGTGTCCGCACTCATACTCATCAAAAGGGTTTCTTTTTGAGCCATCATACCTTGCCCTCGCAGTGCGGACAATCTCAAGTGCTTCTTTTACCTTATTAAACATCAGCAGGTGTGAAGCCACCTGATATTCAAATCCTGTCCATACCTCATCGCTATAAGGAAAAGGATATGTTAATCTTTCCCCTTTGGGCCAGGTGCAGAGAAGAAGTCCTCCTTCATCACCTAAAGCATAGCCCGGCCTCTGCGGATTGACATGGTTTATAAGTGACTTCCTGAAGTTATATCTGAAGACAGAAAGTAGATGTTTCTCCACTTTTTTGCTGTCAAGGATTTCCCCAACTCCGCAGACCTCCGCCAGCCACGCACCTAAAACACCATCTGCAAGGCATCCCTTTCCATACTGTTCACCCGGCCCCTCTTTTTTAATAATCTCCATTACCTCATCTATCCAGGCGAGATAAAGACCGTAATATCTGGTTTTTTCATAAAGTTTACGTATTGCCTCTTTATCCTCTGTAAATAGCTTTTTTGTAGGGTCTTCTGCCTTCAGTCCTTTCCACATAATCTTCTGGTAAAAATACTCCCCGTTGAATAATTTAGTTTCCAGATACCTTTTACCCTTTTCATAAAGTTCCCGGTAAAGAGGGACATCATCACCGACTGCTTCTGCCATAAGAGATGCGGCTTTCAGTGCCCCAAGATAAATACTGCCACACATACCATCAGGTCCCCAGAACTCAATATCATAGGTATTATGGTGTGGCTCCTGGAGAATCCCTTTGTGTTCAGGGTCCCAGGTTTCTATACAATAGTTTAAACTCTTCTTAACCTTTTCCCATAGTCCCTTAAGCCACTCATTATCACCGCTTATTCGCCAGTCCCTGTAGACCCGCATAATACCACCTAACTGACCATCCGCTGCTGCGTGAAATCTGTGGACAGATGGACGGATGGGTAGCCATGCCCGAAACTCCTGGTGTCCTCTTTCATCCTGCATCTCATTAAATTCCGTCTGCCTTAAAGTCCTTTCAAGACCTGGAAAAAGGTGTGCGATTGCCTGTGCATAGTTCCATACATGGGTACAGGAACCATGGCAGCAGCCCTGTGTATCACAACAACCTTCCCAGCACCAGAGTCGGCCATCTGTCTGCCGTAAAACTGTAGGGGACTTAAGTATAGAAAGGTTTGCAGAGATAGCATCAATAACCTCTTCTGGTATAGAAGAACTGTAAAAGCACTCTGTAAATTTTGTTGTCTCTGCTTTTAATCTATCGTAATACTTTTCCCAGTAAAGGGATACATCCTTAATGTCTTTAAACCTGCCTGCATACCACGGTCTATAGAATTCTTTTGTATTGTCATCTCCTATCCTCAGGTTGCTATACGGTACATACCAGGAAAAGAGAAGTTTTATTTTTTGACTTCCACCTGCAGGGATTTTAAGAGGCGCATATATACTACCTCGTGGACTTGGCTCATCTTCCTGACTGAAAGGTGGATTGGAAATAACTCTGGCTTTTTCTATCTCTTGCCAGAGTGCAGCGGTAATGGCAAACCATTCAACCCTTACCCAGTTGCAATTCACACCAACTTTTTCTCCTGGTACCATAGCACAGAAATTCCCTTCATTATAGGGTTTTTCATCTGTTGCATCCTGATGGAGGATAAACCCGTTTTTTATCTTCTCTACCCTGTGCCCGGTTTCTTCAGTAGCAAGGAAGTTTTTTGAATGAAATGAGTAAACCCCTTCAATAGTTTTTTTCCCGGAGTTTATAAAGTTATATTCAAGTGCAGCCACAGGGAGGGATGAGCTATCCTCATCTCCTGGGATGAAAGGGCTCCATCCTGTAATCTCAACCCTTAGCGGTAGTCCAGGATATACAAGTTTTACTGTAGCAAAAGGGAATTTTGCAGTGAATGATTCTGTATAGCACCTTGGCAGTCCATAGGTATATCCGCGCAGTCCATTACCGGCGCCCGGCAGCCCATATATCTTCCATTCCTGGACCTGTCCCTCAAGAACCCTTGCTGTTTCAGGATGGTTCTTAACACAGAAAGCGGAAAACATAAGTGGCTGATGCAAAAATTCCGGCTTATGTCTTATTGAAACATTGGTCAGTCCACCATTGCCTTCCAAACACAACATTCCTGCACCTATACCCCCCATAGGGAAGGCGATATAGTTGAGGTTTTTGCCGGTATATACTGTACCCACACCTCTTTTTCTTATAACAGACATATCCTCCTCCTATTCATAAAGCAGGTATTTTTTCTTTTTTCAATGAATTCTTTCAGTTCTCCCTGATATGACTTAACTATTTCCTCTGCCGTAAATATTTAGTAAACTGCGTTTGCATTTAACTTACCCCATCTAATCCCACTTGTCAATTTTTGTCCTCTTTCCTAAAATTACGACATAAGAAATCTTTTAAATATCACTCCTTATTTCCAGATTTTCAAAGTTCATTACATTATATCACAACTTTATTATACCCCCCAGAAATTTGTCAATAGGCGTAAAAACATTTGATACACAAAGGATTAGAAAATAGGGACAGCCCCCATTTTTAAAATTTACTACACTTCGAAAATGGGGGCTGTCCCTATTTTCCAGGAGATAAAAAACAACCTAACTATGAAGCCACCTTAAGCTTTTTCTTTTGAACGGGGTTTAACAAGGATTTACTTTTACCATATATTCTTTTTATTGGGCAGGTTTTGAGTAATCAGGTATAATATATCTTGTTTTGGATTGCCCACCGCGTGATTTCCACCGCGGGGGCGGAACAGGGATAGATATGGAGAATAGGTTTGAGTTAGCAAAAGAGATTGCAAGAGAGGCAGGAGATTTTTTAAGAAAGGGTTTTGGCTATGGTGATGTCTCCAGTGAGACCGCCTATGATGTGAAGTTGAAGCAGGATGTAGAGAGTGAAAGTATTATTGTCGGTGGCATTGAGAAGGCATTTCCTGAAGATGGTTATATCTCGGAAGAGAAAGGTGAGAAAAAGGGAAGTTCAGGATATGTATGGATAATTGACCCGCTGGATGGCACGGTAAACTATTTCAGGGGGATTCCACATTGCAGTGTCTCAATTGCCTGTACAGGTAAAGGGTATAATTTTGGAATAGTGTATGACTTCTTCAGGGATGAGATGTTCACGGCAAAGAGAGGGAAGGGGGCATCTCTGAACGGGAAGCGTATAAGTGTAAGCAAAAAAAGAGAACTGAAAGATGCAGTCATCAGTTTTGGGCTTATGAAAGGGAAGGAAGAGATAAAGGATGGCATAACGTTTCTTTCAGATGTTGCATATAAGGTGAAAAAGATAAGGATGATGGGCTCTGCAGCACTTGATATATGCTATGTAGCATCTGGCAGGACGGACATATTTCTTGAGGTAGGGCTTAACATATGGGATATAGCAGCAGGTAAGATTATACTTGAAGAGGCAGGAGGCGTATATAAGGAGTATGTAAAAGAAGAGAAAAGGTTTTTCTTCGCATCAAATGGTCTTCTAAGTATGGAGTGGTTATGGCAAAACCATTAAAGACAATAAAAGGGACTGTTGAAGTACTTGTAAAGCCAGTGGTTGGTTTTGTTGATGGCTTTAACTCCCTGATGAAAAAGATTGAGGAGAGTATTGGGGAGAAGAAAGAAATAGAGGTTGATGACTTTGTTAATATCCTCCTTAAGGAGATGAAGGATGTAGAGCAGGGGGTACTTGCATTCTTCTCTGAAATGATGTTTATGCAGCACCTTTCAGAGAAGATGGCACAGGTTGAAAATGAGGTAACACTTGTTCAGATACTCGGAGATAAAATAAAGAGTTTTTTATCGAC
>Ga0207433_10013433_pt1 | contig 12038 bp, 7 predicted proteins | sample YelNatPaOPGAMG01_FD_187559 | JGI IMG/M metagenome (GOLD analysis project Ga0207433, IMG submission 187559) | Hot spring thermophilic microbial communities from Obsidian Pool, Yellowstone National Park, USA - OP-RAMG-01 (SPAdes) (version 3) | ecosystem: Environmental > Aquatic > Thermal springs >...
AGTACCCAACTGGATACGCAATGGTTGTCGATCGTCAGAAAACATAGTCCAGCCATGCTCTTCTATCGCGAAGCATTGATAGATTCGACCAGTACCCAACTGGATACGCAATGGTTGTCGATCGTCAGAAAACATAGTCCAGCCATGCTCTTCTATCGCGAAGCATTGATAGATTCGACCAGTACCCAACTGGATACGCAATGGTTGTCGATCGTCACCGGGGCGACTTTTGTTCGTTCCTCTTCGAGCATCAACTTCTGCTCGACGCACTGCATCCAATATCCAGACACCACAAACGCCCAAGGATCCAATGCTTGCTTTCTTCTTGGTCATACACTGCATCACCAAGAACGCGATAAACTTGGAACAGAAAGTGACATAGGAATCATCAGCAGCTGCTGTAGCTCCATAGAACGCTCGAACGCTGGTGAGGGCGCTCGAGCCGTGCGCTCAGCGCCAGCGGCAGTCGAGGCACCCGCAACATCGTCAACCGGCAACGGCAATCACCGCGTGCTCCCCTGAGACAGTTTTCACGGTTATACTGTATATATTGTCGTTTTGTTTCGACTTGGCCGTACTGCCTTTTCGACTGTTCTTCTGCACAGACGCGGTCGTTTGGGGCAAGATCCGTTCGTGCTCGGCTCTATGGTTGTAAGGTGTCAGCGTTACTGCGGTCGAGGCCACGCTCAAGCGTCATGTTTCGTGAGTGTCCTTGCCCGCCTTGAGCAGACACAGTTGCGACACTTTTGCCGGGCTGGTACCTTTTCTACACGTCGAGTTTGTCCCGCAGTGCATCAGAAACCGTTAATCGTTTGCTCTGGTGACGAGCGCAGGGACCCGCCGCACAGTTTGCCCAAGACTGACGGTGAGAGGAACAAGAGAACCAGTCGTTTCACCGAGGAGGAGCTACGGCGACTGTCGCAACTGGTCCAGGCAGAGCTCTTTCGCGATGAACAGAAGCCTTTGGATGTTCTAGCGGATGCAGACTTGGCGGGGAATGCGTCTTCTGGGGCTCACGCGACGCCGGTTCGGGTGAACGTTGACCTGGGGCTCTACAGGGCTCGCCGCGCGGCACAACGTGGCCGCTTTGACCTTGCTCGTGCTTTGTATTTGCGTTGTTTGGAGTGGGACGTAAGCGAAGGCCGCGCTTGGCTCGGACTCGCCCGCCTTGCAGAACGTGCCAATAACTTCGCTCTTGCACGTAGGCTCTTCCAATACGGGGTGCGGTTCGCAGCGACAACGGTGACGGCGACAACTCCGGGAACTGGTACCAGCCAGGACGCAACTGTATCGGAAAGGGCGACGTCGTCGACTGAGGAGGAATCGCGCCCTGCTTCTAGGGAGACTGCGAACGCGCGCAGGCCAAGGCGTGCACGCGTAGCACCGACGTTGAACGGATCACCATCCGTCAATATTCATCTCCTACAGGCCTGGGCGGTTATGGAGGAGTCCGCGGGCAACGTGGATCGGGCGAGAAAGCTCCTTCGTTCGGCGCTTCGGGCGGCACCACATCACGTCGCATCGCTGGTGGCTTTCGCCATGCTCGAACATCGCCAAGGAAACGATGAAGCCGCGTTGCTCTATGTCTCAGAAGCGAACAAAGTCGATCCTGAGAACTACTATGCTTTGCATGTACGGGGCCTCATTGAATGGCGGGCTTTTCGTCGGTACGAAGTTGCCCGTCGTGCTTTTGAAAAGAGCCTCGCACTTAATCCTTCCAATTCCGTGACGTACCATGCCTATGCTTGTATGGAGGCCTGGGCCCTGGGCAACGTGCAGCGCGCACGCGAGCTCTTTGATACTGCTTTGAAGAAGGGGAATCCACGGAATCGTTTCATCCTGCAGAGCTGGGCGCTTTTAGAGGCCGAGAAAGCTGATGATCTGCAGGCAGCTCGAGCGCTGTTCGCAAAGGGCACGCAGGCGCACCCACGAGATGCAGCGATCTGGCAATCGTGGGCACTCGTCGAAGCCCGGAGAGCTAAAGACGTGGAGAAAGCTCGAAAACTGTTCGCTGCTGCGCTGCACGCAGACCCACAGCATTTGGCAGCGTGGCAGGCGTGGGCCATGCTAGAAGCCGACGCATCCCGCGGTGGCAGCGGCATCGAGGAGGCCCGGAAGCTCTTCCAGAGAGCAGTGTGGGCAGCACCGGATTCGCCCGATATCGGTCGTGTCTGGCATGCCTGGGCAACAGCGGAGTTCACCTACGCTCGAGATCTGGAAAGGGCCCGGCGCTGTTGCCAACTGGGCCTCGAAGCCGAGGAACGAATCCGCGATCCGGCCAATACCAGTGACGTTGACGGAAGAGCAGTATGGAGCCCGTTTGGTGTTTCGCCAGGACAATCCGGCTCGGGGACCAGCGTCCAGAATTTTATGGTCGAGACTGAGGGTATCCAGGATTTACCGCTGATTGCAGCTGGTTCCTCGTATTTGCGAAGACAGCGATTGCGGGGACGTGGCGGTTCTTTGCGGAAGCGCTCGCAAACACGCTGCCGCCACGGTGCATTGCCGATGCTCTACACACTCCTGGGTCAGATTGAGGCGCTGGGCGAGAACATTGCAGCCGCGCGTAGATGCTTTGAAAAAGCTGTGGAAATGGATCCTGGCAATCCCGATATCTGGGAAGCGTACGAGAACATGGAGAGGGATCACGGCGGCGGTGCCGTTGCAGCGCAAGCTGTAAGTCAACGCGCCCTCATCGCCACGAGTGCTCTGGAGAGGAGTCGAGCGCGGATCGCAGCCGCCAGGGCCACAGACCTGAGCCAAGATGACAACACGAACAGGATGAATGAGCGCTCCACAGACCCCGCTCTTTCCGTGAACGAGCTGCCGATCCAGCTCACTGAACCGCAACCGGGAGACTTTGCCTCAACTGGCACCTGGATTGAGTATCGGGAGCTGTTACGACTGAGTCACTCGGAGGTGACACGACGGCTCCGCCAAGGCCCGTAGAGCGACCAGATGCGACTGTATTAGGTGGCTGTTTACAGAGCGGGCCTCTGCGAGGTTTCGGTCAGGCAGGGTGATCCGTCGTGCACGGAGGCGTTGTGACAAACCTCAGTGCTTTCGAAGCATGGACTGCGCCACATGATGGTCGCGCTTTTCGAACAGCGCTTGGCGAGCTTGACGAAGCTCGTGCCCCCAGCGTCGCTTTGCTGCGTTTGACAATCAGGGCAATGCCTGGTACAATGGGGCATCGTTTGCATGTGGTTCGCATGAAAGTCGACGTTGCGACGGGGACGGCGAGACCCTCGCTGCGACGCCGGTGTCAGATAAACGTGGAACTCTGAACTGCTGGCCGTGTTCCTGCTTTGACATTTTTTGCGACTGTTTTCCATACGTTCAGTCTCAAGTTGCAAAGGGCAGCAATAAGGGCTTGAGGATCCAATCGTTGTCCCAGGATTCGCAGTTGTCCTGTCGGTGTGGCGCCTTCAAATATCTCCCGTTGGAATTCGTTACTCTACGGTTATCAAGATAATTTGCGACGCCCCCGAAGAAGCGTTTCACAACACAACCAACATCACTCTCCAATGCTTACGTACAAGCCGCCGCTCTGCTCTTATCCTTATGAGAAACGTGATCAATTCATGCATGCTTCTTGCTCCCGATCTCATCATTTCAGGGTAACACTCGGGCGCAGCAATTCGCCCTGCCGGATTGACAAGCGAAACCAGACGACCTTAAATGAGGACCTTTTCACCAGCTCATTCCGAGAGCTGGCTGAACGTGTCATGTCAACGAATCGATTTACTCCGAAAGACAAATCTGCCTGTCCATGTGTGTATCGACGAAATGGCATTCGACAAACTCATGTTACGTTGTAGGGAATATGCTCGAAGAGACTCTCGTCTCCTCTGCTTGCATGAAAAAAAGACTTGGACTCGGACATGAGTCCTCGCAGCGAGCGCCTCACTTCTAGAGTGCGTCACAGCTTTGTACGCAGTAATCGTAGACGAATCGAATTTTCACTGGTTGTTCTCCAGCCTGCGTTTCCCTTGCGGTACTTGTGCCATCATGGACAATGATGCCATCCACATTTCGACCATCGAATGGAGCAGCGTGCACCTATGTGTGTGTGTGTGTTCGTGCATCGTACAGCGCGCTCGCCGAAACGCTCGCCCAGAAGAAACCCCTGATCGCAGGGTACAGGAAACCGCTTGGAAACGGAGGAGAGCATTGAGTGGTTCCTTCTGTATCGGCCAAGGGCATCTGTCGAGCGACGAAGCGAGCGTTCACGCTACCCAAAGCGGTTCTCCGAAAACGGAGTGTCATGGACGTTTGAGAATACCTCACCACAGCCAAGTGGCACCACTGTGAACTGCGCACTGAGCCTGTATACAAGGAGGATAGGAGTAGCGAGCGGAGCGCAGGTGCAGCTTCCGCCCTGGCGTGAAATACGAACAAGACGGCCAAAAGTGCCACGGCTGGACTTTATCGCCGCGATGAACTCCCGTCGACGGCTGACAATGAACCCGGAGAGAATTGTACGGCCGACGGTTGCAACGCAGGATACAACAGGTCACAAAAGGAAGCATGCACATAAAAATACCGCCATGGCTGCTGTGCGCAGCAACGAAAAAAGACCCAAACTTTCCACGCGAGCTCGCTGCCCGGTCCCATTTTGTTCCTGGTACGGGTGTTGCGCGGCGCGTTCCGCATGCAAGGCCGCCGTTCCTTCGAAGCAGATCGAGCGAAATCTGGTAGGCGGACAGCACATGTCGCGGGCCTCTGACGTGTCCCCGCTCTGATCCTGATGAGCGTTTCGCTCGATCGCCTCAGATGTTCCAATCGAATGTCGTGGCAGCCTACAGCGCGGCGATCGTGGCGCGCACGGCGAAACGTTTCGTCCACAAATAGAACCGTAGTTTCACCTGAATTATGTTCCACCACCAGATGCGTGTCCTCAAACGCTTTTCGCGGTTTATAACAGATACGTCTGAAGTGCGTTCATTTGATACAATATAAAATCTGAAGGATCGTTATGGACATGGAAGACGGGGATTCTGGATGGTGGTTGTCATCGCCGAGTTCGACCAGGAAATCAAAAAAAATCCTCTTCTCGCCGACTATCGAGTGACCAGGGGTATATGATGAAGAAATTGGAGAGAAAGGCGAGAAAAGGTGCCTGCCCGACGTGACGATGACGAGACTTCCGTGATTCAGAGGGCGCGAGTTCGACGACTGCGTCTAAAGGTGCGTTCTGGCAGTGACAGGGAACGCACAGAGTTCGTGCACCCAGACTTTAACGCAGCGATGAATACCAGGTGATATGAGGTATTGCACACGCGACCCGACGAGCAGAGACGATCCACCAGCTTTGTCGGGCAGCCTTTCGGAGTCGAAGTGTGCAAGGAGAAGCTGAACCCGATACAGCACGGGGGCCCGTCGAGACAACCAGGAAGGCGTCTGCAGTTGCGAGTCATATCGACCCTCTGTGGTCGTGAAACGTTTTTCGTTTTATCGGACAGTGAGAACCGGACACGTGTCCGCGTGCGATCGCAAGCGACTGGCGTCGCATCGTTTTGCGATACGCTTGCCAGAATCTTTTCGAATTCTTGTTCTAAACGCGTGCATTATTCTGCGTTACAGGGATACAATGGGAAAGTCAATAATCGCTTTCTGTTTCATGTTCATCGCACTCCTGGGCGGTGCAGTTGCGTTGCCTGTTCTCCGTCAAACGATGCTGGACGGTGGACCGAACCCTTTCGTGCCGTCCGGTGGCAGTAGCAGTACGGGAGGGAGCTCGAGCAGCGGCTCTGTCTATGGCGCTCCGACGGATAGCTCTGCAACGCGTGCACCCGTGACGTCGACTGAAACCACTATCCCCCGGGATACGGCGCCAACGCTGGTAGGTGGTCCCTTCGCCAGCGTCCTCCCGAGCCCGAGTATGATGCCCAGCCCCAGCATGATGGTGAGCCCAGGCGTGGGCACCGGGATGATGACAATCGGGTGAATGGGTATGCGCTTATGAGCAGGGTGGCGACTCGCTTGAATATTCGAAACAATGGATGGTCTGGGCGCCCGCATCACGGTTCCGTGTTCCTGTCGATTTCACGTGCTTTGGCCGGGAAAAGGTACGGTACTGGTGTTAGCGGGCGGGCGCAGGACGACCCACTCGTAGATGTTTATGGTTGATCGAGAGGCGTTCCGATCTTTGGACAGTGTAATTATCTCTAGCACGCCCGTGGGGACTGCATTACGGAAAGAAACCATGGAACGAAGAGGTACCTTCCATGCCGAATCTGTTGTAAAATTCTTTCCAGGTTTTCTAACATCATCAAGAAGCAGCATTCGCCCCAGGCCCTCAACCTCGCATTCTTCAATCCTAAAACCACGCTGAAAACCCTGTCCTTTACGTTCAACTGCCCAGAGGTTGCGTTGATGCCGGCTGCGGTGTATAGTAGAGAACGGCGCGCTCGTTCCGCGGTTGCAACGGGCGCACGTTTGGTTGGCCCTGCTGCGCTGCCAGGATGCGATCCACAATTCGCTGCGGCAACGAGTCACGATGGGTCAACACAATCCACTTGATGTTCTCCGAGCAAGGCGGCATCGTCAGGCTACCTCGGTAATAGAAGAAGCAGGGCCGTGCCTCAGGGTCCAGCTCCTCGGCGGCCAGCGCCATGCCTGACTCGATTTCTCCGGCTGGCGATCGTGATGCCAGTGATGCTGCAGTGTTTTCTCGCAAGAGCGTATCCGCAAAATTGAATTCCACGAAGCGTGTGGTTCTCAGTCTACCGGGCCGAGATGGTGCCGTTTGGCTGGTCGCTGTGCTCGATGGTGGTAGCGACGAGTTCGATGCATCGGCGACCAGAGACTCAGCGTGGACACTGGCACGCGTAGCGCCGGCGGCTGCTGAGGTGTAGGTCAGCGAGGTCTCGCCATTCGTTGCGCCTGCATCCTTCTGTGCCGGAGGCTGACCAGCTGGTGCTTCATCCAGCAGCGAGAGCAGCTCATCGAGCCAGCGTGGAACCGCTGTATCAGGCGCGCCTACTGCCGCTGCGCCCGCACCGCTTCCGTTGCTCGCTGGGTTCGCCTCGGGTACCGCACGCCAGATGCGACCAATCACGGCAACATCGTTCTCATCCGCCACGTTCCGAAACACGGCATGCATTTCGAGGTCACCACGGAAACGTTCGATGACATGCTCGCTCTGAGGTGCATGGAAGTGAATGTTCACCAGGCGATACTGTTGCACTTGCGCGTCGCTGAGTTTGACTGGAGTCGGCGCCTCAGTTGCCGCAACCGATGTGCCATCGCCATCAGTCACCTTTGGGAGCTCTGGAGGGATCTCTCGTAATATCAAGGTCGCTGCTGGAAGCGGCGCTTCAAAGCCGGTGACCGGCGGTACATCACCGACAATAGGCGGTGGTGGCGGAATATACTGCTCGAACATCGCCAACGGCGGTTGAACGCCCGGTGGAGACGGCTCGAGACGTTTCCACTGCGCAACATTACTCCGTATCTCGAACGGAGCGGCCGCAGCCGAGTATTCAAAACGCAATGCTTCTCGCTCCGAAAGTGCTATTGGCGACTGGAAACGTCCACAAGAGCACAGACGATATGCGTCAGCGAGACTGCCCCATTGGGACGGCCCTCGCTCTGACCCGTAGTCCCAGCAGAGGTTCTGGTTGCCTGACGCAACCTTCGGGCTTTGCGTATCAGGAGCCTGCGCTTGCGTGGATGTCTGCCTTTGTCCGGATCCCGCGAGGTTGCTCGTAACGTTCAGGGCACCAGCGGCTGGAGCAGGGCCGCCCTGCGCGTGCACGAGAACTGGTTGGCCTAGAAGAAGCGCCGCGGAAAGAAGCGCCATGACCGCTCCTCGATCCCACGAAAGCGCTATTCGCAATAGCCTCTTGGAGCCGTTTCCAAAATTGGCCATTTTCAATGCCGAGAAAGAGCAGAGCTTGGAGTGTCGCCGCAGGTGCAGGTCACGCGTCAGCACGCAACGCTGAAGTTTCGTGGAGAGAAACCGCTTTGAGTTTCGTCGGAAACAAGCTCTACACAACAAGAACCCCATAGATCAATATATCTTGACAGAGTCTCCGATCCTTGAGTTGAATTAAGTTGAATTAAGCGTACGTTCGCGAAGTATCGTGTCTTAAAGCGCTGAACAACGGTTCAGGTAAACGCTTCGAATATCAGCGGACGCGAAGCACGTTAAGCGCTGCGCCCGGTGGCGGCTCTCGGGCACGCCCCTGGTGTCGATGCGGCTGCTCTTATGGGGTATCGTTTACCAGCGGTATGAGCATTTCAAACGCACAGCTCTGCTGAATTTGTGTGCAAGCAGCGCAAGTGTAAGTACAGTAGGTTGTGAATGGTCAGGTCGAGTGCGAAGCTTAGAGTCGGGAGCACATACCTGTGCTGTTTTGATCGAAGAGGGTTCCGCGCAGGTGCGCACTCCCGCGACGCTGGAGCTCCACGACGTGGACGACCCGCATCCCGCGGTGTGTCTGTTCGTTGCAGTAACCAGCATAAACGCCTCTTGGGGTGTATGCGTTCCAGAAAAGGGGAAGGCTGGCTTTCCAGGAAGCCAGTACGAGCTACCTCAGCCACGTTGAGAGACTTCAAAGTTAGTATGGGAACTGCTTCAACCAGGTAAGTGTCCCCGGCTGACGTCCAGCTGGCATGATCGGTTACAAGTACACGTTTTCCCGCATTCTACAGCAGCAAAAGTCTCTGGTGTACCTAGGAAACGCTGCTGTGGACACACGTGGGCGACCCGGTCGTCGAGGTCACTCCGATCTTGTATGCATATCGTGAACGCATCCAAGCGTTTTTATGGATGCATGCGCATACGAACGCTTGCACAGATGAACGCGCGTACATAGAGACCCATATTTATTATGAGATACACAGTCGAGCGCACTCATCGATGAACGTACGCGCATATACATACATGGTGCCAGTGACCTGCACATATGCGTAGAGGCACGGCTGCCGCCTAGGTGAACGCGCGTACGCCGTTGCGCTTCCTGTCCTGCCAGAAGCTCACGAACAGCTGCTGTCGCATCGTACCTTGCAGCAGCGCATGCGCCCTGCTTTGCCTCGTGCCGCATGCTCGCGGAGTATGCAGCGTTCTACCCGGTCGTACCTTTGACGGATTTCGTTGCGTGGCAGCAATGGAGCATGTCGCAGGCATCGACCGTACCGTACGGTTCGTTGCTGGCCTCGTGGCACAGAGCGCATTCACTACATCGAGGAGGCGTCGCATGCTTCGCGCTCCGTAGTTCACCTGTAAATGTATACAGCAGTTTTTGAATGAGATTCCATTGAGGTCACTCCATCATACTGGTACTATTCAGGAAAATTCGATTTCTCTAATGAACATATACGCTGTTGCCTCTGTCGATACAGGGCCTCGATTCCATCGAGGTGACTCCACTACACTGGTGCAATTCAAGAACTTGTTCGATTTCCCTAACGAACATGTACGCACTTGCCTCCATCAATACAGGGCATCGATCACATTGTTCCCTTGGTCGAGTCCCTTTGCGGTCACTGGAACAGCTCCGCCGCCTGTACCACGTCGGCAAGTACCAGCTGTGCAATTTCGATACTAGACAGTGCTTCGCCACGAAAACAGGTCCGATGCCATTGACCACTCTGCTTCCATTTAACCACTATCCTGAAATCCGACACTGCACCTTCGCCGAGCCAGGACAGTTTGCGGTCGACTTGGGCTAGCCCCACCTGCATCGATGCGTTTGTCGGGCCACGAATGACGACGCTCTGGCTCTCAGATGATTGCGCTTCACGACCAGATGTTTGAGGCGCTTCCTGAAAGACGTTGACAAAACGAATCAGATGGTTATCGGGGCACTCGAGGCCATGCGCGTTCGTTTCTTTGGGATCGTGCGTACCCGTGAACCGGACTAGAAACTGAAGAACGGTTTCGTTGGTCCGTGCCTGTTCGAACAGGCTCTCGTACAAACTGTCCAAGGATGAAATACCATCGGGGCTATCCATAAAGTTCCGGGATGTCATAAAACGGTGAAATGACGAGACATTGGTGGCGTCTGTGGGATACGTCTCCGCGTGCCCAGGCGGGGGAAGAAAAGTTGCCGGTTCCTGTTCGAATAGAGAACGACATCCCACGAAGGGCGAGTCTCGCAGTCGGTGCTCTACGCAATCGAGGTCGCATCCCGTCATGCTCTGACGTGATTCATCGTAGAGAGGTTGTATACACACACGTGCATCACGGACCAGGTTCAGATCAGTGAAACCGAGAGCACGCGCGCAGACCATCGCTCGAGTGGCACAGAGAATGCCGGAGAGCTCCTCGCGGCAGTCCCAGGTCTCGAGATGCCCAGCGGAGCGCGATTCCCGCACAGCAGCGGAAAACGAAAGGCCGCGTTCCATTCGCTCAAGAACGTGCCCGATCCCCGGGCTCATGACGGCTTCGAAGCACACCAGGTTTGGCTTCATCTTCGACAAATACTTGAGAAACGCCAGCAATGGAATATCTGCACCAATGGCTGCATTACTGTGAACCGCGGGATGACGCAGAAGGAATCCGGAGGCTTGCACTGCAAACTGCCTGTTCAAGTTAGTGACTTGCGGATCTTGATCCGGATACAAGCGATTGATGTGCTCGAGCAGGCCCATTCCAGTCTCGTCAGCGGTTTGCTCTTCGTGTGGCGCCGCAAAGCAAACAGCGTTCGCTGAAACAATGCGCACTTTTGGATAGAATTGTCTGACCAAGGCAAGCAGCGCTCCCGCATGCGCTGCTTGACTCGTGTCCACGACAACTACGCCATCGAGACACGGCACCTGCGCAGCGCCGACTGCCGGTCGCACGTACGCAGGGCCAGATGATGAGAGCCTGCCAGTCGCAGCCGTTGACGCCAGCATCGATCGCAGCGCTGCCCACAAGCTTGTCGTATGCTCGTCTCCGGTATCGCGCGCTGATGTATATGTGAATTCCGCGCCTTCGTGCCAAAGCTTGTTGATGTCATGGACAGTGGCAATAGGTTGCCAGTGAGTCGGACCGAAGGATATCCCCACAAGCTCTAGGACTATCCTTTCATCTTCGTAGAAGACGGCCGGCACCGCAGCTGTTTCGCAAACGTCGACCGCAGCAACTGAGCGGCCGCTTTGAGTGTCCCATGCTGCTTGTGCAGCCAATGTCTTCAGCATGAGACCGACAAACGCAGGTCCAACAGTGCCTCCGGCAAGCAGGACAACGCCAACCTTTTTCTTCGCTCGTGCAGGCTCGAGCCACTGGTCTGCTTCGACTACTCTGGACAGATCGCAATCCTTCGGCGCCGCGCATATCGAGAGCGTCAAGTGGGCCAAGCGCTCGGCAAGGCTTTGCAGCAGGGCCCCGCGCTCAAAAAGCTGCTTTGCCGATGAAGCAATCGAGCTAGAGCGCAAACCCTGCCCTACTTTGAAAGTTCGTTCCTTGGGTGGCTGTTCCAAGTCGCACGGCGTCGGTTGAACGCAGTCCTCGGCGAGCGCGCTAGGCGTTTGCGTCCGCTGCTCTTGGCTGATCCGTTGCGTCTCCAGTCCAGAACTGTCAGGAAGCGTTTCGAACCGTTCTCCCCGAGAACGAAAACGTGGCTCCTGAAGGTTTGGACCGGTCTGGACGCTCGTGAGAAGGCCCCGCAGTGTGTGGGATAGGAGGTCCGGGCCGCCTTCCAGCTGTTGCAGAAGTTTTTCGATCCCTTGACGAACTTCAGCGAGCCAGGACTCCAGATCAGGAGCAGACCCAGAGACCGAGGATGCATGGGCGTCCATGGTTATCTGTTTCTCTGTAAAGACAAGAGCGTTTACAAGAACCCTGATTTTACCACATACGAGATTTCACGTGCATTTCAAAGCGAGCGCTCTGAAACTTGCGTCGCACCGCTGCGACCCGCATGGCTGCTCCAAGCCAGAGTAGATCTGACCGCAATCCGAATAACGAATGGCTGTGACACGAAAACGTGTCCACGACGCATCATTCGCGCCGATCTCCGACGTCTTTCTTTTGGGTCACGAAGGAGTAGAAATACATGCTTGGCGATCGAAGATGGTGATAGAGAACTTTTCTAAACATAATA
>Ga0207433_10013434_pt1 | contig 12038 bp, 11 predicted proteins | sample YelNatPaOPGAMG01_FD_187559 | JGI IMG/M metagenome (GOLD analysis project Ga0207433, IMG submission 187559) | Hot spring thermophilic microbial communities from Obsidian Pool, Yellowstone National Park, USA - OP-RAMG-01 (SPAdes) (version 3) | ecosystem: Environmental > Aquatic > Thermal springs...
CAATTGGCCAAGGAAATCAGATATCCTAGGAATCTCTTTGCTATAGTCAATGGTATCTACAAGCATGGTTTCAGTGATAATCTTGTTGTCATAATTTGCCCTGAATTTCATAAGTCCCTCAAGTATCATGGAGAGCACCAGTTCATTATGAGGTCTGTTGACCTTCCTCCAAACATCCTCTGAAACTGCATCCACCTTTACAGATACAAGATCAAATTTTGCAATATCCCCATGATTACTTACATCGCCTAAGAGTGAAGAATTGGTTATGATAGCGAGCGGAATATCCAACTTCCTGAGCAGTTCCACCTCCTTACCCAGGTTTGAGTCCAGGGTTGGTTCACCGTCAGGTACAAATGTAATATAATCTATATTTTCCATCCCAATTCTTTCGACTCTGTTCTTCGCTTCCCTGAATATTTCATCTGGATCGTAAAATCCTCTTCTCTTTACCTGCATGTTGGAAGTTACACCAAGCTGGCAGTAGACACAGTCGTAAGAACAGATCTTGTTCGGGATATTGTTTATTCCGAGGCTGCTGCCAAGTCTTCTGGATGGTACTGGTCCAAAGGTGACACCCATTTTATTGTTGATTGCATCGTTCATTAACTGTTTTTTGCAATGTCACCTATTTCAATATTCTATGATTGAATACTTTCCACTCATCTGTTCATAAAATTCTTCAATCCTTCTCTTATCAGATATCGACCCTTTTCAGAGATGGACGGGTATGGAACCCTTGGATTTCCCAGATCCACCCCCATGATGCCAGATGCATATCTATATCCTGCAGTTGGCCCCCCAGATTTGAGAATGGACCTTATTTGAAGTACAACGTTCTGCTGATTAAGAGCATTTTTGTAATCCCCCTTTTGAATGAGGTCTACAAGTTTATTGATAATGTCTGGAAACACGTCTATAACTAACGAAACGACGCCGTATCCTCCGGAAAGCATGATATCATAGATCAGGGCATCACTTCCGGCGAAAACACTCGGTGGATCTTCTGAAGATAGCAGAGAATGCAAATCAATCATGTTGTGAGTACTATCCTTGTAATATTTGAAGAGATCATATGTTTCGAATATCTTTTTGACAGTTTCAGCCTTCAATGCATTTCCAATTGCTGGTTCATTGTATAGCATTAGGTCCTTGTTTGAAAATGATGATACCAGGCCATAATACCTCATGATGTCCTCTTCTGAAAAGGAAATAGGGGACGGCTGAGTTACAGACAGGGCATCAGCGCCCAGGTCCTCAGATTTCTTAACAAGCATTTTTATTTCATCCATATTTATGGAACAGACGTTAAAAATAACGAATGATTTATTATCAACAGAATCGAGAACAATTTTAAGCCATCTCAGACGTTCTTCCACGCTATACGTCAACCCCTCAGCTGCCACTCCACCAACAAAGAACCCCTTTACCCCATTCTCTTCAAGATATTTGATATGTTTAACGGTCTTTTCTTCATTTATCTGGCCATCTGGATCTAGGGCCAGAAAAACTTCAGCAATGGCTCTGATAGATTCAGCGTTCATGCGGATTTATTCCAATATATTATAAAGATGTTAGGATTCTGTAGGCAAAAAATTCGATGATTTGGCAGGGAGTAATTAACTGAAAAATTCTCAACTTGATGGTGCCGGAAATTATTCAAGAATCAATAAAATATTTGCTATAAAAATAAATGATAGAGGGCCAAAATGGCCCTTGTTAAATAGAGGAAGATATAGCCCTACGCCTTGCCATCTCCACCGGTAATTTTAGAAGCCTCCTCCAAGCTTTTCTTCTTGAGTTCAGGTCCTATAACAATTTCTGAGATTGCACCTATTATCATTACCAGGCCGGTTATTAGGAATATAGGAAGAAGGTTAAATTCACTCAGAGTTTTAGGAAGCAAGAGTATCAGCAAAGGTGATCCAATGATTCCTCCAAGTCTTCCAAAGCCAATTGCCGTTCCCAAGCCTGAACTCCTTGCCTCGGTGGGAAACATCTCTCCAATTTGTACGTAAAGGATTCCAGCCGCTGAATAGGTAAAGAAATAGACGATTACTAGCAATCCAACAAACCCACCGAATGGCACGAAATGATAGATTATTCCAACGATTATCCACATAAGTCCAGCAACCCCATAGGAAATTGTGATCACCGGCCTTCTTCCGATGACATCCAGAAGGTAGGACATTACGAATACTCCGAGAACGCCTCCTGCAGTGATTACGGCTAGTAGCAGGCCGACGTGTGCCCCGGGATACTTGAATTCCTTCGTAAATATGAATGGAAGAACTCCAAATGCTGCATAGTAAGGCCAGGTTTCTGTGAAGTTAAGTATCCAGGCCAGAATAAGCCTCTTTTTGTATTTGCCAAAAAGCGTACTGAACCTGCCCTTTTCAGTCTGAACAATAGTAATTGGTTCAACTGGTGGTAGTTTTATATTTTTCTTCTTTTCAATTCTACTCTCGATATTTGAAACAATCTGATCTGCCTTTGCCTCTTTTCCGTGAGTCACAAGGTATCTTGGTGATTCAGGGAGCCCGAATCTTGCTATCAGAATGATGGCAGCAAGAATTGCAGCTGTTCCAAATGCAACCCTCCAGCCGGTGTTAATTGGAAGGGTACTTATTGCAAAATAAGCCACCAATGAGGCGATAACTCCTCCCAGATCGAAGAGAACAGCGTTGCCTGTACCTGTATAAAGTCCTCTTGTTTTTGATGGCATAAATTCCTGAAGAGCTGCTATGGTTGCACCAAATTCTCCACCCACTCCGAAGCCTGTTATAGCCCTAAAAAAGGCAAGTGATATGAAGTTGAACGATAATATGGTAAGAAGAGCGCCTGCTAATATTATTGCCATACTTGCCAGAAACAAAGGTCTTCTCCCAAATTTGTCCGACAGATTTCCCAGATAAATTGCACCGATCAATTCTCCTATGAGAAATGCTGATGTTGCACCGACAGAGCTTTCGAGTGTTGTCAAATTCAGAATTTTTGCAATGGAGCTTATTGTTCCTCCTCCGAGTCCGAGTGTAAATCCTTCAAAGAGCATACCCCCGCCAAGAATTAAAAGCATTTTTAGATGCCAGGAACTCCAAGGCAATCTATCAAGTCTTGGAAGAGAGGTCGTCGATATGCCTGCACCTTTTCCTTCGGTCATACCGATGATTATTAACTTATCGATATAAGAATATTCTCGGATAAGATTATATATTGGCCCTTCAGGGATCAATGGATTCTGTCCCTTAAGTGAGTCCCGCTATTAAAAAGAAATTTTGACCCAAATAGAAATCATGATTTATCTTTACATTGATTCAGAAAAGGGGAAAGATGGAAAGATGAGTCATACTTATCCTCATTCCTCTATAATTGATTCTGTTTCATCTCTTTTAGCAATAATGAATTATGTTCCGTCTTCATGTAATACGAAACACCTAATGACTCGGTGCGCTTTCCATGATTTTCCTTGCGCTGCTTGTCCCGATCCTAAATCTGTTGGGTTCTGGCTCCCTTTCAGAAGATTCTAGCAAATTTATGACGTCATTGTAGGTTCGAATGCCTCCAGCTCCCTTTATTCCTATTTCCGGATTATGGACACGTGACATTTCAGCCATGAGTTTTATATTTTCAGCAAGCGCCCCTACCTTGTTGTTGAGCGACAAAGCATATTTTTCGTCCTCAAATCCTGTCCCTGTTTTTATGAAGTCAGCATTGGACTTCATCACTGTTACATATAGCTTCTTTTTCTCATCCAAAGTGGTATATGCATCCTCTACTATGACCTTTATAACTCTACCATACTCATGTGCTAACTTTACAAGTTGCGTCAAATCTCTTTCAACAAGATCAAATCTATTTGACTTTACGTAACCTATCTGTACCACCACATCTAACTCATCCGCCGCAACAGAAATATTTTTTAACATTTCCAGTCGGGCAGCGGTTGTGTTTACCCCGAAGGGAAAATCAACTACAACGGCTATTTTCAACTTTAGTTGCTCTGATTTTATATATTCTCTGGCAAAATCGAGGAAAATAGGTTCAATACATACCGAATATGTTTGAAGTTCGTTAGCTTCCATTATCAATTCCTTTATACTCTTGAAGGTCTCGAATGGCTTAAGCTTTGTATCATCTATTATTCCCATTATTTTCTTAGGATCGACCTGCTCTTTTGCCATCTAAACTCACCAATTAACCGAAGGTCTTGTTTCCATTAATTCTTTTTCATATTTTTGGTGGGTTGCATGATCAGTTTCTCCCTTCTCTCTTGAAGTACTGGAATTCTGGTGTTGAATCTGTTATAGAAGATGACGCGCTCTCCTCGCCAAGGCTTCAAATTATGATGGTCCAGGGTTACCATTGCCATTAAAGCTGGTCCTGGTGGGGGATCAATGTTTCCCTTACACACATCTATTTCTATGTGCAATTGCCCTGCGCCTTCCATCAATTGAGCGAACAAATCTATGTTGCGGAACTTAAGTAGTTTGGTTATGCCGGGGCCGGGAATCGAACCCGGGGCCTTCGGATTTCCCAGTCAATCCCTATGAGTCCGACGCTCTGCCTGCTAAGCCACCCCGGCTCAGGACTGACCTTCTTCCTCTATTTCTGGCTCCTTTTCCACTATAGTTTCTTCTCTGCTATTTGTGCTTCTAACTACTTCTGATTTTCTTATCTCAATTTTCTTCGCAGGATAGATTGTCTTGATCTGGTCGTAAAGGTCATTGTATATCTGTGGCGATATCATATAAACGACGAACTGGTCCAGTGTGAGCTCTGCAGCCTTTGCCTTCAAAAATTCATCAATCTTGTTCCTTATTCCAGTCTCTATATTATTGATGACCTTTCTGTCCACTATTATGAGAGGCTTCACCCTTATAGAAACGGAATTAGATGTCCTGAGGTCCACCACCGAATCAATTCTTGTTTTCCTTCTCCGCATGAGCCTTCTTACGTAATCCTGATTAATCTCATGCCCGTCAAATTCTGTAAATGCTTTGTCTCCTTCAACCCTATCTATCCTGAAGAACAGTTTAACGTGGGATTGTTTGAAGTCTCCGGTTATGTCTGATAAAGAAGCTTCTGTTATCCTTCCAATCAACTCGTTTGGTGAAGACGCTGGCGTCTCTCCTATCTCTTTCTTACCAAATGAATCATTTGTCAGTATTTTGTACCAGCCTTTTGTCTTCCATTTATCCTTGATTTTCTTAGCAGCCATTCTTGCCGCTTTCTCCTTTGCCAATTGGTATCATCCCTTCGACCGTCAACGTGTAAATTAATAAATACTTTTTTAGAGAGCATGAATAGAAGAGCGATGGTGAATTTTTATATGAAATGTAAATAACATACGGAATGGTCTTAGTTAGATTTGATGAGAGAAAACTGCTGGATTTTTCATCCCTTGAGGAAGAGGCTGTGCTGACAGTTCCATGGCAGCTGGGTGGTGAATCAAGGAAGGAGGATGACCACATAATCATGGAATTCAATCCTGACAGGCCTGACCTGTATTCAATACAGGGGATAACTAGGGCAATAAGGCAATTCAGGGAACTTGAAACGTTCAGGGATTTTGAAGTTAGCAAGGGAAATAATACTGCAAATTTACATTTTGTAAAGGAGAGACCTTACTTTCTCTTGGGGATCATCAGGAATGTAAAAATAGGTGAGTATATCGAGGAGGTCATAGATTTCCAGGAAAAAATTCATAAGACGATCGGGCGGAACAGGAAGGTGGCCGCAATTGGGATTCATGACCTGAGTAAAGTGAGATTCCCAATTTCCTATGAGGCAGTTCCCAGGGATTCCCTCTTCAAGCCTCTGGGGGGAAGTGAAGAGGTCACATTGGAGAAATTCATGGTGAACAACGAAAAAGCGCTGGAATACGGGAATTTGGTAGGTAAAAACGTTCCCGGTATAATCGATGCCGGGGGAGATATCATCTCTGTACCCCCGATCCTTAATTCAGAAGTGACTGCCGTGACAGGTAAGACAGAGAATCTCATGGTCGATGTCACGGGTACAAATGAAAGGGCGGTTTTAAGGACACTCGTACTCATCCTTACGTCTCTCAGCTATCCGAGCGGAATCATTGAAGATGTGGAAATATCATATGCCGGCAGTGATGGTAAAACCAGAAGATCCCCTGTGATCGCAGTGGAAAAGATGGAAATTCCCAGGCCACTGATCAAGAAGATGTTGGGTTATGAACTTCCAGATGACGTTATCAGCAGGGCACTTTTGAGGATGGGCTACGGACTTGACGGGAATTCTTTGATAGTTCCTTCTTACAGATTTGATGTTCTTGATAATATAGATGTGGTAGAGGATATACTTAAGGGCGTTGGATATGAAAATATAAGGAGGAAAAGAGAAAATTTTGTAACGTATGGGAAGGGGGACAAGCTTAGGATCATCGAATCAAAAATAAGGAATCTGTTAGTAGGTTACAGTATGAGTGAAGTGGTGAACAGTATCCTGATAAATAGTAGGTTCACTTCCATTTACGGTCTGAATGATGAAGGGATAGAGATACTGAACCCGGTCAGTCAGGAACAGGATCTGGTCAGGACAAGGATTCTTCCATCACTTATGCAGACGTTGCTTAATAATTTCAGAAATCCATATCCACAGAGAATATATGAAATCGGGACTGTCTTCAGAGGAGGGAGCGAAAGGGACGTCCTGGGGATAGCTGTGGCGCATAAGAACGCATCGTTTTCAGAAATAAAGGGGATTTTTATCGGTGTTATGGAGGATCTGGGAATAGAAAATTATGAGACTAAGAGGCAGGAGATGGGCCCCTTTATTCCAGGAAGGCTTGCCGAAATTACAATAGGTGGGAAATCGGCAGGCTATTTCGGAGAGATTCACCCGAAGATTCTGAGAGAGCTGGGGATAAAGATGCCTGTTGCAACGGGCGAACTTGATATTTCAGAGGTAATGATGTGATCCCCGAAAAGATTCCGACGGTTTTGGGTTCCAAGGAGATTATAGAAAAGAGTTTCAAAAATACAAATAGGGTTCAGGATATCTACAAACCAAATTTTCTCGACAAACTCAAAACACTATCAATAGAGAAGATCAAAATTATGGAGGCTACTTCAAAAAGAGTGCTGAATCGTATTTATAACGGATTCCCGAAGATAGATGACCTCGACAGATTTGAAAAGGACATGTTATTCATACTTGTAAACGGAAGGGAATATGAGAGGGCACTAAACAATGTCAGATGGGCGACAAGCAAGATTACAGAATTTGCAACCAATTCCATCAGAGGAATAAAGAAAGCTAGGAATCAGGATGCAATATCCAGGTTCAGGAGTTCATTTTATGGGCGATTTGCATCTGTCATTGAAGACCTTGACGAATCTCTCTCTATCCTCAGAAATGCCAGGGAAAAATTCAAGGAGCTCCCATCGATGCGCACTGACCTCAAGACAGTAATAATTGCAGGATTCCCGAATGTAGGGAAGTCATCACTTATCTCGAAATTGACCAACCTTAAGCCGAAGATTGCGCAGTACCCCTTCACTACAGAGGGAATCAACCAGGGGATGATGAAGGCAGGGAACCAGTTGGTCCAGGTACTGGATGTTCCGGGTCTTCTGAACAGGAGGGAGCACAATCAGATTGAGAAGAAGGCAATTGCAGCAATCAATAACATAGGAAGCCTGGTGATATGCCTCATGGACCCTAGTGAAGTGTGCGGATACAGGATTGAAGATCAGAAGAATCTGTGTGAAACACTGAAGTCAGAAGGAAAGAATGTATTCATAGTTGAAAACAAATCTGACCTCGTTGATACCAAGAGTGAAAATCTTAAGATATCCTGCTTTACTGGGGCAGGGATAGAAGAACTGAGAATGAAAATAGGGGAGAAACTTCATGATTGAAAAGATAAAGGCAATAGCAGCGTTTAATGCCATGGAACATGGCGGCAAGGCAGACCTGAATTCAGTCATATCAAGGACTATTGCCTATTTTCCTGGGGAGAAGAGGAATCTCAAAACGCTGATTCCAAAGATAAAATCTATCATAGAGGAGGTGGACGCGCTCACGATAGATGAAATGAAAACTTTGGTCAATCTAGAATTCCCAGAGCTCCTTCAGGAAAAAAAGGTCGAGGAAAAGAGACTGCCAGACCTGCCGGATGTCCCCAAAGGGGGAGTTGTTATGAGGCTGGCTCCTTCACCTTCCGGTCCTCTTCACATAGGACATGCCAGAATGGCAATACTCAATGATGAGTACTACAGAAGATACGGGGGGAAACTAATTCTCAGGATAGAAGATACAAATCCAGCTAACATAGAACTGGCCGCATACCAGATGATACAGGATGACCTCAAGTGGTTAGATGTGAATTTCACAGACCTTGTGATTCAGTCCGAGAGGTTCGGTCTCTACTACGAAGTCATGAGAAAGCTGATAGAAGATGGAAAGGCCTATGTCTCCGTTACCAGGACGGAGGAATTTAAGAGAAGGCTACAGGCTGGAGTGGCTGTAAAGGAAAGAGAAGACCCACCGGAAGACAACCTGCAGAGGTGGGAAAAGATGCTTGATGGCAGTTATTCCAAGGGAGAGGCATATGTGGTGATAAAGACTGATCTGGATCATCCGAACCCTGCAATCAGGGATTTCATCTCATTTCGCATCATCGATCAGTTCCATCCACTCCAGGGTGAAAAATACAGGGTGTATCCCATGATGAATTTCTCCGTTGCGGTTGATGATCATTATCTATCACTTACACACGTTATCAGGGGAAAGGATCACCTTGCAAATACTGAGAAGCAAAGATACATTTTTGATTATCTTGGGTGGAAGGTGCCTTATTATATCCATTATGGCAAGGTTTCGATAGAAAATTCCGTACTGAAGACCACGCTGATCAAAAAGGGCATAAAATCTGGTGAATTCTCCGGATGGGACGATCCAAAGCTGGGAACATTGCTTGCACTGAAAAAGAGGGGCTTCGATCCTAGGACCGTAAGGAAATATTGGATTGAATCAGGAATTAGGGATGTGGATATAACGTTCTCCTGGGATATTTTCTATGCTTTCAACAGGCAAATCATAGACAGGGAATCTCCCAGACATTTTTTTGTTGTAGACCCTGTGGAACTCGATTTCAATTATCAGGGTAAACTCAAGGCACGGATACCGAGATTCCCATTTACCGACTCTGACTACAGGGAATACGTGATAGGTCAGGGGAAGATCATGATCTCAAAGCAGGATTATCTCAGGCTGAAAGGGGAAGTTGTGAGACTGAAAGATCTTGGAAATTTCCGGATAGATGATGGCAAAATTGTTTTCATAGATAATTCGGTGGAAAGGATAAAGGAGAAGGTTCAGATAATCCACTGGCTTGCAGGCAATGCAATTCCGTTCAAGGTCTATAAACCCGATGGATCTGTCGATTCTGGCTTTGTCGAAAGCGATGCTGCAAACTACATAGGCAGGGTACATCAGATGGAAAGATATGGCTACGTCAATGTGGTAAATGAGAAGGAAGGGTACTTCACGCACCCCTAAATTTACTCTGTTGATGAAACTGAAACAAAAGTTGGAAATCTTTTCAGTATTATTACGTCTCCTACCGCCCTCACCCATCTGTAAGGGACGAGAACAGAAACACCATCTTCTACAAGTCCGTCGTTTGTTTTTTCCACGTAGAGTCCATAAACTGTTTGTGTATCTACGTCTACCATAACATCATTAACGTTTCCCAGACGGTATCCCTTGTCACTGTAAATTTCAAGCCCAATGAGATTCGTAACATCTGTTTCCATATTATACCGCCTATAATATTTACAGCGAGTATTTAACTTTTATATTGATTCAGTGTATAACATTCATCCATTGAAATGAACTGAGAGTTGATTAAAATGGACGGAAATGTTGCTGGACGATTATTTCATCTAAAATTTTAATCCTTGAACTGATTTCGTACGACGAGAAAACCAGCGGAACATGGAAATGTTGTCTCTTCAACGGTTTTGGGGATTTCATCAATTGTTGTCGGTATAGTGGTGAAACATGACTATCTAATCATTCTCTACTGGGTTCCAGTCTGGATGGGACTCTTCATCTATGACGTTCCTCTAAGGATGGTATACAAGAGCAGACTGGATACCTATTGGTTGGCAACGATAGTCTTCATTTCATTGCTTGTCATTGTACTGAATGTATTACTGATTTTACCCTACAGCATATTCCTGTTTATTTATGTGGGCAGATTGATTCTGGCAAAGAAGAGGATGAATCAGATAGGCAACTCACTGGGTATATTAGGCTACGTTATTCTTTTCATAATGACAATGGGAAAAATAGATCATGAAAGTCTGGTACTTATGATCTCATTCTTCCTATCTATGCTGGGTTCTGAGTTCACCGTCAGATCAGTAAAAACAAGGAACAGGTGGCTGTTGATTTACAATGTTATACCCGCGTTCTTTGTTATTGCAAATCCCGCGTTCGGCATATATGCACTTTCCATCCTGAGAATACCGGTTGCTTTAGTTAGCAAAAAAGTGAAAACAATAGGGATGATAGAGACACTTTTCCTTTTCGCAACTACCGTGGTTCTGGAATGCCTCTACGTCTTGAAAATTTAAAAAAAAGTTCATTTAGGAGATTTCTTTATCGCCAGGAACCAGTCTTTTACGTTCAGATTCGGATCCTTTATCCGGTCCTTTGCTGCCTGCAAAGTGGAAGGCTGCGGAACTATGACATCTTCTCCAGCCTTCCAGTTGGCCGGAGTGGCGATCATAAAGGAATCTACGTAAATGAGGGAGTCAAGAACTCTCATGATCTCATCTATATTCCTTCCAGTACTGGCCGGATAATATATTAAGGCTCTCACGACACCCTCGGGGTCTATGAAGAAAACAGCCCTGACAGTGCTGGTGGTGCTTGCTCTTTCGTGAATCAGTCCGTAAAGGCGGGATACCTCCATACTTAGATCAGCTATAACAGGGAATTTTACTTCTATCCCGGATATCTTCTCGATCTGAAGCAACCATGCAATGTGTGAATAAACCGAATCTATACTGAGCCCTATAAGCTGCGCGTTCTTCTTTTCAAATTCCTCATACCTTCTTGCAAATTCAATGAATTCAGTAGTGCAGACAGGTGTGAAGTCAGCAGGGTGGGAAAAAAGTACAACCCATTTCCCCTTATAGTCCTTTAACGAAATTGGGCCCTTAGATGAATTTGCCTGAAAATCCGGTGCCCTATCTCCAATTTTTGGTATTGACGAAACTGTTTGTTCTGCGTTCATATTTTTTTATCTAACGCAGAATTAAAGATTTTTTGTCGAGTTAAGAATAAATTTTTAACCTAAAAACTGCCATTATCATTGCCGATATTATTGCATCTGGAACTTAATTTATAGTTAGACGCTTAACATTCTATACTTATTATGTATGCTCGGGATGAAGACTCTTATCCACCCAGCAGCATAGGAATTGAATGATGATATGCATAGGAAAGCATTCTCTATCACTCTCTTCAAGTGCCATTCTGATGCAATCAATGTCCTTGACACAACCCTCTTAATGCTCTTCCACAGGAACTCAATTGGATTAAGGTCTGGAGAATATGGCGGGAGGAATACCAGCCTGATGTTCAGCTCCTCTGCCTTCCTTCCAACAGCCAGGGATCTGTGGGATGCGAAGTTGTCCAGTGTCACTGTTATTCTTCTGTCGGGATTGGCAGTTCTTATCCTGTCAAGGAAGACGTTTTCCTCTTACTTCTTTTACTGATCCATGAAGTCTATGGTACTCCTTCCATTTATGGAATAGAAGCAGGATGCATTTGCTTTGTAGTTATCAGTTTTCTTGTACTTGATGGGCTTGGAGAATGACCACATTCTCACTGTATTGGAAGTTGTTTGGGGTGATGTTTCATCGAGAAACCCTCTTATCTTCTGATCAACGTCCAGATTACCTAAGTTTTTTTAGAATATCTTCTGCATTCCTGGGTCTGCGATAGTCGTGCTGGTAGTGTTTTGAATAATGCATGCCCATCTTCTTCAG
>Ga0207433_10013435_pt1 | contig 12036 bp, 8 predicted proteins | sample YelNatPaOPGAMG01_FD_187559 | JGI IMG/M metagenome (GOLD analysis project Ga0207433, IMG submission 187559) | Hot spring thermophilic microbial communities from Obsidian Pool, Yellowstone National Park, USA - OP-RAMG-01 (SPAdes) (version 3) | ecosystem: Environmental > Aquatic > Thermal springs >...
GGGCGGTGAGGATCAGCGCGGCGGCCGCACGTGCCGCGTCGGTGGCGCCGGACACGGCGATGCCGACGTCGGCCTGCTTCAGCGCGGGCGCGTCGTTGACGCCGTCGCCGGTCATTGCCACGCGGTGGCCGGCGTCCTGCAGTGCCTTGACGATGCCGTACTTGTGTTCCGGGAATACCTCGGCGAAGCCGTCGGCGGCGTCGATCTGTCCGGCCAGGTCGGTGGTCGCCGCCGCGTGGGCATCGAACACGTCGCGCGCGGCAAGGATGTGCCGGCCGATGCCCAGCTGCCCGGCGATCTCGCGGCCGATCGCGGCGTTGTCGCCGGTCACCATCTTCACCGCGATGCCGTGGCGCTGCGCGTCGGCAACCGTGCGAGCCGAGTCGTCGCGCGGGGGGTCGTACAGCGAAAGCACGCCATCGAGCGTCCACGTGCCGTCATCCGCACGGCTGGCTACACCCAGGGTGCGATAACCATGGGCCGCCTGCGCAGCGATCCAGGCCTCGACGCGGGAGCGTGCGGCGGCGTCGATCGCGCAGAGGTCGAGAATCACCTGCGGTGCGCCCTTGCTGGTGGTCACGACGTTTCCGTCCGGCCCGGTCCAGCGGCCCTCGCTGCGCTTGCTGACCGGATCGAACGGCGTGAAATGACGAAGGGTGTAGCCGTCCGGCAGGTGCTTGTCGTCCAGCGCGTCGACGATCGCCATGTCGATCGCATCGCCGTTGTCGCTCTGGCTGGCCAGTGCGGCCAGCCGGTTCAGCGTGGCGGTGTCGGACGTGGCCAGCAGCAGCGGTTTGCCCAGGGTCAGCCGGTTCTGCGTAAGGGTACCGGTCTTGTCCGAACACAGTACGTCGACCGCGGCCATCTCCTCGATCGATTCCAGCCGCGAGACGATCGCCTTGTCCTTCGACAGGGCCAGCGCGCCCAACGCCATCGTCACCGACAGCACGGCGGGCATCGCCACCGGAATCGACGCCACGGTGAGGATCAGCGCGAACTGCACCAGCTCCAGCCAGGGCAGGCCGCGGGTCAGCTCTACCAGCACCAGTACCACGACCAGGCACAGGCTGATGTAGATGAGGTAATCGCCGATGTTCAGCACCGCCTTCTGGAAGTGCGACACCGCGCCGGCCTTCTGCACCAGCTGCGCGGTGCGCCCCAGGTAGGTATGCGTGCCGGTGGCGTAGACCACGCCGGTCATCTCGCCCTGCTTGGCGATGGAGCCCGAATACACCACGTCGCCGGCCTTGCGGTCGACCGGCAGCGATTCGCCGGTCAGCGCCGACTGGTCGACGCTGAGGTAATCGCCGTCGAGCAGCTTGAGGTCCGCCGGCAGGATGTCGCCCAGCCGCACGCGCACGATGTCGCCGGGCACCAGCCCGGCCGTGTCGACCTCGCGCCACTGGCCGTCGCGCATGGCGTGGCATTTCAGCGCGAGCTGCTTCTTGAGCGCCTCCAGCGCGCTGGAGGCCTTGTATTCCTGCCAGAAGCCGACCGCTGCGTTGAACAGCAGCAGCAGCACGATGATGATGAAGTCCGCCCAGTGCCGCAGTACCGCGGAAAGCAGGGCGGCAACCTCGATCATCCACGGGATCGGCGCCCAGAAATAATGCAGCAGCTTGCGCAGCGGGCTTTCCTGGTTTTCGGGCAGGCGGTTCGGCCCGAACTGCTGCAGGCGACGCTGCACCTCGGCGTCGTCCAGGCCGCGTCGGTCGGCACCGAGCTGAGCCAGCAGGGCGTCGACGGCGAGGTCCTGGACCGTCTTTGCATCGAAGGTGGTGACGTCGGGTCCGTTCATGGGGCAGCTCCGGAAAAGCGGTGAGGCGGGTGCGTGAGGGGTGCGGTCATGCGGCGAGATGGGCGCCACCGTCGACGGGAATCACCGTGCCGGTGATGCGGCACGCGGCATCGCTGGCCAGGAAGGCCGCGAGCTGGCCGACGTCGTCGATATCCACCCGATGGTGTTCCGGCGCGCGCGGCGGCGGCGTCCAGCAGCTCGTCGAAACGGTCGAGGCCGCTGGCCGCCCGGGTGCGGATGGGGCCGGGCGAAATGGCGTGTGCGCGGATCCCCTTGGGCCCCAGTTCGGCAGCCAGGTAGCGCATGCTGCTCTCGAGCGCCGCCTTCACCGGACCCATCAGGTTGTAGTGCTCGACGACGCGCTCGGACCCGTGGAAGGTCACCGTCAGTAGGCAGCCGCCGTGCGCCATCAGCGGCTCGGCCAGGCGCTCCACGCGGATGAACGAGTGGCAGGAGATGTCCATGGCGATGCCGAAGCCTTCGGCCGAGCAGTCGGTTACGCGGCCGTGCAGGTCATCGCGCGGTGCGTAGGCGATCGAGTGCAGCAGGAAGTCGAGGCCGCCCCAGTCGGCGCGGATCCGTTCGAACACCGCCTCCAGCTGGCCGGGGACGCGCACGTCGCACGGCACCAGCAGCTCGCAGCCGAGCGCGTCGGCAACCGGCTGCACGAAGGGCTTTGCCTGCGGGCCGACATAGGTCGCGGCAAGTCGTGCGCCGGCGCGGGCGAAAGCGTGGGCGCAGCCGGCGGCGATGCGGTGTTCGTTGGCGATGCCCACCACCAGGCCGCGTTTGCCGCGGAGATCGACGATGGGTTGAGGCGATGAACTGGACGAGGCATTCGGCATCCGATATTCCCGGGCATGCGCAGGTCGTCATTCTGGGCAGACGTCGCCGCCGCGCCCTTGACCTGCATCAAACCGGCAGGGCGGATGCCTGGACCGCGTCCAGCGTGTGGCGGGCGATCATCGCCTCCTCGTCGGTAGGTATCACGTGGACAGCCAGCCGGCTGTCCGGCGTGCTGATGGTCAGGGCATTGCGGGCATTCGCGGTTTCGTCGATCCGCACGCCGAGCCAGCCGAGTCGCGCGCAGACCGCGCGGCGGATCGCCGGCGCGTGTTCGCCGATGCCCGCGGTGAAGACCAGCCCGTCGACACCGCCCATCGAAGCGCCGAGGGCGCCGAATTCGCGCGCGATGCGAAACACGAACAGCTCGATCGCCTCGCCCGCCGCCGCCGCGTTGCTGGCCAGCAGGGTGCGCATGTCGCTGGCCAGGCCCCCGGACACGCCGAGCAGGCCCGAACGCCGGTACAGCAGGTCCTCCAGCTGCGCTGCATCCATGCCGTGCTGCTGCAGCAGGTAGAGCAGCACGCCGGGGTCGATGCTGCCGCAGCGCGTGCCCATGACCAGACCATCCAGCGCGGTGAAGCCCATCGTGGTGTCGACGCTGCGTCCGTTCCGCATCGCGCACAGGCTGGCGCCGTTGCCCAGGTGCGCGGCGATCACGCGGCCCCGGGCAAGTCCGGGTGCCAGTTCGCGCAGGCGGTGCGAGATGTACTCGTAGGACAGCCCGTGGAAGCCGTAGCGGCGCACGCCCGACGCCTCGTATTCGCGTGGTAGTGCGAAGCGCGTGGCGACCGCGGGCATGCCATGGTGGAACGCGGTGTCGAAGCAGGCGACCTGCGGCAGGTCGGGGCGTGCCGCGGCGATCGCGCGGATCGGCGCCAGGTTGTGCGGGATGTGCAGCGGTGCCAGCGGAGTGAGCCGGTCCAGTTCGTCGAGCAGGGCGGGCGTGACCCGCGCCGGTTGATCGTGCGCGCTGCCTCCATGCACCACGCGATGCCCCACCGCGACCAGCTGATCGGCGCCGAGATGCGCCTCGGCCCAGCCGACGACGGTATCGATCAGGGCCGGAAAGGCGCGTTGCGCGGCGGGCCAGCGTTCGTCCACCAGCACGACGCCACGATCGTTGCGCACGATGAAATGCGGCGCCGAACCGATGCCCTCGATCTCGCCGGTCGAGGCGAGCCGGGGTTGCTCCCGCGCGTCGACCTCGAACAGCGCGAACTTGATGCTGGACGAACCGGCGTTGAGAACCAGCAGTGCGCGTGCCATCGCTCAGGCCACCGCGGCCGGGGTGGCGGTGGCGCGGGCCCGCGCCACCAGCACCGCCACCGCGCACGAGGCCAGCCGGGTGCGCTGGGCGTCGGCGCGGCTGGTGAGGATGATCGGCACCCGCGCACCCAGCACGATGCCGGCGGCGTCGGCGCCGGCGAGGAAACTGAGCTGCTTGGCCAGCATGTTGCCGGCTTCGAGATCCGGTACGACCAGGATGTCGGCGCGCCCGGCCACCGGCGAGACGATGCCTTTCTCGGCGGCAGCGGCGGGACTCACCGCGTTGTCGAAGGCCAGCGGTCCGTCCACCAGGCCACCGTGGATCTGGCCGCGATCGGCCATCTTGCAGAGCGCGGCGGCATCGACGGTGGAGCGCATCTTCGGGTTCACCGTCTCCACCGCCGAGAGCACCGCCACGCGGGGCGTCTCGATGCCCATCACCAGGGCCAGGTCGATCGCGTTCTGCACGATGTCGCGCTTCTGCTCCAGGTCGGGCGCGATGTTCACCGCCGCATCGGTGACCAGCAGCGGGCGCGGATAGCGCGGCACGTCCATCAGGTAGACGTGGCTGAGGCGGCGTTCGGTATGCAGGCCGCTGTCGGGCGCCAGCACCGCGTGCAGCAGTTCGTCGGTATGCAGCGAGCCTTTCATCAGCAGCGAGGCTTCGCCGTTCTTCACCAGCGCCACGGCGGTTTCGGCGGCGGCCTGGCTATGCGGCACGTCGACGATGCGGTAACCGGTAATGTCCACGCCGGCCGCGGCGGCCGCCTTGTCGAGCTTGGCGCGCGGGCCCACCAGGATCGGCACGATCAGGCTGGCCTGCGCCGCCTCCACCGCGGCGCCGATGGCGTTGGCATCGCAGGGATGGGCGATCGCCGCCGTCGGTGGCGTGGTACTGGCCGCCTTGGCCAGCAGGGTGTGGAAGCGCTGGTGCCGGCTGAGCTGCACGTCGGGCAGCTCGACCCGCGGCAGGCGTATCTTCTCGCGCGGCGCGCGCACATGCGCGGTGCCGCTGATGACTTCCTCGCCACGCTGGTTGACGCAGCGGCAGTCGAGCACCAGGTCGCCCTTGTCCGGGTGCTTCTCGGTGACCGTGAGGGTGGCGGTGACGGTGTCGCCGATCGCCACCGGATGCAGGAAGCGCAGGTTCTGGCCCAGGTAGATGGTGCCGGGCCCGGGTAGCCGGGTGCCCAGCACCGCGGAGATCAGCCCGGCCTCCAGGATGCCCTGGGCGATGATCCGGTGGAACATGTCGTTGCGGGCGTAGCCCGGATCCATGTGCGCCGGGTTGACGTCGCCGGAGACCACCGCGAACAGCTCGATGTCCTCGTGGCTCACGGTGCGCGAAAGGCTGGCCGTGTCGCCGACCGCGATCTCGTCGAAGGTGCGGTTCTCGAGCATGCCGTCGGCAGCGGCGGGGGTGGGGGTATCCATCGCGGTCTCCATGGCTCAGGTTTCCAGCACGTAGGTGCCCGGCGCGTCGGCCAGTACCGGGTAGCCCTTGCCGGGCGCGCCCATCGGCGGCGGGGCGACCCGGTTGCCGCTGCGCGTGTCCAGCCAGGCGGTCCACTCGGGCCACCATGAGCCGTCGTGCAGTGTCGCCGTGGCGACCCAGTCGTCCGGTGCGAGATAGGGCTGGCCGGCGGCGCGATGGGCGATGCGGTAGTGCCGGTGCGGGTGTCCGGGTTCGCTGACGATCCCCGCGTTGTGCCCGCCGGAGGTCAGCACGTAGGTGAGGTCGCCGGGGTAGAGCAGGTGGATCTTGTAGACCGAATGCCATGGCGCGACATGGTCGGTCTCGGTGCTCACCGCGAACACCGGCGCGCGGATGTCCTGGATCGCGATGGGCCGGCCTTCGATCCAGCAGCGGCCTTCGGCGAGGTCGTTGTGCAGGAAAAGCATGCGCAGGTATTCGGAGTGCATGCGGTAGGGCATGCGGGTGGCGTCGGCGTTCCACGCCATCAGGTCGTTGGGTTGCTCGCGCTCGCCCAGCAGGTAGCTGCGGATCATCCGCGACCAGACCAGGTCGTTCGAACGCAGCATCTGGAACGCGCCGGCCATCTGCGTGCTGTCCAGGTAGCCCTGGCGCCACATCACATCGTCGAGCATGGCCAGCTGGCTGTCGTCGGTGAACAGCTGCAGCTCGCCGGCCTCGGTGAAGTCGGTCTGCGCGGCCAGCAGGGTGACGCTGGCCAGCCGGCCGTCGTCGTCGCGCCCCATCGCGGCAGCGGCCATCGCCAGCATGGTGCCGCCCAGGCAGTAGCCGCAGGCGTGCACCCGGGGCTGTCCGCAGATGGCGTCGATGGCGTCGAGCGCGGCCATCACGCCGAGCCTGCGGTAGTCGTCGAAGGGCGTGTCGCGCAGCTCCGGCCCCGGGTTGCGCCAGGACATGCAGAACACGGTATAGCCCTGCCCGACCAGGTAGCGAATGAAGGAGTCGTGCGGCGACAGGTCGAGGATGTAGTACTTCATGATCCATGCCGGCACCACCAGCACCGGTTCGGGATGGACTGTCGCGGTGGTCGGCTGGTACTGGATCAGTTCCATCAGTTCGTTGCGCATGACCACCTTGCCGGGGGTGATGGCAAGGGTCTCGCCCACTGCGAACGGACCGTCCCGTCCCGGCGCCCCCCCCTGCGCCAGGCGGCGCCCGTCCTCGACCAGGTTCCGAGCGCCCTCGACGAAGTTCCAGCCACCCCGGCCCAGGCTCGCGTCGAGTACCTCCGGGTTGCTCCACGGGAAGTTGGTCGGCGAGAACACGTCCAGGAACTGCCGCGCCATGAACGACACCACCTGTGCGTGGTGGTCGGTGACGCCCGGGAGTCCGCTGGTGGCCTCGCGCCACCAGCCCTCGGCAAGCAGAAAGCCCTGCATGATGGCGTTGAACGGCGGCTGCGCCCAGCGTTCGTCGCGGAAGCGGCGGTCGCCCGGCTGCGGCTCGACGTCGGCGTGGCCGGACAGCCATTGGCCCCAGCGCCGTGTGGCGTCCTGCGCCAGTTCGAAGCGCCGGCCCGGCGCGTTGGCCAGGTGCATGCCCCAGTCGATCATCGCCAGGGTCATCGCCGCAGGCGAGAGCGAGCTGGTGAAGCGCGCTTCGCACGCATGCAGCAGGCGATCGACCGGCACGCTTGCCGGCGGCGGGTTTCCGCTCGCGGCGGGTCCCGCGGTCGGGGCCGCGCTTGTCGGCGACGGCACGGCAGTGGTCGCAGTGGGCCGGGGCGCGCGCTTGCGCTTTCTCGGTGCGGGGCGGGCAGCGGATGGGGTCGGCATGGGGATGTCTCGCAGGGGCGGGTCGCGAACCACTGGCGCAGGCCATCGCCTGCCGCCGTCGACGACAGTCCCGACCTTAGGCCGGCGTGATGACAGGACCGTTGACCTCGATCAACCGCGCACCGGCCGGCGCGCGATGGATCGGACCGGTTGTTGATCAAGATCAAGTGGCGCGGCCGGTGCCGGTGCGAAGGTGCGACGAGCGGAGGATCGAAGCCCGAGGACGGGTGTCCCGGCCGTTCCGCGCCCCCACCCCGGAGATTGCCATGCCCGCTGCCAGCCAGGCGAAAGCCACGACCGCCCCTGTCGATGCCCTGTTCGCGTCGAACCTCAACGATGCACAGGCGCGCGCCGCCCGCCTGTTCACCCGCACCAACGAATTGATGATCGACATGGCCCGGTCGCTGTGGGAAAGCCAGGCCGAACTGCTTCAGTTCGAAGCCGAGCAGGCGGCGCGGGCCATGACGCCGCCGGCGATGAGCGGCGGCCCGGGCGAGACGCTGGCGGCGTATGGCCAGCAGTGGCATGACGGTTCAGAACGGCTGCTGTCGCACATGCGCCGGGTCAACGATCTGGTGCGCGACTACAGCTGGCAGGTCATGGACATCTATGCCGATGGCCTCAGCGAGGCGACCAAGCCGGTCCAGGACGCGCTGCGTCATGGGGCCTGAGCGCATGCCTGTGAACACATCGGGGGAGTGCGGGGCATGAGCGGTCTGGCCATCGTCACGGGGGGCACGCGGGGCATCGGCGAGGCGATCTCGCGCAGGCTGGCGGCCGACGGCCTGCGCGTGGCGGCCGTCTATGCAGGCAACACAGCGGCGGCAGAGGCCTTTCGCGAGGAGACCGGCATCCCGGTGTTCCGCTGGGACGTCGCCGACCATGCCGCCTGCGAGGCGGGCGTCCGGGCCGTGACCGAGGCGCTGGGCGCGCCGGTCGACGTGCTGGTGAACAATGCCGGCATCACCCGCGATGCGATGCTGCACAAGATGTCGCCGACCCAGTGGCACGACGTGATCGCCAGCGACCTCACCTCGTGCTTCAACATGTGCCGGGCGGTCATCGGCGCGATGCGGGAACGCGGTTACGGCCGGGTGGTGAACATCGCCTCGATCAACGGGCAGAAGGGACAGTTCGGCCAGACCAACTACGCCGCGGCCAAGGCGGGCATGCTCGGTTTCACCAAGGCGCTGGCGCTGGAGTCGGCGGCGCGCGGGATCACCGTGAACGCGGTGGCCCCCGGCTATATCGAGACGGACATGGTGGCGGCGATGCCGGCCGAAGTGCTCGAGCGCATCCGTGGGCAGATCCCGGTCGGGCGGCTCGGGCAGCCCGCCGAGATCGCACGGATCGTGAGTTTCCTGGCCGGCGCGGATGCCGGCTTCATTACCGGGGCGACCTTTGCCGCCAACGGTGGCCAGTACATGGCGTGAAAGGCGGGGCGTGTCCTCCACAAGGCATCCTCCACATGGAGGCCGTCGACGGACGGCATCGACCCTATGTGAATGCCTTCTACACATTGTTTCTTGTTAAACTGGAACAACCGTGTCCAGCCCTCTCTCCGCATGCCACTGTCTCGTCCCGAACCAGAGACCGTGCCGCGTCCCCACCTGCTGGTGGTCGAGGACGAAGAGGAAATTCAGCTCCTGATCGAGCGCTATTTCGGCAATAACGGCTTCCGCGTCAGCATCGCGCCGGACGGCATGGCGATGCGCGAGGTCATCCGCCGCGAAGATGTCGACCTGGTGCTGCTGGACCTGGGCCTTCCGCGCGAGGACGGCTTCGCGTTGTGCCGCTACCTGCGTGAGCACTGGCACGGCGCCGTCATCATGGTGACCGGTCGCAGCGAATCGGTGGACCGGGTGGTGGGGCTGGAGCTGGGCGCGGACGATTACGTGACCAAGCCGTTCGACCTGCGCGAGCTGCTGGCCCGCGTGCGCAGCGTGATGCGGCGCATGCTGCCGGCGCCAGTCGAGGCGGTTGCGTCGCCGGACGAGGCATGGCTCGGCTTCGCCGGTTTCCGCCTCAGCACGCGCACCCGGGTACTGCTTGACGCGGGCGGCGCCGAAGTGGCGCTCACCAGCGGCGAGCACGATCTGCTTTGCGTACTGCTCGACCACCCGAACCGGGTGCTGTCGCGCGACCAGCTGATGGGTTACATGCATGGCCGGGATGCCGGGCCTTACGATCGTGCCATCGACGTGCAGATCGGCCGGCTGCGGCGGAAGATCGAGCAGGATCCGGCTCATCCCCAGTTGATCAAGTCCGTGCGCGGTGCGGGCTACCTGTTCACCGCCCAGGTACAGCGCCGATGAGTCCGGACATGCCCGAGGCGTCGATGTTCCGCGAATGGTTCGACGTGGCGCCGGATGCCATGATCGCGGTCGATGCCCGGGGGCTGATCGTGCGGGCCAATCCGCAGGCGGGGCGCCTGTTCGGCTACCCGGAAGGTGCGCTGCAGGGCGCCACGATCGAAACGCTGATCCCCGAGCGCGTGCGCGCCGCGCACGGCCGGCACATGGCCCACTACGCCGACAATCCGCGCATCCGTCCGATGGGCAGCGGCCAGGAACTGATCGGCCTGCGCAGCGATGGCGCGGAGTTTCCGGTCGAGGTGGCACTGAGCCCGATCCGGACGCCGGATGGTCCGCTGTACATGGCGTCGATCCACGACATCTCGGAGAGCCAGCGTGCCCGCCAGGCGCTGGTGCGTGCGCGCTACGACAAGGTCATGGCCCGTGTCGGGCAGCTGATGCTGGGCGCCTCGAATCTCGATGCGGCGATCGGCAATGTCCCGGAACTGGTGTCCGACGCCCTGGACATGGCCGGCGTGGCCTTCGCCTTCCAGGGTGCGCCGCAGGAGCGCATGCGGGTGCACACGGCGCACGGGGTTTCCGCCGACCTGCTGGATGAGGCGCTGGCGATGTTGCCGGCGGAGGCCGGGGCGCCCTCGGTCGTGTTCGACGTGGCCACGCTCGCCGCGACGGAGGCCGGCGCGTGGACCGCGCTCGGTCAGCAGGGCTTCGTCGGCATGGCGGTGGTGCCGCTGCCCGATGCCCGGCCATCGTCCGGCCTGCTGCTGGTGCTGTCGCGCAGCGTGCACGGCTTCAACCACGATATGCGGCACTTCATGCAGTCGCTGGCGATGACGCTGGCCAGCGCGATGCAGCGCATGCGCAGCGAGGAACAGCTTTCACATGCGCATCGACTCGAGGCGGTCGGCCAGCTCACCGGCGGCATTGCCCACGATTTCAACAACCTGCTGACGGTGATCTCGGGCAACCTGCAGATTCTCGAGGACGAAATCGGCGAGGACACGGCCTGGCGGAGCATCATCCAGAGCGCGATGCGCGCGGTGGACCGCGGCAGCGACCTCACCCGCAAGCTGCTGGCGTTCGCCCGGCGGCAGCAATTGTCGCCGCAGCCGTGCGAGGTCGGTGCCTTGCTGGGCGACCTTGGGGCGATGTTGCGGCGCACGCTCGGCGACGCCATCGACCTGCAGATCAGCTGCCCGGAGGGCTTGCCCGCGGTGTTCGTCGACCCCGGCCAGCTCGACGCGGCACTGGTCAACCTGGCGGTGAATGCACGCGATGCGATGCCGCGCGGCGGTCGCCTGAGCATCACCGCCAACCTGCGCCAGGAGCCGGTTCCCGAGGCGCCCGACGGCCAGGCCGATGCCGTATATGTGGTGCTGGCGGTACGCGACACGGGCCTCGGCATGTCCGCGGAGGTGCTGTCGCGCGCGCTGGAGCCGTTCTACACGACCAAGGAACAAGGCAAAGGCACCGGGCTGGGACTGAGCATGGTCTACGGCTTCGTGAAGCAGTCGGGTGGCCACCTGCGCATCGACAGCCGGCTCGGTTATGGCACCTGCGTGGAACTCCACCTGCCGGCGATCGAGCTGGACGAGGCCCCGGTCGAGCCGCGCAGAGCCGCTACCGATACGCGCGGCAACGAGACCGTGCTGGTGGTGGAAGACGAGGCGGACGTGCGCAAGGTCGCGCTGGCGTTCCTGCATTCGCTGGGTTACGCCACGCTGGAGGCTCCCAATGCCGAGCAGGCCTTGACCTTGCTCGCCGGCACGAAAGGCGAGGAGGTCGACCTGGTCTTCACTGACGTCATGCTCGGCAGCGGCATGAACGGCGTGGAACTGGCGCAGGAAGTGGGCCGGCTGCGTCCTGGCCTGCGGGTGCTGCTTACCTCCGGCGACGAGCGTTCGCTGCAGGATGCCGACGCGCAGGTGTTCAACTTCCTGCGCAAGCCCTATCGTCGCGAGGCGCTGTCGACCGCATTGCGCGAGATGTTCGACTCCCGCACTTGAATCGTCGCGGTCGCGCCTGCTGGATCAGTGCACCCGGGCACTGCCTTGCATGGCAACCCGCAGGGCCTGCTCGTCGAGGACCTGTACTTCGCGCCACTGCACGGCAATGCAGCCCTGTGCGATCAGGCGCGCCAGTGCACGCGTCACCGTCTCGTGCTTGAGGGCGAGGAAGCTGCCGATATCGGCGCGGCTCATGCGCAGCACGAAATGCCGCGCGCTGAAGCCCAGTGCGTGATGGCGGGCGGCGACGTCGAGCAGGAAGGCGGCCACGCGTTGTTCGGCGCTCAGGGTGCCCAGGGCCAGCATCCAGCTGCGGTCGTTGCGGATTTCCGCAGCCAGTGCCGCAGTCAGCTGGGCCTGCAATTCGGGCATGCGCAGGCAGGCACCGAGGATCGCAGGGTAGGGCAGCTCCCAAACGGTGCAGCTGTCCAGCGCGATCGCGTCGCAGGCATGCGATGGCGCGCCGATGGATTCGACCCCCATCAGGTCGCCGCGCATGCGGAAGCCGGTGACCTGCTCGCGTCCATCCTCGGCG
>Ga0207433_10013440_pt1 | contig 12033 bp, 12 predicted proteins | sample YelNatPaOPGAMG01_FD_187559 | JGI IMG/M metagenome (GOLD analysis project Ga0207433, IMG submission 187559) | Hot spring thermophilic microbial communities from Obsidian Pool, Yellowstone National Park, USA - OP-RAMG-01 (SPAdes) (version 3) | ecosystem: Environmental > Aquatic > Thermal springs...
AAAATTAGGCTGAGATACGCCAGTAATCTGCTTAACCGAAATATCATCTACACTACCATCAAAATCAGACGTTGGGGTAATACTCAACGTTGCCGTTCCAGTAATATTAGCAACCAAGGAACGCTTGTAGGTGGAATTGCTACCTAGTGTATTTATTGAACCATAATCATAAATATAAACTCCATTTATATCAAGCGTAACAGAGCCAGCTGTTCTATTTCTAATCGTTATCTCAACCTGATAAGTTTGTCCATTCGTAACACTAATATTCTGTGTCAAAGCCGCAGTATTTCCAGTTGTATGGTCTGCTTCAAGATTTGTTGTGTCATGAGTCCAGCCAGTACCCCAAGTCCAAGATGTGTCAGGGACAGTAGAAAAGTTGCCATTTGAAACTAACTCACTCCCAAGTGGTGCTGTTGATTGAAGTGATTTGGTTCTAAACACCACATCAGAGCTTGAAGATGGCACAATATCAAGTTTTGCTGTTGGTGATGTTGTTCCAATGCCAACGCTACCAACTCTAAAAGATGAATTGGAATCACTTATTACTAGTGTTGGGTTATTAACAGTTCCTATTTGAAACTCAGGGTCGCCAGCATAAATCTTGTTGCTTCTATCTTCAAACCTAATATTTCGCTGGTTGTTAAGGCTTTTAAATACCAAATCATACAAGTCAACAGAGCCAGCCTGCTCCAAAAGCAAGCCATTTACACCATCTCTGTTTTGTATGCTTACTTTACTTGAGCCATAGATATCGCCAGTTTCTTGTAAAGTAAGCCCAGTTGAACTAGTGATAATAGAGTTGGCAGCAGTAAGTGAAATATTGCCACCAGATATTGTCAGCTTTTCACTTGGAGCAGTTGTACAGATGCCAACGTTGCCTTTTAAAATAGTCTTAGTAATAGAATCATTTCCCAACACCACGCTATTACTACCAACACCAACAGCACTTGCTCCAATCACTATTTCATTATCATCACCACTTTCCAGAGCTCTTGTGTCATAGCCAATATATACAGAGTTAGTGGATGTTTGATTAGACCCTCCACCAGATACATATTTACCAGCATTAGCACCCAAGGCAGAGTTGTTGTAGCCAGTAGTATTAGAGTGAAGTCCTTCATCTCCTAAGACGGAATTTCTATAGCCAGTAGTATTATAATATAAAGCGCTAGCCCCAAGAGCGGAATTTCTATAACCAGTGGTATTATAAAACAAAGTACCGCCACCAAAGGCAGAGTTGTTGTATCCAGTGGTGTTAGAGTAAAGAACAGCTGCACCAAAAGCGGAGTTGTAGTAGCCATCCGTATTGGCATATAAAGTGCCACCACCAAAAGCTGAATTGCTAAAACCAGTGGTATTAGAGTATAAAGTACTTGCTCCAAATGCAGAGTTATTAACACCATAGATATTATAACAAAGAGCATTTGCTCCCAAAGCTAAGTTATATTGATTACCTTTACCTCTTAGCTCAGACATTATGCCGTCCTCGTCATCCAGCAAACTAAAGTTAGGTTGGGACTTGTTAGTTACCTGTTTAACATGTATATCATCTACGCTACCATCAAAATCCGATGACGGAGTTATTCTTAGTGTAGCACTTCCTGAAGCATCAGCCACAAATGAACGTCTGTAAGTGGCGTTACTTGAAAACTCTTTATCAGACCCAGAATTATATATGTAGACACCACCAACATCTACAGTGATATAGCCAGCTGTCCTATTTTTAATAGTTATTTCAACTATATAAATTTGGTCAATCGAAACACTGATGTTTTGAGTTAGCGCTGCTGTGTTTCCAGGTGAGTGGTCAGCCTCATAATGTACAGTATCATGAGTCCACCCAGTACCCCATGTCCAGTATGTGTCTGGAACAGTCGAGAAGCTACCATTCGAAACAAGCTCGCTTCCAAGTGATGCAATAGATTGTAATGACCTAGTTCTAAACACAACGTTAGACGATAATGGTGGTACAACATCAACCACTGCAGATGGTGAAGACGTATTAATGCCTACCATTGAGCTAGTAGTATTAACTTTTATATTAGAATTAACCAACTGTTTTGTGTTGGTAAAAAGTGGGACATAGTCAGGTGAACCATTACCCCAAAACTTGTTGTCTAAGGCAAGCACAATGTCGTCTATCGTTTTCTTGGTAACAGCCAACACCATCCTATATGTACACCCTTCTATATTATGGTTTTGTGCAGATGTGCCCTCTTGTGCTCTAACCACAGTTATCGTGTCAGAGCTCCTACCTATACATCTCACTATTTCATAGGCTGGGTCAAATGCTGGCTCACGATACATAGTGTAGTTGTACCACACAAGATTATAGGCACCTTCAACAGATGGGTCTGGTAGTTTAGCACCGTCTCCAGTCGTTAATGTTATAACTGTGTCAACGTTGTTGTAGTAGCCACTTACACGAACTACGGCTATATTTCTAACTGGATCCATTTAATACCTCCGATGTTAGACTAATCTAAAACGCAGATTATATTTGTTAAAAACTAGCATGTCACCTTCCTCCACAAACTTTTCACTGATTCCACCAGCAAATAATATGTTTCCACCAGACGCACTATCAAGGATAGCAAAATGGGAAATTACACCCCAATACTTAGTTGCAGGACCAAACACAATCTGAGCACTGTTCCGCACAAATCCATCAGATGCATCATCCCAAAAACTCGAGTCAGTTGCTACTCTTGAATACCCATCGCCAGTTGGAGGCTCAGTCAATCCAATAACTAGTGGGTCTGTTTTGGACAAAGCCACATAAATCATCTGAGGGGGTGTATAGACTTTTAAACCACTACCGCAGCTAAAAACATGGTCAAGTATTTTGTTTTTGATGTACTCGGAAAATGCTCCCACTTCTACCCTCCATTCTTGCTAAGCCTTGTTTGGCTGTAACAAAGCTGTAATGTATACGTCACCAGTCTTAGTTAACGTGCTGATGGATACCTTAGCCTCCTTCAAGTTCTTATAAGTTACAAACACAACAGCTGATTTAGCTGTCAACTCTCCAGCTGAAAATGTATGAGAGTCTACAGTAAACCAGTGTTCACCGTTGTCAATACAACCTAAGAAGTCTATAGTTAAAGCTGTTACAGTTCCAGTCCCAGTAAAGTAATAGTGTAGTGTGTAGTTCTCAGCCCAAGAAACATTCACTGGTTGTGATGCAACAGCACTAGTTACCGAATCAAGCATTAAATATGCCATAGCAGCCTCCTATATAAAGTTCAATGAGACTTGTCAAAACAAAGCTCATCATCTATGTCTCCTGTCGTGAATAAGACCTCTAACAAGTGCGGATGTTAAGCCCTTCCCTTTTAACTTCACAGGTGAAGGAGTTAAGAAGGATGAGAGGAAGGGCTTTACTGCCCTTCCTCCAACTTTAGGAGAAGGTACACGCCCACGAAGTGGGGATTCTAAACTCCTAGTTAGTTTAGCCAATTGTTATTACGCTCCAGGTGAACCAAAGATACATCTTGGGTCAGTAAACCCACAAACGCATCTAAAGGTTACTTTGAACTTAGCTGTTTCATTATCGAAGGATTTGTCATCAGCAAAGTCTGGTTTACGTCTCCATAGCCACGTAAGACCATTAGGAACGTCGGTTTTTATGAACCATGCATCTGGGTCAGTCAACCAATGCATTACAACGTGGCCGCCTCTAATAACACCAAGCGCTGGGTTAATATCGTTGTAGTCTGTTCCTGGTTTTTGTTCACTTCTAAGTATTACCCTAGCTTTCCAATCAAGCTGAGGAGGAACCACCAGTGTAATTGGGCTAGCTGCAACCTTTAACCCTCTGTCGTCAACCATGTCTTGAAGTTCAATTACAGCCTGCTCAAGACTAGTAATATCAAGGTCAGCTGGTGTTGACAAAGCATTGCTGAATGAGCCGCCAGCAACTAACGGGTGGGCTGAGTTGACAAGAGAAACACCATCAGCACCAGGATATGAGGAACTAAAAGCGTTGTTAAGAACGTTAGCTGCCAAAATCTCTACGGTCTGGCTAACACTTCTAGCTAAGGCTCTTGGCATGGATTTGATGTTGCGATATAATCCATCATCAAGAAGTTCTCTAGCTACCATGAACCCAAGACCATAGGTAACAACAGTGTAACGTTTTGTGTAGCCCTGATACGCTCTGGTGTATACTATGGACTCACCTTGAGGTTTTTCAGGTACCAATCCAAAGCCAGTTAAGCTCTGGTCTTCCTCCCATGCTCTATCAGTTGTGTCTATTTCGAATACTTTGGAGTATTCCTCTGGATATTGGGCATAGGCATCACCATAGATTTTCCTTAAACCAGGTGCTAGCAGTTTACCAAAATTAGTAGATACCATAGGCATAACAAGTCACCTCCTTCACTAGACACCAGTTGTCTGTTTGTAATAGTGTTCATTAATAACCACGTCAACTATAACGTAGTTGCCCCAATCATTGTTTGGCAGGTTAGCCTTACCAAGCACTCTAAGCTGAGCTGATGTAGTAGCAAATGTAGATACATCAAGTGTGTGTTTGGATATACCAAGAGATGAACCAGAGTTTGCTACAATATCGGCATTGTTTCCAATATTGGTTTGAGCAGCTGAACCGCTACACTGAACCATAAAGATGGCTGTAGGGTCATCATACACCATTACTGTAGATGTTTCGCCAGCCCCAGTAGCAACATATTCTGCTGACACACCAATCAATGTGTCGCCAGCCGCTGCAGCTGTTACAGTGCCACTAGAAGTCAGTGTTACAAAATCCCCTATGTTTATAGTGGTGCTGGCTCCAACAGGATACCTGTTGACTGGTACACTTCCTCCAGTCAGGCTTCTTGCTGGGAGAGCACCAAAAGGTTTGTTAGATGGCATATAAAATCACCTCCGTGTCAACTGTCCATCGTGTGGACAATAGCATTATTTAATAACAATAGAGCCATAAGCCCCACCAGACCTGTTGGCTGAATATTGACTAATAGAATTTTTGTAATGCTCTACCGAAGACTCTAACAGCTTTGATGTTTGTGCTTGGTAGTATTTGTTTCTTTGTTCAGCCAATTCCTTAGGCATCCTACAAAGGATGAGATTTCCCCTTTTAATAACGCCGTCTATAGGAGTACCATCAGACAAAGTTACACTTTGCAAACGCTCCTTGCTTTGACTTTTCACAACCTCCCAGTTCTCAAGTGCTGAATCAAGATTTTCAACATGTATCCATCTGTAAGCATATGCTGGGTCCTTTCCTGTTACAGTAAGTTTAGTTGGTGGTTTCCATGGTTTAGTTGCCATTAGATTTCCTCCTTCTCCATTATATAAAGCTGCCTTGCGTACTCTTCTGGAGAAATACCAAGACTTTTGGCTATACTTATTTGTTCGCTAGTAAGTTTCACAAATCTGTTGTCACTGCGACCTTTCCCAGATGAAGGTCGCCCATATGAACCAACGCCTTCCACTCCAGACATCCCGCCCTTTTTATCACTCACACCAAAGCGTTCCTCAACCCTTCTTCTAACCTCATCAAGCCTCTCTTTTAAAGGCTTGTTCCCCCAAACTTGGTCAGATGCAAGAGCTGCTTCAACCGAAATAGCTGCACCTCTCATGACAGGGTCTTCATACCACCATGGTGTTTCGCTAATGAAGCGTTGAACAATCTCAGCTGCCTCAGGTGGCATCCTCTTCGATTTGGAATGCTCCATAGCTTTTATAGCCCTCTCAGCCTCTTTCAGCTCTAACTTCTTGTCAATTAAAGCATCTGAGAGTTCATCAGCTGTAGCGAAGTCCTCTCTTTCCAACGCCTCTTTCCTACGCTCCTTTAATTTATCTATTTCACCTTTCAGGTTATCCAAAATGTCATTTGTTTCTCTTTTGGCATCTCTGCCAGCAACCGCTCTCTCAATAGACTCAGCCAGTCTCCTATTGTGGTTTTTCAGCTCCTCCATCAAGCTATCCTTTTCTTCTAACTTCTTAGATAGCTCAGCCAAGTCCCTCTCATATTGTTTCATCTTGCCATAGATTTGCTTGAAACGAGGATGTTCTGGGCTTGGCTCATGTTCAACCTTTCCGACATCCTCAAGACCAGCCTCATCATTCAGGTCTATGACTGTAGTGTCGTTTCCCTGATTCTCGTCGCCTAAAACTCCAACTTCTTCACTCATCTAAATCCTCCTATTTTGCAGCGCACTCATGTGCGTTTGTTTTGATTGTAGCTAGCAGGTCTTCTTCATTGCATAGTACATACTTAGTGCCACCCCTATCAAATGAGAAGCCCGAGTATCTACCGAAGAACACTTCGTCCCCAACACTAACCCATGTAACGTCAGGTCCTACAGCTAGCACCTTACCCTCAGTGGGCTCCATTTCCCTGGAATCACGTGGAACATAGATTGAGCCAACTTTTTCTGGTACATCTCTTTTCTCTATAATGACACGAGTTCCTAAAGGTACAAGGTCTAGCATTATGATGACGCACCTCCTTTCTTTAATTCATCTATCATAGATATAACTTGACGAACCCCATACAGGATGCCGTCTTGCCACTTATATGCTTCATAAGAGTTGAGGCCGACTAAGTCCTCCACACACTTCGACTCATAGTCTTTCAAAATATCAAGGAACTGTATACCTTGAGCGCTATTAAAAAACTGAGCCCACTCATCGTTCATATTCTGGATGCCTCCGTCAAAGCTTGCAAGCCTAGACGATTAGATGTGATGGCTTGCTGCCGCTGTTTGTTCATTTCACTAAGCAAATAGATATTAGCAATGTGTTCTTTCTTGTGCCTATCTATCATCTTCAACGCATCTTCTGAGAGGTCATCTCTAAACGTTCCATTCAACAAACTATCATGCACGCTGAGATGCCTTATATGGTCTTGTTCCATAAGAACAGTTGCTGGTTTGTCTTGTAAGAAACCAGCATTCTCTTCCTCAGGACTAACATCATCAGGTTTCCTTGGCTCCTGCAATATAGACCCGATGTCAGATACTTCAAGTGCCTCCAAATAACGCTTAGTTGCTTCATATATAGCAGTTGGGTTGCTTGAAATTATAGGGTTGGTCATAGCAACCTGATACACTTGTTGGGCTTTAAGAACCTTCTCAGCTCTTGATGTGATGTTCGGGTCGCTGACAGGGACAACATCCACAGTTCCATAAAAATCAGCTATCCCAACATTCTCGCCTTTGTGACGCTCCAGCAAGGCATCTCCAAGAACAGCTAAATATTCACGCTCGTTTAGATACAATCCATTCATCATATAGATTTTTCTAAGCTCTTTCTTAAACGACCTATGGACACGTTTGTGGATAGCACTAAACACCTTCATACCTTGTTCAATGAGAGCCATCACTGTTGTAGCTGGTGTGTCACTAGAAGGCATCTGACCTGTCATAGTTTCGCTTACAGCAGACAAACTTTTGCTGTATTCATATAAGAGCCCTAACACCGCATACAGTGTTTGGTTGGGTCCTCTGAAATCAAAGTTGTAAATGGACTTCTTTATATCATCAACATAGGCATCAACCTCTTTATATTCGCCCATCTTAAATAAGAGAGAGCCTCTCTTCAAACCACTTCTTCTCGAAATAAACCCACCTTGTCTGTTAGCTAATGTGCCAGCATCCACAACATCGTTTATGATGGTGTTAGCTGAATTATTCAATCGAGACAGTAAAGTTCCAAAACCTATGCCGTAGAAGCCTTCAGGGTTTGGAAAGAATGTATAATGAGTAAAATACTCAAGACGCCTTTCAACGCCAAACTGGTCAGTGTAGCGTCTATCAGTTATACGAAGGACTTTTCTCGTCTCATAATCTACAGTGATGACGTAAGGCTCTCCTATACCATCACCATCTAAGTCCCAAAACCTATGCTGTTCAAGGATTGTTCTTGGATACTCGCTGTCGCTTATAGTGTTAGACTCAACACCAGATGCCTTGTCAACGGCATCCCTAATCATCTGAGATGAAAACAGCATAGCTCTTGAACCAGCAGTGATTTGAACGCCAGGGTCTTCAAACACCTTCATAGCTATACGAGTCTTGACTTCATTCGGTGTCATATACAAAACATGTGTCTTTCGTGGACAATCATCAATGCTGGATTTTGTTGTATACGATAGAACCATATCCTGAGCATTCACATGTAATGACATCACTCTACGCTTTAAATGGTCATAGTAGGTTTTTCTGAAGGCACTTCCAGTAATAGCTAAGCTGAGGAGAAACTTGTCCATGTCATCTTCAAACTCTTCCATCTGATACAGAAGTTGATAGTTCATATACTTACAGACTCGCTCAGCTCTCTTTTCATCCTCTTCACCCATTGCAACCACATTGACGACACCTTTTGGTGGGATAAGTGCATCATAAGCACGTGCATGAAACTGGAGGCAGCATATGGCTAAGATAGGCAGGTTCGTATTACTGCAACCTTTCCAAGGCTCAGTCCTATCATCAAGATAGTCCATAAAGAGCTTTAAAGCATCTGACACTCGCTCTTCCCACTGGGAACGTGAAGCAAGGTCGTTTTCATAGTCGCTAACTACCGTACTACCCATTTCATTAAGGATTTGGTCAGCATCCTCCCTCCCATTCTTAATAAATGGCACAAGGTTGACCATATCACTAAAGGCAGGCTTTTGTATTGGCACGCTAATCCTCCAGTTCAGGCACGTATTCAGGTCTCAGTAATACGAGCCTATATAAATTTTCCATCATGTGGTCATCTTTATCCATAGGTTTTTGCTTCTCACCTCTCCTCATGCTGACGTTTCTACTCCACTCGTCCCAAGCATAAGTAGCTATCTCAGACCGAAAGGTAGCACAATTTCTACACACGTAGAGAGATGGTTTCCCAGTGTCTTTGTCTGGAGCCAACAAACTCCTTGTAAGGATAATTCCTCTGGACTTGTCTTTTGAAGCCGATATTGGTGCTGGGTAGAGACCAGCCTCAGCTAAGTCATAGGCAAAGCAGCTACCATCACTTGGATTCGGTGTAAATGCTAATGGGTCTATTATAATGACGTTAGGTGTTTTACCTCTGCACTTAGCTTGAATTGCAGTCACCAGTTCACTAGCTGAACCACATTTCACAAACAACTCGTCAACTATAGCCATGAAGCCATCTCTTCTAACAGCCATGAAAAGAACAGCGTGGGGAGTTCTTGGATGTGGGTCTATTGCAATGTAGAGAGTCCAATCATTTGAAAGCCAGTCATCAAATGGCTCTATCAGGTTTGCATCTGAGAATTCTGGATACACCAGTCCGCCTCTAAACATAAATGCTCCACTCTTCCTAACCAGGCGTTCTTCCTCTGGAAACAACGATAAGATTCTATCAGCAGCTTCTTTTGTTATAGCTCTGTTGTCGTAAATGTCCATAAAAAATGTATGTATGTGGCTATCACCAGTCGGAATAGAGACATCTCTCACTCTGCCATCAGACATTTCAACAGTACGTCCAGCTTTCAGAAATATGTCCTTGTAGAGGAATGTGACTGAGCCACTCAATGGAGTCAACGCAAAGATTTCTTCGCCATCCAAGTCCACAAGACGAGCTAGATTTTCACCCCTGATTTGTTCTGGTGGCTCTTCATCATAAGCACACACGTCTCGGCTTGAGCCTTGAAATTTCTCAACATCACTTTCATAAAACATGAACTCTATAAAACCGCCTTTGTCGTTTGTGATAGCACGAATTCTGCCTTCGCTTTTCACAACATCAACTATTTTGTCAGATGGAATTAGCTTCTGAATGTATGGATAGATTACTTTGATGAATGCGTTTGGATAGTCTTCAACGCACAGTCGGATTTTCCTTGTCTTATCAAGTCGGTGGTTTGGAACAACCCCCTCAAGAGATTTTGGGACTTCACCCCTGAACTGACTTGCAAGGTCAACCATCATAGTGTAGGTTTTGCTACTTCTATTACCTCCAAACATAGCCCGACATTTTGCTGTGCTAGCATGTACATAGCGGCTGATAGGATTAGGCTCATATAGGGTGAACTTGGATTCCTCACTAAAGGCATAGCTCTCTGTCATCTCCAAGATTTCTATCAGGTCTTTTTTCTTGGCTGGAATATCCTGAAGGCTAGAAAGAATATCCTCTATTGAGGCAACGCTTGCAGTGCATTGCATGTGTCTACCGCATCCTCCTGAGAGACTTTTTCAAACTCCACTGTGATGGCTGATGCTTCCTCTTCCTGTTTCCGTTTCTCCTCAGCCATCTCCTTGATTCGTCTCACACGTTCCGCAACAAGTCTTTTCAGCTCATCCTCAGTCATTGAGGAGTAAGATGTGTGAGAAACCCTCACCTCAGACTTTCCAATCTTTCCGAAGCCAGCCCTATCCAAAATGGACTCGGCAGCCTCAAATCGAAGTCTTTCTGACTTAGCCGAATACATTGTGCGTTCAACTGACTCAAGTGCAACTGGGGCGAGCTCCTGCAACGTTTTCGTTACATCAGCCACCCCAGAGTCCCGCTCCCTCTCCAACCTTTTCAACTCTATTTTGAAGAGCGGACTATTCACAATGATGGACATCCTGTCTGGCGACATCCCCAACTCCTTACATATTTGGGATTGTCGCTGTCCCAGGACAAGTCTTCTAGCTATCTCCCTGTGATGCGGTCTTATGTATCCCAGACTCATTTTTGAAACCGAATCTGACATCTTTTCTGGTATCCTACCCATGATGGGTATTATTACATAGACGTAAAATGTTGTCAATGGTTCAAGTGCAAGCAACAATAAGCAACAAAACGAATTGACTGAAGTTTAAGGGGGGCTAGTTTTGTTCGCTGAAAACAGCTGCCTCCCCCCTGCCTGCCATGCTCGCATACACAATATGTTGTGGCTTGACATTCGTGCTCGTTTTGTGTTACAATTTAGTTAATGTCACATGAGTGACAGCAATAAAACATCAAGGAGGTACATGAAATGGACAGATTTCTAGTAACAAGAGGAGATAGCGTTTATGAGGTCTTAATAGACCTCAACGAGGTCTTATCAAGACTTTCTAGTGAGGACATAAACTCACTAGCAAGAAAGTCGTTAGTGTTAGAAATTCAAAGACAAGCAAGGAAATCGCTTGAAGTAGTGACCCGCATAGGCGGGTCATATAGCAGAGTAGACTCAAGACGGAGCAGTGGTTCTGTCTTAGGCAAGGTGGAGAACGTACAAGAATAGTACGTTCTCTTCCTTGACCCGACTGAAGGGGTCACCAAAGCGGTGGCCCTTTTTTTGTCTCTTTTTTGAAACCCACCTCGCATCACCTCACCTAGCATTGCATCGCATCACAACGCATTTCAACCGCATCACATCGCATTTTGATTCAAAACGCATTCCAAACGCACCAGAACGTTCAAATTTCAATCAATGACACCGAACACGATGTTTCATATGAATCGTTTTCATGGACTCGTGTTTTTGCGTTTGGTTGTGAACCAGCGTTTTTGCGTTTGAATCTGGATATTCTGGACGTTTTGGACGTTTTGGATAATCTGGACACTATGTGATGGTGTAGTGGTTGTTGCTTGTTGTTGCTTTTTGTTGCTTGTTTAAATTAGTACATTGTGGTATATTGTGGTATAAGCAACGGTAAGCAACAATTTTTTTTTTTTTTTATAGTATCATTTTAAAACCACCCCCCAGTGTCCAGATTATCCAGAATATCCAGAATGTCCAGAATGTCCAGATTTATGTTATAATAAACAACAACAAACAACAACACAACACAACAAACAACACAGAACAACAAACACATAAAACCATTGACAAATGAAAGGAGAAACAAATGAAACACCACAACAGCAAAAGAACAACACCACCGAATGAGGTGGAAGCAGAAGCAATCCATCGGTTGCACAAGTTTGGGGCAGCTAGCATCAGGTTTCCAAGGGGTTTCAGTATGCAGTATGCAAGAGTTAGAGTTGAAAGGGTTTTAAGAGGGGCTGGGTTGAGGAAAGTGGTGGGGGTTTCTGTAATCGGAAATTCTGTAGTAATGTGGAATAAGTTGCATATGG
>Ga0207433_10013446_pt1 | contig 12030 bp, 8 predicted proteins | sample YelNatPaOPGAMG01_FD_187559 | JGI IMG/M metagenome (GOLD analysis project Ga0207433, IMG submission 187559) | Hot spring thermophilic microbial communities from Obsidian Pool, Yellowstone National Park, USA - OP-RAMG-01 (SPAdes) (version 3) | ecosystem: Environmental > Aquatic > Thermal springs >...
CGGACCCACCGCCCAACGAAGGCCGGTCCCCGGACCGATGCCGCGGGTTCTGTACGAATACCGCACGCGGTAGCGGCGGCCGTCCTCCACGCGAATCGCCTGGGCGGCGAGTTCACAGCTCTGCGGTTGGGCGCCGGAAAACTCCACTGTGAGGCCCGGCGGCCGGCCCGGTCCGCGCACCGCCACCCCGGCCAGCCGCGAAACTCTCCAGTCGAAGCCCCCAGGAACAGGCTCCTGGCTAAAGTCCCAGTTGGTCACAAGGTTGCCTCGCTCTGCCGCCAGCGGAAGATAAGGGACCAGGTTTCTGGACGCAAGCAGGTTCCACAGCTCCGCCGCCTCGCCCACCCGGCCTGCGGCGAGCAGGCGGTCGCAGGCGTAGAGTACGGCTGCCCGCTGCGGGGGGCCGGCTAGACGCGCCAGAGCCTCAGCCGCACCCCGGGCAGCCTCCAGGCGCTCCGTTCGCAGCAAGTAGTTCAGGTATTGGGACAGGACCGCGGGATCGGCCGGAATGGCTTTGGCCAGGATCTCTCCGGCATCCCCGGACATGCGCCAGCACAGCTCGAACAGCGCGCTTTGGTCGTACGGCCCCATCTCGGCCGCCCGCCGCGCCCAGAGCCAAAACTGCTCGCGTTTGCCCGCGCGGAAATAGAAGTTCGCCAATGTCCAGCGGGGCAAATAGCTGCGGTCCCGGCGGAAGGCCTCCAGCAGCAGCCGCTCAGCCTCGGCCGGCCGGCCGGCCAGCTCTGCTTCTAAGGCCAATTCGATCCATCCTCTTGCGTAGTAAGGGTTTAACTCTACTGCCCGGACGATGGTGGCGGATGGTTCGCCTTCCGCTTTTCGGGCAAAGTACTCGGCTTTGCCGGGTGCCAGGCGCCGCGCCTTCTCGACTGCGTCCCGATCGCCTTTGGAAAACAGAAGATCTGCATAACCCAACCGAAGCGTCCAGGCCGCCGCGGCGCACAACAAGACTACCCCGGCAAGAGCCGCTGACCAGCGCACAAGCACAGATCGGCCGGCGATGTCCCTTCCTTCAGGCGCCGGTCCCTTTGTTGCCATCGGAACCCCCATCTTCAGAGGTATACCTTACCATCTCATGTTTTCCAGTCAATCCGCCGATCAGGGAGTTGAGCGCGGTCATCTCCGCGCAGAGACATTCACGGGAGAAGGAGCGATGAGACGTACGACGAAAGTTCTGTTATGGGCGGGGCTATCAGTGACCGCGGCGGGGTTGGTTTTGGCGGCAAACGTGATCGGTGTCGCCAGCGGCGCGGCCGCGTTTCTGGTGGACCGCGCTCAAGTTCAAGGAAACGCCACCATCATCGAGGGGGCCGTCGTGGAGACACGGTCGAGCTCGTCGCGGCTGCTGCTGAACAACGGGGTTCGGCTCCAACTCGAACCGCAGAGCCGCGCCAAGGTCTTTGCCGAGCGCGTGATTCTGGAGCAAGGCGCTGGGCGGTTGACTCAGGCGGGGCCCGCGGCCCTGGTGGCCAAGGGGCTGCAAGTCGCTCCAAATGAGAAAGATGCGCAGATCCATGTGGCCCTGAATCCGCAAGGGGCGGTGCGTGTGACCGCCTTGCAGGGCGCTGCGAAGGTGACCACCGCCGAAGGCTTAGTGTTGGCTCGAGTGAACGCCGGCAGCACGCTAGCCTTTGAACCGCAGGCAGCCACCGCCGCGCCGCCCTATCAAGTGGAAGGATGTCTGTCGGCAGGCGCGGACGGTTTCCTTTTGAAGGACGCGACTACAAACGTTTTGTTTGATTTGCGGGGAGAAAACCTGGCCCAGTACGCGGGCCGCTACGTGCAGGTGACGGCCAGTCAGTGGCCCAACGCTCAGCCGGCCGGCGGCGCTTCACAAGTCCTGCGTGTGGTTCAGATCAAGGTGCTCCCCATGGGTTGCCCCGCTCCTTCCAGCCGGGACAACCAGCCCTCAAAAGGCACCCCCACAAGCCACCGGGCTTCCGGCCGGACCAAAGCCATCGTCGCCGGGGTGGCCATCGCCGGAGGAGTGGCGGCCGCAACTGTCGGTCTAACCGGTGACGAAGAACAACCCCCAACGATCAGCCGCTGACCTGCGGCCCACCACAGCGGTCGCCCGAGGCGTCGCGGCGCGTCTCGGGCGGCCGTCCTTGGCTTAGACCTCCCTCGTCTCCCGAGAGCCGGCAAATCCCTCCGCCACCTGTACCGGTTGGCCGAGGCCCCCAAAAGATACCCCCTGCCTATGGTATACTTTTCACCAGTTGCTCCGCGGACCAGGCGGAGGGGGTGCTCGTTGCACACCCAGCCAGACTTGACCACAAAGGAACATCCGAGAAGAAGCCGTTACTGGTCAAAATTGGAAAAATCGCGATGACAAGAACGTTCTTCAAAAGCTGTCTCGTTGTGGTGGGGCTGCTCGCCGTACAGGCGCCCACGAGTCCCGGCGAGCAGATCGAGTTCCCTTGCTACCGCAACGATCCCAGGGTTGCCGTATTAAGGGAGTTCTTTGAGGCGTTGAATTCTCCGGCCAGCCCTCTGGCTGAGGATTTTCTCTACGCCGCTGACCGCCACGGTCTCGACTGGAGGCTGCTGCCCAGCATTGCGATCTTGGAATCGGGCGCTGGGCGGGAATACGCGAACAACAATATTTTCGGCTGGGACTCCTGCCGGACAGGCTTCGATTCCGTGCGCGCCGGCATCCACTACGTGGCTTCCCGGCTGGCAGGCTCCAACCTTTACAAAGACAAAGACTTAGACGAAAAGCTCGCTCTCTATAACCCGAACTCGGAATACCCCTCCCGGGTCAAGTGGCTCATGGAGCGCCTCGAGGCGCGGCTCCAATCCGCCACAGTCCCGCCTCAGCCGGCCAGGGACTATTCGAGCATCCTCACTCCAAAGAAGAGCCCGGCGAAAATGATGAGCGAGAGCACGACAACCGCGAGGATCTCGATAACCCGCTCCCTGGTTGTCTTCTGGCTCTTGACGTCCGCCTTCATCTGATCATCAAGGCTTTCAAACATGGTCCCTGGTCCTCCCTTCCATTCTGGAAGTACGACTTAAAATTAGACCGCATATGAGACCTGGCTCTATTGTACGCGCAAATCGGTCCTCGTGGGCAAGAAATCTTGAGACCGTCTACTCTGTTTTGAACAGCAAGGCCCCTCGGGCCTAGTCCTGGCCGGCCAGTCCTGCGCGTTCCAGTTTCCGGTATAGGGTTTTGCGTTCAATGCCCAAGATGCGGGCGGCGCGGCTCTTATTGCCCCCCGTTGCCGCCAGCACCTTGCGGATCTGGTCCATTTCAGCATCGGCCAGGGTCTCGACCGCGTGCTCGCGGGGTTCGGTCGCCCGGAGGGCGTCCCGCACCGCGGCCTGGTCGATGCGAGCATCCGGGGCCAGGATCACCAGCCTTTCCATCAGGTGCTGAAGCTGGCGCACATTGCCCGGCCAAGTGTACTCGTTGAGGGCTTCCAGGCCCGAGTCGGTCAGCCGGGCTTGCCGCCCGTAGCGCTGGTTGTATTTCTTGACAAAGTAATGGGCCAACAGCGCGACGTCCCCCTTGCGCTCGCGCAGCGGGGGAAGTATGACCCGGACCACGTTGACCCGGAACCAGAGATCCTCCCGGAACTTGCCTTGTTCGACGAGCCTTTGCAGGTCGCGGTTGGTGGCGGCGATGACCCGCACGTCGACCGGCCGGGATCTGGCGGAACCCAGGGGGCGGATCTCCCGCTCCTGAAGGAAGCGCAGGAGCTTGAGCTGGAAATTCAACTCGATGTCGCCGATTTCGTCCAGAAAAACCGTGCCGTGGTTGGCGGCTTCGAAGATTCCCATCCGATCCCGGTCGGCTCCCGTATAGGCTCCCTTGACGGCGCCGAACAGCTCGCTTTCGAGCAAGGTGGGGGCGATGGAGGCGCAATCCACGGGCAGAAACGGGTGCTGGGCGCGGGGGCTGTTGCGATGCACCATGCGGGCGAACAGTTCTTTGCCCGTGCCGGTTTCACCCTCGACCAGGATCGTGGCGTCGGTGGACGCTACGCGCGAAACGATCTTGTAAATCTCCACCATCTGGGGAGAGCTGCCGATCATTTCCGACTCAGGCAGATCTTCTTCCTCGGCGGTGTCCTCCATGCCTTGGCCGGAGAGACTCTCCTCGGCGCGCTTCACGGCCTTCAGCAGCGTGTCCAATTCGAAGGGCTTGGCGATGTAGTCAAAGGCCCCGCCCTGGGTCGCGGCCATGACCGTCTCCATCGTTCCCCGGGCCGTCATGAGGATGACGGCGCAATCTGGGTTCTGGCGGCGCGCGGCGGCAAGCACATCCAGACCGGTCCGCTCGTCCAGATAAATATCGCTGATGACGATGGGAAACTCAGACTCACCGAGGCGGCGGATCGCCTCGGCGGTCGAGGAAACGGCTTCCACCTCATAGCCTTCCAATTCGAGGAAGGTCTTAATCGTGGTCCGCACGCCTGCGTCGTCTTCGACAACTAGTAACCGTTGCATCCGTCCTTGCTGCTCTCGTCCGGAGGACCCGGAAACACTAGAGTAAAGCATGAGCCCTGCCCTGGGGCGCTGGCCACCTCCACGGAGCCTCGATGATGCAACAGGATCTCGCGCACAAGGGAGAGCCCAATGCCGGCGCCGGCCACGCCGGAGGCCACCGCCCGCTCGGTGCGGTAAAACTTGCGGAACAGGCCTTTCATTTCTTTCGCGTCCATCCCGATGCCCTGGTCGCGGACCGAAAGGCGAATGGCCCCATTGGACCGGGCTGCCTGGACTGTCACCTCCGAACCTGCCGGCGAGTATTTTATGGCGTTGGTGAGCAGGTTGTAGAGCGCGTACTCGAGGAGTTCCCGGTCTCCGGACAGAACCAGGCCTTCGTTGGGGACCGAGATCACGCGGATGTTCTTCTGCTCGGCCAGTGGCTGCACCCGGGCAAGACACGTCTCCACCAGTTCGGCCACCGGAACCGGTTCGGCTCTGAGTTGGACTTGGCCCGAGCTGAGCCGCTCGACGTTCAGGAAAGTCTCCACCATCTTGGCGAGGCGCTTGGACTCGGAATGGATCAGCCCGGCGATCTGTTTACGCTTATCCTCGGCCAGATTGTAGCGGCTCATCAGCTCGCTGGAACCTTGAATGGCGGTCAGCGGGGTCCGCATCTCGTGGGTCACAAAGTGGACGGCCTGCTGGTAGCGGGTCTTCTCGGCTTCGGCGCGCCGCAGCCGGCGGCGGGCGGAAAAGTATTGATAGCTGGAAGCGCCGCCTACCGAAAACCACGCGGCTAACACCGGCGAAGTGAAGGGGAACACAATGCCGGAGCGGTAGAAGGCGTAAGGGAGGACATGAGCCATCGCGACGATGGCTGCGCCTGCGGTGTAGGCTGCGGCGCCCGTAAGGCGGTGGAAAGCCAGGCCGGCCAGAACCACCAGCGCCAGCGACACCAGCACGGAATCAAGCTCTCCGGCTCGCCGCAGGAAGACTCCCTGGGCCAAGGTTTCATAAATGCTGGCGTGGATCTCCACGCCCGGCATCGGCTGGGCCGAGCCGAAGGGAGTGACCAGACGGTCGCGGGCCGCGGACTGAGCGGTGACGCCGATGAAAACCGTCTTGCCTGCCAATGGTTGGGCGGCGCGAGGGTCTTGTAAGAGGGACTTCGCGGATATCCTGGGCAGCGAAGGCTCGCCCCTGGGCCCCGGCGGAAGGAAACGAATGAAAATCGAGCGCGCCTCCGCGCGGGCCGCGGGGATGCGGAAAGATCCCACCGTGAGATCGGCAGGCGTCTCCAGCGGCGGGCCCAGACCGCGGCTGACCCGGTACGCCTCCAGGGCCAGCGCCCAGCGGCGCTCGCGCCCGGCGATCTTCTCTAGCGGCGCCTGGCGCGCAACGCCGTCCAAGGGATCGGGCTCAGCATGGACGTGGCCGACCGCGGCGGCGCAGCGCCGGAACCGCGGCAGCGGGTCCTGCCAGCCGGAAGCGTCTGGCATCATCTCAGAGGCCAAGATCAGGTTTGGAGTCCGGCACAACGCCGACTCCAGGCGCGCATCCGCGGCGGGGTCTCCGTTATCGGCGAGAGTGACGTCGACCGCCACCGCTTGCGGCTTCACGGCAGCCAGCGCTTGAAGAATCTCGGCCAGCTGAACCCGCAACCCCTGGATGCCGTGGGCGGGGGGCAGCAGAGAAGCCTCGTCGATGGCGACAATCGCCGATTCCGGCTGGTACTGCGGGGGCCGCAAGCGGGTCAGAAAGTCATACAGATCGCCGTCCACCTGCCTGCCCAGCGCAGAGTAGCCGCCGGCCAGGGCCAACAAGAAACACCCCAACAAGAGCCCGGTGTAAACGGTCAAAGGATTGCGGCGCAAGTTCATAGCGCGGGGCCGCCCGCCTGGCGAAGCTGCCTCCGCCGGCGGCATCCGTCTAGAGTATAGCCGAGCGGCGGACATTTCGATGCCCATCATTCCTGGGGAAGCGGCAACGCCCGTGGGGGCCGGTGGGCAGAATCTGGACATGGTGCGGGCGCAAGTCGGGAGGCCTGCTCCACCGGAGGCTTACACGCCGGTCTGCCCCGCCAAAAGACGCGGCGAGGTAAAGCCGGTAGGCAAAAGGGGGCGTGGAGAGGAGCGCATTGTCAGCAACAGCTTTGCTAAAATGTGCTCCAAGCCTGCTCTTACTGGGTGAGAGGGGCGAAACTTCAAGTCAAAGGGGATGAATTCCATGAGAAGGAACTTGCGTTCAACAGTATACGCGTTGTTAGCTGTAGGGTTGTTGGCGCCTTCGCTCGAGGCGCAAAGGGGGTTGCCGGAGGGCAGAACGGTTGCTCCTCCGGCGGGAGTTGGGATTGGTCTTGGCGGCAAAAAGTATCTGCGCGCATATGCGACGCCGGATCCAGGGGGGCCCACGGTGCATTGCGAGGGGGACGGGATCGATTGCGTCGTCGATGTCCGCCTCTTGCAGCCGTCGCGGCTCACGCCCTCGCACGACGCGGCGCTGCAACAGGCCACGCTGGAAGCGAACCGGATCCTGGAACAGGTTCAGCGAAGCGCTCCGGCCGGCAAGGCCCTTTGTTTGTACCGCAGTATTCACGGTCCCGTGCTGATCTGGAGGCAGGTCGGCGGCCGCCAAGCGGCTGCCGGGGAAGCCGCCCGGTTGCCGGCGGGCGCGGTTAGCGAGCCGGCCGCCATGGCCAACTTGCTGGGGATCCAGCCTTCAAGCCAGCGTCAAATCGCCGGCGGGAATCGGAAGGCGGAACTGATCTGGGATGACAGCCTGAAGCACTATGTATGGTCTTGCCCGAATCCAGGCACCGACTGCGTGATTCACGGGGCATTGGCGAGCGCAACGGCGCGCACGGTGTTTGACGCCACCCTCGCCCAGGCCACGGAGCAGCTCAACAGCCTGTTTCAGCGGGTGGCCGCCCGGCCGCCGAGGCCGGGGATGCGGCTTTGTCTGCTGATGCTGCCCGCAGGCCCGGTGCTGGCTTGGACCATGGACGAAACAGCCTCTCCAGCGGCGCGGCAACAACGGATCGACGCCAGTCATCCGGAATTTGAAAAGCTCTCTCGGGCAGCGCTAGGCCTCTAGTACTACTGGGTCATAAACGCCTCGCCCCGCAAAAAGGGCAGCATGGCAGCTGCCGGATCAGCCAGCCGGTGATTCTTTCCCGGGTGCTCGCGATGGAACCCGCCTTATGCCTCCGCGCCTGCCCCCGGGCTGCCCCGCGGCCGGTAGTCCACCGGCGGCTCCTCTCCTGCCAGCGTGAGCCTCCCCGCTCGTGCCGAGGGGGAAAAAAGGCTCCTTTCGGCCACCAGGAACCCATAGGCCGCAATGCACAGCGTCGCATGATGATGAAACCCTCGCCACGAGCGGCCTTCAAAATGCCCCAGTCCCAGCTCCTGTTTCAGCTCCAGATAATCCCGCTCCACAATCCAGCGGTGCTTGGCCAGCCGCACCAGCTCTTCGAGCGTTGTCTCCGCCGGCAGGTTCGCCAACCAGTACTTGGTCGGCTCGGCCGACCCGCGGGGCCACTCGGCCAGCAGCCACAGCTCCTCGTGCGGCTCGGCGCGCCAGGAGTCGCGATGAGCTGGCCGCACCCGCACTGCCACGAAGCGCGATTGAAGCTTGCGGTTGCTTCCCTCCCGCCAGGCAACCCGCCGCAGCGCCCCTTGGCCCATCTCGATGACCAGCTCGCGCGCCGACACGGGCCGATGATTCTTGCTGCGCCGCAGCAACTTCGGCGGCCTGCCCACGCGGCCTCGCGCCTTCGGCGGCAACGGCGCTTCGCCGGGCCGCCACACGCTCACGCCGCCCTGCACACCGACCACATACTGCAACCCCATCTCGGCCAGCCGCTCGCGAAACCGTGTGTCGGAGCCGTAGCCGGCATCGGCCAACACCACGCCGCACGGCAGCCCCGAATCCAAGGCCCGGGCAATCTGATCCAGTGCAATCTCCGGCTTGGTTTGGAATTCGATCTCCTCCGGCACGCCGGCACGCCGCCGCCGTGCCCGGTCCTCGGCCCACTCCCGCGGCAGGTACAATCGATAGGCCACCGGTAGGCTGGCCTCCCACGTGGCGAGCGACAGTGTAACCGCCACCTGGCAATTGTCCTGCTTGCCCAGCTGCCCGCAATACTGCCGCGCCACGCCAACCGAGTGTTTGCCCTTCTTCGGGATGCCGGTGTCATCGACGATCCAGGCCACGACGGGCTGCTTGCGGGTCATGGCGGGCAGCACCTGCCGCACGACGGCGGCCAGCACGGCCTCGTCGCTCCACGGCGCCGCGCTCACCAGGTGCTGGAGCGATTGCCGGGCCGCCTGGACGCGGTCCGGGTGGAGCCGAGCGGCGATGGGTTCAATCGACTTGCGTTGCCCCGGCAGCAGCAGGCCGCGGCAGTAATCTTTCAGGGGTTGTTCCCGGTCCCGGTGCCCCGCGGCTTTGGCCAAGCCCTCCAGATAAGCCGCGAAGCGCTGTTCCTGCGGGCTTGGCCGCGGAGAAGCGGTTCGCACAAAACAATTATAGCACAAAATGTTTCATTTGTGACCCAGTAGTATTAGATGACCCGATTCGGGGATATTGACTTCGCCTTGTTTTTCTCCTAGAATTTCTTGTGGTATCAATGAACTGCCGATATTGGGAGCGATGCGGACTCTGAGCAAACGTAGGCCGTTGGGCGTTGACCTGTTCGCAGGTGCTGGGGGCATGAGTCTCGGTTTCGAGCAGGCTGGTTTCGACGTCGCGGCGGCCGTCGAGTACGATCCGATCCACTGCGCTACCCACGAATTCAACTTCCCCGAGTGTGCAACAATCTGCCGCAGCGTGGCCGACGTCGACGCCGCTCACATTCGCAACAACTCCCGCATCGGCGATGCCGATGTCGACGTTGTCTTTGGCGGTGCGCCCTGCCAAGGTTTTTCTTTGATCGGCAAACGGGCGCTCGACGATCCGAGGAATTCGCTGGTCCATCACTTCGTCAGGCTCGTCTTGGAACTTCGCGCCAAGTACTTCGTTTTCGAGAACGTCCGTGGGCTAACAATCGGCCAGCACCGCCGGTTTCTGGAGGAGATCATCGCGGAGTTCCGCGCCAACGGCTATCGCGTCGTCGAGGACTACCAAGTGCTCAATGCCGCGCACTACGGCGTACCACAGGACCGCCAACGTCTGTTCCTTTTGGGTGCGCGTAAAGGATACCCGCTACCGGAATACCCTTGCCCAACGCACAGGCCGCCGTTGCCCCTTAACGGCGTGCCGGAGGACCTGTTCCTGGAGAATACGCCAACCGTGTGGGACGCGTTGGGTGACCTGCCGGAAGCCGATGACTTCCCTGAGTTGCTCGAGCGCGATTGGGTCCGCACGCGATTCAAGACGCCTTCGCCCTACGCCGCACCGCTACATGGCGAAGAGGATGATCCCAACGATTTCTCCGTCCCTCGCGTCTTCGACCCGAACGTACTGACTTCGAGCTTGCGAACGATCCACACGGAGTTATCGAAGAAGCGATTCGCGAACACGAAACACGGAGAGACGGAACCCGTAAGCCGGTTCTTCAAACTGGACCCGAAGGGGATCTGCAACACGATTCGCGCTGGCACGGCCAGCGACAGGGGTGCATTCACATCGCCTCGTCCTATCCACCCGTACGCACTCAGGTGCATTACCGTGCGGGAAGCGGCGCGCTTGCACTCGTACCCCGACTGGTTTCGCTTCCATGTGACGAAGTGGCACGGATTCCGGCAGATCGGCAACTCCGTCCCGCCTCTTCTCGCTCGGGCCGTAGCTAGCAAGATTATAGAGGCGCTCGATGTCTCGCCGCGGAAGCCTAGTCGCAAAGTGGAACTCGGCAACCCAGACCTGCTGTCGCTCGACATGTCCAGCGCCGCGGCAAGATACGGTGTGCCCGCTAACGTGGTGCCGAGGCGCATTCGGATGGTAGAGACGGCGCATGTCTAACCACGAATCCGGCGGCCAACCGGAAAATAAACCGAACCGCTATTCCGCGATCATGCGCGAGATTTTTAACCGCCACTACGAAGCCGGAGTGAAGCAGTTCGAATTCTCACGCGAGGAGTTCGTCGACGTCGCGCGATCACTTAATATCCCCCTGCCAAAGAACTTAGGCGATACGATCTACTCGTTCCGCTTCCGCACCGCCCTGCCTCCGGAGATCGTCGAAACGGCGCCGCCTGGCATGGAGTGGGTGATCGAACTGGCTGGCAGGGGACGGTACCGCTTCAAACTTGCCACTGCCAACCGTATCGTTCCGCGGCCCGATCTAATTGCGATCAAGATCCCCGACGCGACGCCGGAAATTATCGCTGCGAACGCCCTCGGCGACGAGCAGGCGCTACTGGCGAAAGTCCGCTATAACCGCTTGATCGACATCTTTCTCGGAATTGCGGCATACTCGCTGCAGAACCACCTTCGGACCACTGTGAAGGGTATCGGGCAAATAGAAGTTGATGAGATCTACGTCGGCGTCAATCGCAACGGTCAGCAGTTCGTCATTCCCGTTCAGGCAAAAGGTGGCTCGGATCAGTTGGGGGTAACCCAAACTAAGCAGGACACTGCGTGTTGCCGAGAGAAGTTTCCGCGTCTGATATGCCGTCCTGTGTCGGCCCAGTTCATGGCCGACGACGTCATCGCGTTGTTCGAACTGACCATCGAACACGACGAGGTGAAAGTCGTCGAGGAGAAACACTACAGGCTCGTGCCGTCCGATCAAATCGGAGAGGCGGATCTGGCGCTATACTCCAGTCGGTAGGTGCCGCCGTGGTAGATCATGTCACCGCCGAAGTCCGCTCACGAATCATGGCTTCCGTGCGGTCCAAAGGCAACCGTACAACTGAGGTTGCCCTCGGACGGCTGCTTTGGGCCGCCGGTATGCGCGGATACCGAAGGCAGTGGCACGTAGCCGGGAGACCCGATTTCGCATGGCCCGGTCTAAGGGTTGCTGTGTTTGTCGACGGATGCTTTTGGCACGGCTGCTCTTGCAAGTATCTGCCGAAGAGCAATCGGAATTTCTGGCGTTCGAAAATTGAGAGCAACAAGCGTCGTGATCGGAGGGTGACCGCCGAACTCCGGAAGGCTGGCTGGACCGTTCTGCGAATTAAGGAATGTACCGTCGGGCGGCCCTCCACATTAAAGCGAATCGTCGCTGCGGTCGAGAGTGCACGCGCCGCGACGCACACCAATTGAGTAGCTGAGCAGGCATCTCGGCCGGGAAAACCTACAGCGCACCCACATCCTAGCGGAGGTCGGCGAGCCGTATCCGGGCTTCGCAGTCGTGTCGTGACTTGGCGGCCATTCGGTTCACCTCTCCTGTTTCATAGCGGCTTATTCGCCTATTCTTCGCATGCTAGAATTGGGATTTGGTTGTGCTCCAGGCCGCCTGCCTGACGCTGCTTCGACGGGGTTCGACCTGCTGCCACGAACCACCTAATACTACTGGGTCATAAACGTCGCGCGCCACAAAAAGGGCAGCATGGCAGCTGCCGGATCAGCCAGCCGGTGATTCTTTCCCGGGTGCTCGCGATGGAACCCGCCTTATGCCTCCGCGCCTGCCCCCGG
>Ga0207433_10013447_pt1 | contig 12029 bp, 9 predicted proteins | sample YelNatPaOPGAMG01_FD_187559 | JGI IMG/M metagenome (GOLD analysis project Ga0207433, IMG submission 187559) | Hot spring thermophilic microbial communities from Obsidian Pool, Yellowstone National Park, USA - OP-RAMG-01 (SPAdes) (version 3) | ecosystem: Environmental > Aquatic > Thermal springs >...
GAATTGGCCCTGGCGCCGGGCTCATGGAACTCGTTCCTGTCACGGGGTGGGTGTTCGTCGCGCCCTTGTCGCTGCTCGCCCTAATCGTCTATCCCTGGGTTGCCGTGGCCTTTTTTCGCTGGTTCGTCAGCCGGGTCAGGACCGACACCGGAACGGGGTTGGCCTGCGACGCCCGGGTCGCGGGTCCCGTTTTCGCCGCTTTTGCCGGATTCATGGTTCTCAACACGGGCGTGCTTCTTTTCCACTCCCGGATCTTGAACCTTTTCTTCGCGTACGTGGTGAACCCGGCGATTACCTGGTGTTTCCTGTCCTGGTTTGTGCGCAACACGACCGTGGGCGGCGTCCCGATGCGGATGGAATACCGGATGGCGTGGGCCTACACCTGGCGCTACCTTGTGGTTGTTTTGAGCGTGCTTTCGGTCATCGGCTGGATATGGGCCGGACCGTGGCTCTTGCGCTGGATGGCGGGGCAGGTGGCGACGGCGTACGGGGCTTTCTCTTACGCGCTGCGGCCGGGACGGTTTTTCAAATATGTGGTCGTGACTTTGCTGTACTCCCTCGGCGTCGTGACCATCCCCTGGGCTTTTGTTTACCTTAACCGCCGGCTGATCGGGGGAGTGGAAATCACCCGCCCCCAAGTATAACAACGGCCGGGTCCGGTGGGACCCGGCTCATGTATATGAAGGCCGCGGCGGAAGAGGGGATTCTACGTGTAGTCTATGGCTCCGCCTACGACCGCGCGGCCGATGATCTCGCGCTGGATTTCGCTGGTTCCCTCCACGATGGTCAGTTGCCTGGCGTCCCGGTAGAAGCGTTCCAGGGGATGGTTCCTGGTGTAGCCGGCGGCGCCCATCATCTGCAGGGCCTCGGAGGAGGCCCGCACGGCCAGTTCGGTGGCGTACAGCTTGGCCATGGACAGGTAGGGGGCGTCTTCGAGGCCGGCCGTACCCCGGTCGACCAGGGTGGCGGCGTGGTATACCAGCCAACGGGCGGCCTGGATTTCCGTGGCCAGGGTGGCCGCCTTCCAACGGGTGCCCTGGAACTCGGACACCGGTTGGCCGAAAGCGTACCGGCCCCGGGCGTACTCGAGCGCGTACCGCAGGGCCCCTTCGGCCAGTCCCAGACCCAGGGCCGCCACCACCGGGCGCGCCGAGTTGAGGGAGCGCATCAAGAGGGGAAAGCCTTCGTTTTCCCGGCCCAGCAGGTTTTCCGCGGGCACCCGGCAGCCGGAAAACACCACCTCGGACAAGGGCATGCCCCTCACGCCCATGGGCTGCTCCACCCGTCCCATGGAGAGACCTTCGGTATCCCGGTCGACCACGAACATGCTGATGCCGCGGTGGCGCGCCTCCGGGTCGGTCCGGACCGAAACCACGAAGAAGTCGGCCCTGGGGGCGCCCCAGACGAAAGCCTTGGTGCCGTTCAACACGTAATGACCGCCGTCTTTCCTGGCCAGGGTTTGAATACCGGCCGAATCCGAGCCGGTGTCCGGCTCGGTGTTGCCCAGGGCCCCCTTGAGCCGGCCGCCGGTGATGCCGCGCAGGTACTTCTCCTTTTGGGCCGGCGTACCTCCGTAAAGGATGGGCCCGCCGCTTAAGCGGTTGAGGAGCAGGATGACCCCGGAGGTGCAGCAGTACTTGGCCACCTCTTCCGCGGCCAGGCACAGGCCCGTGAGACCGAGCCCCAGGCCCCCGTACTCCCGCGGATAGGCCGCCCCCAGCAGTCCCGCTTCCCCAAAGGCGGCAAAGGCGTCGTCCGGAAAACGGTACCGGCGGTCACACCCGTCGGCCCGGGGCGCGACCACCTCCCGGGCCAGGCGCCGTGCGTCGTCCCGCACGGCCAAAAGCGGTGGGGAAAGGGTAAAGTCCACGGCCGCACCATCCCATCGTCAACTCTGACGCAAACGCGTTTCCAGGGCGTCCAGTTGGGCGCCCAACTCCCGGGGCAGCTTGCGGCCGAACCGGGCGTAGTGTTCCCGTATGGATGCGACTTCCGCCAGCCAGCCTTCCCGGTCCACCTTCAGGAGTTCGGCCAGGTCGCCGTTTTTCACGTCCAGGCCCCGGGCGTCGAGGTCTTCGGGAACGGGCATCAGACCGATCGGCGTCTCGTGGGCGCGGCCGGTGCCGGTGACCTGTTCGAAGATCCATTTCAGGACGCGGCTGTTCTCGCCGTAGCCCGGCCAGAGAAATTTTCCTTCGGGCGACTTGCGGAACCAGTTGACATAAAAGATCTTGGGCAGTTTGGCCGGGTCCGGCCCGGTGCCGATATCCAGCCAGTGTTGGAAGTAGTCGCCCATGTGGTAACCGCAAAAAGGCAGCATGGCAAACGGATCGCGCCTTACCTGCCCTATTTTGGTCGATATGGCCGCCGCCGTTATCTCCGAGCCGACGATCGAGCCCAGGAACACGCCGTGCGCCCAGTCGAAGGCCTGGTGTACCAGGGGGACGACGCCGGGACGGCGGCCGCCGAAGAGAAACGCGGCAATCGGTACGCCCTGCGGGCTTTCCCACGCCGGGGAAATGGAGGGGCACTGGCCGGCGGGAGCGGTGAAACGGGAGTTGGGGTGAGCCGCCGGCTGGGAGGAGCCGGGAGCCCAGTCGCGGCCCCGCCAGTCGACCAGGTGAGGGGGTGGGTCGGTACCGATGCCTTCCCACCAGACATCCCCGCCATCGGTCAAGGCGACGTTGGTGAAAATCGTATTTTCAGCGACGGTGCGCATGGCGTTGGGGTTGGAATCCGCGGAGGTGCCGGGGGCCACGCCGAAGAAACCGGCCTCGGGATTGATGGCGTACAGGCGGCCGTCCGGTCCGAACTTCATCCAGGCGATGTCGTCGCCCACCGTTTCCACCTTCCAGCCGGGGATGGTGGGAATGAGCATGGCCAGGTTGGTTTTGCCGCAGGCGCTGGGGAAGGCGGCGGCGACGTAGATCTTTTGCCCCCGGGGATCGGTGATCCCCAGGATCAGCATGTGTTCGGCCAGCCACCCCTCGTCGCGGGCCTGCACGGAGGCGATGCGCAGGGCGAAGCATTTCTTGCCCAAGAGGGCGTTGCCGCCGTAGCCGGAGCCGTACGACCAGATCGTGCGTTCCTCGGGAAAATGGCTGATGTATTTCTCTTCGATCGGGGCGCAGGGCCAGGGGACGTCTTCCCGGCCGCCGGGAAGCGGGGCGCCGATGGAATGGAGGCAGGGGACGAATTCGCCGTCGTCGCCGAGGATGTCCAGGACCTTTTGTCCCATGCGGGTCATGATCCGCATGTTGACCACCACGTAGGGGCTGTCGGTGATCTGGACCCCGATCCTGGCCAGGGGCGAGCCCAGGGGGCCCATCGAGAAGGGGATGACGTACAGGGTTCGTCCCTTCATACAGCCCCGGTACAGACCGGTCATCGTTTGCTTCAATTCCGCCGGGTCGATCCAGTTGTTGGTGGGACCGGCGTCTTCGCGGGAACGGGAAGCGATGTAGGTGCGTTCCTCCACCCGCGCCACGTCCGAGGCGTCGCTGCGGAACAGGAAGGATCCGGGGCGTTTGGCCGGGTCGAGGCGCGTGGCCATCCCCGCGGCGACCATCCCGTCGAGCAGGCGACGATACTCTTCCCGCGATCCGTCACACCAGTGGACCCGGTCCGGCTGGCACAGCGCGGTGGTCTCTTCCACCCATTTGTGCAAGGCCTTGTTCACTATTGATCCCCCGTTTTCTGATCCTCGGTCTTCGGCACCGGCTGCATCGACCCCCGCTGGGAAACGGGGGTTTCAGGATGCCTCGGGCACCCCCGGCCACCCCCGACCCGCCCCGTGGGTGGATGCCCGGCCGGGGGCCGGAGGCAACGCCTCCATCGTTGGCCGGCCGCCGGTCGCTCGCTAGCCGATAACCATCATGGTTTCGCCGGTGCCCACGCTCCGGCCGGCCGACACCGTTATCTGCCTGACCACACCGGCGGCGGGGGCCGTTATCTCGTTCTCCATCTTCATGGCCTCCAGAATGAGGAGCACGTCGCCCGCCGCGACCTGGTCGCCCTCCTTGACCTTCAGCGCGTTGATCACGCCGGGCATGGGGGCGGTGACCGGGTGTCCGCCTGCGGACCGCGGTGGGGCGGCCGGCCTTTCACGGACGGGAGCGGGTGGGGCGGGCGCCTGGGGAGGCGGGGCGGGGGGCGGCAGCACCTGCAGCGGGGTCGAAGGCCCCCGGGTAGACGCCGGTTGTTCCTCGACCTCCACTTCAAAGGTTTGCCCGCCAACCGTTACCCGGAACTTTCTCATGTCGTCGCCTCCCGGTTTTCAGACCAAGTCGCGCCGGCCGGCGCCCCGGTCCATGAGTTCCATCAGGCCGGCCCGTTTCCATACCGGCATGCCGCTTCGTTCCCGCCCTTTGAACTCTTGGCCAAGGGGGTTCTCCCAGGCGGCCAGGCAGGCCGCCAGGGCGGCCGCCAGGGACTCCGCGGACACGGTCACGGAATCCGTTTCGCTTGGCACCGGGAACCGGTTCAACCGGACCACCGTCCTTTCCGCTCAAACGGTACTGTATTCGCGGCCCGGTTTCTTTACCTGGGCCTGGGCGGCCGCCAGGCGCGCGATGGGGACCCGGTAGGGGGAACAGCTCACGTAATTGAGACCGATCTCGTGGCAGAACGCGACGGACGACGGCTCGCCGCCGTGCTCGCCGCAGATGCCGACCAGGAGGTCCGGCCTGGTGCGGCGCCCCAGTTCCACCGCCATCTTCATCAACTTGCCCACCCCGGCCCGGTCCAAAACGGCGAAGGGGTTGGCGGCCATGATGTTCTTCTCCAGGTATTCCGGCAGGAACTTGCCCTCGGCGTCGTCGCGGGAGAAGCCCAGGGTGGTCTGGGTCAGGTCGTTGGTGCCGAAGGAGAAGAACTCGGCCACCCCCGCCACCTCGTCGGCCAACAGGGCCGCCCGCGGTACCTCGATCATCGTGCCCACCGTGTAGGCCAGCGCGGTCCCCGTCTCGGCCCTGACCTTGTCCGCCACGTCGTCCACCACCTTCTTCAGGAGGGTCAGTTCCCTGGTGTCGATCACCAGCGGGATTTCCACCTCCACGACCACCTCGACGCCCTCTTTCACGAGCCGGGCGGCGGCCTCGAAAATGGCCCGGGCCTGCATGGCGTAGATCTCCGGATAGGAGATGCCCAGCCGGCACCCCCGGTGCCCCAGCATGGGGTTGAATTCGGACAGGGCCCGCACCTTGCGCAACAGTTTCTCCCGCGCCTCGATCACCGCCGGATCACCGCCGGTCAGCTTCAGACGGGTGATCTCCACCGCCAGTTCCTCGGCGTTGGGCAGAAACTCGTGCAAAGGCGGATCCAGAAGGCGGATGGTTACCGGAAGCCCGGCCATGGCCTTCAAAATGCCGTAGAAGTCGTCGCGCTGCATGGGCAGGAGTTCGGACAAGGCCGCTTCCCGCTCCTCCAGACTGCCGGCCAGGATCATCTTCTGCACGATGGGCAGACGGTCGGGAGCCATGAACATGTGCTCGGTGCGGGTCAGGCCGATCCCTTCGGCCCCGAAAGAACGGGCCAACCCGGCGTCGGCGGGCGTGTCGGCGTTGGCCCGCACCCCCAGGACCCGCAGATCGTCGGCCCAGGACAACAGGGTCTTGAACTCGCCGGAGAGCGAGGGATCGATCAGCGGCACCTCGCCCAGGATGACGTGGCCCTGCGCCCCGTCGATGGAAAGGAGTTCTCCCTTTTTGACCGTCAACTCGCCAACCGTGAAGAGTTCCCGCTCGTAATCGATGCGTATGGCGTCGCAACCGCTGACGCAGGGCTTGCCCATGCCCCGGGCCACCACCGCGGCGTGGCTGGTCATGCCGCCCCGCGCCGTCAGGACGCCCTGGGCCGCCACGATGCCGTGAATGTCGTCCGGCGTGGTCTCGGTGCGCACCAGAATGATCTTTTCGGTCTCACCCAGCCTTGCCGCTTCGTCGGCGTCAAAAACCACACGCCCGCTGGCCGCCCCGGGCGAGGCCGGCAGACCTTTGGCGATGATGTCCAGCCTGGCCTGCGGATCGATGCGCCGGTGCAGCAACTGGTCCAGATGGGCCGGCTCCACCCGCAGCATGGCTTCCTCCTTCGTGATCAGACCCTCGCCCACCATGTCCACGGCGATGCGGATGGCCGCCTGGGCCGTCCGCTTGCCGGAGCGGCACTGCAACATGTACAGCCTGCCCTTTTCCACGGTGAACTCGATGTCCTGCACGTCCCGGTAATGCCGCTCCAGTTTCTCGCAGATCTCGATAAACTGGCGGTAGACCCCGGGCATCACCTCGTGCAGCGACGCAATCGGCTGGGGCGTCCGGATGCCGGCCACCACGTCCTCACCCTGGGCGTTGATCAGAAACTCCCCGAACACACCGGGCTCGCCGGTGGCCGGGTTGCGCGTGAAGGCCACCCCCGTGCCGGAATCGTTGCCCATGTTCCCGAACACCATCATGACGATGTTGACGGCGGTGCCCCAGTCGGGAGGTATGTTGTTGATGCGGCGGTAGACGATGGCCCGGTCGCTGTTCCAGGAGGAAAACACCGCGTTGATGGCGGCGAAGAGTTGTTCCATGGGATCCTGGGGAAACGGACCCCCGGTCTTCTCCTCGATGAGCCGCCGGTATGCGACGATGACTTCCTTCCAGTCGGCGGCCCCCAGGTCGGTGTCGGCACGGGCCCCTCTCGCTTCCTTGGCCTCCTCCAGGATCTTCTCGAAACCGGCGTGGTCCAACCCGAGCACCACCGTGCCGAACATGTTGATGAAACGGCGGTAGCAATCCCGGGCGAAACGGTCGTCGCCCGTGGCGCGGGCCAACGCTTCCACCGTCCGGTCGTTGAGACCCAGGTTCAGCACCGTGTCCATCATGCCGGGCATGGATACCGGGGCGCCCGAACGCACCGAAACCAAAAGCGGATTTTCGGTATCCCCGAAGCGCTTCCCGGTGCGCCGCTCCAACTCCGCCACCTTCTCCCGGATCTCTTCCTCGAGACCGGGGAAATACCGGCCGTTGCGCAAATATTCGCGGCAGGCTTCCGTGGTGATGATTAGGCCCGGCGGGACGGGCAACCCGATGTTGGTCATCTCGGCCAGGTTGGCCCCCTTGCCCCCCAAAAGCATCTTCATGTCCGCCCGGCCCTCTTCGAAGAAATAGACGTACTTACCTGACATGCCTTTCCCCCCTGTAGTATATTTCCAGCACCCGGCTGGCGGTTTCTTCGACCGCTTTACTGGTCACATCTATAATGGTACAATTGGCCCTTTTCATAACCGCCTGGGCGTATTCCAGTTCCTTGTAGATCCTGGGCAGGGAAGCGTAGTCGGCGCTGACCGTAAGGCCCAGGGCGCGCAAACGCTCGCTCCTGATCCCGTTCAACTGGGCGGCGTCGATGGTGAGTCCGATCAGACGGTGGGGCGGCAGCCGGAAAATCTCCTCCGGCGGAGCGACTTCCGGCACCAGCGGCACGTTGGCCGCCTTGACCAGTTTGTGGGCGAGATACATGCACAGGGGAGTTTTCGAGGTGCGGGAGATCCCGATGACCACCACGTCGGCATGCAACAGTCCCCGCGGGTCCTTGCCGTCGTCGTACCGGAAGGCGAACTCGATGGCCTCCATCCGGCGAAAATAGTCGTCGTCGAGGCGGCGCACCAGGCCGGGTTCCAGCCGGGGCGGCCGCGCAAAGGCCCGCGCCATGGTTTCCACCATGGGGGTAAGAATGTCCACCACCGGCACGCCGCGCTGCCCGGCTTCCCGCAACAGCGCCTGCCTTATCTCCGGCGACACCAGCGTATAGGCTATGAGGCAGGTACCGCTGGCACACGCCGCTTCCACAATCTCCGGTATCTCCTGCACGTCGTTGACGTAGGGCACCCGGTGGACCTCCACCAGCCCGCCGTCGAACTGACTGGCCGCGGCCCTGACCACCAGCTCCGCCGTCTCGCCGATGGAATCGGAAATCACGGTCAGGACCGGCCGCGCACTGGAAAGCGAAATTTGGGACACCTCCTCCTACATCCCCTCTCCCAACTCCACGAACAGCCGCGTTATATTCGTCTTGCTCAGGCGGCCGATCACTTCGTAGAGCGTCTGTCCGTCCCCTTCGCCCACCGGACGCACCACCGGCAGGGCGTCCACGGCGTGGGCGATGATCTTGCGGGCGGCCTGCCACACCGTCTCCTCCGGCTCCACCACGACCACGTTGGGCATCCTGGTCATGATCACGCTCACCGGCAGCTTGTGCATGTCCTGGCCGCCCAGGCTGACCTTCAGGAAGTCCTTGCGCGACACGACGCCCTCCAGGATACCCCCTTCCCGGACCACGAACAGGGTTCCCACGTCCTCCATGAAGATGGTGACCGCGGCGTCATAGACCGAACAATGTTCCATCACCGCCACCGGCACCGACTTGATGTCGCCCACCCGGACGCGGTGCAGATGCTCCGTCTGTAACCGCCCCTGGCTCTTGTTGCTCATGTAGTAACCGACCCTGGGACGCGCCTCCACCAGGCCGGCCATGGTCAGGATGGCCATGTCCGGACGCAGGGTGGCCCGGGTGAGGTTGAGCCGCTCGGCGATGTGTTCGCCGGTAATGGGGCCCTCCCGTCTGACGATATCCAGGATGGTTTCCTGTCTAGGGCTTAATTCCATCCGTCATCCCCCGCGCCGAGACCAGTCATGACGCCTGCCAAAGTCTGGACTCCGTTATATATTATATCTTCCCGGCCGCATTCCTGCCGGGAGCGAATTTTCACACGACGACATCCGCCCCGGTCGAGCGGCAAGGGCGGCCGCCGGCGACCGCCCCACCGCTTTGGCCCCGGCACCGGGCCGCTTTCTACCCGGCCAGCCGGCTCAACTCGGCCACCGACAGACCCAGCCCGGCCACCTCCTGCAGAAGGGCCAGGCGGTTATCCCGTATGCCGGGATCGTCCGCCATAACCAGGACCGCGTTGAAGAATTCGTCCACCACCGGGGCCAAGGCGGCAACGGCGCCCAGGGCCCGGCCGTAGTCGGCCCGCTCCAGGCACCGGTCCACCTCGGCGCGCGCCTGCCCCAGACGCCGGTAAAGCTTCTCTTCGGCCGGGTGCTCGAAAAGGGACGGCCGGACCGGTCCCGGGGAGGCGTCCCGGGAGAGCCGGTACGGCCTGGTGTAGGCGGCCATCAGGTCCCGGTAAGCCTCACCGGCCCGGAATTCCTGCAGCGCCGCCGCCCGGGCCCAGGCGTCGGCGATGTCGTCGCCGTCGGGCGTGAGCACCGCGTCCACCGTATCGTAAGCCAGGCCCCGTTCCAGGAAAAGACCGCGCACCCGGGCCCGGAAGAACTCCAGGACCTCTCTTCGGGCGGCCTCCTTCTCCAGCTTGAAGGGAAAACCGGCCAGGCCCCGGAAAGCATGGTCCACCAGGCCGGAAAGGGAAAGGTGCCGGCCGCCGTCCAGGACGATGTGGCACACGCCCAGGGCCTGGCGCCGCAAGGCGTAAGGGTCCTGGGAACCGCTGGGCAGAAGGTTCTGGGAAAAAAGGGCGCAGATATGATCGAGCTTGTCCGCCAGCGCCAGGGCCACCCCGGCCGGGCTCTGCGGCAACTCGTCGCCGGCAAAGCGCGGCAGGTAGTGTTCGTAAACGGCCCGGACCACGGCGGGGTGCTCCCCGCCCTCCCGCGCGTACTCGGCTCCCATGACCCCCTGCAGTTCGGGGAATTCGTACACCATGGCGGTGGTCAGGTCGGCCTTGGCCAGGAGGGCGGCCCGTTCCAGGTGCCGGCGGTCTTCCGCGCCCAGGCCCAGGGCGCCGGCAATGTGGCCGGCCAGGGCGCCGATGCGCGCGGTCCGGTCGTAAACGGTGCCCAGCCCCTCCAGGTAGACGGTCCGGCGCAGGTCCTCCACCCGGTCCGCCAGGGGCCGGGCCAGGTCCTCCCGGTAGAAGAAGGCGGCGTCGGCCAGCCGGGCCCGGAGCACCCGCTCGTTGCCCGCGCGGACGATGTCCAGGTGGTCGGTGCCTGAGTTGGCGACGGTGATGAAAAGTGGCAAAAGCCGCCCATCCGGGGCCTCCACCGGGAAATAGCGCTGGTGCTCCCGCATGGGGGTAATCAGCACCGCGCGGGGCAGGGACAGGTAGGCCGCGTCGATGCGGCCGGCGACGGCGGTGGGGTATTCCACCAGGTTGGCAACTTCCTCCAGAAGATCCGGATCCTCCGGCACCCTTCCCCCGGCGGCCGCCGCCAGGTCGCGCACCTGCCCCCGGATGGTTTCCCGGCGTTCGGCCGGATCGGCGATCACGAAAACCTCCCGCAGCCGGTCGAAGTATTCGGAGGCCGAGGCCAGTTCCACCGGCGCCCCCAGCACCCGGTGGCCGTGGGAAAGGCGGCCGGCGACGCACCCGGCCAGTTCGAAGTCGATCACGGCCTCGTCCAAAAGGGCCACCAGCCAGCGGATGGGACGGATAAAGGAAAAGTCCAGGTCGCCCCAGCGCATCGGCTTGGGGAAGGAAAGCGCGGTAATCAGGGCGGGAGCGGCCTCCCGCAGCACCTCCATGGTGGAACGCCCGGGCCTTTCCTGCACGGCGAAGACATAATCCGCTTCGCCGACGCGGCGCCGCACCAGGTCACCCACCGCCACTCCCTGGCTCCTGGCAAAGCCGGCCGCCGCCTTGGTCGGCCTTCCCTCGCCGTCGAAGGCCACCTTGACCGCGGGTCCCCTGGCCTCCCGCACCAGGGGGGGCTGTGCCGGGGGCAGCCCCGCGGCCAGAAGGGCCAGCCGCCGCGGCGTGGCCGCCATACGGACCTGCTCAAAATCCAGCCTCTCCCGGGCCAAACGCTCCCGGGCCAGTTCCTCCAGTTGCGCCATGGCCGCCCCGACCAAGCGGGCCGGCATTTCCTCCATGCCTATTTCCAGAAGGAAGGACGCCATTTCAGCCCACCTCTTTCAGTAGCGGATAACCCAGCCGCTCCCGCTGGGCGACGTACGCCTCCGCCGCCAGCCGGGCCAGGTTGCGCACCCGGCCGATGTAGGCGGTGCGCTCGCTCACGCTGACCGCCCCGCGGGCGTCGAGCAGGTTGAAGGTGTGGGAGCACTTGAGCACGTAGTCGTATCCCGGCAGCACCAGACCCGCGTCCAGAATCCGTCTGGCTTCCCGCTCGTACATTTCGAACAGCTTCATCAAGAGCCCGGTGTCCGCCGCTTCGAAGTTGTAGCGGGAGTGCTCCACCTCGCCCTGGTGGTGAACGTCCCGGTACTTGATGCCGTCCACCCAGGTGATGTCGAAGACGCTCTCCACCCCCTGGATGAACATGGCCAGCCGCTCCAGGCCGTAGGTTATCTCCGCGCTCACCGGACGGCAGTCCAGACCGCCGCATTGCTGGAAGTAGGTGAACTGGGTCACCTCCATGCCGTCCAGCCAGACCTCCCAGCCCAGGCCCCAGGCCCCCAGGGTGGGCGACTCCCAGTTGTCCTCCACGAAACGGACGTCGTGTTCGGCCTGGTCGATGCCCACCGCCTTCAGGCTGGCCAGATAGAGGTCCAGCACGTCGTCCGGCGACGGTTTCAGGATCACCTGGTACTGGTAATAGTGCTGGAGGCGGTTGGGGTTCTCCCCGTAGCGGCCGTCCGTGGGCCGCCGCGAGGGCTCGACGTAGGCCACCCGCCAGGGTTCGGGCCCCAGGGCCCGCAGGAAGGTGGCCGGATTCATGGTTCCCGCCCCCTTCTCCAGGTCGTAGGGCTGCTGCAGAATACAGCCCTGCGCGGCCCAAAAGGATTCCAGGGCCATGATCAGTTCCTGAAAGTTCAAAAGTCCCGCTCCCCCTGTCGTAAAAAACTGAAGCCCCCCGCGCCCGGCATGGCCAGGGACGGGAGGTCTTCCCGCGGTTCCACCCTGCTTGACCGCGTAAAGCGGCCCTCTTTCGAAAGGGCAGGTTTTACTCGCCCGTCACCGGGCTTTCCTCCTGCGGCTTGGAAGCGCCTTTCGCCGGGGCGCCCTGCCGCAATCACACCCGGGCTTGCGGCTCTCTGGAAGGGCTGGTCCGGTTACTCTTTTCCTCATC
>Ga0207433_10013464_pt1 | contig 12019 bp, 13 predicted proteins | sample YelNatPaOPGAMG01_FD_187559 | JGI IMG/M metagenome (GOLD analysis project Ga0207433, IMG submission 187559) | Hot spring thermophilic microbial communities from Obsidian Pool, Yellowstone National Park, USA - OP-RAMG-01 (SPAdes) (version 3) | ecosystem: Environmental > Aquatic > Thermal springs...
TAACTGTTCCCAAGGCATCATTTGACTTTGGCCAGGAAATCATCGCTTTACCTCCTTTTTTTAAATAGAATCTGTTTAAAAATTAAACCTAATTTCCTTAAAAAGAAAAGGCGTCCTTGCACTTTTAAATGTTTAGGACGCCTTTGTCCTTTTATAAAGTTGTTTATAATTTTATATAAAAATTAAACTTTGTCAAGTTTTTTATTTGAATTTTACTAATCTTTTTACTTCATCTTCAAAATATTTCTTTACATCATCCCAATTTATTTTTTTTAACATCTTAGGCATCGCGGTTGCCTCAGCATCTATAAAATAAACTAAACTCTTTTGAATATGAATAATGTTAGAAGCTAAAGCTCCGTATTTACGGTTATAAAAGGATAATATTTTACTTAAGGATATTCCCTTTTGGCAGATAAAATAAAGATCTATAAAATCTCTTTTGATTCCTCGCGTGCTGATAGCGTCTATCTTCATCGCCGCAATATCCCGTAAATCAAGAATATTTACATCAAATATGGACTTAAAAGGAAATAAAACAGGATATTTGTAAACAAAGAGGTTAAACTTTATTCCTTCTAAAGTACCTAAGATAGTCCCCCAACTTTGCTTCTCCAGTTTAAACTTGCCTATTTTCTTTAGAGAGTAGATTAATTCTTTGGTATCAAATTCCTTTGGGGTGAAAAAATCTAAACCTACAGAAATCCTATGCCCCAGTTGTAATGCACAAGCAGTGCCGCCGGCTAAATAAGCATCCTTCATCAAACCCGATTTACCTAATATGGCCAGTGCCTTTTTCGTATTTCCAAATAAGGTTTCTGTAAACATAAAACCTTCCTTCGGTCAATGTTAAAAATAAGCGCCCAAAAATTTGCGCTCTGTGGCGAGACATCACGATAATGCAATAAAATATCCTCAATTTGACGCTTAGTGAAATTTCTTTTCATCCAGCTAATCGCTTTTTCATCTCCATACTCAAGTAACCTTGCCAATATATCCCGGGAATACACTTGTATATCTAATTTTTCAAACTCAACATCCCAAAAATATTTCTTTAAAAATCTAGGTAATTTTTTCATCTCGTAGAAACCTCTAATTTAATACTCCTTACTTTTATATTATAAAATAAATTAAACTAAAATCCACATTAAATTGATAAGATTTTTATATTGTGGTTAGGAATTATTTATGTTTTAAATAATCTAAAATTGCTTTGGCTGCTTTCTTGGCCATCCCCATTGCCTCAATAACCGTTCCTTCACCTCCTACAATATCACCACCCGCAAAAACTCTTTTAATGGAGGTTTCCATAGTTTGGGGGTCTACAATAATATCTTTATATTTATCGGTTTTTAATTCCGGAGTCATACTTGTTAAAACCTGATTTGCCTTAAGCCCAATAGCAATGATCGCCAAATCGCATTCTCTCTCAAAATCGCTTCCCTCAATCTCAATCGGTCTTCTTCTTCCTGAGGCATCAGGTTCTCCCAGCTGGCATCTTAGACATCTTATTTTTTTAACAAAACCTCTCTCATCAGCAATAAATTCTTTAGGTTGAATAAGAAATTCAAATTTTACTCCTTCTTCTTTAGCATGCTCGATTTCTAATCTCCTTGCCGGCATCTCCACTTCACTGCGACGATAAAGAATGGTGGTATCTGGAATAAAACCTTGTATTTTCTGTAATCTTAAGGCAGAGCGACTTGCATCTATAGCAGTATTTCCTCCGCCAATAACCACTACATGTTTACCTATATTTATTGGGGTATGAAACTGGGGAAATTTATGCGCAGACATTAAATTAAGCCGGGTTAAAAATTCATTGGCAGAATAGATATTACATAAATTCTCTCCTTTTATGCCTAAAAAAGCAGGAACCCCTGCACCTAAACCCAAAAAGATACAAGAAAATCCTTCTTTAAAAAGTTCATCTAAGGTTTTTATCCTTCCGACAACAAAGTTAGGCACAAATTCTACATTTAATCTTTGTAAATAATTTATCTCAAAATCTAAAATATTACGCGGTAACCTAAAAGTTGGGATACCGTATCTTAAAACTCCGCCTAACTGATGAAGACTCTCAAAAACTACTACTTTTATTCCCGCCCGTGCCAATTCTCCCGCACAGGATAAACCTGCAGGACCTGAACCCACAACCGCTACTTTAAACTTTGAAAATTTAGTATCTAAATTTTTAGGAATTTCTAAATTATTTTTCATCCCGTAGTCTCCGATAAATCTTTCTAAAAAATTAATATTGATTGCCTCCTCAGAGGCAAAAGGTGCATCTTTTTTGGTAAAAACGCAAGCCTTTCTACATTGATACTCTGCCGGACAGACCCTTCCGCAAATAGAAGGAAAATCATTTTTCTCTCGGATAGTAAAATAAGCACCCCGATAATCCTTTTGTCTAATTTGGAAAATAAATTTTTTAATATCTATCTCTACAGGACAGCCACGGATGCAGGCAGGGTCTTTGCACTGAAGGCATCTATTTGCCTCTAAGATTGCTTCCTCTTCGTTATAACCTAAAACCACTTCCGAAAAATCATTTATTCTTTTAGATGCTTCTAATTCCTTTACTGGTATAGGGTTATTTTTCATAATTTATAAAGATTACAGATATGTTTTTCTTTATCTAAATATATCTTATTTCTTTTTTCTAACTCCTCCCAATCTACCAAATGCCCATCGAATTCCGGACCATCTATACAACTAAATTTTGTTTCACCTCCTAAAGTTATCCGACAGCAACCACACATTCCAGTGGCATCCACCATTAAGGCATTTAAGGAAACAATTGTTTTTATATTATAATCTTTGGTCAACTGGGCTATTTTTTTCATCATCGGAATTGGACCAACTGCATATACGAGATTATAGGTAGTTATTCCTTGAGTTTGAGTTAATATTTCTTTTAAAATATCCGTGGTAAAACCTTTCCGGGCATATGAGCCATCATCAGTGCTTACATAAAGTTCATCGGATACTTCCTTTAATTCTTTCTCTAAGATTAATAAACCCTTTGTCCTTGCGCCTAATATCGTAGTAATGTGATTACCTGCTTCTTTTAAATCCAAAGCCACGGGATAAATCTCCGCAATCCCTACTCCGCCACCTACCAAAATAACTTTGCCATAATTTTTAATCTCCGTAGGATTGCCCAAAGGCCCGACTAAAGCGTATAAAGAATCGCCGGGATTTAATTTTCCTAAAAGTTTGGTAGTTAAACCGACTTCCTGAAAAATCAAAGTCAAGGTTGTTTTATCTTTATTTTTATTTACAATCGTTAAAGGAATCCTTTCTCCTTTTTCCTCTACCATCAGCACTACAAATTGTCCCGGCTTTGCTTTCTGGACAATTTGGGGTGCTAAAACTTCTAACTGAGTAATTCTTGTCTCTTTAGTCTGAGCCAAAATTTTTTTCTCTATTATTTTCATATTATTTACTTAATAAGAGCAAAAGTTTTTAAATAAAATCATCTTTTGTTAAATTAAGTACCATTCAAAAATATAATTATTTTTACTCATCTAACAGATATTACTTGTATATCTACCTACACGAGACCAAGCGTTTTACAGCTGAAATTATAACTCCTTTAAGTAGTTTTGGCAAGCGAGTTCGCTATTTCCGGCTCAAGAAAGGCCTTAGCCGAGATGAACTCTCTAGAATTTCAGGAGTATCCAAGGGTTATCTTGCCAAGATTGAACAAGATAAATGCTTTTTTACTAATCCTTCCTATATCCAAAGAATTGCCAAAGGACTAGGGATTGAGCCATTAAAACTTATTCCTCACTCAGGCCTTAAAAAAAAGAGACATTTCCTTGACTATATTATCCCGCCAGATACCTTAGGTTCAAGGATAAAAAATCTGCGTTTAAAACACGGGTTGACATTTAAAGAATTTACTCAAAAACTTAAAGTAAGTAAGGATAGCACCTGGAGATTTGAGAAAAATATTAGTAGACCCAATGAAAAGATACTTAAAAGAATAGCAAAAGTGCTAAGGGTAAGTGTAAAGAAATTAAAAGGAGGCTGGTGAAAGATGGAGATGAAGAAATTGTGGCTATTTATTGGAGTTTCCTTTATCGCTGGGTTCATCTGGGGTAGAGTAATTAAGGAAATATCTACTGGCAAGTATACTTGTCAGAAATATTATCTCTGGCCAGTTTTCCCATACGGAGATATTTCTCGTAAGCGACTGATAATCGGTGGGAGTTTATCAATAATATAATCTATATCTTCCTCGGTGTTGTATCGGCTGAGACTGAAACGAATTGAACCTTGCACAAAAGTAAATGGCACACCCATTGCCCTTAATACATGGGATGGGGTTAAAGAACCTGAGGTGCAGGCAGAGCCAGAAGAAGCAGCAATTCCAAATTCATCTAACATCAAAAGAATTGCCTCACCTTCTATAAATTCAAAGCCGATATTGGTTGTATTGGGCAATCTTAATTGTGGATGGCCATTTATCCTTGTATTGGGTATTTTTTCTAAAATTGCCTTTTCTAATTTATCGCGTAAAGACCTAACCCGCGTATTTTCTTCTTCAATAAATTTTTTTGCTAATTGGCAAGCCACCCCTAAACCGACAATTCCCGCAACATTCTCTGTCCCGCCACGCCGACCCTGCTCTTGATGACCGCCAATCATAAAGGGGCTAAATCTTGTGCCTTTGCGAATATAAAGCGCACCCACACCCTTTGGCGCATGTAACTTATGACCAGATAAAGACAAGAGGTCAACCGGTAAACTGGTAAGTTTTATAGGAATTTTGCCTACTGCCTGCACTGCATCAGTATGAAATACTATACCTCTTTGTCTGGCAATCTCGGCAATCTCCTCAATGGGGAAAATTACCCCTGTTTCGTTATTGGCATACATTACGGTAATAAGTGCAGTATCTTTATCGATTGCACTTTTAAGTTCATTTAGATCCAAAAGTCCTTGGCTATCTACACCAAGATAGGTTACGCGGTAACCTATACTTTCTAAATACTTGCATACATTTAGCACTGCGGAATGCTCAACTTTTGTAGTGATGATGTGTCTTTTCTCAGGATAAGCCCGTAAGGTGCTCATAATCGCGGTATTATCGCTTTCTGTACCGCAACTGGTAAAGATGATTTCTTTAGGATCCTCTGCCCCTAAAAGTTCGGCAACTTTTTCTCTTGCCTCTTCAATATATTTGGCAATCTTTCCCCCAAAGGTATGCATACTGGAAGGGTTGCCATACTCCTCAGTAAGAAATGGCTTCATTGCCTCAAAGACCTCATCCGCTACCTTGGTTGTGGCATTATTATCTACATATACAACCTTTTTCATTCCTTAACCTCTTCTACAATGATATCTTCATCTACAAATTCTTTTAACTTTGACTCTACGAAGGACTTTAAGGTAAGACCAGTTGCCGGACAACCTAAGCATGACCCTAATAATCTTACATATACTTTATTAACCTCTACATCAACCAATTCTATATCTCCGCCATCTTTTTTTAGTTGGGGTCTAATTTCTCTCTCTAAAGTCTCCTGAATCAAAGAAATCCTTTGCAAATTCGTAAGTTTTTTCTTAGGTGGCGCTTCTTTAGGATAGGCCCCTTTTGTTGCCTCTTTTTCCCAAAATTCTTTCAGCAATTTTTCTATCTCTGGCTTACATTTGCCACAGCCTCCACCTGCCTTGGTATAATTGGTTACTTCCTCCACCGTCTTAAGATTATTCTCTTTTATGGCGCGGATTATCTTTTTATCGGTGACACTAAAACATTTGCACACAATTTTTTCCTCTCCCACTGTCTCTTTCTTTATTGGCGCCCCCCTATAATTGGCTATCGCTGCCTCTAATGCCTCCATACCCATAACCGAACAATGCATCTTCTCTTCAGGAAGTCCTCCTAAATATTCAGCAATATCTTTATTGGTAATCTTAGCTGCCTCATCTATAGTCAAACCTTTAATCATCTCGGTCAGGGCTGAGGAGGAGGCGATAGCGCTTGCGCAACCAAAGGTCTGAAACTTGGCATCTAAAATCTTATCTGTCTTTTTATCTATCCTCAAAGTAAGCCGAAGCGCATCTCCGCAAATGATATTTCCTACTTCTCCCACCGCGTCAGGATTTTCAATTTCTCCTACATTTTTGGGATTTTTAAAAAGCTCTTTTACTTTTTCCGAATAAAACCACATATCTCCTCCAAGGGGAATAATTATACCTTAGCATATTTAAGATAGACCTTACATACCTCTCTTTGCTCTGGCTTACATTGTTTTACTTCCCAACAGCGAGTAGTGCTTAATATTCTCTTAACACCCTCGATATTAATCCGCTTATTCTGAATTAAATCTTTGATATACTCAAGTCTATCCAAATCGCACTTAGAATAGAACCTATTTTTTCCTAAACGCGTTGGTTTAATCAAACCTTTTCTTTCCCAAATCCTTAAGGTAGCAGGACAAACCTTTAAAAATTTAGCAACGATACCAATAGTATAAACTGGTTCTCTATATCCGTATTCCATTGTAAACCCCTGTTTTTATAATACAGAGGTTTTATATCATATATAAATCTTATTGTCAAATGAATTGTAAAGCAAATCTATTCCACTATATCGCCAACCACAGGTTCAAATTTTATACCCAGTCTTTCCAGATACTTTCTGGCTTTTTCGAGGTTTTCTTTTGTGCCGCTTAATTCCAAAGTAACCTCACCTACTGTTTCTGTAATATTAGCCCGGCGGATATTTGGGATGACATTATATTTCTTTGCCATAGTATAAATCACCGGTTTCTTAATTAATCTTTGAGGAAATACTAAATGCACCATTTTCTTTGCCATAATTTCACCTCCGTCTAATCTGGCAGAATTGCTCATAATCTATTAACTTGGTCACGGTAGGATTCTTTCCACAAACCGGACACTTTGGATCCTTGGGAACTCTTACTTGCCTAAAAGACGAATCTAAGGCATTAAAGACTAAAAGTTTTCCGGTTAAAAGATTGCCTATACCTAAAATATACTTTAATACCTCATTTGCCTGGATTGTGCCGATTATTCCTGCCACTACACCTAAAATCCCTGCTTCTTGACAAGAAGGAACAAGACCGGGAGGTGGCGGTTCAGGAAAAAGACATCGGTAACAGGCACTCTCACCGGGTAGAATTGTAATTGCCTGACCATCAAATCTAAATATTCCTCCGTGGGATAAAGGTTTTTTTGATAATACGCAGGCATCATTTACTAAATATCTGGTGGGAAAATTATCCGAACCATCTACAACAATATCATAATCTTTTATAATCTCTAAGATATTCTCAGAGGTAAGCCTAAGATGATAAGTAATTACTTTTACATCTTCATTAATTGCATTAATTCTATCCCGGGCAGATTCTACCTTTGCTCTGCCTACATCTTTTGTTGAATGGAGAATCTGCCTCTGCAGGTTGTTGAGCTCAACCTTATCTGAATCAACAATACCAATCCTGCCCACACCAGCAGATGCCAAATATAAAGCTGCAGGAGAACCCAAACCACCTGCGCCGATTATTAGAACTTTTGCGTTAAGTAATTTCTCCTGTCCTTTCCCACCTATGTTGGGAAGAATTATCTGCCTTGAATATCGTTCTATTTGATCATCTCTTAATTTCATTTTTCCTCCTTGCTTGCTATAAACTATAAACCATCAACTATAAACTCTTTATCCGCCTGCTATAGCTGGTATGATTGAGACTTCATCGCCGTCTTTTAGAGGAGTTTTTTCCATTTTCAAGAAACGGATATCTTCTTCATTAACATAAATATTTATGAATCTCCTTAAGGCTCCTTTTTCATCACAGAGTCTTTCTTTAATTCCGGGAAAATTCTTCTCCAAATCATCGATTAACTCTATAATGTTAGAGCCACTTGCTTCCACCTCTGCTTTATTGTTAGTTAACTTCTGAAGTGGAGTAGGAATCCTTACTTTAATGGCCATAGGAAACCTCCTTATCTTTTTACATTTTCTTCAAATGAGGTAATATTAGGTTTAATCTTTATGGGTTTGCCAATATTCTCCACTACCGCCTCTTGCGTTTTTAAGCCATTGCCAGTAATACTTATCACAATGGATTCATCTTTAGGAATCCTACCTTGCTCAATCAGCTTTTTGGTAACCCCTAAGGTAACCCCGCCGGCGGTTTCTGTAAAAATTCCTTCGGTTTTTGCTAAAAGCTTTATTGCTTCTACAATTTCCTCATCAGAAACATCCTCTGCCCAGCCACCCGATTCTTTTACCGTGGAAACAGCATACACCCCATCCGCAGGATTTCCAATGGCTAAGGATTTAGCAATGGTATTGGGTTTAACCGGTTTGATTATCTCAGAATTTTCTTTAACCGCATTTACAATCGGTGCACATCCAGTTGCCTGGGCAGCATAAATCTTGGTATTTACCTTGGGAATTAACTCTAATTTTTCCAATTCTTTTAGTCCTTTGTATATCTTGGTAATGAGTGAACCTCCGGCGCAAGGAACAATTATGTGTTTAGGCGCACGCCAGCCCAATTGTTCGGCAATCTCAAAACCAAAAGTTTTTGAGCCTTCCGCATAGTAAGGCCTAATATTGATATTCACAAATGCCCATTTGTATTTGTTAGCAATCTCAGAACAAAGCCGGTTAACCTGATCGTAATTACCTTCTACCGCTACTAAAATTGGATTATAGATAAGTGTTCCTACTATCTTGCCTAATTCCAAATCTGCAGGAATAAATATATATCTTTTTAATCCGGCTATGGCTGCTTGGGCAGACACGGAATTGGCTAAATTACCCGTGGAGGCGCAAGCCACGGTCTCAAAACCGAACTCCTTTGCTTTCGAAAGGGCAACCGCTACCACCCTGTCCTTAAAAGAAAGAGTGGGGTGGCATACAGAATCATCCTTTATATAAAGCTCTTTAACCCCCAATACTTTCTCTAAATTCTTCGCCCGGATTAAGGGAGTAAAACCGGAATTTAAGCCATCGGTTGGCTCTCCATCCAAAGGCAGAAGTTCTTTATAACGCCAAAGATTTTTCGGCCGTGATGCTATTAACTCTTTAGTCAATTTCTTCTTTATTCTTTCATAGTCATAGACCACTTCTAATGGCCCAAAACAGTATTCGCATACATATAATGGTTCTTTGGGATATTCCCTACCGCACTCTCTACATTTTAATCCTTTTACATAACTCATAGGCTACTCCTTGTTATATGCCTTTTTCTACCAAAAGACTATAAAAACCGTCTTTCTTTTCTATCTTCAATATGATATGGCCATCGGATTCTAAGCTTTTTGGCACATTCTCTATCGGTTCTCCCTCATCTAAAAGAACCTCCAAGATATCTCCCTTTTTTAAATTCTCCAAAAAAAGTTTTACCTTTACATAATTTAGCGGACAGGGTGTTCCTTTTAAATCTAAAAGCGTTTTGCCTGTTTTTTCTGATTGGGTATCTTTTTGTTCTGTTTGCTTAGGAAAATTAAAAGATGCATCCATAGACTTATAAAGCTCTTCAATATGCGAAAGAAAATCTTTGGTATATAAAAATTTATTTTTTCTTTCTTCTAAACTTAAATTATCATTTATACTATAAAAAATCTCTTTTAAATTTAAGTATTCTTCTTTAGCAATCCCCTCTTTTATAAATTTTTCTAAAAATCCAGAGATTGCCTCTTCTTCACTTCTGGGGTCAATGCCTTTTACGATTAAAAGAGCTCTTGAAGCTAAAAACAATGCCTTCTTAATTTCTTGATAGGAATAATCTTTTTTCTCTGCGCAAGAGAGTATAATCTTTGCTTCGGTAATGTCAGATTCGATCATATCCAAAACCCCTGCTCCGCATTCACCCGCACCCAAACCGCTTAAAGAGAACTCCTCATCTTTGCCCCAATCAATATAGAATTCTCTATTTTCGCTGTAGTCAGCAACATAGGTATAATTCTGTGAAATTTCTTCGGCTATCCCCTTTGCCTTTTCTTCAATAAATTTATAGACATCCTCTTTCTGTCCTATTTCTTCTTCAATGCGCTTTAAAAAATCTTTTAAGAAATGGGGAATATTTCTTGCGGGAATAAAAATCCCGGTATCGCGGGCAAGTTGAGTATTTTCTAAATCCTTTTTGCCTCCTAAGAAAAGCCGATAAAAGGGAACAGACCTTGCCTTTACTTTTCTTACCGCCCCGCAAAAAGAAATCATTCCTAAGGGATGTTGACCACAGGCATTGGGACAACCATTTATCTTTATATTTATTTTTCCAAAAATTTTACTCTGCATAAAATTCTCTTTAATTACTTTTTCCAATTCGGTTGCTAAAGCAGGTGAATTGCACAATCCTAAATTACACGTACTGGCACCTTTGCAGGCAGTAATATCTAATAGGGTATCCGGATAAAGAAAATCATCCATAAAATTTTTTAACTTTTTATATAAAAGGTATAAATTCTGTTGGGCTATATTTACTAAATATAAATTTTGCTCGGGAGATGTTCTAAATTCTATCTCTTTAAATTCATTAGAGAATTCGGATATTTTTTTTGCTTTCTCGGCACTTAGGTCTCCTTTAGGGATACGCAATTTTACAATTGATAATCCCTTTTGTTTCTGTGGCAAACAATTGTATTTTAAAAAATCTTTAAATTCCTCTTCTTTAATTTCAGCCAAAACAGCCTCTTGAGATTGAGGATAATCAAAACTAATTTTTCTTAAAGAAACATACTCTGTCTCTTTTAGCTCCTTTAGTTCTTTTTGATAATAATCTTTAAATTTTTCAAATCCCCAATCCTGAATAAGAAACCTTAAGCGATTGTGATGTTTGTTTTTTCTATCTCCATATTTATAGAATACATTTCTTATGGCCAAAATCACATAACCTAAATCTTTACGCAGGATAAAATCTTCTAAAAGTTTACCGGTTAAAGAAACCGCTCCCATTCCTCCACCCACATAAACACCAAAACCCAATGAACCGTTTTCTTTTTTTGCCAATAAACCCACATCGTTAGTAAGCAAACCTACACAATCATCCCGACATCCAGAAAAGGCAATCTTAAATTTACGGGGAAGATTATAAGAGAGCACATCAGTAATCAAATATTCACTCAATCCTACCGCATCCTCTCTTACATCAAATATCTCTTTAGGACAGACTCCAGCTAAAGGACAAGCAGTAATATTTCGCACCGTATTTCCTCCTCCACCACGGGAGGATAATTCATAATCTTTCAAAAAATTATGCACCTTAATAATATCCTCTAATTTTATCTCATGGATCTGTATGTCTTGTCGGGTAGTAATATGTAAAATTCCATTTCCATATTTTTGTGAACATTCAGCCAATGCCTTAAGTTGTAAAGGAGTCAATACCCCTGCGGGTATCCTTATTCTTGCCATAAATACCTTACCGCCCCGATGAGAATAGTTTCCCCAAGGAACACGCACTCCGGAAAATCTCGCCCAAGAGGATGCCCCTTTTTGATAGTCCTGGATTGCTTGGGCATAATTATCTAAATCCTGAATTATTTTCTGAGGTAATTTAAACATTTCTCTTTAACTATAAACTATAGACTATCAACTATAAACTAACTTCTCTATGCCTCAAAATACTGTTGCATAGAAAAGTATCTTTCGCCAGTATCGGGTAAAACTACAACTACTCTTTTTTCTTTCCCCAAATCTTTGGCTACTTTTAATGCTGCCCAAACCGCTGCGCCTGCGGATATCCCTACAAAAAGCCCTTCTTCCTTTGCCAATCTTTTGGCGGTTTGGAATGCATCATTATCGCAAACCGTAATTATCTCATCAATTATCTTTCGATTTAAAACCTCAGGAATAAAGCCTGCACCGATTCCTTGAATTTTATGAGGACCTGGCTCCTTTCCCGAAAGAACCGCACTTGTTTCTGGCTCAACCGCCACAATTTTAATTTTGGGATTATGTTTTTTTAAAACTTCTCCCACTCCGGTAATTGTTCCACCGGTTCCTACACCCGCAACAAAGGCATCAAGCTTA
>Ga0207433_10013469_pt1 | contig 12015 bp, 9 predicted proteins | sample YelNatPaOPGAMG01_FD_187559 | JGI IMG/M metagenome (GOLD analysis project Ga0207433, IMG submission 187559) | Hot spring thermophilic microbial communities from Obsidian Pool, Yellowstone National Park, USA - OP-RAMG-01 (SPAdes) (version 3) | ecosystem: Environmental > Aquatic > Thermal springs >...
CTTGAACAATGTCTTGCAGTGTTTAATTGTATCAATTGTTCTTTCTGGCATCTTTGAAAAAAGGCGTCAAAAATAATATGGTATTCAAAGTTTTTATTGGCTTGCTGAAATTTCTTAAGGCTGATTTTTTTGGATAATACTTTCCAAAATCTAGAGTTAATTTGTAACAGGAGTTTTACAAAATATATCTTGGTCATGCGCAGGCGCATTGCCTTTAAAATTAACTTTTTTCAGACTTTCGCACCTGCTAAATGCCTTAGCGCCGATTGTTTCAACCCTTTTGCCAATAACTAAATTTTTCAGGCGTAAAGCACACGCAGAACGCCGTTTCGTCGATTTTTCTAACACTGTCGGGGATTGTGCTCTCGATCAATTCTTTGCATTCGGAGGAAGTATCCATCGATAATTTCTTTGACACTTTCGGGAATTTTGACGCTGGTTAGCTTGTGTAGCAGTAGAAAAATTCGTAGTTGATATTAGTGATCATTTTAGATGTAGTGACGCAGGCCAGGGTTCTGCAGTATGAGACCGCTCATTTATCGATTGTGATAACACTGTCGGGAATTTCGACACTGGTTAATTCCCAACAATTTGCAAATGCCGAGTTTTCGATAGTGTTGACGCCTTAGGGAATAACGACGTTTTCCAGCGTGAGACCTCCAGAGAATGCATAGTCGCCAATCTTTTTGATTGGATATCCTCCAGGTATTTCTGGAATATCAAGGCTTCCAGGTTAATCCTTTACTTTAAAATTAGTGATTATGGCTGTTTTAGTACCTGGATCCAATTTATGTCGGATGTAATCCCGTTCCACGAACATCGTGGAAGCTGTCCCTTCAGTTTTCTGACGCAGTGAAAAGCTTCTATCCAATAAACGGAAATCGTCTACTTTGTTTTTCTATTTTCATGCAAGATTGGAGTACAAAAAATTCACCAAAATTTACAAAATATTCAAACATCGTGACGATTTGGGTATGAGAGTGCTTGTTTTGAATACTTTGTTGGTTTTATAAAAAGCCCGAAATCTAATTTGTACAGTTACAGGAATTTGTAAGATAAGAGGAAGAGTTATAAGGTGAATCGATTTTCCAAATATTAATGCTGAGTGGCACGCCGGGAGGGACTCGAACCCCCAACCTTCTGATCCGAAGTCAGAAGCTCTATCCAATTGAGCTACCGGCGCCCGAATCCAGTAAATATACGTTTCAAAATTACTACTTTTCAAAATGGATTCAAACAAAAAGTTTTTTCTTATCACTGCCTGATTTATTACCACCGGATTCAGGTTGAACGAGATTATCGTACCGAGGGTCGGCGAATGTTGGAGGGGGTTGATGAGTTTGATTGTGATAATTTTGGTCATGAAAAATGGGTAAATTTTTCATTGCTTTTGCTTATTTTGTGCGTCTTAATTTTGTTGTTATGAAAAAAATAAGACAATTAAGAAATGTTTGCTCAGGGAGCATTAGTCGAAGAAGTTTTCTTTCAAGAGTTATTGTTTCGGCTGGGACTGGTGTTTTATTACCGAACGTAATAAGATCTTCGGTTTTGGGCGAAGAAGGTAGTGTAGCTCCGAGCAATCGGATTACCCTGGGTGTAATAGGTACTGGCAATCAAGGCACAAATGACATGAGGGTATTTTTGGGGGACAAGCGGGTACAGGTAGTAGCGGTGTGTGATGTGAACAGGGAAAGCGCCGGGTATTGGGATGGCGCAGTTGCTGGTCGGGAACCAGCTAGAAAGATTGTGGAGTCTCATTATGCTGAGCAGAAGCGGTCTGGTTCATATAAGGGTTGTGATGTTTACGAGGACTTTCGACAGCTGTTGGCAAGAAAAGATATAGACACAGTTCTTATAGCTACGCCTGACCACTGGCATGCAATTTTGACGATTGAGGCAGCAAAGGCAGGTAAGGATATTTATTGTCAAAAGCCATTAGCTCTTACAATTTCTGAGGGTCGTGCGATGTGCAATGCAATAAAAAAGTATAACAGAATTTTCCAGTGTGGAAGCCAGCAGCGGTCAGATTTCAACTTTAGGAAGGTATGTGAGTTGGCCAGGAACGGAAAGCTGGGGAAATTGCATACGGTAAGGTGTGGATTACCGGGTGGGCGGCCGGACTATGGTAGAACCGGGAACCGAAAGAAACCTGAGCCAGTACCAGAGGGGTTTAATTATGATTTTTGGCTTGGGCCAGCCCCATGGGCACCGTATGCACCAGCGCGTTGTCATGTAAATTTCCGATGGATTCTTGATTATTCTGGTGGTCAAGTAACAGACTGGGGCGGGCATCATCCGGACATCGCTCAATGGGGAATGGGGACTGAGTTGACTGGACCAATCGAAATCAGGAATGCAAAAGGTGTATTTCCTCCTGATGAACTATGGAATACCGCGACAGATTTTTATTTCGAGGCGATCTATAAAAATGGTGTTAAATTGATCATATCAAACAAGGAAAAGGGTGGTGTAACTTTTGAAGGAACTGATGGCTGGGCCTGGGCAAATCGCGGAGTTCACGATGCTAATCCAAAATCACTCCTGGAATATGAGCCGGGTCCCGATGATATACACCTGTATAAGAGCGATAATCATTATAGGAATTTCATTGATTGTGTGATTTCACGAAAACAACCTATTGCTCCTTGTGAAGTAGCTCACAGATCTATCACTATTTGCCACCTTGGAAATATAGCAATGCTATTGGGTCGAAACGTCCTTAAATGGGATCCTGAGAAAGAACAGATTATTGATGATGAAAAAGCAGCTAAAATGTTAGATCGTCCAAAACGAGACCCGTGGAAAATGCCAGAGGTTTAACCAGTCAGAAAAAAGGAATTCAAAGTTTGATTTCTGAAGATGAGTGAGCCAATCAGAGCAAACGCAGTATTAGTTATTGAGAACCTATTGTTGGGAAATCAACTTGTGAATAAACTCCAGGACATGGGGTACATCGTACATTCATTTGCGGGTGAAACGGATCTTCTGGATTTTGTCAAAAAAACAAAGCCTCTTTTAATGGTGATCGAGCTAAACTTAAAAAAATATGATGCATTGAATTGTATTAAGCTTATCAAATCAGATTCTTCTACAGCGCATGTGCCGATATTGGCAGTGTTTTCCGGGAAAAAAAGTAAGATAATTGATCAGGCCAAGGAAGCAGGTGCTACAATGATAGCAAGTAGCGCAGCTTTAATTGATCAATTGAATCAGATTATTAATCAGCTTTTGGAGATAGAGTAGACTGGGTGAGTGATTGATAACGGAGACTGATCAGGCTGATCAATTTTAAGGTCAAGAAGACGTTTTTTATTATGCACTAGCCAATAAGGTGTCAGTGATACAGCCTGGCAGCTTGATAGCTTCGGATTAAAAGGAAGACTGCCCCTTAAAGATATGTTTATTAATTAAAAATTTGCTAAATAACATTTTTGGAGCAATTTTAACTTTGCAAAGGTTGCGGTCGTGCAGCGACTTTTAGCAAGTCTGCTATGATTAATTTAACAAACAAGCATGCTTTGGTTTTTGGTGTCACAAACGAAAGGTCAATAGCCTGGTGTGTTGCAAAGGAGCTATTCTCAGCTGGAGCAAAAATTATATTAGTTTGTCAGAATGAGAGGATTAAAAGAGAAGTTGAGCAACTTGCAAGGACACTTAGTGAGAAAATTTTGGTTTTAGTGTGTGATGTTTCTGATGATGGACAATTAGATCTGTTAGTTAACAATTTGAGGTCTTACACCGACAGGATTGATGTTTTAGTCCATTCTATAGCATATGCTCCAAAGGAAGTCTTGCATAATCCGTTTGTCCAGGTTAGTCGGGATTCGTTCAAAGTTACGATGGATGTGAGTGTGTATTCCATGATAGCGGTTGTGCAACGGGTTTTATCGTTTATGCAAAATGGCGGCTCAGTTATAACCATGAGTTATTATGGTTCGCAGAAAGCCATCCCAAACTATAATTTAATGGGGCCGGCAAAGGCCGCATTAGAGGCCGTGGTGCGGTATCTAGCAAATGAGTTAGGGCCCAGAGGTATCAGAGTTAATGCCATAAGCGCAGGTCCGGTAAACACGGTGGCTTCAAGGGCTATTCCAGGCTTTTTAAAGATTTTGAAGCATTATCAGTCTGTATCGCCTCTGAGGAGGAACGTTAAGCCAGAAGAGATCGGAACTTTAGCTGCTTTTTTAGCAAGTGACTTATCTGGGGCTATAACCGGTCAGGTTATTTTTGCTGACTGTGGTTATAGTATTGTCGGATTGTAAAATTTAGTAATTGTTAAAATGGATCAGAATATTAACAATCTTTGGGTCTCAGTTCAGAATCATTCCCGGTGTTTTGAGCAATTGTCATTTGTGTATCCCGTTATTTCGCGCAGATCCAGGGGGCTTTCACTAGGTGTAAATCTTAATCCAGACAAGGTATGCAATTACAATTGTGTATATTGCGAAGTAGATAGAAAGAGTCCGGGTAAGATTCTGACTCCGCAGCCTCAAATTATTTATAATGAGCTGAATAATTTGGTGGGTATGGTCAGATCAGGGGAGATCAAGAATAATCCACTTTTTAAGGATTGTTCATTTCTTGCATCAGAGATAAAGGACTTTGCTTTTAGCGGTGATGGTGAACCTACACTTGTTAAAAATTTCGATCAATTTGTAAAAGCAGTGGCACAGGTTAGAACAGAGAATAAGCTGTTTTCCACCAAGATCATTTTGATTACCAACGCCTCATGTTTAGATCGCGCTGATGTCAAGCTTGGGATTGAGATCATGGATCAAAACAATGGTGAGATCTGGGGCAAATTGGATGCTGGTACAGAAAGATACCATAAATTGATAAATCGAACTAATGTTAGTCTGGGTAGAACAATAACCAACCTGACATCAATAGCCAGGTGCAGGCCGATAGTTATTCAAAGTATGTTTTTGAAATGCCGCGGGCAAAAGATTTCCAATGAAGAGTTGGAGGCTTATTGTGCCAGATTAACCGAGATATTGAAACAGGGAGGGAAGATCAAAGAAGTTCATGCTTATACAATTGCCAGACGCCCGGCAGAATCGTGGGTACAGCAACTTTCTTTGGATGAGCTCAATAGTATTGCCGACATTATTCGTGATCGGACAAATTTGATGGTTTATGTTTTTCCATGATGCTCATGGGAACTGTCCCATAAATTTGTTAAATTAAAAGGGATTGTTGTTCAGGGGATAATTATTTTATTAATGGAAACTAATAAATGCTTGAGTTTTTTAGGGATATTGTTGCATTCTTTCGTTTGGTCTGAAAAATATTTGACCTTAAAAAATAAGATTGCTCATCTGCTTGATGGGCAAAAACTATCGGTACTTAGTACTGATGAACAGTTTTAAGAATTTTAAATAAACGCCAACAAATTTTGGTAATAATAACATGAAAACAAAGTCACCAGCTAATTTAAAGAAAAGAATCCCGAAAGGAATAGAACTGTTGCGAACACCGTTGTTAAATAAAGGGACTGCGTTTACTGAAGCTGAGCGTGATGCTCTGAAGCTTAGGGGTTTATTGCCGCCGCATGTACATACGATGGACGAGCAGGTTATGCGTGTTTTAGCAAATTACCGAAAACGCACTGATGATTTTGAAAAATACCTTTTTCTGACAGATTTACAGGATCGAAACGAGACTCTTTTTTATCGGGTGGTAACTGATAACATTGAGGAGATGATGCCTATTATTTACACGCCTACGGTGGGTAAGGCTTGTCAGCTTTATGGGCATATATTTCGAAGGCCACGGGGGCTTTATATTTCCTATAAAGATAAAGGCAAGATAAAGAAATTACTCAAAAACTGGCCGATAAAAGACGTAAGGGTTATTGTAGTTACCGACGGCGAACGGATACTTGGTTTAGGAGATCTGGGCGCTTTTGGAATGGGTATTCCGGTTGGTAAACTATCGTTGTACACTGCATGTGCTCGGATTCATCCTGCTTGGTGTTTGCCGATTACCCTCGATGTTGGTACTGAAAATGAGAACTTGCTTAACGATCCGCTTTATATTGGGTTGCGTCAGAAACGAGTGCGTGGTCAAGAATATGATAAATTCGTCGATGAGTTTATAAAAGCTGTTGTGGATGTGTTTCCTGATGTATTAGTGCAATTTGAAGATTTTGCAAACATTAATGCATTCAGGTTGCTGGAGAAATACAGAGACAAGATTTGCACTTTCAATGATGATATTCAGGGGACTGCAGCTGTGACGCTGGCAGGGGTTTATTCTGCTTTAAGAATTACCGGCAAGCCGTTGAAAGATCAGGTTATTCTTTTCCTTGGTGCAGGTGAAGCAGGCATTGGTATAGGCGATCTTATTGTATCGGCTTTGCGTGCTGAGGGGCTATCTCTTGAAGAAGCACGCAGGCGGTGTTGGTTCGTAGATTCTAAGGGTCTAGTTGTTAAAAGCAGGACCAACCTGGCGGAACATAAATTACATTTTGCGCATGAGCATCCGTTTTGTGCAGACTTACTTTCGGCAATTGAATCTGTGAAGCCTACGATTCTTATTGGAGTCTCAGGGATGGCTGGTTCATTTACTCAGGAAGTAGTTAAGGCAATGGCGAAACTAAATGATAGGCCGGTTATATTTGCACTTTCCAATCCGACCTCGAAAGCCGAATGTACAGCTGAACAGGCGTATACATGGACGGATGGCCGCGCAATTTTTGCAAGTGGCAGTCCTTTTCCGCCTGTTGTGTTAAATGGTAAGAAGTTTGTACCTGGCCAGGGAAACAATGCTTATATCTTTCCTGGAGTTGGGCTTGGCGTCATAGCAAGCAAAGCCCGCCATGTTACTGACGCTATGTTTTTTAAATCAGCCAGGGCCTTAGCTGATACTGTTCAAGAATCTGATCTTGAGATGGGACGTATTTATCCTTCGCTGACAAGGATTAAAGAAGTCTCAGCTTATATTGCCAGAGCTGTAGTGGAAGATGCTTTTGCTGAAGGTCTTGCTCAAATTGAACGCCCGGAAAACATTGATGAGTTTGTTAAGAGTTTCATGTATGAACCCGTTTACGAGTCATATGTGTAAATATTCTTAATAGAATGCTCCAGAAGAATTAGAAGATCGAAACGGGCCTAACGGCCCGTTTCGATTTTTCGGTAATCATTGGCTGTTTTTTTATAATGAGTTTTTCAAGAGAGCGGATTATTTTTTTAATTCCAGCAATGTTACAGCTTCTTCGCAAAATAGGTTTGGGCAGAATTTTACTCTACCTTTGGAATTAAAATAGGCACTATCAATCTCGTTAATTCCTAAAGTATTACACAAATCTTTAAAGTCCAGGACAGAAAAAAACCTGAGATTGTGGGTTTTATACCAGGGTTCAGGCAGTGCAGGGGTAACTGGTGAACGCCCATGAAGTAGCAGCTGGAGACGGACCTTTAAGTGAGCGAAGTTGCTGAATGAAACGATGACGCGTTTGCCCACTCTGAAAGCTTCTCGCATGACGTGCTCTAATGGGATGAGCTCCTGAAATGTCCCTAAAAGCAGTACGTAGTCGAACACTTCTGTTCCATATTGATCTAGTCCATCAAGGATGTTGCCCTGATGCACAACCAGACCGCGTTCAATGCATCTGGTAACCAATTCAGGGTCTATTTCTACGCCTTCGCCGACTATTTTCTTTGACTTGGTTAAGCGTTCAAGAAATGCACCGTCGCCTGTACCCAGGTCGAGTACACGCGCACCTTGAGGTATCCATTCGATCACTTTATCGTAAATTAATGGATTCACAGTTAAAACTAAGGTTTACTTTTGATTAATGTTGTTTGTTTTGCTGCAGTTGATTGCCGCAGATATTCCTTTTTTAAAAAATTATGCACGGCCCGGGAAAAATCTTCGTTACGGATTAAGAATGAATCATGGCCGTACGGGGTTTCTAGATTAAGGTATGTAACAGTCACATTGGATCTTTTCAGGGCTTTGACTAATTCCCTGGATTGAGAGGGTGGATAAAGCCAGTCGGATTCGAATGAGATAATCAAAAACCTGCTTTTAACATTCTTGAAAACCTCATATGGAGGCCTGTTGTCTAATAGATCGAACATATCCAACGCCTTTGTTATGTATAGATAGGAGTTAGGATCGAATCTTTTAACAAAACTTTCTCCCTGGTGTTGAAGGTAACTTTCAACAGAGAAGAAGACAGGGAATAAATCTTCAGGTTTTGCATCACGCTGAATATTTCTGCCGAATTTTTTGTGCATAGCGTACTCGCTTAAGTAAGTAATATGGCCTATCATTCTGGCAACAGCCAGGCCATGTTCTGGTCTTTTATTTTCGTCATATCTTCCGCCGTTCCAATTAGGATCCGAGATAATTGCCTGGCGTCCTACTTCATTGAAAGCGATTTGCATGGGCGAGTGTGCCATGCAAGTGGCAATGGGTATGCAGACCTTAACTTTATCTGGGTAATCTACAGCCCAAACCAGGGCTTGCATGCCACCCATCGACCCACCGATTACTGCAAAGATCGAGTCAATGCCGAGGTATTGAAGTAAGTTTTTCTGCACAGCAACCATATCTCGGATTGAAATAGGTGGAAAATCAATGGCGTATGGTTTACCTGTAAGTGGATTTATGCTGGCAGGCCCGGTCGTTCCATGACAGCCTCCAAGGACATTAGAACAGATTACAAAAAACTGATTTGTATCTATGGCTTTATTTGGACCTACATGATAATCCCACCAGCCAGGCCGGCCTGTGACTGGATTTATCCCGGCAACATGTGCATCGCCAGATAATGCATGACATATTAAAACTACATTGTCCTTTTGTGGTGATAGTTTTCCAAGGGTTTGATATGAAACTTCTAATTCCTTGAATGTATAACCTAGTTGTGTTGTTATGCCCGGAATTTTTGCTATTTTGGTTTCGGTAATACCAAGATCGGATGTGTAGTTTTTTATTACCCTATCCTGGAGATCACCTTCCATCATATTTTTATCGATGTCTGCCATAGCATGCTTGACTTACAAAAATTCTGGCATTAAGCCAGAGTTCATCTGTTTCTAGTGATTGAAAATAAACCTGTGCTTTTCTTTTGGCAATACACTTATTTAACAATCAGGCTTGCGAACCGACCCAAAATTATTCAATTTTAAATCAGTTAAATCAGGTCCATTGGAGATCTGTTCAAAATTTTAAATTCAGATTTTTGTTTCAATAAGTCGTGTATGAGCATAATATTAAAAATATGAAAATGACTTTGGTAGATTTGTATAATTTCAGGGCAAAAGTTTTATTGTTAGTTCTGGTGGTGTTGACAAATGTTGTCGACACTCAGCTTAGTGCTCGAGATTCCTTTATTATTGGCAAGGGCCAGTTCTTAGTTCAGACAGGTCCTTCAGCCGTAAGTCAGCAAGGGTGGTTTACGACTTTAAGTTGTGAGGTTTCGGGAATCAGCAGAACTACGAATGTTGTCGTTACCCCGCCGGGTCGAAACGAAATTACATTGCCGTGGGATTGGGACGGATTCTATTTGAATATTAATTATACAACCAAGACGGCACTTGACGCTGATATACCTAACGGCACATTTGTGGTTAAGTCTTACGCTGATGGTTCTGCGACAACTGCGGCAATAGGGTTCACCGGTGACTCATACCCCGTTCAACCGCAATTCTTAAACTTTATTGCAGCACAAGGTGTAAATTCTGAAAGTGATTTCACGCTCAGCTGGAATCAGCTCGGTTTAACATCCAGCGATTATGTTAAAATTACAATCTACGATTGTAACGACGAATCTGTTTTTGAGACGCCTGATCCTTTCATGCCCGGCGCGCTAAACGGGCTTGCAACTTCGCTCGTTATTCCTGCTAATACCCTTTATCCGGGACTAACTTACAGTATTGAATTGATTGCAGCAAAGCTGGTTAATGCAGTTACAAATCGGGCTCCTGACGGAAACGAAATAATCATAATTTCTACTTATTTTAAGGTTTTGCGGATGCCACTGACAACAATAGGGGCCGCTACTCCTTGTTTTTCATGGGAAACCCCGATTTTTGTCTTCCAATTTCCAAACGGCACAATTCAAGGGACAAATGTCCATTACACGACACCTGCAAATGTTTCCCAATACAATATGGTATTCTCCGTTCGGGATCAAAATCCGCCAAACTCAGTAACCTTTAGCGGGCCATCCGGCTCTGGTCTAAACAATACACCCAGCAGTTGGTCGGGCACAGGCGATTGGTCTTCGTTTGGTTCCCCATTTATATATTTACCGAATGTCAATGTGTTGACTGGTGGTGTTTATACGATTAATTACAAAGGTGTTAATCTTAAATTCAATTTTTCAAACCCGCAGATTGAGCAGCGTCAGATATTTCTTGTTCCCGAATTTGTGGTGGATAATTTAGGGGTTTTACGACAAATCCGCTGGTCTTACAAAGATCAGTCTGGTAAGACTGTAGCGCCTCAGGATTTTATGGACTCAGTAAGGATTATCGTACGTTCGCGATGGGGTGGCGAGTTTTTTAGCACTTACAATTTGCGGCCTGCAATTACAAACTATGCGGTCACGAACACTGTTGTTAAGTGGGACGATGTCTCTGAAGTTCAGATAGGGTTCGAAGACAACCTTCGTGGCAGTTACGTGATGCATTATGAAAAGTCTTCTGCCCCGTCGCAGTTGCAGATCCTTACTGACAATTTCAATATTGTTCAAGGCACGAGTGTTTCGGTAAATCTCACTGCATCAGGGGGAGTGACACCATACAGGTGGAGGATAAATCTAGGTTATTTACCAAGCGGACTTACTCTTGATGAATTGAGTGGAGTGATTCAAGGGGTGCCGGGTGTTTATGGAAATTATAAAGTTAATATCAAGTTGATAGATGCCGTTAATTCGGAGGTGACCAAGGACATTTATTTTTATGTTGTGCCTGGCACTTACAACGAACGTATAGCCTTTACAAATACAACAAGGGTCAATGGAATGCCAGCTATACAGGCATTTATTACCCCACAACAAATTTATACCCTTGAGATCTCAACAAATCTTCAGACCTGGACGCCTACTTATGTCTTTAGGGCAAATTCTGTACTTTCTGAGCAATTAGTTTTGCCAAGCGTCTTTTTCAATCAGTACAAGCAAGCATTTTTCCGTTTGAAACTTGGGCCTTCTTTTGGCACTCAGTTTTCATTAACGCACTTTGCAACAGCTGGTACCATAAATCCTAACGCGCCTTATAATGTCATAGTCAATTACCCGGTTGTGATTAACAGCCATCGTGCCGTTTTCCTGGCTAATTATGACCCTGAATATGCCGCGCTTGGCGATGTTTATTTCACTCCACCAAACGGTGGTCCGATTTATCCGGAAGAGCTCCGGACCGGATCAGATAATCAGGCGCAAATAAGATATTCAACACCGTCTATTAATGGCGCTGCGGCACAGGGGCAGTGGATTATAAATTATAAAGGTACTAACTTCACTTTTAACGTTAACAGCAACGCAATTTTATCCAACCTTGTAGTGCCCGTTCCTGTTTTCACGGTCTCAAACGGTAATCTAACGAAGGTCTCCTGGAATTACAGAAATCCTGGCACTGGCTCTGTGCTGGTATCAGCACCGAGTTTTATGACAACAATTCAGGTTCAAATTGATGATGGTCAGGGGAACAGAATTTATAACTCTGATGAATTAGAACCTTCGGTAACCTCGCATACGCTATCGCAGACAATCAACTGGAGTAGCGTCAGCAACATATATATGGCGTATGACGATAATGCAGATAACCATTTTGTGATTACTTATCATAAGTAACTACGTTCTCGAAGCGATTTACAAACGAGATATAACATCTTGATTAATATAAACCACTAGAGCAGGAACCATCCAAAATTAGATCTGGTCTTTTTTAGTGTGCCAGGGTTGCTTTTACCATTAAACCAATAAATGCCTGTCCAGAATACAATGTAGATGTTAAAAGAGCAGCTATACCTGGGTTATCGATCGTGATTATATATGCC
>Ga0207433_10013475_pt1 | contig 12010 bp, 12 predicted proteins | sample YelNatPaOPGAMG01_FD_187559 | JGI IMG/M metagenome (GOLD analysis project Ga0207433, IMG submission 187559) | Hot spring thermophilic microbial communities from Obsidian Pool, Yellowstone National Park, USA - OP-RAMG-01 (SPAdes) (version 3) | ecosystem: Environmental > Aquatic > Thermal springs...
TACCCATGGCTGTGACGTTGGGCAACACCGTCATAGTGAAGCCCAGCGAGCAGACCCCGGTCCCCACGACCATCTTCATCGACCTCTTCAGGGAGGCGGGATACCCCCCGGGGGTTGTGAACCTCGTTCAGGGCGGGGCTTCCGTGAGCAGGGCCCTCATAACCCACCCCGATGTGGCTGGGGTCACCTTCGTCGGCTCCTCCCCGGTCGGTGAGAAGATCTACTCCCTCGCTTCTGAGCACGGCAAGAGGGCCCTCTGCCAGTGTGGTGCAAAGAACCCCGTCCTATTGATGCCCGACGCAGTGCCAGAGCCCTCCATAGAGAATATCGTGGGAGGCTTCTTCGACATGTGCGGCCAGCGCTGCCTGGCCCCAGGCCTCCTCATAGCGGTGGGCGAGGCCTACGAGAGGTTCGTCGAAGGGATAGTCGAGAGGGCGAGGAGGGTTAGGGTCGGCTACCAGCTCCTCGAGTCGACGGAGATGGGGGCCATGGTCTCGGGCAGGGCGAGGGATAGGGTGGCCATGATGGTCGATAGGGCCGTAGAGCAGGGGGCCAGGCCCCTCCTAGACGGCAGGGGTTTAAAGGTTGAGGATTACCCGGGAGGCTTCTACCTAGGCCCCACGATCCTCACGGACGTCTCTCCAGAGATGGAGGTCGCGAGGGAGGAGGTCTTCGGGCCCGTCATGCCGATCGTCAGGGCCTCGGACTTCGAGGAGGCCCTGGAGATCGCCAATAGGGGCTGCTACGGGAACACCGGGACCATATACACCTCGAGCGGGAAGTGGGCCAGGGAGTTCGCCAGGAGGATGGAGGCGGGCAACATCGCAGTGAATATGGCCGTCGCCCAGCCCCAGCAGTTCTTCCCATTTCCCGGGAGGAAGAGGAGCTTCTTCGGGGTGCTGCATGGGCAGATGGACGCCGTTGACTTCTTCACCGACCGGAAGGTTATAATGCAGAGGTGGTGGTGAGATGAGGACCCAGAGGGAGGTGATAGAGGCCGCCGAGAGGTATAGGATGCTGAGCTTCACGAAGCTTGAGCCCATCGTCATCGTCGAGGGGAGGGGCGCAACCCTATGGGACATGGAGGGGAGGGAGTACATAGACTGCTACTCCGGCATATCGGTCGTCAACTCGGGCCACTGCCCCCAGAGGGTCGTGGAGGCGATTAAGAGGCAGGCCGAGAGGCTGATCCACTGCGGCCCATATGTCTACCACACCGGGCCAACCACCGAGCTCGCCGTCAAGCTTGCGGAGATAACCCCGCCCGGGCTGAGCAAGAGCTTCTTCGGGAACAGTGGGGCTGAGGCCAACGAGTGCGCCCTGAAGCTGGCCAAGAAGTTCACCAAGAGGCACGAGATAATAGCCCTAGAGTGCTCCTTCCACGGGAGAACCATAGGGACGCTGAGCGTCACGGGCCAGTCCAGGAGGAGGAGATACGACATGGGCCCATACCTCCCCGGCGTCTCCTTCGCCCCAGCCCCCTACTGCTACAGGTGCCCCATGGGCAGGAGCTACCCAGAATGTGACCTTCTATGCGCCCGGAGGGTCGAGGAGATAATCGACTATCACACCTCGAACAACGTGGCCGCCCTGATAGCCGAGCCCATACTGGGGGAGGGAGGCATCATAGTTCCACCCCCCGACTACTTCAAGGTCGTCAGGGAGATCCTAGATGAGAGGGACATACTGCTTATAGTCGACGAGGTTCAGACGGGCTTCGCTAGGACGGGGAGGATGTTCGCCATAGAGCATTACGGGGTCGAGCCGGAGATCATGACCATGGGGAAGGGCATAGCGGCGGGCCTCCCCCTAGGCGTCTGCATCTCAAGGGAGGATATAGGGGATGCCTTCGAGCCGGGGGACCACCTCTCAACCTTCGGCGGGAACCCGGTCTGCTGCGCCGCCGCGCTGGCCAACATCCAGATAATGGAGGAGGAGCACCTGGCCGAGAGGGCGGAGGAGAAGGGGAGATACCTGATGAAGAGGCTCGAGGAGTTGAGGGAGGCCCACAGCCTCATCGGCGACGTGAGGGGTAAGGGGCTGATGGTCGGTGTCGAACTGGTCAGGGACATGGGCTCTAAGAGGCCTGCCGCCGACGAGGCGTCGAGGGTGAGGGAGGAGATGAGGAGGGGAGGCATCCTTATAGGCGTCGGGGGCGTGAAGGGTTCAACCCTGAGGCTCCAGCCACCCCTCATCATCGAGGTGGAGCAGCTGGAAAGGGCCCTGAACGTCCTAGACACGGCCCTCACAAAGGTGGAGCGGGGATCTTAGGTTGTTCGCAGACCTGGTTCTGAGGAACGGGAAGATAGTCACGGTGGACCCGGCGGAGAGGATAGCGGAGGCGGTGGCCGTGAAGTTCGGGAGGATCATCGAGGTGGGGTCAGACCGGGAGGCTGAACCCCTGATTGGAAAGGAGACCAGGGTTATAGACCTCGAAGGCATGACGGTCCTGCCCGGCTTCATAGACACCCACGGCCACCTCTTCTCCTCGGGCCTGGGGCTGAGCCACATAGACTGCAGCATGGAGGCGGGGGTCAGATCCATAAGGGACATCCAGGAGAGGATAGCGGAGAGGGCCTCGAAGACGCCCAGGGGTGGATGGATCCTCGGGGACAAGTTCGACGAGTCCAAGCTCGAGGAGAGGAGGCTACCCAACAGGTGGGACCTCGACGCCGCGGCCCCAGAGCACCCAGTCCTCCTCTCCATGGTCGGGGGCCACGTGTACGTGGCCAACAGCAAGGCCCTGGAGGTGAGGGGCATAACAAAGGATACCCCCGACCCCCTCCCCTCCGGGAGGTTCGATAGGGATCCTGAGACGGGCGAGCTGACCGGCATCATATATGAGAGGGCCGTCGACCTCGTGAGGCCCGAGCCCACCTATGAGGAGGTTTTGGAGGGTATAAGGAGGATGAGCCGCGAGTACGTCTCGGCCGGGATAACCTGCTTCTACGACTCCTACATCACCGGGAGGGAGGTCAGGGCATACCTGGAGCTCAGGTCCAGGGGGGAGCTCCCCCTGAGGGTGAGATGGGACATGGACCTCGAGACCCTCCCAGAGCTTGAGAGGATGGGCATAACGGTTCCACCCGGATTCGGGGACGAGTGGCTCAAGATATGCGGGGTGAAGGTCTCCACGGACGGGGCCATATCCGGCAGGACGGCAGCCCTGAGGAGGCCCTACCTCCACAGGCCAGGATACTACGGAGAGCTCACGATGACCAGGGAGGAGGTCGCCGAGGTCATATGGAGGATCCACAGGGCGGGCCTGAGGGCCTCGGTCCACGCGAACGGGGACCAGGCGATATCCAACTTCCTCGACGCGGTCGAGATGGCCCTCGAGAGGCATCCCAGGATGGACCACAGGCACAGGGATATCCACTGCTCACTCGTCGACGAGGAGCTCATCGAGAGGATGAGGAGGCTCGGGGTTATCCCGACGATCTTCGGTGCCTATGCATATTACCATGGGGATAAGATCCTCCCGGCCTTCGGGGAGGAGAGGGCTGAATGGATGTTCGCCGCGAGGTCCATGCTCGATGCGGGCCTGAAGGTCGCGGCCCACTCCGACCACAGCGCCTCCCCCTACCAACCCCTCATGGGGATACACTCCCTGGTCAACAGGATGACGAAGGGGGGTAAGCCCTACGGGCTGAGGCAGAGGATAACGGTGATGGAGGCGATAAAGCTGTACACCATAAACGCCGCCTACCACACCTTCGATGAAGATTTGCTCGGCTCGATAGAGACCGGGAAGCTGGCCGACATGGTCGTGCTGGGAGAGGATATCCTCGAGGTCCCCAGAGAATCGATCATAGACATACCCGTGGAGATGACCATAGTAGGAGGACGCATAGTCTATGAGAGGAAGAGATAGGGGGCATTCTTTTAGATCGGGCTGCCCATCTCAACCTTAAACCGCATTCGAGAGGAGCAGGTGAAGTGGCATTTGAAGGGAAAATGGATCGAGAGTGGAATGACAGGAAGCAGATGTAGAGATGATCTTTGATGCGTCTAGTGACCTTCGAAGAATACCTTGAATATGTTAAATCTCATAAAGAGGTAACCATAGAAGATGCAAAGATTAGGATCGGCGAAGCTCACGATATAGCGGCTTATCAGCCTAGGGGATTCAGCCTTGAAACCACCACCGTCTGGAGCTTCCCCGACAGGGGGGATTGGGCAACCCATAGGGGCGACTACAGGGGGAACTGGGCTCCGCAGGTAGCAAGGAACCTCATAATCCGCTATAGTAAGCCCGGCGAGGTTGTGCTGGACCAGATGTGTGGTGGGGGAACAACCCTCATCGAGTGCAAGCTCCTCTCCAGGAACGCCATAGGCGTAGACATAAACTATGAGGCCTGCATCTTAACCCTTGACAGATTAAACTTCAATTATAATCCGCTCGACCCGGGCTGGAAGGAGCCGGATATTAGGGTGTATCAAGGAGATGCCAGAAACTTGGATCTGTTAGAAGACGGATCCATAGACTTTATAGCAACTCATCCCCCCTATGCGAACATAATCCCCTACTCCAAGCAGAAGAGGATTGATGGAGACCTATCACAAGTTTATACCTTAGATGAGTACCTGCAAGGGATGCGGGAGATAGCTGAGGAAAGTTTCAGGGTTCTCAAGCCCGGTCGTTACTGTGCCATACTCATCGGAGACACAAGAAGGCATAGACATTATGTTCCGATAGCCTTCAGGGTTATGCAGCAATTTTTAGATGTGGGGTTCATTCTGAGAGAAGACATCATAAAATGCCAGTGGAACATTAAGAAGAGTGGGGAGAGATGGGTCGGACTTGCGAAAACAGCTGAAGAATGCTGGGTGGAGAAGCCTGAGAATAAGAAATACTGGACCGATTTCCTCCTAATCTACCACGAACACCTCTTCATCTTCCATAAACCAGAAGGGGATGAAAATTTAGGAGACTACAAGCTAAGTATGAGATGGTGGTAGCCCTCCAAACCTCCTCTCGGCCTGATATCTGAGTAGGCCCAGTTAACATCTTTCACCCGGGAGGCGCCGCCACCCAGCGTCTCCCAGAGGCCTCATCAAATGTTTTGCTCATTTTCAGTAACCGAGAGTAAAATTGGTATCCTCTCCTTTGACCATCCATATTAAAGCATAAAGAGCTATTCAAGCTCATAAACTGGCATAGCTTTACTTTTCTTCACCCCAAACCAGATGACTTTAGGTCTAGGAAGGGATATATAACCTTCCTATCTGAAGCACTCTTATCGGGGGGAGGGGGGTAGGCTAGAATATAGGCTGTGGATGGCTATTTTAATTGGGATCTCTAAGGTGATAACATCGGATATTAAATCTTTAAAACCAATTATCTTTTAATAGGCCTTCACCATCTTACCCTCTATTTCTTTACTTCCTCTTCCTTTACTGGTTCCACTATTAGGATGGGGCCCTCCTTCCCAACTATCTTCACCCTCTCTCCATCTCTGATGTCTGTGCTGCTTCTAGCTCTCCATATCTCTCCCCTCACCCTTATGAATCCCTCCCCCCTTATCTCTCCGAGGGCCTCGCCGGTCTCCCCTATTATCCCCATCTCGAATGGTCTCCTCCTCCTTGCCGAGATTACCTTGAATGCAACGAAGATGAAGAAGGCTCCCAGGGAGAGGGGAACCGCTATCAGGACCGCGTAGAGGGTGTTAAGCCACTCGGCGCCGACGGCCCATTCCCCTGGGAAGATGAGGAGGCTTCCGAGGATCACGCAGATGAGCCCCCCTCCCCCTAGGGCGCCGAAGCCTGGGGTGAGGAACTCGGCCAGGAGGAGGGCGAACCCCACGAGCATCAGGAGCATGGCGCCCAGGTTTGCGCCCATGATGCCCAGCCCCACCATCCCGAGGACCAGGAGGAGGCCCCCGGCTATCTCCGCCCCCAGGCCTGGCGTCGATAGTCCGAAGATCAGGGTCCAGAACCCCACTATGAAGAGGAGGTAGGCCAGTATGGGCTCTGAGATGAATCCAAGAAGCCTCACCCTCAGGCTCGGCCTCCACTCGACGACGCTGGCCCTCGATGTCCTCAGGGTGACGGTCCTTCCCCCCACCTCCACCTCCCTCCCCTCCACCCTCTCAAGCAGCTCCTCGATGTTCCTCGCCCTCACCTCTATCACGCCCATTTTGAGGGCATCCTCATCATTCAGGTTGAGGTTCTCCCTCACGAACCTCCCCGCGACCTCCTCGTTTCTGCCATGGGCTCTAGCCCTCTCCATCATGTACTTCTCCAGCGCGTTGAGGGTTTTGGGGTCCTCTATCGGCCTCGAGCCCCCTCCCAGGGGCTCGAAGGAGACCGGTTGAGCGGAGCCTATGAGCGTATTGGGAGCCATCGCCGCGATGTGGGTCGCCATCAGGATGTATGTCCCCGCAGACCAGGCCTTACCCCCCTGCGGATAGACATAGCCCAGCACGGGGACCCCTGAGCGCTCTATCAGCTCGATTATATTCATGGTGGCATCCAGAATCCCTCCAGGGGTGTCGATCAGTAGAACGACCACCATGCCCTCCCTCTCGGCGAACAGGAGGGCCTCTCCCACGAGCTCATAAGACATGCTGCTTATCGTGCCCTCAAGCCTGACCGCAAGGACCCGGCTCCCGGTCTGGCCTGCCACGGTATAGAAGCCCCAGGCTGGGGATAGGAATGTGATTAGGAGCAATAGGATCTTCAGCCGTCTTTGTATTTTCGGGATCATCTGCCTTCCTTGCTCTGGGTTCTCATCAAACCCAGCATGGTCGCCAGGTCTGAGCCCACAGCCGTTGGGGTGACGACGACCAGGTTCTTCTCCCTGGCTATCTCCGTCAGGGTCTGGAGCTCCCTGAGCCTCACCGCTATCGGGCTCTCCAGGTACTGTTTAGCGGCCTCGGCCATCTTGGTTGCTGCCTGGTACTCCCCGTCCGCGATTATGATCCTCGACCTCCTCTCCCTCTCTGCCTCGGCCTGCTTTGCTATCGCCCTCTGCATCGCCTCGGGAAGGGAGACATCCTTTATCGACACGTTCACAACCTTTATCCCCCAGGGGTCTGTCGCAGCGTCTAGAATGTGGGTCAGGGTCTTTCCCAACTCCTCCCTCTTAGTCAGGAGGTCATCGAGCTCCACCTGGCCTATAGTGTCCCTGAGGGCTGTCTGGGCCAGGAGGTTCGTCGCATAGATGTAGTTCTCGACGTTCATCACCGCCTTTATCGGGTCGAAGACCCTGTAGTAGACCACCGCATCCACGTCGACGGTTATGTTATCCTTGGTTATTATCTGCTGGTTCGGGACGTCGAAGGTGACAACCCTGAGGTCAACCTTCCTGAAGATGTCCGCCATCGGTATCCTGAAGAATATTCCAGGCCCCTTTGCCCCCACAAGCCTCCCAAGCCTGAAGATCACGGCCCTCTCATATTCCTTCACCACCTTAATGGAGGCTGAGAAGAGTCCTAGAATTATCACAGCTACCGCTATGAGGGGTATCAGGAGGTTAAAGGGTAGAATCAACCCGGCTCAAAGTCAAGGAGCTCACCGTCGAATTTAAAGTATTCGATTGACGAGGAGATCGATAAGGTATCAAAAAAGGGATCATAAATTTTTGATATAAATGCTATGCGTTGATGTGATATATTTTATACTGATGACATATTTAGGAGATTGGGATGAGGAAAGGCTAAAACTTTGGGAAATGAAATTTGGACATTATAAGGATCTTATATGAGAGGAAGAAGATTTAATTGAGAAGATTAAGATGTGTTGTTATTTTTGCGGTAAGTTATCTTGGTTGATGATGGTGCGCTAAATAATCAGAATCTAATGATCTGAGTATTAAGCTGAGTAGGAAAGTTACAGGTTCTCTATCAGCTCTTTAACCCTTCTCTCTATCTCATCTCTTATCCTTCGAACCTCTTCTATGGTTTTCCCCTTCGGGTCCTCTATCCCCCAGTCCGTCACCTTCTCCAGGAGGGTTGCTGGGCAGAACCCCTCGGCCCCGCAGCCCATGGTCACCACCATGTCGGCCTCCTCCAGATCTCTAGGTTCTATGGATTTCGGCCTGTTCCCAGAGATGTCTATGCCCTTCTCGAGCATGGCCTGGACTACAATGGGGTTCACCCTCTCCGCCGGCTTCGTACTGCCGCTTTTCGCCACGATCCTCCCGGATCCATAGTGGTTCGCGAAGGCCTCGGCCATCTGGCTCCTCCCGGCATTCTCGACGCAGACGAATAGGATCCTCTTCATCTCAACATATAGATGGACTTTAAAGATTTAAAAATTCCAATTTAATGCTGTTCCGTCCTCTTCAGAGCCTCCGAGATCTCTGTATGAAAGGCATCCCCATCGAGGATGAAGCTCTTTATGGGGGTGGAGTTCACGACGAGCCATGGGTTTCCCCTCCTGAGCGACTCCTCCGGTCTCCTCCACGAGTCTATCAGCTCTATTCTAAGGTTCAGCTCGATCTCCCTCAGGCGTTCTTCCACCCTAAGGGCGAAGGGTAGGACCACTCGCATATGGGGCTGTAGAAGACCAGGGCCCTATCCCTGTCCTCTTGCAGCGGGTTGTAGTCCCCGGCCTCTCTGGGCTGGTACGGGGCATTGGCCTCCATATACATCTCTGCCTCAGCCCTTCTAAACCCCCTTGAGCTGTAGAACTCCTCCTCGGAGACCCCCTCCCCCGTGGTGAATGGATGTGCGACTAAAGCTGCAGGGTCTTCCCCTGAGAGATCTAAGACCCCTCGAGCATTCCTCTATGAGGCTCCTAACCAGAAGCGTCCCACAGCCCTTCCCCCTGGCCTCTGGGAAGGGGTTGTATATGCAGTTCAAAATCACCGCATCCCTCCTGGGGTTCTCTACGTATGGGACGGCCTCCTCGGGATAGAATAGGATCTGGGCGACCGGCCTATGGTCGAGATATGCCATCTTCGCTGTTGGGCCGTAGGCGTCGAGCATCTCGAGCATCCACCTCCTCTTTAGCTCGATCCCTAAACGCTGAATGGGATCTTCAAGCCTTCCATGGGAGCAGATCTCGAAGACATCGTCTACTTCTTCATCTTCAACATCCCTTACCTCGATATTCATCCCTCAACCCTTCAGAGATCATCTAATCATCGAGCAGATCCACATCTTATAAATAGATGTTGTAGCATATTTATTGGCCAGGGTTCCGGGGCATCGCATATAGGCTTGGATAGAGGGATCGGCTGGGTAGAGTGGCTGAGGGTTGGGAAGATTGGGAGATTTGGTTCCGGGTCGGGCTTTGGGAGGGCTCTAAGTGGACTGGCTTAAGGAGTTCATGGACCTCATGCTCGGTATCGAGAGGGTTCTAGTGAGCTATGGGTATATCGGCGCCTTCCTCATCTCATTCCTCGGAAATCTCACCATATTCATCCCAGTCCCCTTCGCCTTCTTCATAATAGCCCTCGGGGCAACCCTGAACCCGTTCCTCGTGGGGGTTGCATGTGGTTTGGGCTCCACGCTCGGTAAGCTCTTAGCATACCTCGTGGGTTGGGCTGGGAGGAAGCTGATAGATGAGAGGTATGGGAGTAGGCTGGAGTCGGCCAAGTCCCTGATAAGGAGGTATGGGGCGGTCATGGTCTTCCTATTCGCCCTCCTCCCTCTCCCCGATGACCTGATAATGATCCCGATGGGGATGCTCAGATACAGCTTCGTAAACTTCCTCATCGCAACCCTGATGGGAAAACTCGTGATGGGCCTCATCCTGGCCTATTCGGGTCACTTCGGCTTCAGGATAATCCACTTCCTTCGGGAGACCAGCGGGATCCTCACAAGCCTCGCGACGGTGATCCTCTTCATATTCATAGTGGTGGTCCTCCTGAAGATAGACTGGGGCCGCCTACTGGACAGGGCTAACAAGAACGATGAAGATATTGGATCGATAAAATGATTAAAAACCATTAGAAAAATATAGTGTTGTTAATCAAGTTCAGCTATGATAAAGCAGAGCCTTCATTATATTACACTCCTTAACATGGTTTTACAATTCTTTATTTTCTCATCGCAAATTCCAACAATTTAATTCAACTCCTTTACAAATATCTCAATGTTTATTTCCATAGCTTAATTTATTTTTTGAAAGTTGACAAAGAAGTTGAAAGATTTAAATTTAAGATGGTAATCAGAGATCGAGGGATGATGGATGAAAACTGAACAGGTACTTGCCGATGTGGAGATTGGATATAAAGGAAAAGCCCTTAAAATTAAATGCCTCTTAGATACTGGTGCTAGTTTAAGCATCATCTCAAAGGATCTAGCAGAAAAGATAGGTGCTTTCATTCCCTTTGAGGAGCCTAAGAAGCCATACATCATAAGAACTGCCGATGAAAAGGGCAAACTAAAGATCGTTGGAGAATCCCTACTTGAGGTTGTATTTCAAGGTATCGAGGTGCCAGGTAGAGTTCTGTTTGAAGTTGCCGAGAACTTGAGGGGAGACTTACATCTTGTAATTGGAAGACCTGAGATAGATAAGTGGGATATAATTTTCACGCCCGAAGGCCCGAGGCCAAGGAAGGTGCCAATAGAGTTCGAATTAATCTAATAGGAAAAGAAGCCAAAGAGGCAGAGTTACCACCTTGGCATTTTTATATGGTGGGTGCCCAGAAAACCCAGAACCTTCGTTCTGGAATGGATGGGCTAAGCTTAAACGTTGGGGCTCCGAGAAGCCGTTTTGCCTTAAATCGGATGTTCCGAGCCCCTCAGGGGGTTTAAAGCTCACTGCTATAGCGGAAGATTGATTTTTTGGTATTATAGGGTTGTGAAGCTCTCCACCCTCTCCGAGTCCAATCGCTTTATCAGCTCTATCGTGAGCCTGATCGCGTTCTCCGTGTCCCTGAGGCTTAGGAGGCCCACATGGCTGTGGATGTGGCGGGTTGGGACGGTTATCACGGCCGTTGGGCATCCGGCCTTGTGGATGTGGATCCTCCCGGCATCGGTTCCACCCCCGTACATCTGGCTAAGTTGGAGGGGTATCTGAGCCTGCCTCGCCGTCTCTATTATGAACTCCTTGAAGGCCTGGTTTGGGATCATGCTCCTGTCGAAGGTGACGAGGCCGGGCCCCTTCCCCATCTTTGTTGGGGCCTCGTGGGCCTTTATCCCTGGGACATCCCCTGCTATATCTACCTCCAGGACCAGTGCCACGTCTGGGTCGACCACGTGGCTTATCGTCTGGGCTCCCCTTAGGCCCACCTCCTCCTGAACCGTCGCCGCACCATAGACCGTGTTCGGATGGGCTATCCCCTGCTCCCTTATCCTCCTCATAGCCTCCATTATTATGAAGGCCCCTATCCTGTCGTCGAAGGCCTTCCCCATGGCCACCTTCCCATCGTGGAGGAGCTGGAAGGGGCTCCATGGGACCACGGGGTCTCCTATCTTCACTCCAGTCGCCTCAGCCTCCTCCTTCGAAGTGGCCCCTATGTCTATGAACATGTCCTTGATCTCGACCACCTTCTTCCTCTCCTCCTCCGGGAGGATGTGGGGGGGCTTTGCGGCTATTGTTCCGTGGATATCCCCCTTATTCGTCCTGATGACCACCCTCTGCCCAAGGAGAACCTGGCTCCACCAGCCCCCTAGAGGGTTGAAGGTGAGGAACCCCTCCTCGGTTATCGAGGATACTATGAACCCGACCTCGTCGACGTGCCCCGCAAGGAGCACCCTCGGCCTCTCCGAGCTCCCCTTCAAGACGAAGGTGACCGAGCCCAGCTTGTCTGAGACCACCTCATCGGAGTAGGGCTCCATATACCTCTTCACCAGGGCCGTGACCTCCCTCTCAAACCCCGAGGGTCCGAAGGCCTCCATCAACCTCTTCATCAGGTCTAGAGACTTCTCATCCAACATGACCATCCAATAGGGATGTGGACCTGTGGCATTTAGACTTATCTCATGGGCCGATCAGTCCAGAACCTTCCTGGCCGTGGTTATATATCCCGAGTGGCCTATCATCAGGGTCTCGGGTCTTGTTCGGTTCTCCTCGACGTTTATCCTCCTCATTATGATCTCAACCGTCTCCACCT
>Ga0207433_10013476_pt1 | contig 12009 bp, 12 predicted proteins | sample YelNatPaOPGAMG01_FD_187559 | JGI IMG/M metagenome (GOLD analysis project Ga0207433, IMG submission 187559) | Hot spring thermophilic microbial communities from Obsidian Pool, Yellowstone National Park, USA - OP-RAMG-01 (SPAdes) (version 3) | ecosystem: Environmental > Aquatic > Thermal springs...
GAGGCGGCTGATCCCCCCTCGACCTGCTCATGCTCATCGGGCCGCGGGAAAAAGATTGGCGGGGGCATGTGGGAATCGAACCCACCACGGACGCACGCGCCCGTCATCGGATTTGAAGTCCGAGGGCGGCACCGGCCTACCGACTACCCCCAAAGGTTTCGGACCGCAAGGGGACCGCCGCCCCAAAGTACCCCCTGCCGAGAGAACGGGCAAGGTCGGCGCCGGGCCCCGGTCCGGCCCTCAGGATCCATCGTCCCGGAGGGATCTGGCAACGGCGTCGGCGAGGTGGGGAAGAGCCTCGTCGGAAACCGTCCGGACATCGAGGATGACGCTCCCGCCATCGACGACGCTCAGGACGGCGGGACTTCCCAGACGAAGTCGCCTCTGGATCTCTCCCGCCCTGCGGGGATCCGCCTCGGGAGCGACCGCCCAGCCGGGAAGGGGGACTTCCGGCAGACTCCCGCCGCCCGAGGCCCCCTCTCGAGGCACGACGTGCGAGGCGACGCCCCGGCGCCGAAGCAGGGCCCTGAGGCGGACCGCCCGCTTCCGGAGAGCTTCGCCGTCGACCGTGAGCATGGCCCTGACCGGTGTCTCACCGGGGGAGACCAGCGTCTCGTAAAGGGTCGCGCGAAGCGCCGCCAGGGTCATCTTATCCGGTCTCAGCGCCCGGAAGAGAGGGTGGAGCCGCATGCGAGAGATCAGCTCGGCCCTTCCTGCGACGATCCCCGCCTGCGGTCCCCCGAGCAGCTTGTCGCCCGAGAAGAAGACGAGATCCGAGCCCCCGGCGAGGCGCTCGCGGACGGTCGGCTCGCCTCCGGGGAGCCCGAGGAGGCTTCCACTTCCGAGGTCGTCCAGGAGAATGATCCCCTTTCCGTCCTTGAGCCGTTTCAGTTCTGAGAGGGCAGCGGACTCGACGAAGCCCGTCTGGCGGAAGTTGGACGGGTGGACCTTCATGAGAGCCGCCGTCTCGGATCCGATGGCCCGGGCGTAGTCCGCAAGCCGGGTGCGGTTCGTGGTTCCGACCTCGACAAGGCGCGCCCCGGAGGCGGCCATGATGTCGGGGATTCGGAACGATCCCCCGATCTCCACCAACTCTCCCCGGGAGATCACGACCTCGCGCCCCTTGGCGAACTCGAAGAGGGCGAGAAACAGCCCTGCGGCGTTGTTGTTGACCACCAGGTGATCCTCGGCTCCCGTGAGAAGCTTGAGGAAAAGGCTCACGTGGTCGAGCCGCGACGACCGTCGGCCGCTCTCCAGGTCCACTTCGAGATCCGTGTAGCCTGTGGCAGCCTCATGGGCAGCCTTGGCGGCTTGGCGACTCAGGGGTGCCCTTCCGAGGTTCGTGTGGACCACGACGCCCGTCGCGTTCACGACCGGGGCGAGACCGGGTCCCCACCTCTGGACGCGCCTTGAGATCTCGGCGGCGATCTCCTCCACGGAATGCACCGTCTGACCGTCTGCGGACAGCCGGCGTCGCTCCTCCTCGAGGACCTCACCGGCGAGATGGGTCACCAGGGGGTTGCCTGTGAGCGTCGCCGCCCTGAGCACTTTCTGGACGGAGGGAATCCTCCTGCGGATATCGGCCATTCCTTCACCTCTTGCTCGGAGAACCATGTGAGGCACTCGATCGAGGGACTGCGCCCCCATGCTGAGCCCCGTGATCCGCCGGCATTCAACGAGGCCCGTCGGCCGAGAGCGGGCGGACCTGACCGGGGCCTGTCCGGGCTGTTCCCGGAGCTCACACCTTTAAACCGGTGCCGAGGTTGCAGGGACTCTCCGGGGTCGTGGCGCAGGCTTCCGTACGAGGCCGACCACATGCGGATGCTCACCCGATAAGCTTCAGCGCACCCGGCTCGATCGGTCAAGCAGGAGACCCCAGCTGACCCCACGAGGAGGTCGATGAGTTGGATACCAGATCAAAGGATGATCCCGTTGAGCATCTCTACGACGCCCGCATCCGCGGTGCGGCCGTCATCGGCACGGCGGCGGGTCGTCGCGTGCACCTTCACGGCGGCTGCTGGGTGGCCCCTGTGGGGGACCACCCTCCGAGGCTCATGGTCGCATTTCCTAAGGAGTTCGAGGGCGCCGAGATCGTCCGCTCCTCCGGGGCCTTCGCCGTCGCCCTCACGGCGGCCGAGCGTCCCGGTGCCCTCGGGGCCCTCTACGAAGGCCAGCCACCGATCACGGACGCCACGCGCCACCTGTTCCTGAGGACCCCCGGAGGCTCCGTGGTTCCCACATCAAGCGTCGCCTGCTTCGATCTCTCCCTTGCGAGGGCTCTGGACCTTGGGGATTTTCTCCTGGCCGTGGGCGACGTCACGGGGGCCGCCGTCCTGAACCCCGACTTCAGGAACCTCACCGTGAACGAGATCATCGCCCAGGCGGATCCTCGGGGCGAGCGGGAGTCGCGCCTCCCCTTCCGAGGCTTCGACTATGACCTCTCGCTCCTCGCTCAAGCACCGGTTGAGGCCGTGACACCGGAGCGGTTCGAGGCCATCTACGCCCGGAGGCCGTGGGGGCTCTTCTTCGTGTCCACGGCCTTGGGGGGTCGCGGCCATCACCATCTCGGGTGCTGGATAATGCAGACCTCCCACGAGCCCCCTCGGATGGCCGTCGCCTTCAAAAAAAACTGGGAGTCAGCCCAATGGATCCGGCAGGGCGCACCCTTCGCCATGACGCTCGTGGCGGACGACCAAGCGGACATCCTTTCGGCCGTGGCCCACTTCCCCGACGACCCACGTCGCCTCCGAGGCAAACTCGCGCCCCTCGGCGAAGGCCTGTTCGCTCTCCGTGACGGCGTCGCCAGCTTCGTGGCGAGGCCCACCACGACGCTCGACATCGGCGAGGCGATCCTGGCCGTGGCTGACGTCGAGGGATTCGAGTGGCTGCGGCCAGGGGCGAAAAACGTCACGCACGTCGAGGCGGGCGCCATGGTCGGGCTCGGATGGCGGGAGCCGGAGGCCGGCTTCCCGCTCTCCGACCTGACCTGATCCGCCGGGGCGTCACGACAGTCAGAGGTGGAAGAGGGCGGCGAGAAGTCCTGTGACGATCCCGAAAGCGGCCACCAGCAGAGCCACCTGGACGAGCAGTCTTCTCGGAAGGGCCTTCCCCACCATGACGAGGGAAGGAAGTGAGACGGCCGGCAGGGTGATCATCAGGGCCCCGGCTCCCAGAGGTCCGAGACCGAAGCCCGAGAGGGTCTGGAGAATGGGCACCTCGCCGGCGGTCGGAATCACAAAGAGGGTTCCGGCAATGGCGAGGCCGATGAAGAGGAGGACGCTGTGGCCAACAGCCGGGGACATGGCCGGGAAGAGCCACGCCCTTGTCGCCCCAAGGATCAGCACGATGATCAGGTACTCGGGGATCAGGCCCACGGCGAGGCGTCCGGCCGCCGAAACCCATCGGAGGAAGATGGACCCCCTGGGCTCCTCTTCTTCCGGCTCCTCCCAGGAGGCGACGGCCTTTTCAGGAACTCGTCGGGGACTCATCCGGTCTCCGAGCCAGGCCGCAGCGGCCACAAGCGCCACGCCCACCGCGATGCGGAGGAGCGACCAGCCCCACCCGAGGACGAAGCCCAGGAAGATGATGGTCGCCGGATTCAGGACGGGGTTTCCAAGCCAGTAGGCGAGAACCGCGCCCGGTGCCGCTTTCTGCTTTCCGAGCCCCACTGCCAGCGGGGCAGAGCAGCACGTTCACATCATCGAGGGAACGGAGGCGGCTCCCCCGATGAGGGATGACCGGAGTCCCCTCTTCCCGAGAAGCCGGCGAAGCCAGTCCCGGGGGAGGAGCACCTGGACGCCGGCGCCCAGGAGGAGACCGGCGACGAGCGCCTCCCAGATGTCGAGACCGTAGGCGATGCCGTACTGGATCGCCGCCTGGACGGAGAAGGCCGGCGCAGCCGCCGAGGTCCCACTCACGATCGACGGACCCAGGGTGTGCGTTGCCGCCGCCTTGAGCGACTTGGCGAAGTAGGGATCCCACTTCACGTAGAAGAGGAGAGCCAGTGTCGCCACCAGAAAGACGGCGAAGCCGATGCGGGACGAGGATCGGGACAGGGACGATCCCGATGTGATCAAACGAGACACCTCCCTTCGCTCGCAGCTCACGTCTCAGGGTATACTCGGATTGCACAGGTGCGGGAAGATATCATGCAGAACGCGCATCACACACCGTATCAGCCGCAGGGACCGTCCGAGGGCATCTGGCGCGGGGGCCGAGGATCGGTGCTCCGATCTCCCGCCTCGCCTGCATCGGTCTGTCGTCGGCTCCACCAGGCGGCCGTCCCCCGCCGCCGCGCTCGGCCGTCTCTGATGCGGACCCCGGTCAGCTCTCCCGGACTGGTGCATCCTCGGTGGGAAAGTGCCTCGTCCCACCTTCCCGTGAAAGGAGGGATGATCCATGTCTGATCGGCTCCGCCTCACGGCCCTGACGACCAAGGGCGGCTGAGGCTGCAAGGCCGGTCCGGAGGACCTGGCATCGATCCTGGCCACTCTCGGCCCCGCCCCTTCAAACGACGATCACGTCCTGGTCGGTCTGGACAAACCCGACGACGCCGGTGTCTACAAGTTGGATGACAGCCTGGCGCTCGTTCAGACGGTCGACCTCTTCACCCCGATCGTCGACGATCCGCACGCCTACGGGCAGATCGCCGCCGCCAACGCCCTCTCCGACATCTACGCCATGGGAGCCAGGCCGCTCACGGCGCTCGCCATCCTCGCCTATCCCACGACATCCTTGGGTCAGGATGTGGTCAGCCGCATCCTCGAAGGTGGGCGAGAGAAGATCCGGGATTCCGGAGCCGTGGTGATCGGCGGGCACACCATCGATGACGAGGAGCCGAAATTCGGCTATGCCGTGACCGGTCTCGTCCATCCCGGGCGGCTCCTGACGAAGGCGGGGGCCAAGCCGGGCGATGTCCTCCTTCTCACCAAGCCCATCGGAGTCGGCGTGCTGACGACGGCACTGAAAGACGACGCCCTCCCGAAGGAAGCGGTGGACGCCGTCACGGAGGTCATGGGACGGCTCAATGCCGTGGGCGCTCATCTCTGGTCCCTCGGCGTGAGGGCCGCCACCGACGTGACCGGCTTCGGGCTCCTCGGTCACGCCCTCGAGATGGCTCGAGAAAGCGGCGTGAGCCTCACCATAGAGGCCTCCCGCGTCCCGGTCCTGCCCCTTGCACGGGAGATGGCCGAAGAAGGACATGTGCCGGGCGGAACGCGGCGGAATGTCGCCCACGTGGCATCAAGCGTGAGCTTTGAGGACGGCGTGGATCCGACCCTCCGGCTGCTCCTGGCGGATGCCGTCACGTCGGGCGGTCTCCTCATCGCCGCCCCTCCCCTGGCCGCGGAGGCGGTCGAGGCCGAGGTGGCGGCGCACGGCGGGAACTCGAGCCGCATCGGAAGCGTGACGGACGGTCCGGAGGGGCGGATCTTCGTCCGCTGAACCTCCCCTGGGACAAAGCCCGAGGGGCCGAGGGGAATCAGTGTGTATGCCCGGCTCTCATCGCTGCGGCCCGACCTTCCCGCTCCGTCCCCGATTGGTCGGTGTCGCCGAGAGAGCCTGAGGAACGGGCGGCCTCCGCCTGTGCCGGGGCGGCGACCCCCGGACCCGGCGGCTCTGCCCGGGTGTCCCGTTTCTACCGAGTCCGAAGACGACGGGCCGATCCACAAGGCCGCCACGCCCGTGGATCCCATGCGGAAAGGGGATCCCACCAGCAGGTCGAGTCCTACGCCTACGGAAAGAACCACCTTCTCCTTGATTCGGACCTGGAGGTCATCCTCACACCCCTCTGGCCGGGGGCGGCGGAGCATCGGGCGGAATCGAGATCTTCGGGGCGCTCGCCGGGACTGAGGCCTACGAGATCGGATTCCATATCGGCCGGGAGGCACCTCCGGTCCTCATCATGCACGACGTGGACGGGACCCGGGTTGATCGCGTGCGTCTCTGCCCCGCCCAGACGGGTCTCCTTAAGAAGCTTCCCCGATCATGGAGCCTCCCTACCGAGGCGGCGACTGGTTCCATCATGATGCTCTCGGCTACCTTCGGACCCCCGAGGCCGCGACGGCTCGCCGAACGCTCGAAGAGACGGTCGAAGCCCTTGCCTTCACCAGACCGGAGGCGTCTCAGCGGCGGGCCAAACACGCCCCCACGCGGCTGGCGGACGCCGCCTCGATCGGGCTCCTCTACGCCCTCGCCGCGACCGGAGGGGACTGCTGCGCCCGCCTTGCCTGGCTTGACGCCCACCGGTTCCTCGAGGCGGAGGAGTCCCCCGTCTGGGCCATGAGCGATTCGGATTGGACCTCCCCACAGCTAACGCCGAGGGACTCTAAGCGGGATCATCGGCGCCTTCCGCGCATACGCCCGACGGGACGGTTGGACTTCAAGCGGCGTCGCATACGAATGCCTGGAAGAATATGCTTCTTCCGTTCGGCCTCTTCCACGGATGAATCCGGGGTCTTGCGGCCGGATTTCCGGCCTCCCGCGGCACCGCACCACGAGCCACTCATTCAGGAGAGCTCATCGAGCCAGTTCCTGAGTCGTGAGATTTCCGGGCCGTAGTCCTTGATATCATCCACCGGGGTCTCGAGCACCATCGGAAGGGTCGAGAGCCACGGGTCGGTCAAGATGTTGAGGGCGCCCTCCCGACCGATGAACCCCTTGCCCCAGCTCTCATGTCGATCCTTGTGAGACCCGACCTCGAACTTCGAGTCGTTGAGGTGAACCGCCCGGACCCGATCGAGCCCCACCGTCCGCTCTGCATCCCTGCGGAGCCTGTCGATCTCCTTCTTCTGGCGAAAGTCGTACCCTTCACCCGAAAGGTGGCAGGAGTCGAGGCACACCCCAAGCGTGGACGGCGCTCCAGCCCCATCAATGATCTCCGCCAACTCCTCGAAGGATCCCCCCACCTCGGAGCCGTGCCCGGCCATGATCTCGAGGAGCAGCATGGTGGTCCCGCTCTCATCTGGAAGGGTCTCCCTGAGCGTCTTCACCACCTGGGCGATGCCAGCCTTCACCCCAGCCCCCTGGTGGTTTCCCGGGTGCAGGCACATGTAGGCCCCCCCGAATCCCTCAACCCGCCTGAAATCCTCAGCGACCACCATGGCCGCGAAGTCGCGGATGCGGCCGTCCTGGGCCGCCAGATTCACCGTGTAGGGCATATGCCCCACCGTCGGCCCGATGCCGAGTTCCAAGCGTCGGACCTTCCAGGCCGCGATCTCCTCTTCCCCGATGGTGCGGGCCGCCCCGCCGCGGGGATTCCTCGTGAAATACGCGAAGGTGTTTCCGCCGAGCGTCCTGGCGAGCTCGGCCGCCTTGGGGAGCCCCTGGCTGATCGTGATGTGGGCTCCGAGCCATTGGGGCCCCCGGCTAGCCGCCATAGTCGTAGAACCCCTTCCCGGCCTTCCGGCCGTGCCATCCGGCCCGGGTCATGCGCTTCAGCGTCTGGGGCGGGGCGTATCGGCCGTCCCCGAACTCCTTCAGGAAGTACTCCATCACGTAGGTGCACACATCCACTCCCGTGAAGTCCAGGAGGGTGAGAGGTCCCATCGGATGGTTCAGGCCCAGTCGCACGGCGGTGTCGATGTCGTCCCTCGACGCCACGCCCTCCTCGAGAACCTTCACGGCCTCGGAGAGAAACGGCATGAGGATGCGGTTCACGACGAAGCCGGGGCTGTCGACCCTCACCTCGATGGCGGTCTTGTCCATCTCGTCGGCCAGCCGCTTGGCTCGGTCCACGGTCGCGTCGGTCGTCTCGGCGCCCCGGACCACCTCGACAAGCTTCATCACCTGGGCCGGGTTGAAGAAATGCGTGCCCACAACCCGCCCGGGGTGGGAGGTCACCTTGGCAAGTTCGGTGATGGAGATGGAGGAGGTGTTGGTGGCAAGGACGGCGTCGTCCCGGAGAAGAGGATCCAGTTCGCGGAACACGCCTTTCTTCACGTCCTCCTTCTCGATCACGGCCTCGATCACGAAGGTGGCGCCCCTCGTCTCCTCGAGGGAGAGCGCGGGACGGATCCGGCTCCGCACCCGCTCCCGATCGTCGGCCGAGAGCTTTCCCCGCTCCACCTGGCTCGCCATGATGGCGTCGATCCGGTCGAGCGAGCGCTTCACCGCCTGCGGGTCCGAATCGAAGATATGCGCCGTGTGGCCTGTGAGCGCCGCGGCATGGGCGATCCCCGAGCCCATGGTGCCGGCTCCGACGACAAAAAGCTCCTCCATCACAATGCCCCCTGACCCGCGGTCTCCACCGCCATGGCGATCCCCTGGCCGCCCCCGATGCAGAGCGAGGCGACACCTTTCCTCCCACCCTCCCGTCTCAGCTGGTGCAGGAGGGTGAGGAGAAGCCGCGCCCCCGAGGCTCCCACCGGATGGCCGAGGGCGATGGCGCCCCCGTTCACGTTCGTCCGCTCTCTCGGAAGGCCGAGCGTCCTCTCCACGCCCAGATACTGGGCGGCGAAGGCCTCGTTCACCTCAAAGAGGTCGACCTCGTCGGCCTTCCAGCCCGCCCGCTCGAGCACCGTCCGAATGGCTGGGACCGGCCCGAGCCCCATGCGGGTGGGGTCCACGCCGGCGACCGCCCAGGCCGCGATCCTCCCGAGCGGAGGCATCCCCGCCTTGGCGAGGCCCTTCCTGGTGGTCACGACGACGGCCGCCGCCCCGTCGTTGATACCCGAGGCGTTCCCCGCCGTTACCGTCCGGCCTCCGGCAAAGGCGAGGCGGAGCTTGGCGAGCTTGGCGAGGGACGTCTCCCTGGGGTGCTCGTCGACGTGGACCTCCCTCACCGGCACGATCTCCTCGGCGAAGAGCTCCCGGGCCCTCAGGGCCCGCTCGTGCGAGAGGAGCGAGAAGGCGTCCTGCTCCTCCCGGGGAATGGCGAGATCCTGGGCGATATTCTCGGCCGTCTGGGCCATGCTGCAGCCGGCGTCGCGGTCCGTGAGGCAGTCCCAGAGGGCGTCCCCCAGCCTTCCGCCGCCGAGCCCCCAGCCATCCCTCGCCCCCCACAGGAGGTGGGGCGCTCCAGACATCGACTCGGTGCCCCCCGCCAGGGCGATCTCCCCCTCGCCGGTGAGAAGGCACTGGGCCGCCGACACGACCGCTTGGAGTCCCGAGCCGCACAGCCGATTCACCGTGAGGGCCGGGGTCTTCACCGAGAGACCGGTCCGGAGCGCCACGTGCCGGGCCAGATAGACCGCGTCGTCCGATGATTGGATCACGTTTCCGAAGACGGTAAGATCCACGTCCTCCCGCGCCACCCCGGCGGCTTCCAGAGCTCCCTCCGACGCTGCCACGCCAAGGTCGACGGCACTCACGCCCTTGAGGCCGCCAAGGAAGTTCCCGAACGGCGTCCGCCTGCCCTCGACGACGAAAAGATCCATTTCTATCCCTCCCTGAGCCGACGCTCACGCCGCCTCTCGGCGGACCTGAAGCCCGCCTGATCCGCCTCACTCTCAAGAAGGAGCTTCGGGACCGGGGTGGGCCGGTGCTGACGGTCGATGGCCACGAAAGTTAGGTACGCCTCGTTGGCCTGGGCCCGCTCGCCGGTGAGCGGGTCCTCCGAGAGCACCTCGACCTTCACCTCCATGGAGGTGCGCCCGACCCAGTCCACCCTCGCCGTGAGGATCACGGCGTGGCCCGAGAGGATCGGCCGCTTGAAGGTCAGTTGGTCGATGGCCACGGTGACCACGGCCGACTGGGCATGACGCATGGCTGCGGTGGAGGCGGCCATGTCCATCCAGGCCACAAGCTGGCCTCCGAAGAGCGAGCCCAGCTGGTTGCAGTGAAACGGCATGACCAGCTGCGTCATCTGGACCTGGGTCTCATTCGGCCGCTTCGGCCGCTTGGTGGCCGCCATCAGCCCTTCGGCCTCGACAGCGGCCTTCCCTCTCGGCAGAGGGGGCACTCTCCGGGGTCGTGGTGGGGCCAATCGAAGGTGAGGGCGAAGGCGGCCCTCACGCCGAAGTTGACCCTTCCTCCAGAGCGGTCGGCGACGGCACCCACCCCCACGATGTCGGGCCCGTACGCCCGGATGGCGGCGAGGAGCTTCTCCACCGATCCCCCGGTGGAGACGGCGTCCTCCACGACCAGCACCCGCTCGCCGGCCTCAAGGTGAAATCCCCTTCTGAGAGCCATGCCGCCCTGCTCCGTCTTCTCGGTGTAGATGGCGCGCGCTCCGAGGGCCCGGGCCACCTCGTAGCCCAGGATCACCCCGCCCATCGCCGGCCCGACAACGGTGGCGATCTTCTCCCCCCTCCAGGGCGCCGCCACGGCCTCGCCGAGGCGGCGCCCCATCTCCGGATGCTCAAAGGCCCGGGCCATGAGGAGGAACTGATCGCTGTGCTTCCCGGATGTGAGGAGGAAGTGACCCGTGAGCCAGGCCCCCGAGGATTTGAGAATCCCTTCGATGTCCGCCCGTTCCTTCCCGATCATCTCATCCCTTTGCTGCATGGAGAGCATCCTCCGCTTCCCTGAGGAGTTCTGCGAAGCGTTCGCGGGGACGGTCGTGGGTCGAGAGCGTCCGCCCGATCACGAGGTGGTGCGCCCCGGACAGGACAGCGTCTCGGATCGTGGTGGGGCGCCTCTGGTCATCGGGCGCATCGGCCCTGCTTCGGACGCCCGGGACCAGGATCCGGAAGTCCCTTCCCTCCCTCTCCCGGATGGCCGCCGCGTCACGGCCCGACGCCACCACGCCCTGGGCCCCGGCCTCGTGGGCCAGATGGGCGAGGCGGAGTGCCGCCTCGGCGGCTGTTCCCTGGATGCCGACCTCCCTGAGGGAGGCGTCGTCCTGGGAGGTCAAGATGGTGACGGCGAGGAGAGAGGTCGGCGAGCCTCTGAGCGCTTCCGCCGCAGCCTCGATCATGGCCCTCCCGCCCAGGGCGTGCACGTTCACGAGGTCGGGGCCCACGTTGCCGACCGAAAAGAGAGCCCTCTTCACCGTGGTCGGGATGTCGTGGAGCTTGGCGTCCAAGAACACCTTAAGCCCGCGAGCCTTCAAATCCCTCACCACGGCGGGACCCTCGGCGTAGAAGAGCTCGTGCCCCACCTTGACCCAGGCCACCTGCTCCCCGATCCGATCGAGATAACGGAGCGCATCGTCGCGGTAGCCCACATCGAGGGCCACCACAAGGAGATCACGTTCGTTCATGGGGGACCTCCCTTCCCGGTAGGGCGGCGCCCGAGGCGTCACGGGGTCCTCGGAAGCCCTCCTCCCGAAGGACGGATCCGATCTCCCCGATGATCTTGACGGCCGCCCAGGGATCTTTGAAGAGCGCCGTTCCCACGGCGACGGCATCCGCCCCGGCCATCAGGAATTCCAGGGCGTCTCGAGCGTTCTGGACACCTCCCATCCCGATCACGGGGACGTCCAGGGCGCATCTCACCTCGTAGATGAACCTCAGGGCGATCGGCTTGACGGCCGGGCCCGAGAGTCCTCCCACCCGTCGCCCCAGGACGGGCCGCCTCCCCTTCACGTCGATGGCGAGGCCCAGGACGGTGTTGATGAGGGACAGGCCGTCCGCCCCCTCCTCCACGGCCGCCCGGGCGAAGGGGACCGGGTCGGTGACGTTCGGGGAAAGCTTCACGAAGAGCGGGAGCTCCGTCGTCCTCCGAACCAGCCGGACGAGGCCGGAAAGCCCGCGCACATCCGTGCCGAAGGCAAGCCCTCCTTCGATGTTGGGGCAGGAGACGTTGAGCTCGAGAGCGGATGCCCCCCCGGCTTCCGAGACCCGTCGAGATACCTCCTCATACTCCCCGGGGGTATGTCCCACCACATTGACGATGATGGCCGTGTCAAACTGACGGAGCCACGGGAGGTCCACATTGAGGAAGTGCTCGAGCCCGGGGTTCTGGAGACCGATGGCGTTCAGCATGCCGGAGGCGGTCTCGGCCACTCTCACGCCCGCATTCCCGGCCCAAGGGACGGTGGAGACCCCCTTCACCATGATGCCGCCGAGTTCCGAAAGGTCGAGGTGCGGGGCGAACTCCCGCCCGTATCCGAAGGTCCCCGAGGCGACG
>Ga0207433_10013482_pt1 | contig 12004 bp, 11 predicted proteins | sample YelNatPaOPGAMG01_FD_187559 | JGI IMG/M metagenome (GOLD analysis project Ga0207433, IMG submission 187559) | Hot spring thermophilic microbial communities from Obsidian Pool, Yellowstone National Park, USA - OP-RAMG-01 (SPAdes) (version 3) | ecosystem: Environmental > Aquatic > Thermal springs...
CCCAATTATCGCTCCAAAACATTTTGAGTTCAAGATGTTTTTTGGACTTTATCCACAGGCTGTTATGCGACTCCGCTGCTGTTTTCCGGGGCCTTCGATCCGACGAACTGGACGTTCACGACGGGTGGAAACGGTTCGGTGAACACGAGTGCTGCGCCGAACTCCATTACGCTGACTGGAAGCGCCTCGGGTTTAGCCGAGCCCGTGGACACTAAATACTCAATCACCGTTCCGAGCGATGTCGTTTTGGACTTCAACTGGTCTTACGTCACTTACGACGAAGACGGCCCATATTACGACCCAGCCGGGTATAGCATCAACGGAGTTTGGTATCAACTCAGTAACGATTTCGGTGCCAATTCACAGTTCGGCTTCATTTCCGGGCTGAGCCTCAGAGCAGGCGATACGTTCGCCTTTGAAGTACGCTCTTTGGATGATCTATATGGGCCTGCCGTACTGAGCATTTCGGGCGGCGAGATTCCCGAACCTGGAAGCGTGGCGCTGTTCGGCTCAGGACTGCTGCTGATCGCCCTGCGGCATAGAAAAAGCGCCAAGCTTGGCGCTTCTTGAGCGTTCTCTGACGCCTCTTCGACATTAGCTTTGGCCAACACGGCGGCCCGGCGCTTTCGGCCCGCGCATGTCCGAGCGAGCAACTGTCCCCGCTATTGCTGCTCTATGCCGTTCCGTGCGTCACTTCGGACTTGGGTGAGCCGGGTGTGCGACATAAACGTGGAAGATTAGGCGGTTGCTGACCGAGAGCTCCAGTAGTCTTCAAACGACCCGCTGAGCCGACAGCAGCGCAGGGCAAGGACTGCATTGGCGCCACGAACGGCCCAGAACATGCTCGAGCGTTTGAGGCGTGAGCCAATCACCTCCTTGCACCCGGCTTCGACCACGCCGGAGCCGACGAACAGACCCTGCGCCCGGAACGCGGGATAGCGCATGCGTTCCGCATTGCGCTGGAAATAGTCCGCCTCGTTGCGGACGAGCTGGGCGAGTTCTGGCCCGGCAGGCCGCAATTCGCCCAGCGTCTTCACCAGGGCTTCCATCTTGCCAGCGTCGAGTTGCTGGAGGCAGCAGGCCGTCCAGCGCTTGCGTGTCTGCTCGTCACCGGAAAACAGCTTGGCCGAGAGTTCCCAAAGGTGTTGCCGCGCGTGATAGAGGTCCACGATCTGAATGGCGCCCGGAAAATGCTGATCGGCGAGATTCCAGATCCAGACCGCCCCGTCCCCGATCACCACCCTCTTGTGGGCCCGGCTCCAACCCCGTCTCCAGGCCTCGGTATAGATGCGGAGCCCGAACGGTTCGGCGGTCTCGATCGCCGCCACATAGGAGGTGGAGGCTGCATCGCGCACCGGGCGGCCCTCCTTGTCCCGGCCGGTTTGGGTGAACACGCACCCCAGTTTGACCTCGCGCGTGTGTGCCGGCAGGCCCTCCACTTTGCCGCTGCGGCCTTCGGTCTCGGCCTTCACCACCGGAATGCCCGTGCCGTCCATCTCCATGTACAGGACGGGCGCCGCGGGCGCACAAACCTCTGGGAACTCCAGTTGCTTGGCGCGGTGCATTTGTTCCTGCTGGCGCGCCGCGATATCGGCGCCAATGGCTTCGGCCTGACGCTCCACCGCCTTGGCGGTGACCTCCAGACCGGCCAGCAACTCCAACTGACCCCGGCCCCGATCGAAGCTGGTCTCACTGCCGACCAGCGCCATCATGCGTCGTACCCCCGGAGAAGACTGCTGCCCCTCCACATCCAGTTCCCGATCCTGTGGGCTGTGGCCCTGATGGCAGCGCGGGCAGACATAGTAGGCGCGTTTCCACTCCACCGGTCCCAGGACCGTGAGCAGCGTCTTGGAGCGGTGATCGTGGTAGCGAGCCTGCCCGCCACAGGCGCACGCCACCGCTGCGGCGTGCTCGCCGCTGCGGTGCAAGAGCGCCGTCAACAGGGCCGCGCCGGCCCGATGGAGTGCCGCGCGAGCAGCCATCTCCACCGCTTCCAAGTCGAAACCATGGCCTTTGCGTTGGGCGGCAAAGACTACCTGGAGGAGCGTCTGGACTTCCCGCGTGACTTCTTGATGAACCGCAGCAGCCGTTTTTTTCCGCCTCCGTCCAGCCCGTCGGATCGGGCGCGACCGGGCGCAGCCGGCAAATCTGCTCATTGAGGGCGGTCAGTTCCGCGCTCAACTGCTGAAAACGGTGGAACTCCGCGACTTCTTCGGCCGCCTTGCGAAAAGCCAAGGGAGTGGCAAACGACTCCGCCACACTCTTGCCCTTGACTTTGCGGAGCAGACGAAACTGCGGATGACCCGGATCCCCGGGCCGCGCGCAGTGGCAGGTGGGCCGGCCGCAACGGCGCGGAATGGCGGAAACGGTTCCGGGGCGGAAATCGCCCACGGCGAGGAACTGCTGCAACAACTGGGCGCGTGCGGCTTCCAGCTCGGCGAGTGATTGAGACAAGTAGCGCCTCCTTGTCTGAGTACATGCCTATACTCAGAACAGGCGCAATTCCGGCCACACTGGCAAACTGTCCATTTCTATGTCGCGCACCCCAGTCGGCCTGAAACTCCCAGCTTGTAGTATATTATGCGGAAAGGAGGCGAGCATGTTCTGTGGCTTTTGTGGAGCAACGGTCCCAGAGAATTCGGTTTTCTGTAGTGACTGTGGCCAGCAACTCACACCAAAGACAGATGTGAGTCCTCAAGTCGTTTCAATTCCGCCCCCAACGGCAGCCCCGTTGCCGGTTGCCGCTAGCGCGGTCGTGCCCACTGGGACCGAAACCATCGTCCTGCGGGCAGGTGAGCAGATCTGGCACTTTGCCGAGGATGAAGGGCATATCGAGCCGGGCCAACGGCGGCCCGTGCTGATTCACGATGAACACATCGTGCATCTAGCGCACACGGACCGCCATCTTACTGCGGAAGAATTGCTGGGGCGGGTGCGGTCGATATTGGCTGCTCAACAGGTCCCCGTGGATGTGCGGTTGGTGAAAGTGAAATGGATCAAGGACTCCCGGGAAGTCAGATCGCGGCTAGTAGCATCCCTTCAGAACCATCCGTTCAGCGATATCAAAATGATTCTTGGTGTGGACTACATGGGCAACTGGGCCAGCATCCAACTTCACTTGGGCTTGGAGCCGGACCCGATCCCACCCGAGGCACCTTTGCCCAAGTGGTCATTTCCTTTAGACGCCGGCATCGCGCTGGGTGGTGGAGTGTTGCTGATCCTGCTGGGGTTGGGCACAAGCATGTCGCATGAGATGCTAGGGTTTCCGCTAGGGCTAGAGATGCTAGGGTTTCCGCTAGCGATGCTAGGGTTTCTCGGGGTTGCTTATGGTGGGATTCGGGCCTACCTAAGCTACAAGAGTCATATGGCCAAGGTCGCAGCAGAAGAGGCACGGCGGACGGCTGAACGGGTCCAACGCGAACTCAAGCGAGCGCAAGAGCGCTTCTCACGCACGTTCAAGGTGGACGACATGCGTCTGTTTTGCTCAGCTATGCGGCAGGTGTTTCAGGCAGTGGTAGACGACATTGTGAGCCGAGGCGCTGAGGTCGTTCGGGTTGAAGGAGGGCGAGGCGGTTACTTCGAGGCGCCGCAGCCGACACCGCGCCGTTCAGATGCAGCTGCGGCGGGCGTGTGACGGCCATGACGCCAGCGATCAATGGCTTCTTGGAGCCCCGGGCCAGAATCGGTTTCTGGCGAGGGGCTCAGGCTCTCGGTGAGACAGGGGTCGAGGTGTGGGAGGGAGCGGTTGCTCTGTCGGTTCTCGAGGTGGCCGGGGCTCCGGATTTCCAGGCGGCCCGCTTTCCTGATCTGGCCGCTTTAGATCCGCTCCAGATCGCGCAGCGTGTCGGTGAAGAGCACGACAAATTTCTGGCCGCCTTCCATTCACTGGGGCCCCAATTCGGGCTGAGTCTCCGCTATTGGCTGCGACGGCTTCCGGGACAAGAACCAAAGATTCGCCTCTTCTTGGTTGGGCGCAGCTTCGGCCGGACAGGGGAAGACGCCGCGAGCGGCCTCGGGCGATTTGACGAACTGGTGGATCGGAGCTTTCCGTGGGCGTATTACCGACTCCTCAGGCCCGGCGACTTGGACCCGGATGCAGCTCGGGCAGTGCTTCGGATGGAAGATGTGCTTTCACTGGCAGAAATTCTCAAGGGGGAGCAGCGGTTTGCGGCCTGGCATGACCCCGCTTTATGCGGTTTTCCATTCTACTACTTTCCGATTCCCTTCAACCCGGCGACCAACAACATGGTGGAGTTTTGCCGGGCACTCGCACAAGCTGGCCGCGGGAGTTCGGTCGTGGCAGACCTGACATTGCTGCCAACGGGGCCGATAACCGAGGTGGAGCGGGCCGAGCTGGGCAACTGGATGAAGATCTGTGAGCGCTGGGGACGGGATCAGCGTTTACCGGTCCCCGGCGGCCTGTACACTGACCCCCGGACGATAGAACTAGCGGCTGACCCGCACGCCCAGGAGGCAGCCAAAGCGTATCGTAACCTGCTGGACCGTTATAGCGGCCGACATCCGAAATGTTTCTTGTACTCCTTCCGGATTCTCTGGGACCAAGCGGAACCGCCAGAGAGGCTCGCGGCGGCGCTTGCTTCCCAGGCGGTGAAGAAGAACGCCGAATACCAAATCTGCCTCCTCGATCGGCGACATCCGGCCTTTGACCGCGCCCTGGCGGCGGCGCGTTGGGTTTACGTCTCGCCGGCCGTTTGCAACGACCAAATCTGGAGCCACCAGGAGGCTCCGGAAACGCTAAGGCGTCTGCATCGAATCGTGGATTTGGAAGAAGCCAGTGGCTTCTTCCGCCTTCCTATTCCTGGTAGGAATGGGTGCCCGGGGGTCAGTCTCGACTTCGGGTTGCTTGAGCCGAGCGGCCGAGAGGGAGTGTCCGCCAAGGGTGTCTCCATCGGACGCTTCATCTCTCATGGTCGGGTGACGGGCGAGGTAGCGACTTTCCTGCCCTCAGACCTGCAGAAACACTGCTTAATCGTGGGAACGCCAGGGTCGGGCAAAACCACGCTGTGCTTTTCCCTGCTGGCACAATTGTGGGAAGAGCACCAGACGCCCTTCCTGGTCCTTGAGCCGGCAAAGACCGAGTATCGAGCGCTGAAACGGCTACCTTGTTTTCGAGAAGATTTGTTGGTGTTCACTGTTGGGAACGAGCGTATATCTCCTTTCCGCTTCAACCCGCTGGAGGTTCCGGAGGGTGTGAGTCTCTCGGAGCATCTCTCAGCGCTGAACGCCTGTTTCGCTGGAGCATTCTATCTGCCGGACCCTCTGCCCATGATCCTGGAGGAGGCTTTACGGGAGGTTTACTACGAGAAGGGTTGGTCGGAGTACGGCGTCGGCGGCGAAAACGCGCAATGGGAAATGCCAATCCTGGAGGATCTTTACCACAAGGCTTTGGCCGTCGCTCGTTCGAAAAGTTACGCCAGCGAGGTAGCCAGCAACATCCGAGGAATGCTGGAGACCCGTTTGGGTTCGCTGCTCCGAGGGCCGAAAGGACGCTGTTTCAATACACGGCGCTCCGTGCCGAGCGAGGTGCTGCTAAGCGCGCCGGCAGTGCTGGAATTGGACGCCCTCAATGACGAAGAAAAAGCCCTGATGATGCTTTTCCTTCTGGTGCGGGTGCGACAGCAGGCCAAGAGGCGCGGAGGTACACGGACGGGACTCCAGCACGTTACCTTAATCGAGGAAGCACACAACGTGATCGGGCGAAGCGAGATGGGCGATGGAGGCGAACACCGAGCCAATCCTAAGCTTGTGGCCGTTCGATTCTTTACCCGAATGCTGGCAGAGATGCGGGCTTGGGGAGAAGGCATTGTTGTGGCCGACCAACTGCCCACGGCAATGGCGCCCGAGGTGATCAAGAACACCAACATCAAGGTCATGCACCGCTTGGTAGCGGCCGACGACCGCAAAGAAGTAGGTGCCGCAATGGTGTTCGACGATGCGCAGTTCGAACAAGCTGCGTTGCTGGTGCCGGGTCAGAGTTTCGTGTTTCAAGAAGGGTGGCCCAAGAGCCGGCTGGTAATGGAGCGGGACATCAAGAGCGAGCATCAACTCGAACCGCCTCCTGACGACCAAGAGGTGCGGCTGTGGATGGAGGAGTTCTCCGGGCGTGATGCCATGCGGCAGGCCTACCTGCCTTACAGCGGTTGCTGGGATGTGTGCCAGAGGTGCAACCCACAGATCCGGGAGGCCAATGAGCGGTATGCACAGCAGAAACTACCCGCCATCGAGGAGGCTAAGCGAAGAGAGCGAGGGTTTATGGCCACGGCTCAGGTTGAATATTACTTGGGTCTGCCGTGGTCGGCGCAGGATCGCATCGGGCAACACTGCGCAATAGTGCACTTTAAGGAGAAGATCGAACCTCGGCTAGGAAGCAAATGAGATTTGTTGAGATAGAGTCCGAAGGGGCTTGGCGAGGCGAGTTTCGGTGGCTGGATCCGGCCGCGATACCGGTCGGTGAGGGCGACCTTCACTGGCGAAAAGTGACGCCGGATGTAATCCGGGAGAGCTTCAACGCGCTGGAACGCTTTTCGCCGTTCTTGGAGGGAGCCGAGCTGGGGACCGAGGTAAAGGCCCGCCAGTGGAGAGATCGCTTGGCCGCATTCCGCGACGAAACCGGCCACCCTCTCTTTGCTGAAAAGGACCTGAGATACTTCGATCTTTACTTTGGCGGTGACAGCATACGTATCGAGCGCTATGCGGGACGCTACAATATTATTAATGGGCGGCACCGGCTTTGGCTAGCCCAACAGGAAGGTGTTCGGCGACTGCCGGTTTTTGTTGTAGAGCGAGTTATAGGAAACGAGGTGACAGACATGAGTGCGATGGAATTGGGAGATATCGAACGGGAATCGGTCGAGCAGCACGAGAAGGCCCACGACATGTTCGAGGAAGCTGAGGCGCACCGGGAGAGGGTTAAGAGGCTGGAGGCGGTGTACGAAGAGCTGAAGTCTTCCCAAGCGCAGGTGCGTAGCGAGGCAGGCGAGATAGCCCTAAAAGAAACCGTTCGAGCCAGGGAAGAGACGGAGAACCGTCTGGAGCAGCTTCGGGTTGAGCGAGACAGGGAACTGCAGGAGAACGAGAAGCGTGGGGCGGCTCTCCAGAAAGCTTTCGAAGGCCGGTTGAGGCTTTATTACGGAATGATGGCCATGCGTAATGAGGCCAAGGGGGAAATCGCAGGCCACGTTCATGCTGTTATGGACGCACTGATGCAGGACCTTCAAAAGATGGATGAAGTGCGGGTCATTCTCCGCGAGGCGCGGGAAAAACTGGAGCGACTCCAAATCTGAAACGCCAACGTGAAGGCGGTTGGGCGAAGCGGCAGCGAGGAGGTGAGCCGTGGCGGCATGTCATTCGTGTGGAGCTGAAAACCGTGAAGGCTATAAGTTTTGCCGACAGTGCGGAGCTCGGGCGGCGCCCAGCCCAAGCCCCGAAACCGTGCCTTGCCCTTCTTGCAGGAAGCCGCTTCGACTGGAAGCGCAGTTCTGCCGGGCTTGTGGAAGCCCGGTAGCGCCAAAACGTGAGGACGTTTCAAGATCGCCCGGCGCAAGCATCGCAGCCTCGGTTGCACCAGCACTTGTTGCCGAGATCCCGGAGCCGCCTCCGCCCGGGTCCACGCCCGTCGAGACACCGGCACCGTCCTCTCGGAAGCGGCTCCTGGCGTTGCTCCTAGGCGGCGGAACGGCGGTTCTTCTGATGGGTGCCTTCGCTTGGTACTGGATCTCCACTGCTGTGGAGCGGCAGTTCCGTCAGGCCGTCGAGAAACAACACCTCGTTTCGCCCGCCAGGGGAAATGCTATGGAGCTCTACCAGCGAGTCGTGCGCGAGAAGGGTAGCGCCAGTTCCACCGTCCGCAAACTGCGACAAATCGCGCTGCCTGCTCTGCAATCCAAGAGCGACGAGTTGTTCCGGCAATGGTACTCACAGCGCGGCATAGCCGCAACCAAACAGGCGTGGCGGCTGTGGTCTCGCGGGCAACTCGCTCCCGTGGCGGCATGAAAACCTTCGCGCGCGGAAAAGGTTTCAGGGGCTAGTACTACAGGCGGATATTGGGGAGACGCGCTGGACTGAGGTCCAGAAACTGCAAGACTGGCTGGCTGAGTTGAGCCCGCAGAACACGACGCTCCTAGCTCGTCAGGCATATGCCGCTGGGCAAGTCGTGTTCCTCGCCGGACAATATGGCGAGGCGCTCAACCACTATCGGCGGGCGCTGGAGCTCCAGCCTAACTGGTCGCTGGCGCTTAACGGAATCGGTCGGACCTGCCGGAACCTGCGCAACTTGGCGTGCGCGGAAGAGTACTACCGGATGGCGGCGGACGCTGACCCCAAGTGGATCTTCCCGCGGCAGAACCTGGGAGGCCTATACCTCGAGCTGAACCGCTTGAATGAAGCCGAGGCCGAATACTTGACTGCCGTCGACTTAGATCCGAACCGGGCAGGGTCGCGATTCTTGCTGGCGCAGCTTTACGAACAGGCAAAACGTAGGGAAGAAGCCTGCCGTGAGTACGGCACCGCTTTGAAGTTAGCCGAGAACTTGCAACGTCCGCCATTCGACCGGGAGCTGGTAGGCCGGCGCATGGCCAGAGTGTGTAGGTAAATCGCTCCTATGCCCAGGAGATGGGTCACAGCCGTCCTTGTCCTCTTTCTCGTTTCTGCGGCGTTCGGGGTGTGGTCTTGGCGACGCTGGCTGGGCGAGTTCGACTTGGTTGTTTACAACGGTCGAGTCTTTGACGGGGAGCGTTTTTTGCCCCGGTGGGTCTGCGTAGGTGTTCGCCAGGGCCGAATCAAGCGCGTGGGATTCCTTTACGGGGCGCATTCGCGCCGCTGGCTCAACGCTGCGGGAAATGTGGTGTCGCCTGGTTTTATCGACGTGCATACGCATGTCGAGCGAAACATCCCGCGGAGTGGCCCCTTTCGAGCCCCTAATTTCGTCCAGCAGGGCGTTACCACGTTGATAACGGGCAATTGCGGCACCTCCCGTGTGGACATTCGCGACCTTTTGGCAGGCCTGGAGGAGAATGGGAGCCAGGTTAACGTGGGTACGTTGGTTGGCGACAATTCCATCCGGCAGCGCGTGGTTGGAGACGCTGCGCGCCAGGCAACTAAGGACGAGTTACAGCGGATGCGTCGCCTAGTGGAGGACAACATGGCTGGCGGCGCCCTTGGAATCTCTACTGGGCTGGCTTACGCTCCCGGCGTCTACTCAACCCGCCAGGAGGTTGTCGAGCTGGCACGCGTAGCGGCACGGTACCGGGGTCTTTACGCAACGCATCTGCGCGATGAGGCGATCGGCGGCGACGAGGCGCTGGAAGAGGCGTTGCAGATCGGCCGGGAAGCCCGAATTCCTGTGCACATCTCCCACTTCAAGGTGGCTGCGAGGGCGCAATGGCGTACTGCGCAACGGCGGCTGGACAGACTGGAGCGCCAGCGGGCCGAAGGCTTGTCAGTGACTCTGGACGCTTACGCATACAATGCCTCTTCGACTTCCCTGGACATCTTGCTCCCGCCCAATCTTCGCGGTCGGGTCCGTTCGCGGGGTTTCTTCCAAGATCCAGCCCACAAACAGGCGCCGCTCGAGGCTATGCTGGCCCAACTAAGGCAAAACGGATTCCCAGACTACTCCCACGCCCGGGTGGCCTACTTCGGCGCGGATCGATCCGTTGAGGGAAAGTCTATTGCTGAGCTTGCTGGAGTGCCGTTGGGTAACGGAGAGCCGAATCTGCACCGCCAAGCAGAGACCGTTCTCCGGCTGCTGAGCCGCGGCGGCGCCCAGATGATCTACTTCGACATGTCCGAGGATGATGTTGAGACCATCATACGGGCGCCGCAAGCGTCATTCGGCAGTGACAGCGCAGTTCGGAGCGAGGAACTGCATTTCGTACACCCCCGCGGGTTTGGCAACTTTCCGCGGATTCTTGCCCGGTACGTCCGGGAACGGCAAGTGCTGACGCTTGAGGCCGCCCTGCGCAAGATGACAAGCCTCCCAGCGGACACCTTCCACCTGCCCGGGCGAGGTCGCATCCGAGAGGGCTTTGCGGCCGACCTTGTGATCTTCTCACCGGAGCGGATCGAGGATCGAGCCACCTACGAGAAGCCGCTGGAGCCGCCTAGCGGGATCTATTATGTCTGGGTTAATGGCGTGGAGGCCCTGCGAGACGGCCAGTTGACTGCTGCCAATGGAGGCCGACCGATTCGCCCGAGGTAGAACGGCCCGCCGGCGGCGAATCCCATGCCTCCTGACCTCAGCGAACGCGCTCCACTTTGAGATTCTTCAAGACATTTGTTTAGGCTCTTCTGACTCTCTTTTTTCGCGTCTCCTTTCTGTGTCTATTTCGGGGGCGGATGCTGGTGCGAGGAGCTATCGGGAAGATGGTCAGCAGCTTCTTGCTGGGAACCGGTCCCTCCTTGCCGGTTTTCGGCCGCCATGGCTAGGCTTAGCAAGGTGAGATCGCAGGCACGGTCGTCTTGCGCGTGCCAACTCGGCAGGTGCCAGCCGGGGCAAAGGCTTTCCAAGCCGTTCCGAGCTCATCCGGTCCCAGGCAGAACGGACGGCGAAGCAGCATCGCGGACCTCCGATCCAAACTCACTGATTATGACAAGCGTCGCCGCTGTACAGGAGCGTCGTCAATTTTCGCTGTCGCAAATCCGTGGCGGTCGTTTGGACAGGGGTTTTGCTACAATCGGTGTTCCGATGCCGAAAACAGAACGCGAGATGCGGCAGGACATCGTGGAAGTCGGCCGCATGGTGTGGCAGAAGGGCTGGGTGGCCGCCAACGACGGCAACATCACGATCCGCATGGACTCCGAGAGGGTGATGTGCACCCCGACCGGCGTTTCCAAGGGGATGATGCGCCCCGACGACATGATCATCGTCGACATGGAAGGCCGTAAGATCCTCGGCCAGAAGCAGGGGACCACGGAGATCGCCATGCATCTGGCGATTTACAAGCTGCGGCCGGATGTCCACGCAGTGGTCCACGCGCATCCGCCCGTCGCGACGGGCTTTGCCGCAGCCGGGCGGGCTTTGAATCTGGCGCTGCTTCCCGAGGTCATCATCGGCTTGGGATGCGTCCCACTGGCGGGCTACGGATTGCCGGGAACTCCCGAACTGATCGAGCCGATGCTGCCGCTGATCCCCAAATACGACGCCCTGATGATGGGCAACCACGGCGCGGTGTGCTACGGGCAGGATGTCTACAAGGCGTACTTCCGGATGGAGACCGTGGAGCATTTCGCGCGGATCACGCTCGTGGCGGAGCTGCTGGGAGGGCCGAAGGTTCTTCCCAAGCAGGAGGTGGAGAAACTGGTGGAGGCCCGGGCGCGGTATGGCGTCAAAGTCCCTTCGGCGGGTGAGCCGGCCTGCCCGGTGGCGGCCGAGGAGTTGAGCCCGGCCGGCGGCCGGATCGAGTTGACGCGCGAGGAGCTGATCGAGCTGGTGGAGCAAGCCCTGCGCTCGAGCGGACGGTTGTGATTTACAATTGGCTTTGATGGAACGGAGGTTGAATGGGTGAAGCATTAGGCATGATCGAGACCCGCGGTCTGGTGGCGCTGATTGAAGCCGCCGACGCGATGGTGAAGGCCGCCAAGGTGACACTGGTGGGTTGGGAAAAGATCGGCTCAGGCTATGTGACGGCGCTGGTGCGCGGCGATGTGGCGGCGGTGCGCGCGGCCACCGATGCCGGCGCGGCGGCAGCCCGGCGGGTAGGCGAGCTGATCGCAGTCCATGTGATCCCGCGCCCGCATTCGAGCCTGGAAGACGTGCTGCCGATCGGCAAGTCGCAAGGGCAAGGGAAGTAGGAACGGCTGCGGCGGGCGGGCGCGCGCGAAGCAGACGGCGGGCGCTCCGGCCTGGTAGGGCCCGCCGCCGCGGTGACGCATCATGATACTGGCTCGTGTTGCAGGCAGCGTCGTCGCCACGCGGAAAGACCCGCGCCTGGAAGGCAAAAAGCTGCTGATCCTGAACCCGGTTTCGCCGCAGGGCGCGGTGGAA
>Ga0207433_10013483_pt1 | contig 12003 bp, 9 predicted proteins | sample YelNatPaOPGAMG01_FD_187559 | JGI IMG/M metagenome (GOLD analysis project Ga0207433, IMG submission 187559) | Hot spring thermophilic microbial communities from Obsidian Pool, Yellowstone National Park, USA - OP-RAMG-01 (SPAdes) (version 3) | ecosystem: Environmental > Aquatic > Thermal springs >...
TTGCCATAACAGGAGATGGTGAACCGACTGGAGGCTGTGGTCATACCCGGGAAGGCCCTCTTTCCCGCAAGAGCCACACCGGAAGGTCGTCTGATCCCTGTCTATTGTCATAACATAAGATCGTCCCTGCATTTCGATGTCGGCAATATGAAAACCTGGAAAGCCAAGAAGTCTCGTGATAAGCTCATAGGGCATCTGGTGGGTCCTCCATGTTGTCATTTGGCGATGAATGCACGGAAAAAGTATACCTCACCAGATGCTTTTTTTTTACCCACACTTTCCCGTCAAGAGCCCGAAATTGTTATACCATCCATACCAATAGACGGCGGCTCCCGTCATCACTATGGTCGCCAGGGAATCCTGGAGAAACCACTTCCCGGGGAGGGCAGAGCGGTGACGCCCCTCCCCATCACAGGAGCCCCCGATGCACCTTTCCCTGCACATTGACCACTGGGTCGGCCTCCTGGCCGGAGTGCTGACGACATCGGCCTTCGTCCCGCAGGTCTTCCAGATCCTCAAGAGCCGGGAGACCGAAAATTTATCCCTGACCATGTATGCCATGTCGGCGGCCGGAGTGTCGATCTGGATCTATTACGGATTCCAGATCCATGCTCCGCCCATCATCATCTTCAACGCACTCAATCTCGTCCTGATCTCGATGATCCTGGTGGCAAAGCTGTACTGGAAGTAGTGCGGCCTCCTTTCGCGGGAGAGTGAGCGTCCCGGCCGAAGGCGAGGAAAGGAACCGATCATACCTCAGAAAGGACGGCCCCATGAAGACGACACCTGGCACACCTTACCCGCTCGGAGCCTCCTGGGACGGGAAAGGGGTCAACTTTTCGCTGTTTTCGGAGAATGCCGAAGCCGTCGAACTCTGCCTCTTCTCGTCGCCCCAGGACAAGGAGGAGTTTGCCCGCATCCCTTTGACCGACCGAACGAACCTTATCTGGCACGCCTACCTTCCGGAGGCCCGGCCGGGATGGCTGTACGGATATCGCGTTCACGGGCGCTACGACCCGATGGCGGGCCACCGCTTCAATCCCCACAAGGTCCTCCTCGACCCCTACGCCAAGGGAATCGCCCGGCGCGTTCAGTGGGACGATGCCATGTTCTCCTATGCGATTGGCCAGCCGGAGGAAGACCTCGTGATGGATACGAGGGACAACGCCGCATTCGCTCCCTTGGGATCGGTCATCGACCCGTCCTACTTCTGGGCAGGAGACCGCCCCCCCCGGACCCCCTGGTCGGAGACCATCATCTATGAGACCCATGTCCACGGATTGACCGCCAATCACCCCGATATTCCAAAGGGGCTCCGGGGCACCTATGCCGGACTGGCAAGCGAGCCTGTCATCAACTATCTCCTTGCCCTCGGCATCACCGCCGTCGAGCTTCAGCCCATTCACCAGTTCTCAAGCGAACACGCACTCGTACAGAAAAATCTGACGAACTACTGGGGGTACAACACTCTTTCCTATTTCTCCCCGGACAACCGCTATGCGTCAGGAAGCATGTCCCCGGAAAACGAGTTCAAGATGATGGTCCGCTCCCTGCACGACGCCGGAATCGAGGTCATCCTGGATGTCGTCTACAACCACACCTGCGAAGGGAACCACCTGGGGCCTACCTTTTCCATGCGCGGAATCGACAACGCCATCTACTATCGCCTTGTGAGGGACAGCCCCAGGCACTACATGGACTACACCGGATGCGGAAACACCCTGAACATGCGACACCCCCAGGTGCTTCAGCTGATCATGGACAGTCTCAGGTACTGGGTCCTTGAGATGCATGTGGACGGCTTCCGCTTCGATCTGGCCAGTGCCTTGGCCCGGGAGCTGCACGAGGTCGACAAGCTCAGTGCCTTTTTCGATGTGATCCAGCAGGACCCAGTGATCTCCCAGGTCAAGCTGATCGCCGAGCCCTGGGATGTCGGAGAGGGCGGCTACCAGGTCGGCAACTTCCCCTCCCTCTGGACGGAGTGGAACGGACCCTACCGTGATTGCATCCGCCGATTCTGGAAGGGCGAAGGACGACAGGTGGCCGAATTCGCCACGCGTCTCTCCGGAAGCAGCGATCTTTACGCCGACGAAGGAAGGCGGCCTCACGCCAGCATCAATTTCATCACGGCCCATGACGGATTTACACTAAACGATCTGGTGAGCTACAACGAGAAGCACAACGAGGCCAACCAAGAGGAAAACCGGGACGGGACCGACGACAATATCAGCTGGAATTGCGGGGCGGAGGGGCCCACCAACGACATTAAGGTGCGGACGATCAGGTTCCGGCAGATGAGAAACTTCCTGACGACACTCCTCCTCTCCCAGGGGGTTCCGATGATCTCCGGAGGAGATGAGTTCGGCCGGACCCAGAAAGGGAACAACAACGCCTATTGTCAGGACAACGAGATCACCTGGTACGACTGGAACTTTAGCCCGGACCAGAAATCCCTCCTGGACTTTGTCAGGGCCCTGATCGGGATTCGGAAGGCCTCTCCGGTGCTCAAGAGAAGAAACTTCTTCAATGGCCGCAGCATTCGGGGTTCGGAGATCAAGGACATCTCATGGTTTTCCCCCAGCGGCCACGAAATGACGGACGACGAATGGAACTCCGACTTTGTCCGCTCTCTGGGGGTGCGGCTTTCGGGAGACACCATAAGCGAGCGGGACGCCCAGGGAAACGGCATAGTCGGCAAGACGCTTCTGATCCTGTTCAATGCCCACTTCGAGCCGGTCTCCTTCAATCTTCCCGCTCACAAAAAGGGGGCCACGTGGTCTTTGATGCTGAACACGGCAGGTCCCTTGCCCGAGGCCTATTCCTTTTCAAGGAGCCTTTTCAGGGGAGGCCATGCCTTCGAGGCGGAAGGACGATCGGTGGTCCTCTTCTCCCTCGCCGAAACCCCGCTCCGAAAAAAAACGAAGTCGGGGAGGGCCCCGGAGACTCTCAAGGAAAAGTCCGCGGATGCGGAGGATCTCCTTCCTCCCGGGCCGCAGCCGACACAATCCGATCCGAATGTGTGATCATGAGTCCGAGCGAGAAAGAGCGATTGCCCCTTTCCTCCGCATTCCCCCGCTCCCCTGTTCAGAAACCTTGCTAAGGGGCGCCGGGACCTGGGTCATTTTCAGGAGAGGATCTTCGGATCTAGGAAGAGCTCCAGCCCCGTCAGGGGAATCGGTAGCCATTCCGGACGGTTGTTGATCTCGTATTCGATCTCGTAAAGCGTTTTCCCGGCAAGATAGAGAAGCAGGAGTCCATTCCTGCCCTCCCCTTCGGGAAGAAGGGGAGGACCGTTCTCCATCGCGGCCAGATAGCCGGAAAGATACCGGGCCGACTGCTCGCGAAACCACCCCGCCGCCCACTCTTCTCCAGTCCGGCTCCCGTCCTTTCCCACGAGCGACATCGACAGGTAGTGGAAGGAGCGGAGCATGCCCGCCACATCCCGAAACGGAGAGCTCCTCAATCGCCGTTCCTCGAGGGGAAGGGCCGGCTCCCCCTCAAAGTCGAGAAAGACGATCTCCTCCTCGGGCGTCACAAGGAGCTGGCCGAGATGGAAGTCCCCATGACAACGGATCATGCTTCCCCCCGAAACCCGCTCCCGGCATCTCCGGAGGAGATTTTCGATCGTTCCGGCCCCGGAGAGGAGCAAGCCGACCCTGGCCGCCACCTTTTCCGGGAGCTGCCCCACCCGCTCGCCCAAAAGATGCACCACCCGGTCAAGAGACTTCAGGAGAGAGCGAAGCAGAAGGTCAAGATCTTCGGGCTCCATAGGTTTCGGGGCAAAGTCGGGATGTCGGGGATCCCGGGCCAGAGACTGGTGAAGTTCGGCCGTCCGCAGGGCAAGACGGCTCACCATCCGGTCCACCTCCGTCTTGAGGTTTTGACCATCGGGCTCATCGTTGGCCGGGAGGGTTCTCTCCAGGTGCTCCTTCATCCAGGACCATCCGTCTCCCCGGTTCTCGACAAATCCCTGGAGGAGAACCAGCGTGAGGGGCTTGCCTTCGGGCGTCCTTGAAAGCAGGGCGCCGCCCGTCGAAGGAATGGGGGCCGGAGGAACGGCATCGGCCAGAAAGGCCCCCACCTCGAGATCTGTATTGATGCCGACTTCGAGATGCCGAAAACACTTGAGCATGAGGCGCTTGCCAAAGAAAAGAGAGGTATTGCTCTGCTCGCCCCGAAAGAGGACCGGGAGCGTCTCGGGGAGCCACAGAGCCCGAAGCGACTCCATCCTCGATGTCTCGACACGCGTCAATCCATCCCGCCCTTCCAGGTCGCCAAAAAACAGGCCAAGCACCCTGCGTCCGGTTTCCGGAAGATAGAACCCGTCCACAAGATCCCAGGACTCCTCCTGGGCGGCCTTCCGAAGGAGGGCGATCCGCCCTTTCGGAGCCACCTGCCCCTCCGGTGCGCGGGCTAGGGGGAGGAGGTAGCGCTCGGGGGAACCCGTGCTGAAATCGACCTTAAAAATGCAGAGAAAGACTGGATCTTCCGCTCCCTCTCCGATCCTGACAAAGGACTCCAGAGCCAGATTTCCGATCTCCCGGGATCGGGCCCCGAACCACCGGCAGTCTGGCAGATAGCGCGAGAGAACGCCGAAGACCCCGCTTTCCGAGGCCCACTCTGGGAAGGATTCCCAGCCTCCGGCAGAGACAAGGACCGGAACCTCAGCCCCCCCGCTCATCGGATCCTCCGGAAGAGATGAAATGGGAGGCGGGAGGGGTCGCCCGGGTCAAGTCGGACAGGAATGCGGCCGGAGGAGCATTGATGCCGGGTGCCGTCCATCAGGTCCTGTACCTCAAAGTCAGACTCCCCTCCCGGAGCAAAGGAAACCGACCCCGTCTGAAGGTTGAACGGATCGAGATTGGCCACACCAAGGACCCACTCATCGGGGCCCTCTCCTTTTTTCGAAAACGCCAGGATCTGATCGTTGTCCACCGGATGAAATGCGAGGGTGTGGTTAAATCCGAGCTCCGGACACTCTTTTCGGAGGGCATTGAGCCGGGTGATGACCGGGACCAGCGACTTTTCAGGATCGACCGGGAAGGTGCGAATTTCGTATTTCTCCGAGTTCAGATACTCCTCGCTCCCCTCCTCTGCGGGCCGATTTTCGCACAACTCGTAGACGGGGCCGTAGATTCCGTAGCTGGCAGAAAGAGTTGCGGCCAGCATGAGGCGCACAAGAAAGGCCGGTCGGCCTCCCGTCTGAAGGTAGCGATGGAGAATGTCCGGGGTGTTGGGCCAGAGATTCGGACGAAAGGCCTCCCTCACCGGGGGGGTTGTAATTTCGGTCAGGTACCCTTCGATCTCGGCCTTTGTATTCTTCCAGGTAAAGTAGGTATAGGACTGGGAAAATCCGATATGGGCGAGATGGTACATGACCGAGGGCCGAGTAAAGGCTTCGGCCAGAAAAACGACGCCCGGATCGACCTTCCGGACCTCCCTGAGCAGCCATTCCCAGAATGGAAACGGCTTCGTGTGGGGATTGTCCACCCGAAAGATCCGCACGCCCTTCTCGACCCAGAAAAGGACCACCGACAGAAGCTCCCGCCACAGCCCTTGCCAGTCTTCGGTCAGGAAGTCGAACGGGTAGATATCCTGGTATTTTTTGGGGGGATTCTCGGCGTAGTGGATCGAGCCATCGGCCCGATGGCGATACCAGTCGGGGTGCGAGCGAACATAGGGGTGATCGGGGGAGCACTGAAAAGCCAGGTCAATGGCCACCTCGAGGCCAAGAGTCCGGGCCGACTCGACAAACCCGAGAAAGTCCGCCATCGTTCCGAGATCGGGGTGGATGGCGGTATGCCCCCCCTCCTCGGCCCCGATCGCCCAGGGGGAGCCGGGAGCCGTCCCGTCGAGATCGCGCGTATTGTTCGGCCCCTTCCTGAATGCCCGGCCGATCGGATGGATCGGGGGAAGGTAGACGACGTCGAAGCCCATGGCAGCGATCGACGACAGCCGATCCCGGGCATCCTTCAGCGTGCCGGGAACACCTGGGACCGACGAGGCGCTGCGGGGAAAGAACTCGTACCAGGCCCCCCTGAGGGCACGCTCCCTCTCGACATGAACCAAAGCCCAGTCGGTTGCGGTCACAAAGCGGGGGTCGGGAAATTTTGCCGCAAGGGCCCCCATCGACAGGTCCAGCGCCTGCTTCACACGGCCATCGAGATCCGGCCCTTCGTCTGCCCAGAGAAGGAGCCAACCCCGGAGAGTCTCGACTGTCAGGGGATCGGAGGCCCGGGCAAGATGGAGGCGAACTATCTCCATTCCTTCCTGGAGCTCGAGTATCAGATCCTCTCTTTGTCCCCCCTCATATTTTTTTTTCAACCGGTCCTGCCAGGTGGCCACCTCATCGATCCATCCGAGGATCCGGAAACTCCCCATCCCCTCCGAGCGAAAGCTGAAAACCGCCCGCCAGAGATCGTTGTATCCGGCAGACATTGGAAGAGAGGTGCACTCGTGGGCCCCCTCCTCCCTATACTCGAGAAGAAGGGACAGCGGCTCATGGCCATCGGCGAACGCTAGCGCCGAAACCTCAAGGCTCTCGCCGGGAATCCGCTTGACCGGATATCTCCCGCCGTCCACCGATGGGGAGACCCCTCCGATGCGGACCCGATGCCGGCCTTCGGGAAGCCCCTCCGATCCTTCGGGGCTCGTCTTTTCCTGGAACCGTTCATTTGGGAAATCCATCTTCATCCTCAGCACGCGATTTCCAACCTCGGCGTTTACGCCGGGGAGAAATGCGCTCTCCTTATTAGTTGGTCGTTACCAATGAATACCCGTACCCGTCGGCTCTCTGAAGAAGCCGGCAGACCTTGCGGGAGATCCCCTGGAGGACTCCGGATCCCGTTTGAATATTGAAACTCCCGGAGGCCCGAACGGCCACCCGCCCGACATATATGGTGGGTCTTGGACCTGTACGCAACGGTACGGGTTGGATACCGCTCTTCCTGGTCAACCTGAGCTTCAAATTCCTTTCAAGCTCCGCCGTTCACGGCGGGGTGGTTGACCCGAAAGGTCTGCCATCCCCCGGGGGCCTGGCCGGGCCTCTCGTTGTGGGAAGCCACCCTGACAGCTCGATTGCCGGGAAACCAAATGCAAAAACGGGACCACACTCCATCGGCATGGGAAGGAAAACTGGCTCTGCCTAATCCCCGTCAGGGCGATCAATCTCCAGAAAACAAAAACCCCTTTCCAGTCTTAGCGGAGGGCTGGTCTAGAGAGGATAAACCCTCTGCCCATTGGATCACAAGTCGGGCAAAAGACGGTGAGAGAAGAGCGTCTCACCCGGCTACTTGTTAAGAAAATTTTACTCCGATCCCTTCCATGAACGCATACTCCCCGGAATATGTCAATCAACATATTGCCGACATTCAACATTATCAAACCCCCTCCATTTGGCCCCGATATTGCTCTTGATCCCGCAAAGAGGCGACATCGCCCTTATCGGATCATCCGGGACTCACTCCTGGAATGACAGTTCGCGGGGGGCTCCTTGCACAACTTTCAGAACCGGGGGATCAAATGGATCTGCTGAAAAAATCAAGGAAAAGAAAGCGGTGGTCGGGATTATAGGATGCGGTTATGTGGGTCTTCCCCTTGCGCTTGAATTTGCAAAGAAGTCCTTCCATGTGATTGCCTTCGATATCGACGCCGACCGGGTGCGCCAGATCAACAACCGAATCTCCTACATTCCGGATGTTCCCTCGGCAGAGCTGGGGGCCTGCATCGAAAATGGAACCCTCGAAGCGACAACCGACTTCAGCCTCCTTTCCCAGGTCGATACCATTTCGGTCTGCGTCCCTACCCCCCTTAGGAAGACTCGCGACCCGGACGTCTCCTACATTGTGGAGTCGCTGGCGAGAATCACCGAAAACCGGCGCAAGGACCAGCTGATCGTCCTGGAAAGCACGACCTATCCGGGAACGACCCGGGAAGTCCTCTTTCCCGAACTGGAAAAAAAGGGCGAGTACGAGGTCGGAGCTGACTATTTTCTGGCCTTTTCCCCCGAACGGGTCGATCCGGGCAACCCCCGATACAACATCGTAAATACGCCAAAGGTCATCGGGGGCATGACCCCGGCCTGCGTAGAAATGGCCAAGGCCCTCTACGGATCGATCGTCGACCGGGTCGTTCCGGTCTCCTCACCCGAATCGGCAGAGATCGTCAAGCTCCTGGAAAACACCTTCCGGAGCGTGAACATCGGTCTCGTAAACGAGCTGGCCCTTATGAGCCACGCACTGAACGTCAACATCTGGGAAGTCATCGACGCCGCAGCCACAAAGCCCTTTGGATTCATGCCGTTCTTTCCCGGCCCCGGACTGGGCGGCCACTGCATTCCCATCGATCCCCACTATCTTTCCTGGAAAGCCAGGCAGTTCGGCTTCGAAGCCCGCTTCATCGAGCTTGCCGGAATGGTGAACGGCTCCATGCCCCATCATGTGGTCTCAAGGATCGCCCATGCGCTGAACATCCAGTCCAAGTGTCTCAAAGGTTCCCGGATCCTTGTCGTCGGCGTCGCCTACAAACGGGACGTGAACGATCTCCGGGAGTCCCCGGCACTCGATGTCATGACCCTTCTGGAGAATGAGGGAGCGGTCCTGTCCTATGCCGACCCCTACGTTCCCGAGTTAAGGCTGGGGAACACTCTTTACCAGTCGATCGATATTGCAAAAAGAGACCTCTTGAAGAGCTTTGACTGCGCCGTCATCATTACCGACCACTCCAAGCTGGACTACCGGACTCTGATCGACGTCCTGCCGAAGATCGTCGACACCAGAAATGCGCTGAAGAATGTAACCTCCCGGGAAAAGATCGTCTCCCTCTAGAGAGACCGGCGAGTCAAAAATAAAACAGCCCGGAGAGGCCCTCTCTCCGGCCAATGCGAAAATTCGCTGAAAGGATCCCAATGGCGCGTCATTATCTGGTCACCGGAGGAGCCGGATTCATCGGCTCCCATATTGCAAAGCACCTCTTGTCCCGGGGGGAGAAAGTCCGCGTTCTCGACAACTTCTCCAATGGAAAATGGAGCAATCTCAAGGATGCTCCGGGAGCCCATGTGATCGAGGGGGATCTCCGGAACCGGGAGACCGTTCGGGAATCCCTCGACGGGATCACCCATGTCTTCCACCAGGCGGCCGTCGGCTCGGTCCCCCGCTCGGTCAGGGATCCGTTTGAGACCATGACGTCGAATGTGGACGGGACATTGAACCTTCTCTGGGAGGCCAAGAGCAATGGAGTCAGAAGAGTGGTGATTGCCGGCTCCTCCTCGGTCTACGGCGATACCCCGGGGATGCCCCGCGTCGAAACTCTTCCCGCCTCGCCTCTCTCCCCGTACGCCCTCTCCAAGCTCAACCAGGAGCTTCTGGGAAAGATCGCGACACGACTATATGGCCTTGAAACGATCACTCTCCGGTACTTCAACGTCTTCGGTCCCTTTCAGGATCCCGAGTCGGAATACGCCGCGGTCATCCCCAAGTTCATTCAGGCCATCATGGCCGGCCAGCCGATTACGATCTTCGGCACAGGTCTCCAGTCCCGGGACTTCACCTATGTCGAGAATGTGGTCGAAGCCAATATCAGGGCCATGGACTCGGAAAAGGGGGTAGGCGAGTTCTTCAACGTGGGCTGCGGAGAAAAGTACAGCCTCCTCGATCTTGTCGAAGGGCTGAAGCGAGCCATGAACCGGGAGATTTCGATCAAGTTCAAGAAGGTCAGGCCGGGAGATCCCTTCGAGTCCCAGGCCGACATCTCCAAGGCCCGGACGCTGCTCGGCTTCGAACCGAAAATCTATTTCGAGGAGGGGCTTCGGCGAACGGTCGAGTGGTTCACTGACGTAAAAAACAGTCCGGAGCTTTCCCCGGAGCCGAAGAAGTTCCAGTCGCAGAGTCTCTCCGCACTTCCAAACGAGAGCCCCACCCCCGCCTCCCTCCCCAGACGTATAGAGCGGCGGGTCGTGGGGAACACATTTCAGCAATTCAAAAAAGATAGAAGAAAATACCCTTCCCCCATAGAAGGTTGACCAAATGAGTGGCTCGAGCCGTAAAGATTGGCGACAGGTTCCGGGAACCCCCGGAAAAACTTTGGTCCGGGAGCTCCCACGCATTTTCCCAAAGCATGTTCGTGCACTTTCCGGACCCGTCCGTGAGGGGCAAGGGGCATCCCGAAGGTGCGGAAAGACCGTTAGCGCCTGGTAACGCCTGCTAGCGCCTGGGACTTTTCGGAACTCGAGCCCAACAATAAGGGAGAACATCATGAAAGCCCAATCCGAGACAGCATCCGACACCTCAAGCGGGATCGAAATGTATCTGTTTCCGGAGGAATCTCCGGAAGAGTTCCTGATCGCCCTGATCGAAAAATATGGCTCGGTCGAACTTGCCGTCTGCGTTTCGGCCCAACACTCTTCAAGGAAGATGATCGGAGCCCTTCACGCCGTGACCAACGGCTTTCTTCTGATGAACATCGTCTATCTGGACAAGAAGAGCATCCGGATTCCCGAGCCTTCCGAGAGAGCCTATCTTTATAAAAACTGGACCTTGCCTGTTCGCTGGCTGGCTCCCGGGGCCCCACCCGACAACGAAAAGGACAGCCGGTCGAATCCGGAGAATCCCCTGGACTCTGCCTTCGATCTGTTTCTCGGCAAACACGGAATCAAGGCAATGCTGATCGCCGCAGACAACGCCTTTACGGCTCAATGGATGCTGCAGGGCGGAAGCGCTCCTTCGAAAGAACGTCCAGTCAAGCCGGCAGTTCCGAACCGGCGGGGTCAAGGCGTCTCCGATCGCCGAAGGCAAGGCTTTCGCGAGGAGACGGAAGAAAAGCACCTCCTGCATCTTTCCAGAAAAAACTCCGGCAGTGACAACGGTCCCAATCAGGGGGTGATTTCTCTCGGCGAGGATTCCGGACAAAAAGCCGCGAGAGAGATCGTTGCCTCCTGAGCGCAGACGAACACCAACAAGCGACACCGTCAAACGACAAGGAAACCCTCCGATGAACCATTGCCCCCTGACAACGGCCGCCTCCCTCACAGCCCCGGCCAGACTTGTGGATCCGAACCCGTGGATCAGGCATACTCCCTTTGCCTTCTGGCTCATCGAACAGGCCCGCCCCCGGGGAAGCCTAGTCGAGCTCGGCACCCACTCAGGAAACTCCTATTTCACCTTCTGTCAGGCCGTTCATGAAAACGGACTGACAACCCGTTGTTATGCCGTCGATACATGGGAGGAAGACCTTCACTCGAAGTCCTATGGAGAAGAGATCTACCAGTCCGTATCCTCATACAACAATCAGCACTACAGGAACTTTTCCAGCCTCCTGCGCATGCGCTTCGACGAGGCGATTCCCCTCTTCCCCGACCGCTCCATCGACCTCCTTCACATCGATGGGCTCCACACGTATGAAGCCGCCAGCCACGACTTCGAAAGCTTTAGCCCCAAGCTTTCCGATTCGGCGATCGTCCTCTTTCACGACACGGCTGTCCGGGAAAAGGATTTTGGGGTATGGCGCCTCTGGGAAGAGTTGGCACCGCGATTTAAAAGCCTGAACTTTTCGCACTCCAGCGGTCTTGGCGTCCTTTTTGTCGGAAAGTCCCAGCCTCCTGCCATCGAATCCTTGTTCGACATGCTAAAAAGCGGGGAGGGTCGGGATCTTGTCCTGCGATATTTCGAAAGACTTGGCCAAGTCGTCGAACTGGAATGGCAGAATGCAAAACTTGCCAAAAGGCTGCAGAGAAGAGAGCGGCATATCGAGGAGGTCAGACAATCCTTCAACTGGAGGCTCACCGGACCGCTCCGGGTCGCAGGAAGACAACTTGGCCAGCTCCTCCCATCGAGCATAGCAGGAAAGGGCGTGGCGACTCCCTTCTTTCGTGATTAACCCAGTGGTGCGGCAGGGAAAAAGCCGATCTCTCCGATCCACAATCTGCAGGAGCAAGCATCTCCACCGTGCAGTCCGAAGGGAGCTGTCCGGGTTTCTGCCAAATTGCGGACATTGCCAGTTTTTCCGAGG
>Ga0207433_10013490_pt1 | contig 11997 bp, 15 predicted proteins | sample YelNatPaOPGAMG01_FD_187559 | JGI IMG/M metagenome (GOLD analysis project Ga0207433, IMG submission 187559) | Hot spring thermophilic microbial communities from Obsidian Pool, Yellowstone National Park, USA - OP-RAMG-01 (SPAdes) (version 3) | ecosystem: Environmental > Aquatic > Thermal springs...
TTTGTCCAATTTGCCACACCGTTCTCCGCATCAAGTCAAGGCATAACCGCCATAGAAACCCAAAATTGATGGAGTTAAAAGCGCGGTTAATAGAGCAAATAAGAAGCGTGAAAATGATTGTTTGAAGATTTCATTATTGGGTTCTTGCTTGGAATTATAAGCATGCTTCCAATATTTCCCATAGACGATGAAGGCAAAATTAAGGCAAGTTTTTGGCGATGGTTATATGCCAAGATAACCAAGCGTTAAACCTTAAAGTTAAGGAGATAATAATAAATGAATAATAATAATAACAATAATAACAATAAAACGGAACAAACAAAGAAAATTTCTGATACAGTTACCAAATTTGGTAACCAAAAAGAAGAAAAATTTTACACAAGCGTTTACGTTTTTGGCAAGAAAGTAACCCTATGGATTCCTAAAGCTTTATGGGAGAAGTTTAAGGAACTTGCCAAGCTTGAAAATTTAAGCGCAAGCAAGTTAACCGAGAAGCTTGTTCTCGATTACATTAATGCGCATTCCCGGGGGAATCCGCAACTTCTTTTAACCCATTATATTGAACCGGAAAAGGAACCGCAACCTATCCGCGTCTTATGCATTTACTGTGATGGCGCTTTGTCGGAAGGCAAAGTTTACTGTCAAAAGAAAGGCATGTGGATTCCAAGCGTTTCATGTTATTCATGCAAGGAGAACCGTTTAAGGAAAAGTAGATAAGGGGAAAGAAGTAAATTACTGTAATGGGGATGGTTATGGGAGCGGTAGGGGGACTTGGATCACCTTTGTTCTATGTCATTTTTCTTGATGTGCCATTTATTTTATATGTCTTGTTTCTTTTTTCGTTTGGCGTGTTTAGGCATATTGATGGAATGGTTAAAATCGGATGGTTTGGAGTAGCGATTTATTTATTATCGTTTTACCTTGGATTGTTGGTTCCTATTCCGTGGATATGGATCGGGGTTCACCTTGCATATTTCTTTATCTCCATGATCTATATTGCATATAAATGGGGGGATGAACCTTTATGGGGAAAGAAAGAATGAAGGAACCGCCAAAAATCCGTGTTTTTCCGAATCTTCAAAGGTTAACCGGTTACCGTGCTTTGGCGTTACCGCATGCTAATGAAATCCACATCGATGCCAAATATTATGGAACACCATTGGGAGATGCCATCATTCAACATGAGAAAAGGCATATTGAATATGCGTTTGAAGTTGCGGAAAGCAAGCATAGGAACTTAACCATTCTTAAAAACAACTTGTGGGATATTTGGGATAGCATGATCCAGAGATTGGAGCGTATTTGAAAATAAAAAGGGGAAGGCATTTTGATTGTTGCTTGCCGATCGAATAAAGGATTAATATTAAATAGGCGTAATGCCAAACGCTGACGCGCGCATAACCGCCATAGTGATGATGAAGATGCTTATGAAAGATAGTTATTTTAAAGGTTTCCAGAGTCGGAGTTTTTCTTCTCTTTTTAATATTTGGCATATAACAAATTTTATACGTCTTTTAAAGTCAATGTAATGGCATAGGCGGATAACGTGAATGAATTATTAATATTAATATCTTGCATAATTCATGTAGCAGTTCATCTGCGATGGAAAAAAATTGAATATAAAATGCTTTACTATGAATCAGCAACAATTTTGATTATAGCACTGTTATCTCTATGGTTAACACATGACCTCTTTTATGTTCTCACGGGGTCATGGAATTATCCCATTCAACCCATAGACTTAATTTTCATAGGTTTATGTTTACTTCTTTCTACATTTTTACTTGATTTTTTAACGAAACAATATGGTTTAAATCGAAAGAGTCTATTAGCAATTTTGCCTTGGACACTTACCGCTCAATATCGTTTTCTCCACGAATTCATATGGGTTTATCATTATTGGATAAGCATGAATGCCATTGAGGGAAAAGTGTCCGATTGGCATTCATGGTTAGACGGGAAAACTTTGGTGCCCCCTGCTTTGTTGACGCACACGTATGCTATATTCCTCATAATATTTTCTATTTTCAATTTTATTGTGATATTGCATGATGGGAGAAAAATAAATGAGTGATTTATTAGTCATCATCACTACGAAAAGAGGGTTTGATTCAGAAATCGTTTACTATCATTAGAAATTATTGTTTTGCCGATCATTGTTGAATAATTGCTTTTAATGCTGGAGACATTCCTATTATTTTATTGTCTTTCTAATTGCCATTAAAAGAACGTAGATGCTTGCGAAAATCATCATTAACGCTCCCCACATGAAATTGGATGTTGCTGGAACCTTGCTCATATAGTCGAAACCCAAGAAGATTGTTACGGGAAGGAGAAAGATTCCCCCATACGGGAAAAGCGTGGAAACAATTATTATAATGGCAAGCAAAACGATAAGCATCATCCAATAACCGGATCCGTAAAATAGTTCTTGCAAGAAAATTATGGGTTCCGGAGTTGGCGGAGCAACATCAATGGGAACCATTACAAAATCATCCGCGAGAACATGTCCCGAACCGCTTAAGCTTTCAAACATTACATCGCAACTTTTAGCGTTTGATGGCGCTTGAAGGGTTGCGTTTATTTGTTTCCAATCCGTTAAGCTTCCCCTTATTGGAATGTAGTTTTCACTTATGAATCCGGTTCCATCCGGATTGCTGAACCATCTTATTTTGAAACGGAAAAGATCCGCGGTTATGTTGCCTTTAACGTAAACGCTAAAACTGTAATTGCCTTTAGCGGTTACCGGGAAGCTTTGACATCTCCAATCTCCGGATGATGCGCTTGTGCTTAACCCTAAACTGTGGATTCCATCATGTCCTTGATTTTCCCATATTGTGTTTGCTCCCGCAAACCAATGTTCCGGAGCATCCGCTCCAATTTCCACGCTTCCATTTTGGATTAAGCTTGTTATGTTAGCATAGGCAAAGCTAACCGTTAACGAAAAAAGCAAGATTATGGGAAGGATAATTTTTAAACGCTCCATAACCATGCAATCACCAAACCCATGCCTATAAGAAAAAGAACCAAGGCAATCGCCATGCCTTCCAGAAATTCCCCTTGCTTAACCTTGTCAATGGCGTAAACTCCGCTTATCGCCATCAATACAAAACCGAATGTTCCCATTATTGGGAGAATCGGCATCCACGGTTCTGGAAGCTTGCTTTCCACGGTTAAATCTAACGTGGTATATTCCCCGTTTCTTGGGAAAGCTTTAACGTAAAGGATGTTTGCCTTTTCATCAATGTAATAGCAATTAACCGCGCTTGCCTCGAGAATGGATAAGGAATCAACTTTTGAAACGTTTGAACCATCAATTTTAACATCTTTGACAATGCAATATTCATCTTTGCCTTTAAGGTAAAATCTGCTTATTGTTCCTTTATCTTGCCATCCATAGATTTTGGCGTGAATAGCGGTTAAAGAGAAGCTTGCGTTTACAATGGCGCGATGATCTTCAAGAAACATATAATAATAATTGAATTTTTCCCTTTGATAGCGCGCTACATAATACCATGCAAGCAATCCCCACGGATGCGTTTCACTATTAACTTCCGGAGTTAAAACTTTCTCATCAATCGTTAATTCATGTTCCGGTAAGCTTTCGCTATTGTAGATGAATAGAGAGTTTGAACTCCATATTGTCCTACTCCAAACCCTACTTAAACCGAGCATTGTCATTGAATCGTTCCTTCCTAAACTTGCAATTGCCACGTAGCTTGCCTTATATGTCCAAAAATCATCATCAATATGCGTGCTATTAGCATAGACAAACAAGCGTTTTTCATGGGGAACATCATCTCCCACGTAACCCACGGGGATCCTATGGTAACCGTTTGGCAAATAATCATAATGGATGGCGCTTAAACCCTTTTCATAGGCATCCGTGTAACCTAACAATCTTAAACCGGTAAGCGCTACCGCTTGACAATCCAAATATGTAACGTTATTATGTTTCATTGGAAACCTTCCATCCGCAAGTTGATTTGATGTTAAGTTTAACGCTAAACGGTTAGCAAAATCACGGTAAAAGGAATCTCCGGTTATCTGATTCATTAAAACGCATGCTTCAATCATTTTCCCGCTTGTCATAATGTAGGTTCCATTATTATGATGCGAGAAAATGTAATTGTAAAAGTTGATTATCCCCTTTGCCATGTCGTAAGGATCTGTTCCTTTAATGCTCCAATATGTTGCAAGCGATAAAGCGATTTGTCCAAGATGATAGTTTAAGCTTAAATCAATGTTGTCATAGTTTTGGATGTTCATGAAATAATGGTTGTAAACGCTTGGATCCACAAAATCGTAACCGTTAAAGCAATACATGTTAACCGTTATGCTTCCCCCGGTTAATGGTCTTCCGCATTTAACAAGGAAGCTTGTTGTTACATAATGAAGGAAATATCCGGTTTTATCTCCCCACAATGTCCTATTTGGGTTTTGAGTTGTTTCCATGTGGTATGGAACATTTCCGCTTGGAAATTGGTAAGCTAAACCCAAGCATCCGCTCCATTCCGGAATTTGTTTAAGTTCAAAAATGTAATAGTTGTAATTTTCTTTCCATTTATTATAATCTTCTTGATGTTCATCAAGCAAGACGGTTATCCATGAATTTGGATCCGGATAGCGTCTTCCAATTCCCGGAATCCAAACATCTGTGTAAGCGGTTTTCCGCGATCCTTCCCCGCTTGTTATTGTGCTTAATTGGTTAACGCTTGCAACCATGTGGAAATCCACGCCATAAGCATCCGCGTGCTTGTTAACCGCGCTTAAAATTTGTTGAAGGTAAGGTTTGCCTCTTTCAAAACGCCAAGTTATGTTTAAGGCAACATCATCATCGCTATAATATTGAATGGCATCCGTGTAAAGGTTTCCAAGCGCATCTTGGGTTGTTTTAAATGTTGCGCCATAAGAAGCGCCAAGCGGTTTATAGTTGAAGGCAACATCATCAATACATATTTCGCCATCAACACCTTTGAAGGCAATAGCATAAACCGTTTTTCCCAAGGTTAATTCTGATCCTTGGATTGCTTGCGGAATCCAATCCGTGGAACTGCAAGATTTTGAAAACACGCTACAAGTGAAATCATCATAGAAAACATAAACTTCATAATTGTGGGAAGTTCCATTCGGAGAGCAAACCCAATATGTTAAATTGTAAACCCTTGAAACCGGAACCGTTTTAACAAGTCTTTGCCTTGCATAATCTCCCCCGCTATACAATCGTAAAGCACGCCATCTTGAATGGTAAGTTCCATTAGTGAATGGATAACCATCCGGAGTTTGAAAATCGCCATTTAAAACGGGGATTCCCATGATTTGATCAAAATATGCATATCCATTGAAAAGGTTTGATGGCGCAACAATGCGAATGTCTCCATATTGCGCGTTAACCGGAGTTGTAACCGTTAAACTTTTTGTTGTCCATAAACCGTTTGTGTTGTCCGCGCTTGTCAATGTTAAGACATTCTCGCTTATCCAATTTCCGGAAGCATCGAAATATCTGAAGTAAAAGCGCGCTTCTCCAAGACTTATTCCCCCGCAATAACTGAATGTAACCGTGTAAGATGTGTTTCCATTAATTGGGAAGGTTGTGCTTCTCCAATCCTTTTCAGTTGTGTTTGATGGAATTTCAAAACCTATGAAGCGGTTAGATCCCCCAATTTGAACCGGATAAACGTTATAAATTGGGGGTTGACTTCCCCAATACCAATATTTTGGAAAGCTAAACTCCCATGGAATAAAGTTGTATTCATACCAAACATGTTCCGTTTGGGAACTGTTATGGTCAAATCCGGGGTTCTGCATTAGCTCCGCGCGCATGTTAACGGGATCATAGGTTATCCAATCCCAAATTCCCGTTTCCGGATCAACAATAAACAATTGTCCATAAAGATATGAGAAAGTAACTTCCCCGCTTGCCTCATAATAAACTAAACGTAAACTGTTCCCGACTTGGGAAGGGTTAAGCAAGTTGCCTTTAACCTTCAAGAAACCGTTAACCATTTCAAAATCGGAAACACTTGCCTTTGTAATGTTTGGATAAACTTTAACGTAGCGTCTTGGCAAATAACCATTATTATAATAGCGATGCAAAGTTTCAATTATTTGCGATATGTTACTTGCATATTTCCCGGGATCCACAAGCATTGTCATTAAAAGCTTTGTTTGATCATCAAACCAATAGCTTTGAACTTCCTTGGCGCTTTCCCGGAACATTTGAAGATTAGAATCCCACAACTCATTTTTAATACTGTCAACTCCAAGCGTTAACCATGGATATGGTTCGCTAACCGCTTCCGGTTGCGCAACAAGGTAAGGATAAATGATTAGAAACCAGAAAATCGCCAAACACAACAACAAGACAAAAAGCACTTTTTTCCATGTTTCCAATTTTATCCCCCGACAAACGGGATGATTTTAACTATTAATATGTATATTAACCATGCGATGGCAATCCACACGGGAATGGCGATTATGGCGTTTAAAAGCGGATGAACATTTGGCATCTGGAAAAACAATATTGAACCGATAAGGTTCCAAGCGTTAAAGCTTGTGTTAACCTTGTCAAAGTTTATGCAGAGAAGCATGCTAAATTCTCCCGCAAGAAGCGCATCTGTAGGTGTTGCATATTTAGTGAAGTTCCATCCGAGATAAACAACCATTTGCGTGTAATCGTTTTTAATTGTCCATCTTAAACCGTCTTTTCCCCATTTCTTATAAGCTTCATCAAATTCCCGATAATTGATAACATGGTAAGTTTCAAACGGGTTAACCGCGCCATTATCCACACTTCTAACAACTCCTTCCTTATCATGCCATCGGAAATATTTAAAATCCCATCTGAAAATCCACCATTCCGCTTGAGTTCTAATATACAACCATTTACCGTATGGCGGTTCATGATCATCGCCATAATCTTCAACTCTAACATTCCATCCTCCAAACTTAAACTCATAAACTTCAATGTCATAACCCTTGGTTAAATTCACAACATGCGTTTCCGCAAAATTTTGAAGATCAATCCCTTCAAAATATTTGGGAACTTGGATAACCCTTCCACCTTGTTCATTTGCCTTTGATCCGATAACTATTCCCCATGGAATAAACATGGCGCAAATCATGAAAACGGAAAGGAAAGTTACAACCGTAATGAGCGTTATGTTTTCCGCGCTTACTTCAACCATTTCCCGTTAACCATCCCCGCATTTTTCCACTCCATAACCCCGCAACTATAAGGCAAATGATAAGCATGAACCAGAAATCTAACCATCCGATGGCGCAACAAAATCCTAAACATGCCAAACCAATGATAAGCATTAGGTAAAGGTTTCTCGCCCAAATCATTACGGGAAGCATTATAATCATTGTCAAACAAACGGATGCTAAAAGTTTCCCCGCATATTCGCTTATACCAAACGCTTTAGCTAAATGCTTTGGAATATCGAGAAAGTCAACTTCATTATTATTTGGTTCTTGCGCATAAACAACTTGGATAAGCGTTAAAGCTAAAACTAACCCAAGAATTATTAAGGCAATTTTCCGGTTCATTTTACACCATCTCTTTATGGTTGAAAGGGGAATTTTAAATGTTCTAAAAATGGGAAAATGGCAGGTTATTTCCGGGTAATCAAACCGTAACGTTTGCGGAACCGCTTGCTTGCCTCTCGCACTTCCCGTTTTTTGTAAGTTTCTTTTCTCTTAAACGCTTGTTTAAGTTGTTGTTTTGTCGGTTTAACTTCCAGAAGTGGTTTGTAACCTTTCCTAACAACCATTTTCCCCAATGTTAAATCACTTCCGCAATCTCCGCAAAGTTAAAGCTAACCTTGCACGTTTCCCAACCGTTCCCGGTTGTTCCGCTTCCTTCTCAAGATATTCCCGCTTTATTGTTCCCCTTGAAGTGAAAGCTTTACTTCCATACTTGCTCTTCATATAAGCGCGGAGCGCTCCCTTGCGTTTGATTGCCTTTTGGATCCATCGCTTTTTCTTTGCCATCGGAGATCACCGTAAGCAGAGAAAAAGAGAGGAAGCGTTTGTCTAAATTTTGCCAAGCATTGAACCGATGAAGTAAACCACTATTCCGATTATGAATATGAATGGCAATAAGTAGAATAGAGTTGCCGCGCCAGCATGTCCCGTAAAGTTCCATCCGCTTGTTGATGTCGTTTGCACTTGGTTAACAACGATAGGCACAAGAATGACACCAATCAATAGCGATATAACAAGGAGAATCCACTTGTTAACTGGTCCCGGATCTGGATCTCCTAACCTTAAGCGCATGTTTTAATTCACCCCCGTTTGGCGTGTGAATTTGTCGGAGAGGAGGAAGCGGTTTCTTTCCCGCTTCCATTGTTTCCTTAAACTTCCTTCATCCAAACTTTTTCACGGTTATCATTGGAGAATGTGAAATTATTTAAGCATCCTTTCACATGTTTGATTTTGGTTGAAACTATGGGGAAAGTCTTGGTTTATCTTGTCCATCCAGATAAAAGCTTGGAGAAGCGTTATTTCAAATGCAAGGAAAACAAGCTTATTCTTGGCAAAGATAAGGAGATAACGTTTTCCCCGGAACACATTTTTCTTTTAAAGCGGAAAATGCTTCCCCCTAAACAATGTTTGGTTCTTGTTGAAGGCAAAGGGGAACCGGAAAAGCTTGGCGATATTATTGGGGATGCTCCGGGATTGTTTCCTAAAATGACTTATTCGGATGTTGTGGAACTTATTAAGCGGGAAGTTGCAAAGGCAAGGATGCGGATTAAACCAATAAGTTTAAACCTTTTCGTGATCCTTTTAATCTTGCACATTATCACCATCGTTATGTTGCTTATGGTTATGAAAGGTGTGCGGATTGGTTAAACTGTTCCGGAAAAAAGAAAATCAAGACACGTTTGACATTTTAAGGGAAGCTTTCGCTAATCCGGAAATGCCAAAGCAAGATGTGGGTTCAGAACCCACGGGAAAGGTGTCAGCGCTGACACCTTCCGATAATCCGCAAATTACCACAATAACAAAGACGGAAACCATTAAGGTTGAACAGAAAGAAGTTCCGGAAGCGGTTTCTCCAATGCCTAAAATGGAAATGGAAGTTCCGGAAGGAGAGGAAGAAGTTACCGATGAAGATTTGCGCTTGTTAATGCGTGTTGCCAAGGCAATTCATTATTTGATGGGAAAAGAGGAAATAACTAAACAGTTGAAACCGCTTGTTAATCCGGATAACTTGCAAACAATGAGTAGGTTAAGCGATGTTCAAGTTGAATTTGTTTCGGATGCTCATTGGTTAGCAAGTCAATGGCGATGTTTTGAACCTTTAAGGGATTTAGCGCATGAAATATGCGAAACGGAGATTAGCACGCAAGGCAAGGGAAGGCAAGAAGTAATTAATTTCATGGGAAGCTTAACCGGGGGAAAATTGCTTAAAGGTTTAACTTTATCCACAGAATTGCCATCGGAAAAGAAACGGTTTGGATTGTTCCGAAAGAAAGAGGGAGAGGAATCCGGGGAAGCTTGAACCCTTGGCATCTCTTAACCCTTGCATGTTTAGGAATCTTCATTTGCCATTTAGCATCAAGCTTTGCCATTCAAATGGAAAACGATGCGGATCGCAATTCTCCGGTTTATCCTTTAACGGTTGTTTTAGCGTTTGCGGGAATATTTTTAAGCGTCTTTTCATGGTTGAAAATCGTGAGGGAGATTGATGTCCCAAAGTTTAAGCAAGCTAATATTTGAAACGCAAAGGTTGTTAAGCGCCAAAATCGGAGCGCAATATCCATTTTATAAGAAAACCGCATGTTTAGATGATGAAATAAGGGAACTTATCGCTTATTGCGAGATCATAAAGATTTTTGTTCCAAACAATCCGCGTTTAAAAAAGCTTATTGATGAAAAGCTTGTTCCCGCTTTGGAAACGCTTGGAGTTGCAAGATGGAAAAGAACCGAGATAACCGATTTAGGTTTAAAGATTGGTTATGAAAGTTCCACGGTTAGCTTGAAGTATTTGGAGCAAAGAGTGAAAGAGGAAGCGGAAACGGATGCAAGCGGAAGCGGTTAAAACTGAAAGGGAAAGCGCTTTCCTTCAACCTTTCGATGAAATTCTTAAGAAGCTTTTTAGTGTTCCCGTAATGGTTCTTATTGTGGGAGATTGGAAAACCGGGAAAACCGATTTTGCCTTGCTTATTGCGGAGCGCTTGCTTGAACTTGGCATTGTCAAAAAGGTTGCATCAAACATTGAAACCAAGGATCCGCGAGTAGAATTTATTTCAAGTCTTGATCGTTTAAGGTATTGGTTGTATTTGGATAAGACGCGGAAGCTTTACATTCTTGATGAAGCGGGAGTTCATTTTCCAAGACGCACTCCAATGAAGGAAAAGAATGTTCAAGCTATTCAATTGCTTCCGGAAATAAGCAAGGCACATGCGCGTTTAATTGTTGTTTCTCAAGATCCCGACACCATTGACAGTCAATTTTTGAATCCTACATGGTTGAAGGCATTGTTTGTGAAGGATGGTTTAAAATTTGCTCGATTGATTTCCGACATGTTTGAAACCATGATAACTTTAAGGGATATTCCCCCGACAACTATCAAATTTGATCCTTATGCGATTGCTCCGTTTACTTTGAAGGAACCGCAAAGAATCCCCGAATGGATTTTAAGAGATGATCAGTATAAGCTTCTTTGGGGATGGGCAATAGAAGGCAAATCGCTTCGAGCGCTTGGAGTTCATCCAATGCAGTTAAACCGCATAGTGCGCAAGTTTGTAGCTAACATTTTGAAGTCAACCGATCTTTCACGCTTCACACAACAGAGAGAGGTTTCAAACGCATATTAATAATAGTGATGCTTCAACATGTTTTAATGGAAAATTCAATCGCCTCTTGAGGGCGATGTTTATCATTCACATATATTGCCTTTTATGGAAAACGCTTCCGGGATAAAAAAGGGGAAGGTTAAGCGATTTTGTTTTGGATCTCCGCGATCGCCATGAAAACCCTATCTCTTAAATCGCTAACCAATGAAGGGTTAAAATAGTTCTGCATGAAAACGCTTGTCCCTATCCTTCCATGAATGAAATCTATTTCTGAAGGTTTCAAATATTTCGTTATGAAGCTTGCATGCGCTTCTCTAACATCGCCAAATCTGCATTGGATTCCCCTTTTCTGAAGCTTCTTTAAAATGGCGTTTGCGGTTCCTAACGGTTCATTGTCCGCTATCCGCTTAACCAAGCTTGGCGGAACAAAGGCAACAAAGCTTTTCTTTGTGCGTCTAATGAACAAGTCTTTAAACTTATAGTTTTCCAAAGCGTTGTTTGCTACATTGTAATATTCGTCTAACCTTTTCTCCCTTGCAAGCTTAACGATTAGGTTGTAGCTTTTAACCGCTTCATCTAAACGCATCCCAGTTATGGCGATTAAATCCATGAAATCCCCGATTTCCGGAAATTCTCCCTTAACGGTTTTAACCCAAATGAAAATTTCATCCGGATCCACAACCTTGGTTAACCTTTGAATAAGCAACTGATCCTTTGCCTTCCCGCTCCATTTCATACCGTAATCCCTAACAAGCTTTTTGAAATCTTCATACATTCCGCAATACTTGGCAAGCGCGCTTAAAGCTTTCAAAATATGTCCCCGCTTCTCCTCGCTTAACATTTTTAAATCGCTAAAATTGCCATCGAAAAGGCATTTACCGTATTGCCTCGCATAGTTCAACCTATCCCGCGCGGTTTTCTCCGGATAAACCCTTAAAAGATACTCCTCAAACTTATCCCAATCATCATCAAGGAATTGCCTTGGTAAGGCGGTGGTCGCGGGTTCAAATCCCGCCCGAGGCTTTATCGCCATGACTCCTTTAAATTTAAGCGTTTAGATGGTGGTTGATGTGAGGGGGATTTATCGCGGGTTATGTGTAAACTGTAGGGGCGCCATATCTGATGAGCGTCTCCTTCAGTTTGGGGTATGCGAGGGCTGTCTAGAAGAAGTTGAAAATGTGAAATCATGGAG
>Ga0207433_10013491_pt1 | contig 11997 bp, 9 predicted proteins | sample YelNatPaOPGAMG01_FD_187559 | JGI IMG/M metagenome (GOLD analysis project Ga0207433, IMG submission 187559) | Hot spring thermophilic microbial communities from Obsidian Pool, Yellowstone National Park, USA - OP-RAMG-01 (SPAdes) (version 3) | ecosystem: Environmental > Aquatic > Thermal springs >...
TGTAGACCTCGTCGCCAGGAAAGAGAAAGCGTCCGAGGAGGCTGCGCGCCACCTGTTCGTCGTGGCCGGCCAGGGGGAGAACCGTTTGCAACACGGTTGCTTCCTCGGTGAGCTCGCGGCCTTGCTGCGAGTAGTAGGCGAGGCGGACGTTGTGGCCCAGGTGCACGATGCCATTCGCGAGAGTGCGCAGACCAGCGATGGTCTCGACGAGGGTGGTCTTGCCCGCCCCGTTAGGGCCGAGGAGGGCGGCTTTCTCACCGCGTTCAAGCACGATTTTCACGTCTCGGAGGAGCGTGCGCTCGGTCGGGGAGGGCTGGTCTAGCTGGTGGTCGTCTGAGTGAAACCACTGGTCGGCGGTGCGTTCGTACGCTGCCGCCGATGGGAGAGCAGGGTGAGAGGGGAGGAGCACGCTACTCGGCGCGCCGACGATGATGCGTGGCGCCATCATCTCGAGCACGACGCGCGCCGACGGCTGCGGCTGGGGGAGGCCCAGCCGCAGCCGTCTCGCCGCGCGGCTGGGCGGTACGAGGCTTGCCCGCAGGCGTTCGATCTGCGTGAGCTTCGCTTTGGCTTGCTTAGCCTTGGTCTTGCTAGCGTGGAAGCGGTCGTAGTAGCGCTGCAGTTGGGCGATCTTTTCCTGCGTCTGTTCGTAGACACGCTGTTGCAGGTCGCCAGCGGCTTCCCGTTCACGGATATACGTGGCGAAGTCGGCCCCAATCGTGGCGACCTGCCCGTGCTCGAGCGCGAGCACACGCGCGCCCACGCGCTCGAGCAAGCGCCGGTCATGCGTGACCAGGACGAAGGCGCGTTTGTAGCTCAGTAGGTAGCTTTCCAGCCACTCGACGCTGTCGATATCGAGGTGGTTTGTCGGTTCGTCGAGCAGCAGAAGGTCAGGCTGGGCCAGCAAACCGCGCGCCAGCGCTGTCCGGGTGAGCTCACCCCCCGACAGCGACAGGAGACGTCGATCGAGGAACTCGGTTGGCAGACCAAGGCCGGCCAGCACGGCGCCAAGCTGAACTTGGCGATTGTAGCCGCCAAGGGCCTCAAAGCGGTGCTGCAAGTCCTGGTAGGCGCGCAGGGCGGCCTTGAGCTCGCTGCTACCCTCACGCAGAGCGCCAATGGCGTGCTCAGTCTCGTGCAGTTTGGCTTCGAGCCGCGTGCTCTCGCTGAAGGCCTCGAGGAGATACTCCCGTACCGGTACGTCGCGGTTAAGCTCAGGAGTCTGCTCGTGGAGCCAGATATGGCGTCCGCGGGCGCGGGCGATCCTCCCTTCGTCGGGGCGCTCGACCCCGGCGATGAGGCGCAGGAGAGTCGTCTTGCCGACGCCGTTGCGTCCTACGAGGACCGCATGGTCGTCAGCAGCCAGCGCGAACGAGACGCCACGAAAGAGAGTGTGGCTGCCGAACGATTTGGCGACGTTGTCGAGGGTGACGAGTGGCATGGGGCTCCATTATACGGGCAAGCGACCGGCGGATTGTGTGCGCCAAGTGCTGCCTCGTAGGGCGGGTTATCGGCGAGGTGTGGCGCTCTGCGCAAGCGATGTGGGGGGCGCGTTTGCCCGTGCGCAACGCCGACTGGGCTCACGCCCGGCCAGCCTCGGCCTGCGGTAAGCTATATCGGTTATGGGAATTGAGGCGGTCATCTTTGATCTCGACGGAGTCATTCTCGACTCGGAGGGCGTCTGGCACGAGGCGCGCCGGGAGTTCGCCGCTCGCTTCGGTGGGCGCTGGACGACCGAGGACCAACGCGCCGTCATGGGCGACAACTCGTGGCAGTGGGCGCACCACATTCGCACACGGTTCGCCGTGCCCCTGACGGAACGACAGATCATCGCCGGCGTGGTGGCCCTCCTGCGGCAACGCTACACGCGTGAACTGCCGGTCGTGGAAGGCGCGCGCGAGGCCGTCTACGGCCTCGCGCGCGCCTTCAAGCTCGGTCTTGCCTCCTCCTCGCCACCCGAGCTCATTCGCTGGGTGCTGCACGCTGCCGGGCTGGCCGGTGCTTTCTGTGCGTGGGCGTCGTCGGACGACGTCGCTTACGGAAAACCGGCGCCCGACGTCTACCAGGTGACCTGCGACCGTCTGGGCGCCAAGCGCGCCCAGACGGTCGCCATCGAAGACTCGGAGAACGGGGTGCGCTCGGCCAAGAACGCAGGGCTGCTCGTCGTGGCGATCCCGAATCCGCGGTTTGCGCCGTCTGCCGAGGCACTCGCGCTGGCCGATATGACGCTGCACTCAATCCGTGAGGTGACGCCCTCTCTGATCGGGTCGCTGTCCGGTGACTAGATGTCAGCCTCGCCGTTGCTCACACGCTGCGCTTGCTCGTTTGAGACACTGAGCCTTCGCTCCAGTGCGACTTCCAGCCGGCGCCCGGGGATTTCACGCGACCGCGTTGACAGATGTGGCTCTGGAGGTTGTCCGCCGCTCGCTTGGCACCGTTCCCTCATCCGGCACCACCCAGGTGCCCGCCTGTCCGGCTAAGGCGGGCTCCACATCGAGGAGGTTGGCGATGATGCCCACGCCGCCGGCGCGGGCGAAGCGCACGCAGGCCTCGACCTTGGGTCCCATGGAGCCCGCCTTGAACTCACCCTGGGCCTGGTAGGCGGCCATCTCAGTGGCGGTTACGCGGCCCAAGGGTCGCTGGGCGGGCGTGCCGTAGCCGACGTAGGCGGCCTCCACATCGGTCAAGATGAGCAGGTAGCTCGCCCCCACGGCCACCGCTAAGCGCTCGGCGGAGAGGTCCTTATCGATGACCGCCTCCACACCGGAGAGGATGCCCGCCGCATCGCGCACCACCGGGATACCGCCCCCGCCGTTACAGATGACCAGTGTCCCTTGGTCCACCAGGTGGGCGATCACCGCCGCCTGGACGAGCTCCTTGGGGTCGGGGCTAGCGACCACGCGGCGCCAGCCGCGCCCGGCATCCTCGCGCATGACGTAGCCCTTCTCTAGGGCGAGCTCCTGGGCGCGGGCGGCCGAGTAGAAGGGGCCGACCGGCTTCGAGGGGGCGGCAAAGGCGGGATCGTCGGCCGCCACGACCGTCTCGGTGAGCAGGCTACAGACCGCTTGTGTGTTTCCCAGGCGGTGCAAGTGGTTGAGCAGGCACTGCTCGAAGAGGTAGCCCAACATGCCTTGGCTTTGCGCCCCACAGACATCCATCGGCATCGGCGGCACCTGCGCCGCGGCGGCCTCGTTCTGCAGCAGGATGTTGCCCACCTGGGGGCCGTTGCCGTGCGTGAGCACGCAGCGGTAGCCGGCGGCAGCCAGCTTGGCGATGCGCCGGGCTGAGGCATCGACGTTGAACAGCTGCTCCTCGAAGCTACCTGCCTGGCCCGGTTGCAGGATGGCGTTACCGCCTAAGGCGATGACGACGCGGGCGGGCGGGGTGGCGCCGGAGGGCGCCACCCCGCCCGCCCGCCGGCGATGCTCAGTGCTGCGTGGACTCATAGGTGTGCTCCAGGGGGATCGTTTGTCGTTTACTCAGTCGTAGCCCGATGGGGCGAGTGCTCTCGCATGATTATAGAGTATGCACTATGCATTTGCTCAGCGCTAGCTTTGCGTCCTCCGATGGTGCACGGCTCCGTCGTTACATCGTGCACGGGATCGTGCAGCTGCGTCGCGCACGGGATATCGGCCGACAGGCCTTGCCGCACCCGTTACTCGGTGACCGTTGGAGCGATGCTGTTGGTCGGCGCCCGATCTCTTCCTCTCTGCTGTTGATCGTCGCTCGCTCTTTCCCCCTCACTCATCGCGTAACAGCGGGAAGGTCATGCAGTGCGGGCCGCCGCCGCCCTTGAGGATCTGGCGGATCTCCGGCGCGATCACCTCGAGGCCGAGGGCGCGCAGCTTCTCATTGACGGCCTTGTTGTCGGCGAAGGTGAGGACCTTACCCTCGCCCAAGCACTGGATGTTGCAGTGGTGCTTAAAGACGCCCTCGCTGGGCACATCGATGAGCTCGAAGTGACGCTTGGCGAGCAAGCGCAGGAAGAACTCCGGCATCTGCTCCGTGGCACAGACGGCCACTCCGGGGGCCACGATGTTGAAGGCCATGTCGAGGTGCAGGTTCTTGGAGGCGAGCTGCACGCCGCGCACCGTGTAACCTAAGGGTTCGAGGATGTCGGCCGCGTTGCGCAGGCCCTCCCAGTCCGTGCGAGCGACGACGCCGTGCACGATGGTAGCCGCATCCAAGAACCAGAAGTCGCCGCCCTCGAAGGCACCGCGGGTGATCTTACCGATGATCGGCACGCCTAACTGGCGCAGCTTCTTCTCGTAGTGCAGCTCCTCGCCTTGGCGCACCGGTTCGCGGAAGGAGCCGATGAGGGCGCCTTCGGCCAGGCAAGCGCCGAAGTCGCGCGCGTAGACCATGTAGGGCAAGCCCTGCACGGGGTCAATGAGCTCGACCTCAACGCCGGCCGAGCGGTAGGCATCGACGAGCTCGGCGTGCTCCCGTTGGAAGGCGGCCAGATCAGCCTGCTCACCGTGCGCCAGCACGGCCTTGGTGATCTCGTTGATAGGCTGGAAGCTAAAGTAGGTGGGCGGGCAGAGCAAGACCTTGCGCAGCCTGCCGGTGGAGTTGGGGACGAAGGGTCCCTTTGCCTGTAGTGTTGAGTCGGTCACGACTTGCCTCCGCGAAGTTTTGCCCGGTCACCGTTTGCGTCTCGGCCGTTTCGGCATCTGAGATCGTCCGCTGCGTCTGCGCGCAAGTGCGCTTGCATTCATGCGGGCTCGAGGGCGACTGCGCGCACCGGTGCACCGTCGCAACCAATGAGGTTCAAGGGAAGGAGAACCAGAAACGGCTCACCCTCGAGGGCGAGCTGATCGGTGCCTGCCAGGTTTTCAGCGATCAACCCACCTGCATCGGCGTACATCTCATGCACAGGGAATTCATCGCCGCCGGTTCGGTCAGCGTTCAGGGTGTCGATGGCCAAAGTTCGCACGCCGCTCTCTAGCAGGACATGGGCGGCAGCAGCTGTGAGATACGGGTGGCGGAAGAACAGCTCGCTGCCAGCATGTCGGTACCATCCCGTAACGAACAAAGCGATGACGCCGGGCCGGAGACGCTCGCGGTAGGGGGCGAGCTCGGCCGCATCAATGCGGCCGAGCTCGCCAGCGCCGCGAGCGTCGATAATGACCGCCGGTCCAACCATCATTGCCAGCGGCATGCGGTCAATTGTCGCCCCTTCGTCACGAAAGTGGAACGGAGCGTCTATATGCGTACCGGTCTGCGTGCCAATGTGCACATGACTCAGGTTGTAACCCTCGCGCTCCACCGTAGTCGCCGTGAAGATATGCGGTTGCGGGTCGCCCGGGTAAATTGGCGTCGCATTAGTCAGCGGGTGGGCGAGGTCAATGATGTGCGCGCTGCTCGTGCCGGGCGCGCTTGCACCAGTCATCCAGGCGGGCAGCTGTACGGTGTTCATGGTACCATCGTCAGCGCCAGCACTGCCTTCTCGGTATGCATACGGTTCTCTCCTTGATCCCAGAAGACGCAGTATGGGCTCTCGATGACCTCATCGACCATGTCCTCGCCGCGGTAACCCGGCAGACAGTGCATGTAAATCACGTCCGGCTTGGCCATCTTGATGACGTTCATGTTGACTTGGTAGGGGCGAAAGTCGATCAAGCGCTGCTCAAGGTTGTCAGTCGCCATGGAGTGCCACGTGTTGCCATAGATGACATCCGCGTCACTGGCCGCTTCCTCGAGGTTCTCGGTGAACACGATCTTGCTACCCGAAATCGCGGCCCACTCCTGTGCCTTGGCGAGCTGTTGCGGATCAGGATCGTAGCCTTTCGGACGCCCGGCGTAGAAATCGGCGCCCATCATCGCGCAGCCTACCATCAGCGAGTGAGCCACGTTCCAGATGTCGCCCAGGTAGCACACCTTGACGCCCTTGAAGCCGCCCTTCTTCTCCTTAATCGTCATCAAGTCGCACAGGCCTTGGCAGGGGTGGGTCAAGTTGGTGAGGGCGTTGATCACGGGGTTACGCATCCACTGCGCATACTCCTCGGCGATCTCCTGGCCGAAGGTGCGAATCACGAGGGCGTCGCAATACCGATCGATGATGCGCGCTGTGTCGCGGATAGGCTCGCCACGGCTCGTCTGCAGCTCGTCGGGACGCAAGAAGAAGCTTTGCGCGCCAAGCTGGGCGATGGCGGCCTGGAATGAGACCCGCGTACGCGTAGAGGGTTTCTCGAAGAGGACGGCTACCGTCTTGCCTCGCAGAGGCTCGAAGACTTCGCCTGTGGCCCGTTTGCGCTTCAGATCGATTGCGGTATCGATCAGGTAGCCGACTTCCTCCGGGGTGAAGTCAACCAACTTGAGAAAGTCTTTTCCTTGAAAGTGATGTCGCATGCTGCCTCCTTCGTGCAAGGTCAATGGGTGAGTCTCTCCGCGGAAATGGGCCGCATCTTCTCAGGGATCGCCGGAACCACTGAGTGGTTCGGCAACCTGACGTCTTGACAGGGTCGACACGCTGACCGGACGAGGTCGGTTGTGAGGGTCACCCTGACGTGAGCTGCACACTCTCCACGTTGTCGCCGCTCAGCGTAATGATGGCGCCTCGCAGCACGCCCTCGCCGTACTCGCTGCCGGGGTTAATGGCGACTGTGCGCCCGATTTTGGTTTCGCCACGCGATTCATGGATGTGTCCGTGCAGTGAGAGCAAAGGCTGGTACTTTTCGATGGCCTGGCGCACTGCTGTGCTGCCGGCACCGTACATTACTGGTGTACCTCCCGAAGTCACCACGCTTGGCGGATCGGTCGTCCAATCGAGTTTGGCGCAAGTATCCAGCGTTGAGTCGATCGGCGGCGCATGCAAGTTGAAAACTGCGCGTGTGAAATCGCTGACGCCACTCACCATCTGCTCGATGTGTTGGGCCAGCTCTTCCTCGGAAACCTCACGTGGCGTATGCCATGGGGTTGGGTTACTCAAGCCGAGGCTGAGCATGAAGTGTCCGTCGTCGTCGAGTTGCACGACTTTGTCTTCGCAGGCGACCACGCTGTCGCGGGCATGGCGAACGATAGCCTCGAGGACGTCTGTGGAGTCGTCATTGCCGCCCGTAACGAACATCCGGATGCCCGTGCCGGAAAGACGCTCCTCGGCGAGGTCGATCCAGGTTGCCAACCGCTCCGTCGCTAAGCGATGGTAGAGAGCGTCGACGCGTTCCGGATTGTGCGCCAGGTCTTCGTACTCTTCCGGGCTGACAACCTCGCTGTAGTAACCGAGTTTGGCAGCACGTTTGGCAAACTCGGTTACCTCCTCTTGCGAGTTGAGCTCGTGGGTTATGGCCTGGATGGTGGCGCGCCAGTGCCCGCCACCCAGGTCGAGGATCGGCACCACCATCTTGCCGGCGATGTCGCCGCCCAAGATGAGGGCGTTCACCCCGTAAAACTTGCCGGCGTTGACGAACTTGCGAAACGTCGTCTCGGAGCCGTGCACATCAGTCACGAAGAAGAGCTTCGTCGTCTGCGTCTTCGCTTTCTTACCGAACAGTGCCATCTGGCCTCTTTCTCATGCTTTCCTTCACGACGGCCGCGCCCCAATGCTGAAGTTGCGTTGAGCGCCTGCGTCGACGAGGGCTGTGCTTGCTCACTCCGTCACTCCTCCGGAATCTCCTTGAAGCTCAAAGACACGTCGATTCCACGGCGCCCTTGGATCCACTTGGCGACGTAGTACACGACAAGCCCGCTCAAGAACACGACGACGTTGAACACGATCATGCCATTGTGACCGCGCAACCCGGCGTTCGGGTCACGCAAGAACACCCATGCCATGAACGCTTGCGCAATGAAACTGAGGATCCCGATGATCGTGATCACTGGCACGCCAGCGATGCGTTGGTTGACTGCCGAAGTCTCGAAGACGTTGGGCAACCGATAGGGCAGCAGAGCGGCTGAAATGCTGATGAGCAAGAAGCTCAGGATGAACCCGAAAATGCCCACGAGCGTCGCGAAGAGGCTCGTGTAGACGTAGATGCCAAGAGCGATGATGCTCATCACGCCCATCGTCGTGAGAGCGTTAATGGGCATGTTGGTGGTCTTGTTGACCTGCTTGAACCACGAGGGGAACAGGCCGTCAATTGCGTAAGCAAGGATGTTGCGCGAACCGTTGAGGATCTGCCCCGGCAACCATGCGTAGCTCCAGAAGATGAAGCCGAACCCGATGAGGAAGGCGAGGACGATGTTGTTGGCCAGATACGAGGCGAGCTCGGTGAAAGTTGGTGTTGAATCTAGGCCGAGCCCCTTGGGGTCCGCCCATCCGAGCTGGGCGAGAAAGTTGTAACCGACAGCGCGGTCAACTGCCCAGACGCTGAAAAGCACACCGAGACCCACGATGAAGAGAGTCGCTGGCATCGACCAGAGTTGAAGCCGGCGTGCGTCTTTGACTTCGCTGCCGATGTAGGCGGACGAGCTCATGAAGGAGAGGTTCAGGTAGATCCACGTCATCACGAGCAGAGTCCAATAGAGTGAGAAGTGCGACAGACCTGTGTATCCAGCACTCTTGGCTGACTGGGCCACGTAGGCAGCCGGGTCAGCCTTGCCGGAGATGTGTGCAAGGTGACTGTTGAAGGCATGGATGATGTCGGCGTGATTGCCGTGGGCAAAGAAAACCGCGATCGTCAGTACAGTGCTCGCCGCGGCGAAAAGAATGAGGATGTTCTGAATGCGGAAGTACGTCTTTGTGCCGATGCTGAAGATGACTATCAGCGTCACAATGAGCACGACGCCGAGGATGAAAGTCCCGTTCTTGGTGGCAAACCAGTTGCCGACGCTGGTCAATCCGCTATGCCCGGTGTAGATGCCAAGCGTGCGGAAGAACGGCGCAAGGCCGTAGCGCGCTAGGAAAGCTGACGGTACGCCGCCGTAGAAGAACCACCACATGGTCATGTTGAAGTTACTCATCATGCCTAGCGCCGGACCCAACACACGGCTCACGTAGACGTAGTCGCCGCCCGACCGCGGCATTGCTGAGGCCAGGTACCCGTAGACCAGCGCCAGGGGCAAAATGGCGATGACGCAGATGACGGTCGCCCACATGAGGCTCGCGCCGGGATAAAAGGCGGGGCCGAGTAGGAACAGAAAGAGCAGCAGAAGGCCGATGCTGGTGAAGTTGATGTTGTAAGCGAGCACGTCCCACGTGCCCGCCGTGCGGATTAGGCCACTAGCTTTACGAACGAAAACGTCGGGTCGTTGCGTTGACTCTGGCATCTTCTCTACCCCCAGTCGAAAGTTCGCTTTCCCGTTTCAATCACTCTTGGCAGCGCTCTGAGCGGTCCCCGCGGAGACCATCAAGCAGAGAGAGTGAACAGCGCCGGCTGTTCCTGCCCTCCAACCACACGTTTCCCCCCACGACGCAAACAATGCCTGTTCACCTCACCTCACCTCACCTCACCTCACCTCACCTGACTCTCCATGTGCGGGACGCCATGTGTGTGGCAATCTCTCTTTCACAGTCTTTCGCGGCGGTCTGTGGCGTTCGTCACAACTGCCTCGCACGCAGCACCAGGGCAGCGGCACGCAAACTTGAGTGTGAACGAGGCCCGGTCTGCGGTAGGCCCATGAGTCCCGTCGGTGATCAGTCGTAGTCGCGCTAGGCACCTTCGCTCGCGTTAGAATTGCCTGATCTGTCGCTAAGGGAGCGTTTATCCGGAGCTCGCTGGCGATCACGCCTGCATGGTAGTCAGGCCTTTTGAGGTTGTCAAATATTTTGAATAACGCGTCTAACTAGGTACACTGATGCGAACGCTTGCGAGCAGGTTCGCCGGTTGCAGGTGGCGGACGGGTTCGTCTCATGTCTTGTAGTTAGGTTCAGCTGCGGTCCTGGGCTGGCGGGTCCTGCGCAAAGCAGGGCAGTTGACCCGGCTGAGAACGGGCCCAGGGGCAGGGATGGCCCACTTGTCAGCGCCGCGGACGGAATAGTGGACTGGGGGTCTCTCAATGAACGAACAGGCTGGCCTTGAGGTAATGAAAGCGATTGGTGAGCGCCTGAAGCGCTATCGCCTGGAGCGCGGTCTGAGCTTGCGCGAAGCTGCCTCAGCGGCTGGACTGTCGCCTTCGTTTGTGAGCATGGTCGAGCGTGGCGTAGCTGAGATCGCCGTCTCGCGGCTGATCCGGCTTGCCGACGTGTATGGAGTCGTGGTCGCCGATCTCATGGACGATGTCCACGAGCCGACGGTCGAGTTCGTGCCCGCTGCTCAGGCACACAACATTCCCCACCCGGTCGATGGCGTTGAGGTGAGTTACCTCTCGAGTCCGTCGTGGACGATGCAGCCGTTCCTCGTACGCTTGCGCCCCGGCGCCTCGCTCGAATCGTTGACGCACGCCACTGAAGAGTTCGTCCACTGCGTGCGTGGCACCCCGACGATGGTCGTCATGGGGCAAGTGAAGGAGATGCGCCCGGGCGACACGCTCGTGCTGCCGGCGCACTCTGAGCACACGTACATGAACGGTGGGTCCGAGGAAGCTGTCTTCGTCGGCGCTGTACGCCGTCCGGAGCACGGGGCTCCGCCGCCCACGCTACGCCCCCGTCGAGCGGCGAACAAACGGCGCGCTTCACGCCGCGCCACGTAGAGCGTCCCGCGGTTCGTTGCCCTGGCCAGTTCCCCTACGGAGTTCTCACGTTCAACGGACGGCGATCGTGGATCGGCTAGCGCTCTTGCCAAGCGACGGCACGGATGGGTGAGCCGTCCAGTCCTTTGAGACGGAGGGGCAAGAACGAGAAAGTGTACGTCTCGCCCGGCGTAAGCTGATCGAGCCCGCGCAGGTTTTCGACGATGAGAACGTCAGCGCCGAGCAAGATCTCGTGCACCAACGATGCCTCCCGGGGGGTCGAGTCAACGTTGAGCGCGTCGGTTGCGACGAGTCCGATGCCAGCGCTGACGAGCTCACGGGCCGCCGCCTCGGCCAGGAACGGATGCTCAAGGTAGCGTTCTGTGCCCCAGTAGCGGTCCCAGCCCGTGTGCAGAACGAGGGCTGCGCCGGAGGGGAGACCGCTCACGTAGGGTGAGAGGGCGCGCCAAGGGATCGCCTCGTCGCCGCCCATGCCGACGACGGGCACGACGACTCCCGGCAGCATGAACCGTTCCAACGGATAGCTGTCGATCGTCGCCCCACCAGGGATGAAGTGCGTGGCGGCGTCAATGTGCGTACCCGTGTGCGTGCCCAGGTGGAGCTCGCTGACCTGCCAAGGTGGTTCACTATTCGCCGCCGCGATGCGCGGCTCTGGGTCGCCGGGGAAGTAGGTCATGCCGTTCTCGATCGGCTGGCTTAAGTCGATGATCATCGTCGCTCCTTGCGCCTGAACGTTACTGTGTCAGGGTGCTTTCGCTGTAGCATAAACTCTCACAAACGACGCAGGTAGCGGAGTAAACATGACGATCACGCGGCGCACCACAGTGCACTCCCTACTGAAGGAGTATCCCTTCCTCAACGAGTACCTCGCTCATTACCACCCCGGGTTCGAAAAGCTCGCTCACCCTGTGCTAGGGCGGGCGATGGCCCGGGTGGCCACGATGGACCGCGTCGCCGCTCTCGCCGGAACACCGGTGGCCACGCTTCTGAACGACATCGCGACGGAAGTGCGACGCGTGACCGGTGTGGCGCCCCCGATCGACGCGGCGGACGCTGCGGCTGGCGCAGCGCCGCAGTCCGTCGCTACGTCTCAGGATGCCGGCGTTGCGCTTGACGCAACCGCCCGCCAGGAGATCTTGAAGGAAATCATTCGTGACCTGCATGCCGGCCACGACATGGAGGAGCTCAAGCGGCGGTTCGCGGCTCTGATCGAAGATGTCGACGCGACTGAGATCGCCGCGATGGAGCAGCGCCTCATCGAGGAGGGCATGTCGGAGCAAGAGGTGAAGCGCTTGTGCGACGTGCACGTGCAGGTGTTCGCTGAGGCGCTAGACGAGCATGAGCAAGTGAGGGCGCCCGCCGGTCACCCTCTCGACACGTTCATGCGCGAGAATCGTGCCCTACGCGAGGTCCTGCAGAGTCTCCGTA